>Ga0116188_1000017_pt1 | contig 174525 bp, 129 predicted proteins | sample AD_JPNTR2_MetaG_FD_89807 | JGI IMG/M metagenome (GOLD analysis project Ga0116188, IMG submission 89807) | Active sludge microbial communities of municipal wastewater-treating anaerobic digesters from Japan - AD_JPNTR2_MetaG | ecosystem: Engineered > Bioreactor > Anaerobic > Digestate | place...
CCGCCGGTGCCGATGACGCCCAAACGGACGCGTTCGTTAGCCCCGGGGGCACCGCGGGCGACGCGGGCGGTCATGACCGCCGAACCGGCGGCCAGCGACGTGTTGATGAAAGTGCGACGCGTGATGCTGGACATTGCAGATCTCCTTGATAGAGCCGATGGGGCAACGAGCAGGTTAGGGCCGCCAGGGCGGCTGGTCAAGGCTCCGGGGAAGGGTTTTCAGTTTTCGGTGGCCGATCTCGACAGGGCGCGGGCCAGGGCGTCGCGCATGGCTTTTTCTGCGCCTTGGGAGACCCAGCACCACTCCTGTCCATTCGCAAACCCCTCCCGATACGATTCGTCAGTGGGGATGTAGCCGGGGGCGCATTCCGAGTAGCCGGCGACCATGACGAACGAATCGGGGCGAAGCCGTTGGGCGATGAGCTGATATTCGACGAACGATTCGGCCGGCAGCAGGACCAACTGGGCCGGACCGAGGTCGAGCACCGGCACGTCGATCGGCTTGCCGGCCGCGACGCGGGCGTGCCAGCTCAGGCCCATGGCCGCGAGGTTGCGGCCGAAGGTGCGTTCGGCGGGGTCCGCCAGCCGCTTGCGGAGGTTTTCCACTGTGAATTCGCCGGTGGCCCTTGGCGGCAGACTGAGCGGAACCACGTCGAAGTTGACGCTTGTGATCGGGTGGCGTTTGGTGGCCCGCCAGGCCTCCACCATCCCGCGATAGATCTTGTCGGCGAGCACTGGCCGGTTCTCGGGCGCGCCGTCGTTGAACTTACCGGCGACGACGTCGCCGCTGCAGCCGCTCATATAGATCTGGAAGATGGCCGGGTCATCTTTTTGCCGCTTAGTGCGGGCCATGCCCACGAAGTCGGCCGAGACGCCGCCCCGGCCGTAGTAGCTCATGGGGTGGACGGCGTAGCAATGGATCGCCGCCACGGGGCGGTCGCCGTCCCAGAAGCTGAGCGTCTTGAGGTAAGGGTCGATGGTCCCTTCGGGCGCGGCGCGGACGGCCGGGTCGGTGGTGGCGCTGTTGCGGGGCCAGCCTGGCCGTCCGTCGGCCCCGACCACGCGGCGGTTGGAGGCTACGCCTTCGACCCTGGCCTGGCCGGTGCCGATGTGGGTGACCGGCCGGGCGGATGACAGTGATTCGCGCAGGGCCTTGGCCACGCGCTGAACGGCCTCCTCGTGGAACTTCGGATCGCAGAGCGAGTTCTTGAGGCCCTGCTCATCGAGCAGCTTCTGAGCGGTCAAATCAGCCACCGGTGCATCGTGCTGGTGAACGCTGGTCAGCATGACGCGCGGGGGCACGGTGCTGGCGGCTTCGGCGAGTACTTGCCGCCAGCGGTCGTAGGCGTCGTTGCGGATCTCGCACCAGTCAACGGCCACGATGACCAGCGGCCTGGCCGGGCCGAGCAGGACTACGCCCCGTGCGAACAGCGGATCGACGATCTCCCTGGCCGGCGCGACTCCGCCCCCCATGCAGGCGTGGCCGATGGGGATGGTCACGTCGGCGGAGAAGGTGGCGAGGCGATAGCGGCCGATTTCCTCGGCGCGTGCTTGAGAAGCTATCGCCGAAAGAGACAGGATTGCCGTTGCTGCCAAGTAAGAACTAATCACGAAAACACGAAAACGCGAAAACGAGCGACCCAGTTGGCATTCCTTACCTCGTTCGTGATTTCGTGTGTTTGGGGTTCTGTTGAGACAAGCGATCTGTCGATGCGCTGCAATCATGATATCCTCCGACAATAGCCAGAAACCTCTGGTCGGCGGATAATGGTACCCGCTGAAGCAACTATGGAGCAAAACATGCTTCCCTTGTTGATGAGCGAAAAACCGACGAACCAGACTGCTCAACCGAGAAGGAGGCTTCCATGACAACCCGGATGCCAGTTGCCAGGCCGGACGAATCGCTGATTCACGCTCTCCGCGTGGGGTCGGCTGGGGTTGGGATCCGACTGTTGGCCTCGGTGGCCGGAGCTCTGATGACGCTGGCCTTCACATCGGCTCTGGCTTTTACGTTAGGCGCGTTTTTTCCTCCGGATTGGCTCAACACGAGGTGGCAGAGAGGGATCTTTATTTCGCCTGTCGCAGGCGTGGTTGCTTTCTTCTCCGGCTTGTTTATTTATCTTGTCCTGGTCTGCTGGATATGGACCCGCAAGCGCGACCTCCAGGCCGTCTGCCTGAGGGGGCGTATGCCGTTGGGAGTGTGGACATTTGGCGCGGGTGCAACCGTCGCGGTGGGATTGCTCGTCCTCGCCATTTGTGAATCGATTGCAGGGATCCCGGGTGAGAGTGAGATTCTCGTCTTTGCCACAGTCTGTGCGGCTGGCGGGCTCACGCTGCTCATGTGGATTCGGCTGTACCTGCGAACGGGAGCACGACCTCTCCATGACGAGTCAGGGGTGACTGATGTACGCTGCCCGGAGTGCCAATACAGCATGGTCGGCCTGACGCATGCTCGTTGCCCGGAGTGCGGGCGGGAGTACACGCTGGATGAACTGATGGGTCGGCAGAACTTCGAAGCACTGCGACAGAGCCAACAGAAATAGATGCAGCAATTCAGGGGAGCTGACCGTCCTTACTGCAGAAGCGCTCTTCGGAGTGTCCTGTCTTGCGGACGCAATCCCCGTCAGGCAACCTTTTGCCTGGTCCGGCGGGACGGCGGGATTCTAAAAACCCATGCCTTCCTTGGTGAACACCGAATCGGGCAGGTTGGGATTCAGCTTGACGTTGGTGATCTCGTAGTGGCCTAGCAGGATTTTGCGCTCATCGTCCGCGTAAGCCAGACACAAGACCGGCAGCAGCATCTCCTGGTCCATGTGTACCACCAGCACGCGATCGGGCCAGATGCCGTGCTCGTCGGTGTAGGGCAGGCGACGCTCGAAAATGAACGTGGGCCGGCCGTCAACCTCGCCCTTACCCTTGTAGGACAAATCCAGGAGGTTCTTTTCCTGGGCGAGTCTTGCGTACTTGAGCGTCAGGGCCAGGCTGTTGCGCATGCCGAACTGGTCAATCGTCCGGCGGGAACTTCGTTTGGCCTCTTCGCCGTTGATCGGCCGCATGACGCAAGAGACGAACAGCCGGGCGATGGAGCCGGCCGGCTCGACCAGCGCCATCTGCCGGCCCTCATCGATCCACCGGTCGGCCACGTAGAGCACACGCGAGATTTTGTCCGCATTCCGCTTCCATTCCATCCGCACGCTGAAGGGTTTCTCGCGGAACCAGACGTCTATGACCTGTTCGCCGGTGAGCTTACCTCCGATCAGTTCCTTCTTGGTGAAGGTGCAGGTGTAATCCCGCACGGTGCGGTCGTAGCGCTCCATGGCCATCTGGAGAAAGCCCATTGGATCGCGGGTGGCTAATGCTTCCGGCGGTTCGCTCACCGGACTTGGCGGCGCCGGGGCAGCAAAGGCCACGCTGGGACGGTGACGCACTGGCTCCTGAACGGCGACGGGCGTCTGGGGTTGGCGAGCCTTTGCCGTCAAGGCCCGATGGCATTGGAAGATCAAGGCCGCGAGAAGAACGAGCCCGATAACAACCTGAATCCGACCGCTGGTGATTCGGGGTTTGCTCATATCCTCCGGGCTCCTTTCCGGGGGCAGGGGGGGGCGGGTCAGGTGCCCCCGCCGTCGGCACAGTCAAACGACATAACGACAACTCATCACGAAGGCACTCAAACATGAAAAGTGCCGTTGCTCGGCCACTTCTTGCCCGTTTCGTGTTTTCGTGATTCCATTTTGTTGGCGTCCTGGAACCCATGCGGCCCCGGCGGTTCGCCGGTGGGATTTCAGGGCTTGGGGACGCACACTTCGTCCAGCGCGGGACCGCGCGGGAGACCGTAACGCCGGCACGCTCGCTTGTCTCGATCTATCGGTTTTTCGGACTGACAATCTCGACCCTGGAATATACGATACATCCGGCGCAACAGTCGCTTTTCCCTACAGCAAACCCGCTGGATTCAGGTGAGACGCTCTCCAGCCGCTGAATACTGCGCCGGAACAACCGCACCACGGTGAACCAAATCTTAACCGCGGCAAAATGACCCTGCAAGAATTTTGCGGCGGGATTCCGTCTGTATTATCGGTCTTTCACGGGTGCTGGGGGAATCATTTCAGCTTCAACGGCAAGATCACCGAACAGGCGGTTCCGCCACCGGGGCGAGAGCTGACCGTTACCGAGCCGCCCATCTCTTTGACGATGCCGTGAACGATGGCCAGGCCCATCCCGGCATGAGAGGTCGAGCAGCCGCCAGACTGAATCGCCGCTCTGTCGGGTGGGGACGTGGAGTCCTGCGCGTCCTTGGTGGTGAAGAATGGCTCGAAGACGCGCGGCAGATGCTCGGGGGGAATGCCGCAGCCCGTGTCGATCACCCGTAGGATGCCCTTCGGTTCGCCGGGGAAAAGCTGCAGTTCGATTCGCAGCGTGCCGCCCCCCGGCATGGCTTCGCGCGCGTTGGCGGTCAGATTCTCCAAAATTGTCAGCATCTGCCGGGCGGGCAGGAGGGCCTCGATGGCCTCGATGTCCAGCTCCAGCCGGATGTTCTGAGCGGCCAGTCGTGGTTCAAGCTCGGAGGCAAACTGCCCGACCAGTTCCGCCACATCGCTCATCGCCGAGGCCCCGCGGTACCCCTCTGCAAACGCCAACAGCCCCTGCGTAATAGAGTTGGCCCGGGTCAGGGCCGAGATCGTGGTGTGCATGGCCCGGTGCAGCACATCCGGCTCATCGCTGCTCTGGGCGAAGTCCAGCGAGGTGATAATGCCGCCCAGGACGTTGTTGAAGTGATGGGCCACCTGCCCGGCCATGGAGCCCAGGGCGGACATCTTCCGATGTTCGGCCATCTCGCGCTCGAGGATCATTCGCCGGGTGACGTCGCGGACGTATACCGAAACCCCCGTTCGCCTGCCGTTGGGGTCAATCACCGGCGAGATGGTGACGGCCACGACCATCGGCTCACCGGCCGCATTGTGATATTGAAAATCGAGCTCGCTGGTCTCGGCGTGCGTCAGGGCCCTGCTGCACAGCCGTTCCGCCAGGGCGCGCCGTTCGGCCGGCACGATGGAACCGATGGGCTGCCCCAGCATGGCCTCGGCCGAGCCGCCCAGCATCCGAGCGGCCGCGGGATTCCAGAAGCGGATGCGCAGTTGCTCATCCGTTGCGATCAGCGCAACGCCCGCGTGAATGCACATGTCCTGGAAGAATTGGTGGCCCAGAGCGTCAAGCATGCTGTATTCTATCGACTGGCCGGCGGTGCGGCAGGAATCAGACCGGTATTTGCAGCCCCCGGAAGCTCTTTGCGGATGATTCGGGGAGTAATGAAGAACATGTATTCGTATCGGCGGCCCTCGATTTCCCGCCCCAGCATTAACGAACCGATGGTATGGGCCCGGTGGGCGGACGCGCTCGGTCCGACCGCCAGGAACTCGTCGGGACGGATCAGAACCTGTGCCGACAGCTCCCGGAAGATCCGGGAAGGGGGGACCATCGGCCGTTCCACCCAACCTTCGGTCGTCAGTTTAGGCGGCGGAGTCTGGAGCCGGATCTCCGGCATCACGCTCAGGAGCACCGAATCAGGATCCGTCACGGGGATGGCGTATTCGATCCGCAGCAGGTTCATGCTGGCCGGCAGCGTCGCTCCGCCCAGAGTCCCGTCCTGCCGGAAGAGAAACACGGTTTGATCCTGCTTCTTACTGTCCAGCTCAATGGTCAGCGGCAGCCCGTTGCCGATGGCCATGGCGTTCTGGGCCACATCAATGTCGTTTTCCGCATCCAGCAGGGCCTTGATCGGCGGCCAGGCGGTGACCTTGCCCCGGGCGATGCGCAGTCCGTTGCGCTGGAGGTTGGCGGCCAGGTCCGCCGGTATCACCTGATCGTCCACGTGGTTCCAGATCTTGCCGGACTCACTGAATGTCCCCCGCGGCACGCGGGCTCGTAACACGTCAAAGCTGAGGTGGAGAGCTGCGGCGGGCAGCAGCCGGTTGCCGGGGGCGGGAGTGTCCGCCTGCTCCTCCGACGGTGCCGTGCTGACCGCCAACGGCGCGGGGGGCTTGAAGAGGTCCTTGAGCGTGAAGCCGGTGGTGTTCTGGCCCGGTTGACATCCGGCCGGGGCCAGACATATGCCCGCCAGGGCCAGGAGCAATCCTGCCGCCCCGCAAGCCCGGAAGTGCGTTCCATCTATCTGGCATGCCCACTGCATCATGCGCGAGGTCCGCTCAAAGGTTTCATCGGCTTTTCACACTAAAAGACGGCGGGGGGGAAGTCAATTGGCGATGTGCCAGCCAGGCTTTAATGGATTGCCGGGCTCAATGAGCCCGATTCGCTGGCCATCGAGGCGATTTTCGGCCCCCCTGGGTGTGTCCACGCGTCGATGTGGCCTACACTTAGATATAGGGGTGGATCAGGAGTAGGAAATGTTCAAGAAGCGACGATTCCTGCTGGTTGAGGACAACGATGCTCACGCGAAACTTGTGATGCTGCAGTTCCGCGATAATACCAATGGTCTGACCATCGATCGCGTACCGGATGGCGAATCAGCGCTGGCCTACCTGCGTCGGCAGGGGCCCTATGCCGGAAAAGACCGCCCGGATGTGGTTTTACTTGATTTGAAGCTCCCGCGTGTCAATGGCCACGAGGTGCTCCGCCAGCTCAAGGCCGACGAGGATTTGCGGGGTATCCCGGTCATCGTCCTGACCACTTCCCAGGCGGAGAAGGATATGGTCGAGGCCTATCGCGAGTACGCCAACAGTTACCTGATCAAGCCGTTTGATTTCGGGAGCTTCCAGCGCATGATTGAAGACGTGGCCAATTACTGGGGCGAATGGAACCAGCATCCATAATGCCCGCCCCGGGCACAGTGGAATGGCACGGCTTTCAACCGTGCTTGTGTGAACAATATCTAACATGGCTGATCCGATTACGTGGATTGCCGGGCATCTGATTAATGCGCGTCAGGCGGTGGCGTTCACGGGCGCCGGCATCAGCACCGAGAGCGGCATTCCCGATTTCCGCAGCCCGGGGGGCGTCTGGACCCGTTATCAACCCGTCTACTACGATGAGTTCCTGGATGATCACGAGGCCCGTGTTCGCTACTGGCGGATGAAGCGTGCAGGCTATGCCGATTTCGCCCATGCCTTACCCAACGTCGGGCATCGCCTGCTGGCCCAATGGGAAGCGGCCGGACGGCTGAAAGGCGTTATCACCCAGAATATCGATGGGTTGCATCGGGACGCGGGCTCCCGCAACGTGCTTGAACTTCACGGCACGCAACGGCTGGTCGAGTGCATCTCCTGTGAACATCGTGAAGACGCGAGCCGGCACTTCGAGATCTCGCCTGAGTCCGACGAGGTGCCGCGATGCCCGAACTGCCGGGACTGGCTCAAGCCGGCCGTGGTCATGTTCGGTCAGCCCATGCCCGAGGACGTTCTTCAGGAGGCCTGGCGTCTGGCCGGCGAGGCGGACCTCTTCCTGGCCATCGGTTCGTCGCTCGTGGTGGAGCCGGCCGCCTCGTTGCCTGTGGAAGCGAAGCGTTGCGGCTCGGCCCTGGTGATCATCAATCGCGATCCAACGCCCCTGGACCGCATCGCCGATGTGGTTCTTCGCCGGCCCATCGGAGAAAGCCTTGTGACGATTGATGAAGAAATGTGCCGGATTCTGCAGAGGCCGGCGACGAGCCTATGATTGATTTCGCACGGACATGACTTTCAGACGGGGGAATCCGTATATGAGCCATAACCGCCCAGACAAACCATTGACCAACGCTGAGACACCCTCCGATCGGCCCGCCTGTTCCACCACCATGCACGATAACGTCGAAGTATGGGAGGACTGCTGCGTGTGCGAGCCGGAACCGCGCTGGCAGGCCCTCGGCGAGGAACTCGAATCCGCGGCCTGCCCTCCCGAGGAACGCTGCATCGATGATGAATAGCGGCCACGGGCTGACGGGGGAGAGACTGGAGCTCATCCGTCAGTTGTGTAACCACATGCGTGCCTGAGGGCGTCTGTGGACGCGCCTCCACGCAGTGTGTGTCACTGCTCTTGAGCAGTGCGGAACGGCAGAGCTGTGCTGCACGGCTCAATCGCCGTGGCACACAGGCCGTGCACCCGGCTGTCTCACAGCGAGCCTGTTCGCTGAAGCCCGTCAAGCCGCCTCATCGATCATCTTAATACCTGTAAATCTGCAGAAGCGCGTGAGGTCTTCGCGCACGTTACCATAACAGGTCACCCGATGCAGGCCGGGGGTCCAGTTCTGCCAGAGTTGCCGCGCATTGCCATCGACCTTGACGGTGATCTTGGTTCGGCAGCCGCGCTCCGTATCGGGCGTCTCGATAATTGTCCCGGTGAAGAACGGCATCTGGTCTGTGCCGACCAGGATGGCCTGGGTCACCGGCGTACCGACGCGCATGAACACCTGCGGCACGCAGCCCTCCTGACGCTCCATGATGCTGCGCAGCTTGAAGGGGGCTATCTCGCCGTCGGGACCGTCCATCTTCATGGAGCCCAGGCAGTGGGCCAGGATGATCGCATCCCTGGATTCGTCCATGGTCGGGTCGCTGATGAACCCCGGCCTGCCGGTGAGCCCCTGGAGGATGATGTGGGTCATGGCCGAGCGGAAATCGGATTCGCAAATGCCGCCCAACCCCATATTGTTCAGCCGCACATTGCCCACGCAGGGGAATGCCGGCAACTGGTGATACATGCTCCCGTAGCAGTCCGTGGTGATGACCGTCGCATTCTCTTCGTCCAGGATTTTCTCGAAGGCTAGCGCCAGCCGGCAGGACCGCACGACCTCGTCCGTGGAAGGTTCGACTACCGCCCTGGCATGGCTGAGCCACCAGCGGGCCTCGGTTTCGGCATCCGCCTCGGAGATGGATTCATAGGCCTTCAGCATCCGTTCGCGATCGACGGTGACGAACTGGGTTCCGAACTTCCGGCTGACCGCCTCGCGCCATTCGGCCGGCCAGGGTCTGGCCGTCACGTTCACGATCTTCGCTTCGCGCAGGTGGTGAATGGCCCGGAACGGGCGGACCGCCGCGGCCAGCTTCGTCTTGTCAGACGTGAGCATGCAATCGAAGAGCTCCTGCTTCTTGACAGTCGCCCCGAAGCCGGTCCACTCGTGCCCGGAGTAGGGGGCGGCGAACAGCACCGTGGGCTTGTTCGCCGCCAGCACTTCCCGCACGATGGGAGTGATGCCCATGGACAGGTGAATGATCAGGATGCCATCCACGTCAGCCATGGCTGCACGGGCCTGGGCCGCTTCCTCAACCGAGGTGACGAGGCTGTTCCCGACGAACTCGACGTCGGCGAGCTCCTTCATCGACGCGCAGTGGAGCTCGTACTGCTTGACCTCCTCGGCCAGGTCCAGCGTGGGGGTGGGCCAGTGCGCGCTGGGCTTTCCGGCGTAAATCCGTCCGACCCGCACTTTCGTGCCCCGGCAGCCCGGACTGATCAGGCCGGCCACCTTGGGGGTCGCACCTTCGGCAGTCGTCTGCGGCTGCATAAAAATGGGCTGCCGTTGACTGCAGCCCACGCAAAAAGCCGTGCAGGCGATTGCCGACTTCACGAGATCTCTTCGAGTCAGTTCCGCGCTCATAGAATGCTCCTCGCTGCAAAGAAGTGCTGAGACCGCGAGAAGTTTACCATGAATGGAACTGCGGCGAAAGGGGGGGCGCGGGGGCCCAAGCCCTTTTAGCTCGTGTTTCCGCTCGCCGGCTACAGGTTCACCGGCCCGCACTCGGGCCCGTGAGGAAGCGCGTTGCCGAAAGGCTATTGTGCACGCGCCGCGGCCATTTCCCGCACCCGCTCCGGCTGATCGGTAATAATCGGGTCCATCCCCAGGTCCAGCATGCGCTGAATGTCCGCCGGCTCGTTGACCGTCCACGCGCCCAGCGCTTTGCCCGCCGCCTTGGCCCGCTCGACCAACTGCTCGTCGATGCGTTTGAAATCGATGTTGATCGCCTTCCATTCGCCGGCCAGCGCGACCTCTATCTTCTCCGGCTTGCTGGCCAGGAAGGCTACGGGGAGGTTCCCCAGCCGCATGGCATACCGCACGTTGGCCTCGTCAAACGACTGGATTATGCAGCTTCGTCCCTTGGCCAGCCGCAGGGTCTCGCGGACCAGGGGCTCATTGTCGCTGGTTTTGATCTCGATGAGCATGCTGCACCCTTTGGGCATGACCGCCAGCACTTCCTCCAGCGAGGGGATGCGACATTCGCTCAGGGTGCCGTCCGGGTTCTTCAGGCGGATTTGTTTCAACTCGGCCCAGGTGCGCTCGGTGATCGGGCCTTTGGCCTCTGTCGTGCGGTCCAATTTCGCGTCGTGCATGAGCACTACCACCCCGTCCGCCGACAGGTACACATCACACTCGCACCACTGGATGCCGGAGTTCCACGCCGCCAGCATGGCCTCCTTCGAGTTCTCCGGCAGGGTATGGTGCAGCCCGCGATGGGCGACGATGGCGGGGCCTTTAGCAGCCAGGCACGACACAGAACACCCTTCCTTGTGTCCGCCACCGGTGAATTGCGTGCAGCCCAGACCGGACAAAGCTACGATGGTCAGACAAATTCCGAATTCCCTCATTTCCAGCTTCCTGCTCCTGAAGGACAGTTTTTCACACGCAAGCACGCGCTTGCGCACCCGTGGTGGACAAATCCAACCGGGGCATAGCATAACCATGTCCTCGACCAGAATCACGCGCCGAGGCCTGGCCGTCCAGTTCTGTAGCGGTCGGGCTCCGTACCGGCCGTTTTGCCCGTAAACGGCCGGCACCCAGCTTTCGCCGGGTACCCGGCCCGGCCGCTACGACCTTGCGCTGTAGTGTTGAATCTTCGTGCCCCCACCTCTGAAAAGGCGGGGCGCCCAGCGCGAAGACGCGGGCACCCTGCGCATCAGATTCATTTGGAATCCGTACCACACGTGCCGCCGGGGTCGCGGCCGTGCTGGCTGGTTGGGTTCGAGACGGGTAACACGTTTACCACGCGGGCCCGCAGTTCACGTCCGCGCGGACCCCTTTGCCGCTGATGCAGGCCTGGAAGACACCGAAGTCGCTCTGATCCACGTCCTCGTCGAGATCCGCGTCGAACCAGGCGCAGGCGGGATCGAGCTGCGGGATGGCCGGGCCGCTCATACAGGCGACGAAGGCTGCAAGGTCCTTCTCATCCACGTCAAGGTCCTGATCAAAGTCGCCATAGGGCATGGCCATGGGATTGGACAATCGCAGGAAGCCCGACCCTGTGGTGGGCTCCACGTCGAAAATGACGTCGCGGTTCCAGAAGAAGTTCATCCCCAGAATGCCCTGCAGGGGGCCGCCGATCGCGGGAAGGTCATAGACGATGAAGGGCGCCTCCCCGAAATCGAGCGCTCCGCCAGAAGCGTTAATGCGCACCAGATCGACGTAGAAGCCGGGGACATCCGTCTGGAGGCCGCCGACACCGCACACTTCCGCAACGAAGTCCGGGTTTTGCAGATCCAGGCTGAGACTCGCGGCCGTGGTCGGGGTGATGATGGAGGCCTGGGCGCCGGTGTCCACGAGCACGCGGAAGAAGCGGAGCGGATTCAACGGGCCGGGTTCACCCTCCAACAAGCCTATCTCGCCGACGAACACGCCGGCAGACGGCAATATCGACGCCCGGGCCAGCACTGAGGGCATGGAAGGCGTATCGAAATCCGGGAAGCCTTCGTAGTCGATGGAATAGCTGAACGCGGCGGTCTGCGGAGGAAGGGGGAGGTCGGCCGCGTAGCTCATGGGGATGGCCCGCGGGAACTGGGCCAGGGGCAGAGTCGTACCCAGGGGCAGAAGCTGCACGTCGGGGCTCTGGTAGGTCTCCCCGCCAACCGTGACCTCGCGCGGTTCGCTGACGCGAATGACGCTCTTGTAGAAAGTCATCAGCGGAAGCCCGATCAGGGCCGTGACCACCTCGCCCTGGCCGCAGTTGACCTCCTCGGTGACGAAGACGGCCACGTTGTAGTGCCCGACGACGGTGCTCACATCCAGTTGACCGTTGCTTTGAACCGCCCCCAGACCGGCGGCAAACAGGCCGATCGGCTTTGACACCAGTCCCTCCAGGGAGCCGCCCACGCCGCCGGCCTCAAAGGGGTTGGAAGTCAGATAGAACCCGGTCAACCCGGCGATGACGGAATAGGGCTCGGCGACCAGGTGTGTGTTGGCCCCGCTGTCCAGAACTCCAATCACGAAATTCTCTTCCGCCGGCGGATTGAGCGGCGAGCCGACAAGGCCCGGCGTGCTGGATAGCACATGGGCCATGTCCTGGTCGAAGGTGTGCTTCTTCCTGTCCGTAAATGTCGTCGCCACCTTCGGGGAGAAACCAAACAGCGGGGGACGGACATAAGGGGTCTCAACAGCCTGGGCGCCGGCCACGAAGCCGGCCGCACGCCGCGAAGCCGCCATCCGCTGGAGACGAGGAAGGCCCCCGGCTCCAGGCTTGAGGCTGACGATCCGAAGGCCGCTGCCCAAACGGATATCGACCGGGGTTCTGTTGGCTTCTTCCTGGCCCGGGATGTTCGAGGCTAGAGCGATCTTGATCCCGGCGGCCAACAGGATGATTACGGCTTTCCTGCTTACAGCGAAGATCATTCCTCTCTCCTTCAAGGCCTTGGCGTCATGGCCGACACAGGAGGCCCAGGTGACTCATCCATAAGTTCTGATGCCGTTTCCATTTGGACAGCTCCGTGCTTCTGCGGGGCCGGGCTCCGTACCGACCGTTCGCACGAGCAGGTTCGCGGAACCGTGGAGCTGGAAAGAGCCTGAACCCTCCGAACACCGTTCCTTGCTCCGCGACACTTAATATACTGTATTCCGCACCAAGTGGCCTTCGCTCTTTTGCAGCCCTGATAGTCGTTATAATGGGCCGGACGGCCAGCCCTGGTGGCAAAGGGTTTGGTCACCGGGAAGTGACCACTTGGAGCTATTAATCAATGCAGCCCAATGCTTTACATGCGGATGATCCCCTCTTGGACCGTCTGAATCGCCTTCGCGAGAATATCGGGCGTGTGTTTCTGGGGAAGCCGGAGGCCGTCACCCAGGTCCTGGTCGGCCTGATCAGCCGTGGCCACCTGCTGATCGAAGACGTGCCCGGCGTCGGCAAAACCGTCCTGGCCCGATCCCTGGCCCGCAGCCTGGCCCTGTCCTTTTCCCGGATCCAGTTGACGCCGGATCTGCTGCCCTCGGACATCCTGGGGGTGAGTATTTACGATACCGCCACCAGCTCCTTCGAGTTCAAGAAGGGGCCGATCTTCGCGAATATTGTCCTGGCCGACGAAATTAACCGCACGACGCCGCGCACGCAATCAGCCCTGCTGGAAGCCATGAACGAGTCCCAGGTCAGCGTGGATGGCCGGACCTTTCGCCTGGACCTGCCGTTCCTGGTCATCGCCACGCAGAACCCCTTCGAGTTTGAGGGCACGTACTTCCTGCCCGAGAACCAGCTTGACCGCTTCGCCGTCCGCATCCGCATCGGCTACCCTGCGCGGGATGTGGAAATGCGCATCCTTCGCGAGCAACCCAGCCAGGTGGCCCTGGAAGCGCTCGAACCGGTCATGTGCAAGGATGATCTGCTGGAGATCCAGGATCGCGTTCCGAGCCTGCGGATCGACGACAAACTGGTTCATTACGCCCTGGACCTGGTGGAGGCCACCCGCGATCATGAGCACCTTGAGGTGGGCGTCTCACCCCGCGGAACGATCGCCCTGATCCGGTCGGCCCAGGCCGCCGCGCTGCTGGCTGGCCGGGATTATGTGGTTCCGGATGACATCAAAAGCCTCTTTATCCCTACCTGCGCCCACCGGGTGGTCAGCAAGAGCTACCTGCACGACGGGCATACGGTCAGTGCGGAACAGATCCTCGCGGATATTCTCAGGAATGTGCCCGTGCCGGGATGAGCAGGGGACCGGGGGCCGGGAGACCACTGAAGACAGGTTGGAATGGGGTCGCAGATGAGCGCGCTTGCCGACAAGCACGAGTCAGGGCCGTCCCGCCGTTCATCGGCCCTGGCCGGTCTGCGCATCACCTTCAGCGGTCTGCTGTGCCTGGCGATCGTGCTGCTGGTCGGTTTGGCCGCCCTGAATATCGAGGCCAACCTGCTGTTCCTGTTGTTTGGCATCAGCCTGGGCGTTGTCATTCTCAGCGCCATTTGCCCGGTGCTCATGGTTCGCAAAGTCGATGTGGAGCGAATCGCGCCCATGGCGGTCGTGGCCGGCCGTTCTTTTACGCTCGCTTACCTGGTCCGGAGCCGGCGGGCCTGGTGCCGTGCCTGGTCGCTGCTGGTTGGCGAGATTCCCACCGGCTCGCAGTCGGCGCGATTTTCCTCTGGTTTCATCACCGCGCTGGGCGCCGGCGATGAGCGCCGGCTGGAACTGCCCGCATTGTGTCCGAACCGCGGCCTGGTAGCGCTCAAGGGTGTGCGGGTATCGTCTCGATTCCCTTTCGGGCTCTTCTTCTGCTCGGTCGATTTTTATCTGCCTGGCGAGTTGATCGTGTACCCCGCCGTCGGGCGGTTCCGACGGGATCCCTGGCGCGACCGGCGAATGCCCGACTCGCCCGCGCCGCACCAACTCCGCCGGCAAAGCAACGATCATGAAGAGTTCTACGGCGTGCGGGAATATCGACCGGGCGACAACTTGCGCTGGATCCATTGGCGTCGCTCCGCACGACTGGGCGAGCTGATCGTGCGTGAAAACACGCCCGCCCGCACCCAGCAGTTGACCATCGTGCTGGATCCCTGGCCGGAGTTCGAGAGTCCCGAGGATTCCTCTTCCGGCCCGGGTCAGCCCCTCAGCGGCTCACCGTCGCCGCCGGGACGCCTGCTGAACCGGCTGTCCGCCTCCTGGCGTTCCCGCCAGCAGCGGTCGATCAACACCTGGCCGGATGACGCTGTCGAGGGCACGATCAGCCTGGCCGCCACCGCCGTCTGCGACGCCCTGGAACGCGGTCATCGCGTCGGGCTCATTGCCCGCGCCGGGGCGCCGGTGGTGATCGCGCCTTCCGGCGGGCGGTCGCATCGGCAGCGATTGCTTCACGAACTGGCCCTGCTCAAGCCCGGCGCGGCGCAGAGCCTCGACCAGCTCGTGTCGCGCATCCGCTGGTCCGGTGGTTGGCATGGACGTTGCCTGATCTGTGCAACCCATCACAACCGAACGCTTGAGCACGTGCTCCGCCTTCTGACAGTCCGGGCGGAATCGGCGATCGCCATCATTGGCGATTCGGAGAACTTCGAGAAGCTCTTCGAAGCGCCGTCCGGCCGTTTCACCGGCCCCGTGGCGGCAAGGAGGTCGCCATGAGTCGGATTCCGGTGATCTTCGTCGAAAAGGCGATTCTGCTCATCGCGGCCGTGGTGCCGCTGGCCCAGGCCGAGGCCCAGGCCGGGGGCGCGTGGTGGTATCTGGCCGGCTCGATCCTGGCCATCGTTGTCGGTGGGTGGACGCTGGCGCGCAACCGCGAACCATTGCTGGGGCCTGTGCTCAGTCGGGCGGTCGTCCTGGGGGCCTTCGGCCTGTTGGTGTACGAATTCGTCTGGCTCAGGTCCATCCACGTGGTGGCGCTGTCTCATTTCATGATCGTGGTCTGTGCTTCCAAGTTCCTTCAGCGGCAGACCCTCCGTGACGACGCTCTGTTCGCCATTCTCTGCCTGTTGCTGCTGGTGGTCGCCGCGATTGTGAGCGGAAACGCGATCTTTATGATCGTTGTGCTGGTGTACGTGACCATCGGACTCGATCTGCTGATCCGATTCAACCTGTCGCTGGAACGCACCCGCGCGGCTCAAACCCTCCCGGCCATTCAAGCGGCCCCGGCGGGGATTGCCGCCTATGAGAATTCCCCTGTACCCTCGGGCAGCGTCGTTGCGACCATGGCTCTGTGCGCCCTGCTGTTCGGCGTGGCCGTCTTCACCTTTTGTCCGCGTTTCGGCGCCGGGATGTTCGGACGCCCGGAACTTCGCCGGAGCGGACTGGCCGTTACCGGCTTGTCCGAGGATTTCCTGCTTGACAACATCGCCCCGGTGACCGAGTCGGAACGCCCCGTGATGCGGGTACAAGTGGACATTGACGGCACCCCTTACGCAGGCGAGGACAAGGCGCTCTATCTGCGGGGGCGGGTCTACGACGTGTACGCGGGCAAGGGGCTGGGCCGCCAGGGCTGGGAATGGCAGCGCTTCGCGCGAGGCCGGATACGCAGCTACGATCGCGAAGAGTTGGGCGAGGACGAGTTCAACCTTCTGCCGGAATATGATCGATCTGCCGGCGAGGGCATGCTCAACCAGCACTATACCATCGAGGCCGGCGCACTGAGCGACCCGGTACTGTGTGCCCTCTATCCGCCGGTCGCCGTCAGCAGCATCAGCTCCGAAGAACTGGACGTGATCGACAAGGGCGTGGATGACCAGTGCCTTCGCGCCCGTCATGCGATCCGCAGGCCGTTGCGCTTGACCATCCAGTCTCCGGCCGCCATGACGCCGGCCGTTGTGGAGGCCCTGCAGGCCGAGCGGGAACGCAGCGGACACCGGTCGATCCTGGCCCATCCGCCGGAGCCGCCGCTGCCTCGCGAGGATGAAATCCGCCAGCGCATCGCGCCTTTCATCGAGGCCGCCGGGCCGCTGGACGTGCCGGAAAACCGGATCAAATTTGCCCGCAGCCTCGTGGAGTGGCTGCAATCCCCCCGTTTCGCCTATACGCTGACCCCGCCCACCCTGGGCCCTCGCACCGAGCCCATCTGCGATTTCCTCCTGCGCCACCGCAGCGGGTCCTGCCAGCATTTCGCCTCGGCCATGGCGGTTATGTGCCAGCTCGCCGGTGTGCCCGCGCGCCTGGTCAGCGGATACCGGTGCGACAGTTACAATGAGACCGGCGGTTTCTGGTCGGTCCGCGGCAAACATGCCCACGCCTGGGTCGAAGTCTACATTCCCGGCCAGGACTGGGTGCGCTTCGATCCGACGCCCATCAGCGCAAACCGCCAGGCCGTCCTTGGTTCCTGGCTCTCCCGGCTGCGCAATTACGGCGAGTACATCCAGTTTACGTGGGGCAACTTTGTGCTGGCTTACGACGCCGACCTGCGCCAGGATCTCCTCAGCAGGTTCAGCGAATGGCTCATGCGCCCCGCCCATAACCAGTCAACCGTCCTCGGCATCGTGACCGCCTTCGTGTACGAACTGTTCGCCTGGCGAGTGCAAATGAGCTGGCGCGACCGGCTGCTTTACTGGATTTTTGCCCTGCTGATTGTGGCCCTCGTTGTGCTGATAGGTTACGTGGTGGTGGTCGTGACCTGGCGGAGCGTCAGATGGCTGAGACAGCTTATCCTCTCCCGGCGGGCGGGGTGGCAGCGCGCGGGCGACGCCGTGTTTTATTATCGTCTGTGCCGACGGCTTTCAGCCCTGGGCCTGCGCCGCCGCCCTGACCAGACACCGGCCGAATTCGCCGCCGACGTGGCTGCCCGCCACCCGGCGCTGCGGCCCGCGACTGAAGTGGTCAGCGCTTACTATGGTGTGATCTACGGGAATCACAGTCTCTCGCCCGATCGCCGGCAGGCCTTCGAGGAGTTTCTGCACAAGTTGAATGGCCTGGATCGCGCGGCGCTCGAAACCCCCTGAAGGCCCGGTCGTCCAGGAATGCGCCTGCCGGCGGTTGTGAATGCCCAATGTCTAATGAATGACATAATGACTAATGTCTAATGCTTGACGGGTCGGGATCACCTGTCAGTCATCAGGGCTTAGGCATTCTTTAGACATTAGAGCTTAGACATTAGTCATTGCCCGTAGCGTTGCCAGCGTATTACCGCAGCGGCCCCATGTTCTTGAACAGGTACACGCCATCTTTGCCGGGGGCCAGAATGTCCTTCCACCCGTTCCCATCGATATCGGCCACCCAGAGATAGATGCCCGCGCCGCTGGCCTTCGCCGCCGGACCGTAATCCAGCGTTACCCGCCGGAACCGACCACCCTCGATCTTGAAATAGTACAGCCCGCACGGGTCCAGCGAGCCCGGGTCGCTGAAGGCGTGGGCCCGGTAGCGTTTTCCCGTGATCAACTCCGGCCGCCCGTCGTTGTCGAGGTCCTCCAGTACCAGATCGTGGTATTGCGAGCGGTCGGGGTCGATGTCGTGCCGGGTCCATGTCCGCTTGCCGGTCGCGTCCACCTGCTGTTCGAGCCAGAACAGGCCGTAGTCGTGACCCACGCCCACGATCAGGTCCGCCTTCCCGTCTTCGTTCACGTCGTGGACCAGGATGGGTACGCTGGTCATGCCGAGGTGGAACTCCTCATGCCAGGTCCATTTTTCGTTCCAGGGATCCTTGGGTGCTTCCAGCCATCCGTCCGGGGTGACGAAATCGCCCCGTCCGTCGCCGTTCACGTCGCCAAACCCCAGTCCGTGGCCGACGCCGCCGGTCTTGAGCACGTGCCGGGTAAACTTGCCCGTGCCCTTACCGTTCGCATCCACCACCAGCCGATACGCGATCAGGTTCCCGCCCGCGTTGGGGATGGCTTCGACGCGCCCGTCGCCGTCTACGTCCCAGAAGCGCGTCGTCTCCACGTTGCCGCATTTGTCGATGTCGTGGACCTTCCATCGCTCCGGCCGGCCCTGCGGGTTTTCAAGCCAGCGCAGCGTGCTGTTCCACCATCCACCGGTGATGATGTCCTCATACCCGTCACCGTTCACGTCCATCGGGTAGTCGGAAAAACCATCGTAATAATCATCGACCCGCGCGTAGTCGCAGATCTTGTGCCGCTTCGTGAACGCTGGCCCCTCGAACCAGTATTCGCCGGTCACGATATCCAGGACCTTGTCCTTGTTCACATCAAAGATCGAACCCGCCTCGTAGATCACGTCGCCGATGCGAATACGCTCCCATACCAACGGGGCGTTGGGTACGTTGCCTTCGCCGCCGTACACCCCCATGGGGCAAAGGAACTGAACCGCCAGGACGCCAAGGACGCCAAGTTGACTACGTTTCATTCAGCTATCCTCTCGTGCGGTACTACCGCCTCGCTGACCCCAACCTCAAACCCTGAACCCCAACCTCTGAACCCTGAACCCTGAACCCTTTATTACTTCTTCTGCGTGAACTCCACCGGCCGGCCGTCCGGCAATGTCAGCCGGGCGCAGAACTCCCACCCCAGCGTGTTCTGCCAGATCTTCAGCAGGATGGTGTTCCTGCCCGCCTTGAGCTTGACCGGGATCTTGTCCTGGTCGGGCGTCATCCCGCGTGGTACGAACAGCTCGAAGACCTTCTCCCCGTTCACCCACACGCGCTCGCTGTCGTCCACGCCCAGCAGCAGCAGGGCGTCCGTATCCTGGGCCACTTCCACCTCCGTGTACGCATACCCGATCCGGTTATCGCCCGGCCCCAGGGGCTTGTGCAGGTTGATCACGCCGCGATCATCGCTGGCTTTGACCGGTTGCCACTCCACGCGCCGTTTGCCGGTCATGTAGCGCGCGGTGAGGCTCACGTCCGGCTCGCCCACGTAGGCCTTGTCCCAGCCGGCGTTGTTCTCGCCCAGCTCAAACGGGCCGACTACCCACCAGTTGGTAAGCAGCCCCAGCATGGCGGCCGCGTCCGCCGCTGCCCCCGCCTTGCGCAGGCCCGCCGCGATCCGCTTCGTCATCTCCGACGAGTTATCCAGTTCCCGTGCCGCCTCGAACGCGGCGATCGCCTCCTTGCTGCGCTTTGCTGCCGTCAGGGCCTCGCCCACGGCTACCAGGGCCTGTGCTGTCGGGGCCTTCAGTTCCTGGATCTGCGCTGCTCGCTGGACGACCGGCAGGGCCTCCGGCACCGGGCACGCCGTAATGCCCTGCAATACCGACCGCCACTCATCGTTGGTGCGAATTGCTTCCGCCGCCGCCAGATATGCCTGCCCGGCCTCCTTCTTCTTGCCCTGTGCCCTCAGGGCATCGGCGATCCTCAGGATGCCGGCCCATGCCGGACGCGCTGCCCCGGCTGATTCATCCCGCCCGGTGGCCTCTATCAACACAGGTACGGCCGCAAGCAATTCCGTCTCGCCCAGGGCATTCAACGCCGCCGCCCGTAAAGCCGGATCTGACGACTTGGCCGCGTCCGTGAGGATCGGCAGTACCATCGGGTGTTTTTTCGAGCCCAATGCCTCCAGCAGGGCCACCCGCAGCGCGGCCGGCTGGTCCGGATAGGCCGTTACCAGGGCCCGGGTCACATCCACTCCCTGCATCCGGCGAAGCGCATCCAGGCCCACCTGCAGGACGGGGGCTTCCGCCTCGTGGAGGGTGGCCAGCATTTTCCCCACGCAGGAGCTGTCGCCGATTCGCCCCAGTCCCGCAAATCCGGCCTGCTTCAAGACCGGATCGGGCGACCCGAGCAGGTCCAGGTAGATCGCCACGGCGATTTCCCAATTGCCACCTCGCTCTTCGATCGCGTTGACCAGCCGCACGAATGCATCCTGGACCTCGCTTCGGGTGGCCTCATCCGCGGTTTTCATGACGCGCTTCACGGCCGCCAGCCGGAACGGGTCCCCCGTCCAGGCCAGGGCGCGTGCCGCCGCCGCCCGCACTTTGGCGTCGGGGCTTTTCGTGAGCTCCTCGATGGCCGGGAGGCTGTCCGCGTCCTTCAGTATGCCCAGTGAATTCAGAATCGCGCACTGGAACTCCGGCCGGGCCTTGGGCAGGAATGCCCGCAGCGCCCCGGCTGCCTCCGGCGTGCCCGTTTCTTCCAGCGCGGCCCGGGCCTTCTCCCGCAGGATCGGATTGTCTTCTGCCAGCAGGGCGGCCATCGGCCCCACGCCGAACCCCGCCGGTACGACCAAGGGCAGCAGTCTCAATCCGCGCTCCCGGACCGGCTGCGGCTGTTCCGAGGCGATCAGCGTCATGATCTGCCTGGCGACTTCCGCGCGCTCGGCTTCACGCCCCGGCACCGATACCTCGGCCGAAAAATCCATGAGCACATTGAACGCCGCCCGCCATATGGCCTGGTTCTCGTGCCCGACCAGCGCGACAACCTTCGGCGTGGCCGCCACGATGTCCCCGCGTGGAAGCAACTGCCGCGCCCGGGCCCGGGCCACCTCGTCCTGCCCGGCCAGGTCCGCAATCAGCGCGTCCGTCGTGGAACCCCAGGCCGCCACCGCCCCCAGCGACAGGGCCACGATCGCAACCGCCATCCAGCATGTATATCTCATTGGGAACACTCCCGATCCTGCATTTGAACCTGAACGCTGAACCCTGAACCCTCTGCACGGCAGCGGCGCTGTTCGCGCTGCATCAAAGATGCCACGGCGCGCGATACGGCCGCGAGAGATACCGGTTGGCCTGTTCGTCGCCGATGAAGCGCTCCGCTTCCGCGTCCCAGTTCAGCTTTCGCCGGACTTTCAGCGCGATCCCAGCCAGCAGCACGGCGACCGTTGAGCGCACGCCCTGTTCGATCTCCGCCGCCGGCCGCTTGCGCGTCTTGATGCACTCGAAGAAGTTGTCATGGTGGGGCGGGTGGGCCCAGCTCCGCTCCGGCTCACCGACGTACCGCTTGATGCCCAGGCTCTCGGGGAACACGTCAAAGGTGTTGCGGTCTACTATCAGCTCGCCTTTGGTGCCGTTGAACTTGATGCCATAGGCGTGGCCGGCGTAGACGCTGTTGTGCCGCTGCTCCCAGGTGACGGTGCAGCCCTCATACTCGAAGAGCACTTCGATATTGTCGTAATTGTCGGCGCCCGCGCCGCCCAGATAGTTCCCGCCGACGGCCTGGACGGACAGTGGCTTCTCGCGTCCGATCCCCCAATGAACAATGTCGATCAGGTGTACCCCCCAGTTGGTCAACTGTCCGCCGCGGGCGTAGTCGTGGCAGCCCATGAAGCCGTAATGCCGTTGCGGCGAGTAGGGGGCCCACGGCGCCGGTCCCAGCCACATGTCCCAGTCGAGCCCCTCGGGCACTGGTCCCGGCGATTCGCCTGCGCCCCAGCCGTTGGTCCCGATCCAGGCCGTCGCCGAGGTGATCGGGCCCAGCCGGCCGGAGTGGATGACGTTCATGGCCTCCTGGAAGATGGTCATGGACCGCTGCTGCGTGCCGAGCTGGACGATCCGTCCGTATCGTCGGGCGGCGTTGATCATGGCCCGCCCCTCGGCCACGGTGGGGCAGGCGGGCTTCTCGACGTACACATCCTTGCCCGCCTCGCAGCCCATGATGGTGATCAGCGGGTGCCAATGGTCCGGCGTGGGCACGAAGATGGCGTCGATGTCCTTGCGATCCAGTACCTTGCGGAAGTCCTGGTAACCTTTCGGAGCCTTGCCCGAGAGCTTGCCCACGACGTCGATGGCGTTCTCGTAGCGCGGCCGGAACACGTCGCAGACGGCCGCCACCGTGCAATTCGGATTGACGGACAGGGCCTCGAGATGCCGTGTGCCCATGCCCCCCGTGCCGATCACGCCCAGGATGATCTTCTCATTGGCCCCCAGTCGCGCGTAGGCCCGCGCTGGCCGGAGAACCGCCGGACCGACTGCGGCCACGGCCGCTCCCCCTCCAAGTCGCCGTAGAAAATCCCGTCGCCTCATCTTCGGGTTATTTCGCACGTGCACCTCCGCAAGGGTGTCGTTGAGAGTGCTTGTTTCGAGAAGCTGTAAGTACGGAGACGTTTTTTATCCTGTCTGCCAGCTACCGTCAATGGAATGGTGGTTAGTTGTCAGTTGTTAGTTGTCAGTTGTTGGGTCAGTGGTCCTTTGGTCAGTTGTTGGTGGGTGGGTTCTTGGTCCTTGGTTCTTGGTCCTTAGTCATTAGGCATTGGACATTAGACATTCTCTGCGCCGTCCCTCTCTCCCCTATCCCCTTGTCCCCTTGTCTCCTTGTCCCCTTGTCACCCCGTTTCCTCTCTCCATCTCTCCATCTCTCATACGCTCATACTCTCACACTCTCCCACTCACCATCGCTCCACCTCTCCGCCGCACTTTGCCCTCCAGGCCGCGCCGCATTAAAATGCCTCCCGTCAGAAGCTTACACGAGGTGAGACATGGGCAAAGGCTATTGCGTCGGTGTGGATTTAGGCGGAACCAACATCAAGGCCGGTCTGCTTGATGACCAGGCCCGCATTTTGTGCAGCTTCAGCGTCCCCACCGAGGTGGATAAGGGGAACGAGGTCGTAGTCAACAACATCGTCGGCGCCGCCGAGCGGGCCATCCGGGAGGCCGGCGTGCCGCGTGACGAGGTGGTCGGCATCGGCATCGGTTCTCCCGGCCCGCTGAGCCACCGGCAGGGCATGATCATTAACCCCGGCAATCTGCCCAGTCTCAAGAACACCCCCATCCGCCGGATCATGACCGAACGCACCGGCATCCGCTGCACGCTGGAGAACGACGCCAACGCCGCCGCCTGGGGTGAGTACTGGGCCGGCGCCGGAAAGGGCGTCACCGACCTGGTCATGTTCACCCTGGGTACCGGGGTCGGTGGGGGCGCCATCGTCAATGGCCGGCTGATCCGCGGTTATTTCGAAAACGGAGCCGAGCTCGGCCACATCATCGTGAACCCTGGCGGCCGGCGGTGTTCCTGTGGTCAGCTTGGCTGCGTGGAGGCCTATTCCTCCGCCTATTTCCTCGCCCGTCACGCTGAAGATCTCATCAAGGCCGGCCAGCCCAGCGTCCTCAAGCAGCGCATGGACGCCGGCCAGATGCTCATGGCCGAACACATCGTCGAGGCCGCCAAGGCCGGTGACGAGGTCGCCAATAAGGTCTGGCACGATGCCTGTTACTACCTCGCGGTAGCCACCGTCACCATGCAGCACGTCACCAACCCCGAGCGCGTGGTCATGGCCGGAGGTCTGATCGCGGCCGGCGATTTCCTGCTGGAACCCATCCGCCGCCACTTCCGCGAGCTGACCTGGGAGTTGCTCGACGACTTCCCCGACATCCGCTTCGCCACCCTGGGTAACGACGCCGGCTTCATCGGCGCCGCCGGCTGCGCCTGGGCCGCCCACGAGACCGGCGACTGGTAAGCTGATGAGACTTAAACGGCGAGCCGGCAGATAAAAGTATGACCGCTGATTGCTGACTGCCGGCCGCCGACTACCATTCCATAGGGGACAACCCCAAAACCGGGGACTGGAGACTGATAGCTGTCGACCAACCGGAGCCCGGCTCCTCGTGATCCGTCTCGGCTATCCCTGCCAGAACCTCGTCATACCCGCATCGACCAGCCATACCCTCCGGCTGGCGGGCGTGTCTGACAAGGCCAGGGTCTACCCTATCGTCGAGAAGAACCTTGCCAATCTCGAAACCATCCTTCGCTGGAACGCCCAACGCGGCATCGAGGTCTTCCGTATCGGTTCGAGCCTGGTCCCCTTTGCCTCTCATCCGCTTTTCCCCTACGACTGGGCCGTCGAGCACGCACCGCGTTTCCAGAGGCTCCAGGCCCTCATCCGAGACCTTGGCCACCGTCTCTCCATGCACCCCGGCCAGTACGTCAACCCCGCCAGCCCCAATCCTCAAGTGGTCGAGGCCAGCCTGGCCGAGCTGCGCTACAGTGCCCGTGTGCTCTCTCTGCTGGACGCCAAAGAGGGCGTTCTGATCCTGCACCTCGGTGGCGCTTATGGCCACAAGGATGCGACTGTCCGCCGTTTCGTCGAAGTGCTCCGCGGCGAACAGGAGATCCTGCGCTTCCTGGCCCTCGAAAACGACGAGCGGACCTGGACCGTCGAGGAGGTCGTCGTCCCTGCCGGAGCGCTCGGCGTTCCCGTCCTCGTGGACGCCTTCCATCACCGCCTCAATCCTGGCCGACTGACTCTGCCGGCCGCACTGGCCCTGGCCTTACCCACCTGGTCGGGCCGCCCCAAGATCCACATCTCCAGCCAGGCCGCGGCTAAGTCAGCAGGGGCCCACGCCGACTACATCGCCCCGGAGGACTGGCGCACGCTGGCCGAAGCTCTCAACGGGCGCGATGCCGACGTGATGGTGGAAGCCAAAGAGAAAGACCGGGCCCTGTTCGGACTTCGCCGCCTCATACGGCACGAGGAGGCGCAGGGGAGTAACTGCCCGCCCCGCGCCTCCGAGCTTTCGAGCGGAGCCTTTCGATAGGACCTCGGTTTGGCCGGTGGAGCCTCTGGTCAACGCAGCTCGATTATCCGTTCAGTTCAATGCCGCTGAAACCTGTGGGGCAACAGACGGGGCCCCTGTGGGATATGCCGCTGTATGTTTGCCCTCGGGGCTTGCCGAACGTCACTGAAGAAGCCGCCGGGTCGAAATGGCGGGCGGCACATTGCTTGCTGGGACCTTTGTCGGTGGTGGAGAAATAACGGACAACAGACCACCCCTGGTCTGTACGGCGGGCCAATAACGATCAAGCCTTTCCGCTGTAGTATCCCCTCTCCGGCCCGAAACACGGAAGGGTGTTATTGGCCCGCTCCCTCTTTTTTACCGCCTCATCGACGAACATCGCACCAAGGAACTCCCTCAGGCGTCGTTTGAGCTCGGGGGCGTGCCGCTCCTGATCGTTACCGCGCCTCCTTCCGCCCAATACTCACAGCCTGCAGCGCTCCCCTGATGCGGTTTCTGTTGCAAACTTGGGCAGGTTTCTACCCGGTTGTTGGTTGCCCCGCTGCTGGTCGCTTGAATCTTCGCGTGTTCGGAGTAGCTCACCTTCTGAAGAGGCGGGGTACTCCGGCCGGATGGGACACCCGGGGGCGCAACAGCGGAGCCCGACCGGCTCGCGCCGATCGGGCTCCGCAAGAGATCAAAGGGGACAGACTGCTCTGCCCGGCTTACTGCCGAAGATCAAACGTCGGCGGTCGCGCGGTCAGAGGCACTGCCGATGTGGAATAGGTCTCAAAGTACCCGATGTAGAAGCTGCCCACCAGGCCGGGGGTGGTGGTACCGTTGAACGTCTGCGTATCGAACGTACCGGACACGGCCCCGGTCGTACCGTTGTAGCTGAGGCTCAGCCGATACCAGCCGGAGGGCACCGTGCTCATGTCGATGGTCGCAAGGACGCTCCAGTGCTGGCCGCCCGTGCCCGGGCTGCTGTCGCCGCCGTCCTTGGCGTCCACCAGGTAGAGCTTGCGGGTCTGGCCGCCGTGGTTCTTGTTATAGACCCACGCCAGACCGGTGCTGCTGTTGGCGGTGACCGAATCACCCAGCAGCAAGCCCTCGGGATCGGGCAGGTTGGGGTAGAACGTCGCCGAAGAGACCACGCCGTTCAACGTGGAGGTGGTCCCCATGATGCCGAAGTAGGTCGTCTCGGCGCCCGGGGTTTCATCGGGAATCGGGTTGGTGTCGAAATACACCCAGAGGTCATACCCGCCATCGCCGTTGAACAGGTTGATCGAATGGATGCTGTTCCCACCGCCGGCGGGATCCCAGGCCACGATCGCGTTGCCGCCCTGCGGTGAGGCCGGAATCACGTTCGGATTGTGCGGCGGGGCGGGTTCATCCACCGCCGTCGGGTTGATCACCCGGGCATTGACGAACGTGCCCAGCAGGCCGGGTACGTCTGCGCCGACGCTCATGCTGTCCACATTCGGCGGAACGTAGACGCTCATGAACGACGCATCGCCCTTGTTGCTGGCGCCGGGCGTTTGCGGCCGAAGGCCGAAGTCCCGCCCGTTGTTGTTGGTATCCAGCCCATCCAGGTACCGGGAGACGCTCATGTTGCTGCCCAGGACCATCTCGAGCCGGCCCCAGATGCGACCCTCGGGGAACCCCACGGCGACCGCGCCGAGATAGCCGTTGTAGACCACCGCATCCTTGAGATCGCGGTTACGGTCGTACAGCTCCAGCGCTTCGTTCTCGTTTTCCCAGATATCCGTCTGCGGGGAAACGATCATATCCACGTCGGAGACCAGGCCCGAGCCGATCACGTAGTAATCGCCGGGATTCAGGATGGTCCCGTGCGGAATGATGAAGTCGCGGTTGTTGTCTCCAGGCGGGGCCACCGTATCGGACGCCCGCAACAACCACCCGGAAATGTCCACCGGCGTCGTGCCGCGGTTGTAGAGTTCGACAAACTCGCGATCATCGGTGGCGTTGCCGCCCAAAGCCGTGAGCATGTCGTAGGTGAACTCGTTAATGACCACGTCGCCGGTCGGGTAGTCGTCGCAATGGATGTCCGCGGGGATAGACGGTCCGCTGACACAGGCATCGAACAGCAGCAGATCTTCCACGTCCACATCGCCGTCGCCGGAGCGGTCGAAGCAATAGCAGGAGTCATCGATCAGACCGCCGCCTTCGCCCGTGAAGCACCTCTGGAATTCGCCAAAGTCGGCCTGGTCCACGTCGCCGTCGCCATCAGCATCGGCAAACGGCTGGTGCTGGCACTCGGGGATGCAGTTGGGGTCGTTGTTGCAGTCCGGATCTTCGCAGTCCGTCAGGCCGTCGCAGTCATCGTCGAGTTGATTGCCGCAGACTTCCAGGCCCGCGCCAACCGTCACCCGGGCCTCCGCGCCGTTGAGGTCGGTGCTGCGCTCGGTGGTTCCGCAACTGTCGGTGACCGCGCAGGAATAGAGGCCGCTGTGCTCGTAGCAGGTGGCATTGGTGATCCGATAGCTGGCTTGCGTGGCCCCGGGGATGGGGACGCCATCCTTCTTCCACTGATACGAAAGGACTCCACTGCCCGATGCGTAGCAGGTCATGGTGTGGCTCGCGCCAACAGCCAGTGCGCCGTTGCCGTAGCCGACGTGCTGGATGGTCGGACCAGTGCTCACCGTGAGGGTGGCCGCATTACTGGTGACCGGATTGGCCGGGTCGGCGCTATCGGTAATGATCACGCGATACTGGCCGGCGTGAGCGGTGGTGGTTGGATTGAAAGTCAGGGTAGAGGTTGTGGTCCCGGAAATGCCCGATCCATCGCTCAGGTTTTCCCAGGCGGCCGTCGTGCTGTTGTACTTCTGCCATTGATAGCTCAACGTGCCGACTCCCTGGGCGACGACGCTGAGCGTGGTGGACGCGTTGGCGCACATCATCTTGCCGAGCGGATGCTGGAAGATAGTGACGCCCACGTACAGGATGGCCGGGTCGCTGACCACCACACCGTTGTCGTCGCAGACGCGGCAGGTGTAGATGGCGCCCGCATCGGCGGCGGTCGCGTTGAAGGAGAGGACGTTCGAGGTCGCCCCACTAATCACCGCACCGTTACGCAGCCACTGATAGGTGACATTGGACCCGGTGGCTGTCACGGTGAAGGTGGCGGTGGTGTTCAGGAGGACGACCACGTCGTCGGGCTGGTCCGTGATGGTCGGGCCGCCGCTGTTCTTGGTGATAGTGAACGTGGCAGTCGTGATGTCCTTCGAGTTGGGGCCGTCGGGCGGCGACCAGACCCGCAGCCGTTCGACGGTGTTGTCCACCGTGTACACGTTGCCCGCGGCGTCGAAAGCTATGTCGCGGATGCGGCTTCCAGACTTGAAGTTCTGAATGAAGCTGCCGTCGGCCATGCTGAAGAAGTAGACGTTGCCATCCGAGTAGTGACCGTAGGCTACCCATCCACGCTCTTCACAGATGTCGTGGCCTTCGGGGTAGGTATAGGTACGGGAGGCCTCCCAGACCGGGGTGGTGATGGGCAGAGTCGTGCTCGGAGCAAATTTCGCGAGGGGCGCAATGATATTGGGGTTGGCCCGGTAATGGCTCACGTAGCAGTTTCCGGCCGAATCGAAGGCGATGTCATAGGGATAGTAGCTGAAGTAAGCGCGCGCGACGTACTGTTCACCGAGGCCCGTTGCCGTGGCGGCCCCGCCCAGCGTATAGCGGATCACTCCCTTGCGCTCGACGTCCTTGTAGTTTGAGTTGACCAGGTAGATGACCCGATCACCGGTGGCCTGAGTGCCTGTCACCCACACGCCGCGGACCCATTGATTGCTGGTGAAGTTGCCATTGCTGCGACCCACGACCACCCAAGCGGTGCTCATGTCCGCGCTGAATTCATAGACATCATCGTTTTTGTAATGGATGACGTACAGATGATCATCGGGGCCGACGACGCAACGGAGAGGCGTCCCGGCGGTGGGAGAGGCGGTATCTGACCAGTCCACACCGCCATCGGAAAAGCCGGCATCGGTGATATCCGCGTTGAGCATGTAGATGCCGTCCTGCATGGTCCGGCCGGAAGCTGTAGAGAGAGCGGTCGCCTGGCAGACGTAGATCTTGCCGTAGTTCGGGCTGGCCGGGTTTTTGTTGACGGCCACGCCCAGGGGACGCTCGAAGTGAGTCGCCTGGGTGGCAGGATTGCCGTCGATCTGAGTCCAGGTGGTGTAGCCGTCGTCGGTGGCGGTGATGCGGAATTTGAAGGTCCCTGACAGGGGATTGCCCGCGTCGTCACGGCCATCCCACTGGAAAGTGTGGGTACCGCGAAGGGCCCGGGCGATGTTGACGGTGCGCACGACCGCGTTTGATGCGTTCAAGACCTCAATTTTGAGGCCCGGGGACACACCATCTCCATCAGCGTTCTCGTTGAGAACGAAGGTGACCTTGGCCGTGCCACAAGTAGTTCCGGCCGAGCTCGTGTCGAGCACGACGGCCGATGGGTAAACATTGGCCAAGGCCGTGCTCGCACAAAGGCAGAGTCCGGCCGAAATGGCCAATCCGAACCTCCAGAACCCTTTCATACGCTTGCTCCTTTCTGAAAGTGAGTAGGCGAAATGTTGCGTTCAGATCCTCTCCGATCGAACGAGACTCGCTCAAAGATTAACCCTTCCTCGCCGCAGAAGGCGGGGAGCCGCGTTTTCTTCCCCCTCAACCGGAACGATGTGGCCTCTCGGAAGCTTCGGTTTGGAGGGTATGACCGGTTTCAAACATTTACCCAGCCATGCCACTTCTTTTCCCTCTAAATCAAAAAGTGCTGGATCGCGTACAGCTAAACTATACCGTCTTGCCCTGGCCATTGCAAGCCAAATGCCACCAACAGGAGTTCTGTTTTCAATTCATTTTGTAAAGGAATACGCCTGTCGGATTATTGGACACCTGGTGGTCGGTGCCGTAATACTCGCCCACGAATCGACCGTCCGTGGAGGGGAAACCGATCTTGTTGAAAAGCTGATAAGCGTCGGTGGTGATCGGCAGAAGCGGCGATTCCACGTGGGTGTCAAGATACCCGATATTGCTGCGGGCTTTGTCGCCAGGCATGACACTGTGCCGGGCGACAACCCGGTCAATCACGTTGAAGTTTCCTTCGAGGTTCGGAATCGTCGAGGGGTTTGAGGCGGTGCCGTGATAGGGGTGCTCTTCCACCAGGGTGAACATCACCGAGGGCGACCAGATGGCTCCGGTATAGATGGTTCGGATATCTCCGCTTGTCGCGCTTCTGCGTACCTTCCATCCGGAGGGATTGGCTGGGCGGCGCATGGATTCGGGCGTCTTGAAACCGATATAGGCATTCATCGAGTAGCTGGACCTGCCGTTGCCGCCGTCCCCGTACCGATTCTGTTCGGGGGGCATGGCTTTCCCCTTTTTCTGGTTTGGACAGAGGTACACTTCGGCGCTTTTAACGTTCTTGAAGAGGGTGCCGCGCGTGGGCACGTCCTCGATAAACCTCGGATCGTTCTCATCGGTATAACCTGACAAGGCGCCATCCCAGACCGGGTTGATCGGCCCGCGGGCGCCCAGGCCGTAGGTGTAGCCATTCACGTACAGGATGGATTGGGTGCACGGAAGCCTCTTCCACTCCGTGATGTACATGTTCATGCCGCTCAGGATCTGTTTCTGGTTGTATTTGCATACCTGGCCGCGGGCCTGTTCGCGTGCCCGAGCCAGTGAGGGTAACAGGATCGCCACCAGCAAGGCGATAATAGCTACGACGACCAGAACTTCGATCAATGTGAATCCGCGCCGGCGTTTTGAGCAGTTCATATGCATGCTCCCAACTACTGCATGGGCGATGCGCTTGATGCCGTACAAGCGCCTTATCTACGGCAACAATACAGCCCTTATGTGACCGCGATTCTGATGTGTCGATAACTAGTTTACCAGATGGCCCATATCAAAAGCAAGAGATTTGTAAATTGCACATCTTGCAGATTTTACAGGGCTTCACGGCCCTGCCCGGCCTGCCTAAGTATTTCCCCTAATCTGTTCATGGCCTCATCCCGGCTGCGAAGCTGGTTGTTCAATTGGGCGGTGTACAGCGTGTCCAGAATGGTCTTGAAGGCCGGCCCCGGGCTGAGACCCAGGCCGATCAGGTCGTCGCCGGTGACCAACGGCGGGGGGGCGATCTGGTCGGCGGGAATCAGGCGTATGAGCCGTTCCGCGGCCTCGTAGCCATCCAGTGGTCGCCCGTACGCCGTGCATACCGCCTTGTGCAGGATCATCAATTTCTTGAACTGTGGGTGGGCCGCCAGTCGCTTAAAGTCCGCCAGGGCAAGATCCTGCGTTCGGGCCAGGCATCCCTGGCGGCTCACCAGCCAGGCCATGTCGTCGATCTCCCGGTTGCTGCAGCGCAGGGCGCGCCCGACGGCTTCAACCTCCGCCGGCGATGCATCGTGCAGCAGGGCGGCCATGCCCAGAACGAAGTCCGCATCGGCAGGCAACTGGGCCAGTACCGCCCCGGCCATGCGCACCCGTTCCGCCGGCCAGGCGGCTCCCGCCCACAGAAAGGGCATGAGCCCAAGCTCCGCCATCTGCTCGACCGCCCGCGCCCGCGTGGGATGAGACAGCATTTTCTCGAGTTCTTCCCGGATTCGTTCCGGGCTGATGCGGGTCAGTTGGTGCGCGTGCTCACGAATCGCCTCCGCCGTTGAGGGATCCAGGCGGAAGCCGAACCGAGCGGCGAACCGGACCGCCCGCAGCATCCGCAGGTGATCCTCGGCAAATCGCTCGGCGGGATTGCCGATGGCCCGGACAACGCCGGCGGCCAGGTCCTCCCGGCCGCCCACGTAGTCAATAACCCGGTCCTCCAGGGGGTCATAGAACAGGCCGTTGATCGTGAAGTCCCGCCGTTTGGCGTCCTCTTCGGCAGTCGTAAAGAGCACCTGCTCGGGGCGGCGGCCGTCGGTGTAGTTGATGTCCTGGCGGAAAGTCGCCACTTCGATCCAATAGGGGCCTTGCCGGACCAGCACCACGCCGAACTGCATGCCCACTTTGCGCGTCTTGCGGAAAAGCGACACGATTCGTTCCGGCGTGGCATCAGTGGCAATGTCGATGTCCTGCGGCGGGCGGTTCAGCAGCATGTCGCGCACGCAACCGCCGGCCCAGAGCGCTTGGTGGCCGTGCTCCCGGAGCTGACGAACAATGGCCAGGGCGGCGTCCTGGAGGCTCATCTTGCCGGTCATGGGGCTCCACCTGCGGATGGATGAGAGGCCGCCGCCGATACGTTGACGGCCAGGAAACGCAACGTCATGGTACCGATGTCGCGACGGTCGATCTCCACCAGCGGACTGAGATCCGGCCCGCCGGAGGGTTGACGCTCATGGCGGGTCACAATCAGGGCCGAGGGCGCGATCAACGGGGAGGTGGCCAGCCGGCGGAGCAGGTTCCGGATCAGGGAGTCAGGCCTGGTGCCCATCAGCAGGCGGTAGGGCGGGTCCATGAAGACCAGCTCGTATTCGGGAGGGCGGTCATCCTCGCTGCGCTCTTTTCTCCCCTCGCCGGGGAGCGGCTTCGGCGGCGCGGGCCAGTCGCATGTTGAGGCGTTTGCCTGGATCACGTGGGCTTCACGAACGATCCGAAGGACGTCGAGATTCTTGCGGAGAACGTCCGCGCTTTCCCGATTCTGCTCGATAAACAGGCAGAAGCGGGCGCCGCGCGAGAGCGCTTCGAGCCCCAGCGCTCCGCTGCCGGAGAACAGGTCCAGCACGGCCAGCGGGGGCAGTCGGCCCGGCTCGGCCAGCCGGTTCCCGAGTATATCGAAGAGTACGGTCTTGGCCCGGTCCAGGATAGGCCGGGTGTTCCTGCCCGGCGGAGCCTGGATGGTTCGCCCGCGCCATGTGCCCGCAATAATTCGCATGACCTTCGCCAGACGCCAGCATCGAGCCGAACCCGCGGTCCTCGTTCCACCGCTTCCATGACCGGGCCGGTGAGGGTTACTGCCGCGTTGCCATTATATCGCCTCTCGATGATAATGTCCCGCCACGCGGACGACGGCCATGCCGTGGTTGCTGACCCCTGCGCAGGCGCGTAGAATCCGGCGTGCAGGGGACGTATTACGAGGGCTGAGTGTGAAGCTGCCTGTGATCTCCAACGGGGCCGGCCTGTGCGGCCAGTGTGTTGCGCTGTGCTGCCGGTATTTTGCCTTTTCCATCGATAAACCGAAGAAAAAGCGGGATTTTGAGGATCTGCGCTGGTACATACTCCACGAAGATACCATCATCTTCGTCGAGGACGGCCAGTGGTACGTGCAGGTCAACCGCAAGTGCAAGGCCCTGCTGCCGGACAACCGCTGCGGCATTTATCACAACCGCCCGACCATCTGCCGCGGGTACAAGACCGACGCCTGCGACTGGCACGCGGACGCCTACGATTACGATCATGTGTTCACCGAACCTGAGCAGATCGAACGCTTCGCGAAAGAGTATCTGGCCGCCAGGCGCAAGAAGGCCCGGCAGTCCGCCGCGCGCGGCAAGAGTCCCGGTCCGGCCCAGACCGGCAAGCGGCGGGGAACGGCCCGCAAGGCTGGGCTGCCCATCCATCTGCTCAAGACGGCGTGAGCAAATGGACAGATGAACCGACGACTGATAGACGCCTGACAACCGAGAACCACGAACCGACCACCGATCATAATGAAATTTCAAAACCCCAAAGGCACCCGTGACTTTTACCCCGAGGACATGGCCGTTCTGAACTGGATCATGGACGGCTGGCGGCGCGTCTCCATCCGCAACGGCTTTGAGGAGTATGAAGGGCCGATTTTCGAATACCTCGACCTGTACAAGGCCAAGAGCGGCGAGGGGATCGTCTCCGAGCTGTTTCATTTCGAGGATCGCGGCGGCCGGGAGATGGCCATTCGCCCCGAGATGACCCCGACGCTGGCCCGCATGATCAACGCCCGGGCCCAGTCCCTGCCCCGGCCGATCAAGTGGTTCAGCATGCCCCGGCTGTGCCGGGCCGAACGGCCGCAGCGCGGGCGGCTGCGCGAGTTCTTCCAGTGGAACATCGACATCGTCGGCAGCGACGACGTGCTGGCCGATGCCGAGTGCATTTTCGTGGCCGTCGATTTCTTCCGCGAGGTGGGTCTGACGCCGGCGGACATGGTCATGCGGATCAACTCACGCTCGCTGCTCTCGTCGCTGCTGGCGGCCCGGGGTTTTGAGCCCGAACGGCACGCGGACCTGTTCGTGGTGCTGGACAAACGTGACAAGCTCCCGCCGGAGGTCTACGCCGCGGAATTGGCCAAGGTCACCCGCAACGACGCCGAACGCGAATCGCTCAACATCATCAGCCAGGCCCGGGGCGAACGCGGCCTGGCCGACCTCGCCGCCATGGCCGAGGGCAACGAGGCGGCCGGCAACGAGCTGGCCCGACTCCGCGAGTTGTTCGAAACCCTGAACCTCATGGGGGTGGGTGAATACTGCGAATTCGACATGGGGGTGGTGCGCGGCCTGGCCTACTACACCGGCGTCGTGTTCGAAGGATTCGCCAAGGGCACCTTCCAGCGGGCCATCTGCGGAGGCGGTCGTTACGGACAGCTCCTTGAAGTGCTGGGCGGCCCGCCGATGTCCGGCATCGGCTTTGGAACCAGCGACGTGGTGATCCTGGAAGTCCTGACCGAACTGAAACGGCTACCCGCGGAGATCGGGGCCGGCCGGCGGACGGATCTTTTCCTCATCGACGCCGACGAGTCCCTTTTCAGAGAGGTCGTTCGCCTGGCGGCCGAGCTTCGCCGGCGGGGCTTTTGCGCGGAATACAGTTACCGCCGGCAGGGCATCGGCAAACAGTTCAAGCAGGCCGCGGCAGCCCATGCCCGGCGGGCGGTGATCGTCGGAGCCGAGTTCAAGGAGCGGGGCGTGCTGGCGGTGAAGGATCTGGGTACCGGGCAGCAGGTTGAGATCAGCGCCGAGGCGTTTCTGGCCGACCCGATGCAGGAGGTGAGCGTGTGAGCGGGGTGAGAGTATGAGAGATGGAGAGATGGAGAGATGGAGAGAGGGGACGGGGGGACAAGGGGACAAGGGGATAGGGGAGAGAGGGACGGCGCAGAGAATGTCCAATGTCTAGTGACTAAGGACCAAGAACCAAGAACCAAACAATTGACCACTGACCGCCAAGCGTATGAATGCCTAATGTCTAATGACCAATGTCTAAGGAATGACGAATGACATAATGACTAATGTCCAACAGGGCGGGGGTGCCTGTTAGTCATTAGGGCTTGGACATTCTTTAGACATTAGAGCTTAGACATTAGTCATTGCCCGTCGTGTTGCCAGTTTATTCGGCGGTTCAAGATGACGCGCAAGAACATCCATTACGAAGCCGCCTTCATGGATTACCTGCGCAGCAGGGGGGTGCCTTACGTGCCGGTGGACGAGACGCGCCGCATCCTCTTCGCCGGCGAGAAGATCAAGTCGTTCGATCTCATCGTCTATGCCCCCGGCAGGCGTCACTGGATCGTGGACGTCAAGGGCCGCCAGTTCCCATACATCACTGAAGATGGGGCCCGGCGTTACTGGGAAAACTGGGTGACCCGGGAAGACCTCATCGGCCTGCGCGAGTGGGAGACGGTCTTCGGCGCCGGTTTCGAAGCCTGTTTCGTATTTGCGTATCTGCTGGATGGTCCGCCCGACCGCTGGCCGGCCGTTCGGCCCCATGTCTTCCGTGAGGAGTATTACGCCTTCCTCGTGGTCACCCTGGCCGAATACCAGGAGCACTGCCGGCCACGCTCGGCAAGCTGGGACACCGTGTCGGTCGGCACGGCCACGTTCCGGCGAATTGCGCGACCGGTGGAGGTATTCGGCATCAGCACGGGATGACCGATGGCTGCATCTTCACCCCCCTTGGCAAGGGGGGGTGACTTACGTCATGCCCCCGTCAGGCGCGTCTGCGTATTTGCAGCAGGATGAATGTTCCCAGCCCAATCGCTGCGACGGTGCTCGGCTCGGGTATGACCGAGAAGGCCTGGTCGATAATCGAAATGGTTGACGTTCCCGACTGGCCGCCCCACAAGTCAATCTGCTTGGTGATCCAGGCGGACTGGACGTCAGCCGAGAGGATGGCGCTTGCGGTCAGCGGCGATAAGGCTTGAACGAAGGCGGAGCCCAGGAGCGCGTCGCTTGCGTCTCGAACCTCTTCCAGGACGACCGCGCTGCCATCAAGGGTGGTTCGTCCGTTGAACCCCAGCTCGACGTCGTGGAGTAGAAACGGCGGTGTCGCGGTCACCTTGTAGGTGATGCGGGCATGAAGCTGGGAACCGGGGTTAACCGTCGCTATCGCCGCCATCCCGCCTGAGAAACGCAGCCCATCCATCCCGTTCAGGGTACGCCCTGAAACGTCGATTCTTGCGGGGTCGGCGACATAGTTTCCCTGACTCGTCACCGTGTCGATGCTCCAGCCGAAGTCGCTGAAGGTCAAATTGCCAAAGGTGATGCTGCCATTGGTATCGATCAAATCCTTCAGCACCGCGGCATCCGCCGTTGCGGGCGACAAGGCGATGGCCGTGACGAAGGTCAGGCCGGCCAGGGCCGGAACGAGCGTTGACAGCCTGCGCCGACGAACCAGCAAAACCGCGCCGCAGCCCAGCAGGGCCAGCGTGGCCGGTTCCGGAGTCTGCGGGAAGACCTGGACCATCGAGCTGATCGATGCTCCGTCAGATACCGTGCCGATCACCAGGAAATCCTTGTCGATATGGAGCTGAGCGTAGGGCTGGGGCAACTGGAGCTGATCGGTCGTGTTGATGGTGTCAACCGCCAGCGTGCCCAGCAGAACGGACTGGTTCAAATCCCATACTCTCTCCACCACCTCGGCCCATCCGCCCGGCGGAGCTGCGGCCTCGATGCTCAGGCCGACCCCCTGGATCAACTGCTGCGGATCGAGCGTCTGGACGTTGAAAGTAAGCACGAAGTCCGCGAAGCCGCCGGCCGGCGCGGAGATGATCGGCCCGCCCAGCGTGCCTGCCATCCGAAATCCGTAGTCGCTGCCCTGCTGGATGGCCTCAACCTCGATATTGGCCGTGTTGATGGTGCCCGGCAAAGCGGTGACGGTGAAATTGCTGAATCGCTTGTCCCCCGAGTCCAGGTAATGCGCCGGATCGCTCAGGAGATAATCAAGGCCGACAGTTACCGCCGATGCCGGGATGGCGAGGCAATTCAACAGAAGAAAAGCGATTGCAGGAGTGCCTGTGGCCGCGCGTGCCAGCCACAGGTGCTGCGGGCGAGCAGACCGTGTCATTCTATTTCTCCCTCTTCAGGACGACTCCCGGTGAGACCCGCCATGCTCTTGCCATGACGAACCGGGTCAGAATTGAAGTCGTCTTGCCGTTTACGTTAGCTCAGCTGGAATCATTTGTCAAGTGTTTTTATCCAAGAAACATCCGGCCCTGCAAATTATGCAGTATTTCAATATCTTAAGTGGTTGCCCGTCAATGACTTATCCCGCTTTTCTTACCACGGAGACACGGACGACACAGAGAAGAATTCAATTCATCGATTGCACGAGAGATAAGAGTTAACCGGAATCGCTCAGCCCGTGCAGGGCGAGGCCCTGCCTCTCTTACCCAAAGCCCTGTATTCTCCGTGCTCTCAGTGTCTCCGTGGTGAGTCATGTGAGAAGGGCGGGTTACAGGTGGAACGAATGATCACACATCGTGTGCCGGCTTGGGCAAATCCTCAGTGATGGTCTGCTGGTTGGACTGGTGCCCGTCGTAGCTGAAAAGGACCATTTCATCGTCGATCCTAGCCTGCAAATGCACCGGCCGGCCCCAGATTTTGTGGAGGTTCTTGAGCGTTTCCACGGCGTATTTGATCTGCAGGTCCACCCCGTTGTGCTTGTGGGCCAGGTACAACTCGCCGCGGTTGGCGTAGTTGCCGTCCACCACGTAAATGTACGGCCGGCCATGGTTGGACAGTGAGAAGAGGAGCTGGCGCTTGATCTTGTCGAAGTCGCGATTGACCACCACCATCCGGCCGGTGGTGGGGTCGTAGCGGTAGTGGTACAGGTTGTGCCGGTCCACGAACTCGGGGGTCAGAAACTCGTCGATGAAAGTCACGTCGTTGTGGATTTTGCGAACCTGGAAGATCTTCTCCCGGCCGGGCGATTCCTTGCCCTTGACCCGGGGCATGGGGTTCTTGTCCTTGCCCCAGTTGCGCCGTTTTTCGACGTCGTCCAGCTCCTCCCATTCCTTCCCATACCGCCCGGTGTTCCAGCGGTACTCGATGTCGCGGAGCAGTTCCAGACCGATCTTGTAAGGGTTGAGCCGCCCGGGGGCGCTGGCCACCGTCCCGGAATGATGGTCGCAGTAGGTGATCAGCTCGTCGTCCCGCAGGCAGTAGCGGGTCATCAGATGGGAGTGCCAGTAGGTGGCCCAGCCCTCGTTCATGATCTTGGTCTGGCCCTGCGGCGCGTAGTAATAGGCCTCTTCGCGGATGATGGCCAGCACATCAGCCTGCCAGTCTTCCAGCGGCGCGTTCTCGATCATGTACAGCAGCACGTCGCGCAGCGGCTTGACCGGCTCGACGCGGCGCTCCCGGGCCTTTTCCGCGTGCAGCTTCTTCCGCTGGGCCTGGATGGTTTCCGGCGGATTGATGAAGCGATCCATGTAACCCTTGGCCGGGTACCGGGTGATGCCGTTCTCGACGCCGCGCTGGCGGTCGGCGGTGTGTGGATGCTCCATCGGCGTACGACGCATGAACGGCGAATAGGGGTCGATCAGGTCTTCGATGGAGAGGCACACGTCGATGAACCGCTCGACCTCTTCGAAGCCGTGGCGGTCGATGTAGCGGCGCACCCGGGTGGCGTGGTTGGCCATCTCGTCCATCATCTTGCGGTTGGTGTGCTGGAACCAGATGTTGTTCTTGAAGAAGTCGCAGTGGGCGTAGACGTGGGCGATCACCGTTTTGTGATCGACCATGGCGTTGTCGTTGAGCAGGTAGGCGTAGCAGGGATCGTTGTTGATCACCATCTCGTAGATGCGCGACAGACCGTAGCTGTGCGATTTGCGCAGCCGTTCGTATTCCATGCCGAACCGCCAGTGCGGATAGCGCTGGGGGAACCCGCCGTAGGCGGCGATCTGGTTGATCTGGTCGGCGTCGAGCAGCTCGAAGATGGTCTGGAAGAAGTCCAGCCCCTCCTCGCGGGCCAGCTCCGCGATGGTCACAACCTGCTCGGCGATTTCTTTGGGCAACCTGGTGGACATAGCAGAGACCCGTGCCTCCAGTAGCTCTTATTTGTTGCAATCCCGACAAGGAGACCAGGAGACAAGGGGACAAGGAGAAGAAACGCAGGGCGAGGTTTGTTCTCCTTGTCTCCTTGTCCCCTTGTCTCCTTGTCCGCTACTTCCCAGGCGTGAAAAACGCCTTGATACTGTCATAAATGTCCTCTTTGGAATTCACGCGCGATGTAATCACCGACTCGTTCTGGCTGAAGTGCTCGTGGAGCACGTTGATGAAGTTGCCGCTGCCGTAGGCGCTGGCCACCTGGCAGTACCCGAACATGTTGACCCGGGGCAGCAGTTGATCCTGGAGGATCCGGCAGCACTCGCGGTTGTCCGACTCGCTGCTGTTATCGCCGTCGCTGAAATGGAACAGGTAGATGTTCCACTCGTCGGACGCGTAGCGGGCCTCGATGAGGTCGCGGGCGCACTTGAACGCGCTGGAGATCTTGGTGCCGCCGTCCTCGCGCAGGTGGAAAAAGGTGTGGCGGTCCACCTCCGCGGCGCGCACGTCATGCACGATGTAGCGGCTCTCGATGCCCTGGTAGTTGCGGCGAAGCCACGCGTCGATCCAGAAGGCCTCCAGCCGGACCACCTCCTTCTGGTCGTCCCCCATGGAGCCGGACACGTCCATCATGTAGATGATGACCGCATTGGACTGCGGCTGGAGCACGGTGCGCCAGCTCCGGTAGATCTTGTCGCGGCGTTCGAAGACGATCCGGGGCCGGTCGGGGTTGTAGGTTCCGGTGATGATCTGCCGTCGCAGGGCCCGGCGGAAGGTGCGCTTGAAGTGACGCAGCGATTCCGGGCCGGACTGGCGGATGCCGCTGTAGCGGTCCTTGGTGCTGGTGAGCTGGTGCTTGCCCTTGGGCTTGATCCTGGGGAGCTTGAGTTCCTCGCCGAGAATGTCGGCCAGCTCGTCGAGCGTGATGTCCACTTCCATGATGTGCTGGCCGGGTTCGGTCCCGCCGGGGCCGATGCCCTCGCCGTCCGGCGGACCGACGGCGTCGCCGGCCTTGGCGTTGCCCTGGCCCACGCCGCCGTCATCGTTTTCGCCGTAGCGGAAGGTCGGCGTATCGATGCCGCGCACCGGGATGCTCACCAGGTGCTTGCCTTCCTTGCCGATCAGCTCCCCGCGGGTCAGGAACCGGCGGAGGTCATCACGGATGCGCCCCTTGACGATTTGCCGGAAGCGCTGGTGGTCTTTGTGGATCTTCAGCACCATAGCTGCACCACCCCGAATGAATGTCTAATGTCTAAATCCTAATGTCTAAAGAATGTCCAAGCCCTAATGTCTAATGACTAATACATCCGCTGCACATGGGGCATTAGTCATTTGGTCATTCGTCATTCTTTAGACATTCAGTCATTAGACATTGGTCATTCAGTCCTCCTGCTTGCTGTCTCCCCTCGCAAAGATGCTCGCCACGTAATTGAGCACGTCTGTAGCGCTGGTCTCGTTGTACCCGAAGTACTTGATCAGCCGCTGCTTGACCACGTCGATCTTCGCCTGGGTTTCGTCATCCACCACGCCGCTGACGATGTTCTTGAGCTTGATCGTGTCGCGCTGATCCTCGAACAGCTTGAGCTCCAGCGCCTTCTGCAGCCGGGCGTTGGTGTAGTATTCGAACTTCTTGCCGTCCAGGGCCAGCGAACCGATGTAGTTCATGATCTCCTGGCGGAAGTCGTCCTTGCGCGACTCGGGGATGTCGATCTTCTCCTCGATGGAGCGCATCAGCCGCTCATCCGGCTCTTCATCCTTGCCGGTGTACTTGTTGCGAACCTTCTCATGCTGCGTGTAGGCCCGCACGTTCTCGATGTAATTGGCGGCCAGACGCTTGATGGCATCCTCGTCGGCGCTGATGGCCCGCTGGACCTCGCCTTTCACGATATCCTCGTATTCCTCGCGAACCACGCTGAGCAGCTCGCGATAATGCTTCCTGGTCTCCTCGTCGGAGATGAGGCTGTGGTGCGAGAGCCCCATTTCCAGCTCGTTGAGGACCATGAACGGATTGATGGTCTTGTCCTGCATGGCCGCGTCGGACACCAGGCAGTTGGAAATCTTGTCCTGGATGTAGCGCGGGCTGATCCCCTGCATGCCCTCCCGGGGGGCCTCTTCGCGCAGCTCCCGGATGGAGTCCTCGGTGAAGCCGGGGATGCTCTTGCCGTTATAGAGCTTGAGCTTCTGCATGAGCGTCAGGCCGGCCTTCTTGGGCGGGGCCAGACGGGTCAGCACGGCCCACATAGCCGCCATCTCGATGGAGTGCGGGGCGATGTGGATGCCGCGGATCTTCTCCTTGTTGAAGTCCTTCTCGTAGATTTTGATCTCGTCGGACAGCCGGATGTTGTAGGGCACGTCGATCTTGATCGTGCGATCGCGGAAGGCTTCCATGAGTTCGTTGCTCTGAAGTTTCTTGTACTCCGGCTCGTTGGTGTGGCCGACGATAACCTCGTCGATGTCGGTCTGGGCGAACTTCTTGGGCTTGATGGTGTGCTCCTGCGAGGCGCCCAGCAGGTCGTAGAGGAAGGCCACGTCCAGCTTGAGCACCTCGATGAATTCCACCAGGCCGCGGTTGGCGATGTTGAGCTCGCCGTCGAAGTTGAAGGCCCGCGGGTCGGAGTCGGAGCCATACTCGGCGATCTTGCGGTAGTTGATGTCGCCGGTCAGCTCCGTGGAGTCCTGGTTCTTCTCGTCCTTGGGCTGGAAGGTGCCGATGCCCACCCGGTCCTTCTCGGAGAGAATAATCCGGCGGACCACGATGTGGTCCATCACCTTGCGCCACTTGCCGTCGTACTTGAGCAGCAAGTCGTTGTACGTCTTCCGGCAGAACGGGTCGAGCTCGCCCTCGATGCGAATCTCTCGCCCTTCGGGAAGGTCCTGGTTCAGCGAGGCCATCACCGCCCGGCGGGCCTCCGGGGGAATCAGCTTAAGCGGTTCTTCATGCATGGGGCAGGGGTGCAGCGTGTAGTTGCCGTTCTCGTCCGGCAGCTTCCAGGAAAAGCTGTACAGCGCTCCCTCGTCCAGTCGTGAGTAATACTCCAGGCCCTTCTTGAGCAGGCGGGTGATGGTGCTCTTGGACGAGCCCACCGGCCCGTGCAGCAACAGGATGCGTCGATCGGTCCCATACCCGTGGGCGGCCGATTTGAAGAAGTCCACCAGTGACATCAGCGTACGGTCGAGCCCGAAGATGGCGTCTTTACCGTGCTCCACCAGGTCGCTGAAGAATTTGTAGCGGATGTAGTCTTCCTTCAGGTACGTGTAACGCTCCGCCCCGAAGTACATGATCATGTCGTAAATGCGTTGGAAGGCGTTTCTCGCGACGTAGGGCTTTTCTGCGACAAGCTGCAGGTAGTCCTGGAAAGTCCCTTCCCAGTGGAGATTAAGGAACTGCTGCTGGTCAATGCTTTTGTCGACAATGGACAGGATCGCGTCTCGAGTCGCCATCTGCAGATACCTCCCAGACTGCGGTCAGCAGTCGAACTTTCTGATCCAAGCATGGGCCGCTGGCAGGCGAAAGCCCTTCCAGCCCATCCTGCGCAGGCGCCGGCAGGCTGCGGCGACTAGGCTGCCCGGAGAGCCGGCCTTGGCCGGCGGGTCGTACGCGGTTATTGCCCGAATCTGTTGGATGATAGGCTGAGGTCGCTTTTCAAGTCAACCGAGTCGGTTTGTAAGTAGCTGACATTAAGCAACTTACATGCCTGGTCGGCGTGTGCGCAGAGTCAAAGGGGCTACGACCGCGCAGCCACTTCATAAGCCTCACTGCTCATGTCGCATGATTATAGACGTGACCATCTGCACGCGCAGCGAAGAGGACCCGGATTAGAGGCAAAGCGGCGCGAAAAACGCGCATTGTGTGAATTGACCCTCGACGCCATCGGGCGCGTCACGCCGCCTTCATCCTTTACTTTCTTTAACCTTGGCGCGCTTCGTCGTTCGCCCGCGGGCTGAACGACGCGCGGGTTTGGGGGCACGCGGATCTTCGCCACGGTCGCGAAGGAGCTGCTCGCGTGCGGCCAGGAGTTCGACGGCTTTATCCAGCGTCAGGTCGGTGGGCAGCAGACTCTTGGGCAGCGAGGCGTTGACCACGCCGTCGGTGACGTACGGACCGAATCGTCCCTGCTTGAGCTGAATCGGTGCGCCACTGGTGGGATGCTTGCCCACTTCCGTCACCGTACGCTGTGCACTCGCTGCCCGCTGGCGGCCCTTGGGTTGAGCCAGCAGGGCAAGCCCCTCCTCGAGGGTCAGAGTTTTCAATTGTTCATGGCTGGCCAGGCTTCGCGTCTCGGTTCCCATCTTCAGGTAGGGGCCGTACTTTCCGTCCTGCACGGTGATCGGCTCTCCCGTCTCGGGATGAGTGCCGAGCGTTCGCGGGAACGACAGCAGCATCAACGCGTCCTCGAGGGTGATCGAGTCGGGCTTCATGCTGGGCCACAGGCTGGCCATCTTGGGCTTGCCGCCGCGCTTCATGGTTCCCTTCTCGGTCAGTTCCGGGTCCCCGAGCTGCACATAGGGGCCGAACCGGCCGGTCTTGAGGTAGACCGGCTTGCCGGTTTCCGGATCTTTCCCGAGTACCTGGGCCCCCTGCGTGGAGCGGGCCAGAAGTGCCTTGGCGGTCTCGACATTCAGCTCGTCCGGGGGGATGTCCTCGGGGATATTGACCCGCTGATCACTATCGCCGACCTGGATGTACGGACCATACCGGCCAATCCGCGCGATAACGGGCTGGCCGTTTTCGTCCATGCCCAGCGGGATCATTGAAATCTCGCGGGGATCGATCTTCTCGCTGTCGGCGCTGATCCGGCGTTTGAGGCCGACGCGGTTGAAATCCTGCGCCCCGTTCTGATCGGACGAAGTGCCGAAATAGAACGCCTGGAGCCACGGCGTCGACGAAAGCTTGCCCGAGGCGATGGCGTCGAGATCGTCCTCCATCTTGGCCGTGAAATCAAAATCCACCAGGTCATTGAAATGCTTTTCGAGAAGATTGATGACGGCGAAGGCGGTCAGGGTGGGGACCAGGGCGGTACCTTTTTTCCACACGTAGCCGCGGTCCTGCACCGTCTGGATGATGGTCGCATAGGTCGATGGCCGGCCGATGCCGCGCTCCTCAAGCTCCTTAATCAGTGAGGCTTCCGTGTATCGCGGCGGCGGCACGGTGGTATGTTTCTGCGGTTTGATCTCTTCCGGGTCGAGCGCATCGCCCTGTCGCAGGGGTGGCAGGATCCGTTCCTGGTCGTCGGCCTCGGCCTCTGCCTCGTCAGAACCCTGCACATACGCGCGAAGGAACCCGTCAAAGTTGATCACCTTGCCGGAGGCCATGAACACGGCCGTTCCGTGCTCGCCGGCGGGGGTGGCGAAGCGAACAATCGTGCGCGAGCCTGAGGCGTCTTTCATTTGCGAAGCGAGAGTCCGCTTCCAGATCAGGTCGTACAGGCGAAGCATGTCGCCCTGCAGCTCGCCTTCCAGCTCCTTGGGCGTGCGGAAGGTCGCGCCGGCCGGGCGAATCGCCTCGTGCGCCTCCTGGGCGCCCTTCGATTTGGTCGCATAGTGGCGGGGGGCGTCGGGCACATACTGCTGGCCATACAGATCAGCCGCCTGGGTTCGTGCGGCATGGATGGCCTGGCTGGAAAGATGCGTTGAATCCGTACGCATGTAGGTGATGTAGCCGTTCTCATAGAGCGACTGCGCCACCCGCATGGTGTGCTGTACGCTGAACCGCAGCTTCCGGGCGGCCTCCTGCTGAAGGCTGGAGGTGATGAATGGCGGGTGGGGCCGTTGGGTGAACGGTTTCTCGCTGACATTCTCCACCGTGAAGGTCGCCGACCGGATGCGGTCGGCCACGCTGCGGGCCAGTGCCTCATCAAGCAGGCGGGCATCGGACTGAGGGTTAAGCTGCCCGTTGGTGGGGTCGAAATCCTTGCCGGTCGCAATCCGTTTGCCGCCCAGTTCGATCAGTCTGGTCAGTACCCGGTCGTTGCCGGTGCGCTTTTTCAACGTCGCTTCGAGGTCCCAGTAGTCGGCGGCCTTGAAACGCATCCGCTCGCGCTCGCGGTCCACGATGAGCCGCGTGGCGACCGACTGCACCCGGCCGGCGGAGAGCTTGGGGCCGATTTTGCGCCACAGGACGGGCGACACCTCGTAGCCGTAGAGGCGGTCGAGGATCCGCCGGGCCTCCTGCGCATCGACCAGCTTCTCGTCCAGCGTGCGGGGATTGTGCAGGGCCTCCCGGATCGCGCTTTCCGTAATCTCGTCAAAGACCATGCGCCAGACCGGGACCTTGGGGTCTAAGACCTCTTTGAGGTGCCAGGCGATGGCCTCCCCCTCGCGGTCCTCGTCAGTCGCCAGGTAAAGAACCGATGCCTGCTTTGCAAGCTGCCGTAGTTTCTTGACTTGAGGTTTTTTCTTGGCCGGAACGATGTACAGCGGCTTGAAGCCCTCATCGACATTGACGCCGATGCGGGCCCAGTCCTGATCCTTGACCTCAGCGGGTATTTCCGACGCCATCGACGGCAGATCGCGGATGTGGCCCAGCGATGATTCGACGATGTATCCCGACCCGAGATACCGAGAAATAGTCTTCGCCTTGGCTGGCGACTCAACAATTACCAGTGCCGGTCCGTTCTTTCGTGGTTTTTCCGTGGGCATTCGTCGTCCGCTTCTGCACGTGACTTAAATCATTGCTTCGACGAGGTTTGCATTCGGTCGCTGATCTTCTCGGCGATTTGGCCGAAGCCTCTTGCGGGTGTCCGGAGAACGGCCCGCAGCGCCAATGACTATCGGCCACCCTCCAGTCTGTCTCAAGCGGGTTATTATAGGAACGCCTGTTCAGAATCAATCATACGAGCGTTTCTGTCGTAATATCCTTTAATCCGAGGGGTGGTTGTGGCCGTTCTTTCGGGTGCGGCCAGAGAGGTGGGAAGACGCTTGTCCGCCTCGGCGGCGACTTGGGCGGCTGCTCAGGCCTGAATAACGGCTGGGCTTGTTTTTCGCGGTGCCGCAGCTATGCTTAAATCCCTTTGTCCTTAAGAGGTAAGAACCGATCCTGGAAGGCTGGTAATTGAGCGATGATGAAGTTCTTCCGTAAGAACACAAAGTACCTCCTGGCAATTGTCATGGTCCTGCTCCTCGTCGTCTGGCTTCTTGAAGACACCGTTCAGAGCTGGGGCCGGGGCAGCGGGGGGGCGGATGTGGAGTGGGGCGAGGTTTACGGACAAGCCATCCCGCTGGAGGACATTTACGCGGTCCGGCAGGATGTTGAGATCCTCAATGGCCTCGGAATCCCCTGGCACAGCTTCTTCATGTACTTCGCCGGGCAGATCCGCGAACCGCTGGACCTCCAGGAATGGTACATGCTCGACCGCGAAGCGCAACGGCGGGGCATTCATGTACCCGATGCCGATGTCGCCCAGATGCGAGAGTCGCTCGCCGGTGAAGCCATTGATAGCCTTCGGAAGCGATACAAGGTCTCCAATGCCGACATCGACCGGGCCCTTAAGGCTTTTTCGCGCGTCCGGCTGGCGTTTCTCACCGATCTTCAGGCCCTGAAGGTCAGCGAGGCGGACATTCAGAATTACCTTCGCGAAACGGCTGAAAAGGCCAAGGTGAAAATGGCCATTCTCAACGGCGCGCAGTTTATTGATCCCGCCTATGAGCCCACGGAGGAGGAGTACAGGCAGCAGTTCGAGAAGTACAAGGATAAAGACCCCGGCATGGGCGAGGATCGGTTCGGCTATCGCAAGCCGGAGCGGGTGCAGATTGAGTACATCCAGGTAAAGGCGGCCGAACTGGCCAAGCACCAGAACGTCGATGACGAAGAGGCGCACAAGTACTGGAAAGAGAACAAGAAGAAGTTCACCCGGCCGCCCGAAACCCAGCCGTCGACCGCTCCGGCCGTTGAATACGAAAACTATACCGAGGCGCGGGCCGCGGTTCTCAAAGACCTGGCGATGACCAAGGCCAAGCGCGAGGCCCTCCGGCTTGGGACTGAAATGGCCAAGGCGCTGAGCGCCCCCTGGGCGACCCAGCCCGCTACCCAGCCGGGCTACAGGCAGCCGCCGGCGGATGCCCTGGATCATGAACGCTACCCGAAGATTGTGGACGCCTTCCGGTCCCGGGCCCACGACGCGCTGGCTTATCACCGGACGCAGATGGTTGATCGGACGGGCTTCTATGCTCTTGGCTCCGTGGCCAATGCCATAGCCTTGCAGGGGACCCCGGACATGATCAGCCTGAGGGATGCGGCCTTCCTGGTCCAGGGGCTGGCGGCCGATCCGAAGGATCCGACCCTCCAGCGGCAGGCCCGCTGGTTCCATAACCTGTACGAGACGCTTTCAGAGCCTTTCGTGGATTACGAAGGCAACGTGTACGTCTTCCGGACGATCGCGGTCGAGCCGAAGCAGCCACCGGCCAGCATGGCGGAGGTCAAGGACCGGCTTCGAGCCGATCTTCGTGCCCAGCGCGGGGCCCAAGAGGCCGCGAAACTGGCCGAGCAACTGCTGGAGCGAGCCAAGCAGGTCGGCCTCGAGGAAGCGGTGAAGCAAATGCCCGAACTTGCACAGAAGCTCGGCACCACGCCGGTGGTTACGCCTGAACCGTTCGCCCGTCACCAGGCACAGTTTGGCCGGTCGGTGCCGACGCGCGTGCAGGAGATTGGCTTTGATCCCAAGGGCGAGTTTGTCGAGACGGTCTTCTCCATGGCCGGCAAGACCACGACTCAGCCTACGAAGGTGGCCCTTTATCCCTTGGAGAGCCAGCAGCGCTACGTGGTCGTGGAACTCGTGGACATTCTGCCCGTCACCCAGGCTGAGTATGAAGCCGAGCGTGAGCGCGCGGAACAAATGCTGAGCTTTGGAAACCGGTCACAATTCGCGATGAACTGGTTCAGCCCCGAGAACATCCGGGCGCGGGTGGGCTGGAAGCCCGCCCATCCGGAGTTGGACGAGCAGAAAACGGAGAAGGCCGGCGTTTGAGCCGCGCACGCGCATCCTGGGTTGCTCCGCGTGAATCCTGAATCGCTTCACGTGCATCCTGATTTCGGATCACATGAGGGCTGACTTCGCGCGTGCGAAAACGTAAGCAGGACGCAAAGGCAAGCAGGATGCGACAGTCACAAAGCGAATAGCCCCGGCAGCCACAAAACGAATAGTTCCGGCAGTCGCAAGGCGAATAGCTCTCCGACAGTCGCAAAACGAATACCCCCAGCAATCACAAAACGAAGAGCCCCGGCGGCACCGCAATCTCGGCGCCGCCGGGGCTTTTATCTTGACCCCGCCGGGGCTTTTATCTCTGCCCCACCGAGGCTTATATCTCCGCCCCACCGGGGCTCCTATCTTGACCCCACCGGGGCTTTCTCACCATCCCCACGTTGTCCCCCTGATTATCCCCCTGACCATCCCCGCGCGCTCACTTTCCCACTTTCCCACCTTCCCACTTTCTCACGTTCCCACTCCGGCTTACCCCACCCGCGAAGTCACACCTCGTCCGGCCGGCCGATCCAGGGCGTGTCAACCGGCGCGTAGTCGAGAATTTCATTCTCCTGGAAGTAGAGGGCGATCTCGGTGGCGGCGGATTCGGGTGAGTCGCTGCCGTGGATCAGGTTGAAGGTCTTGCTGGAGCCGAAATCTCCGCGAATGGTGCCGGGTTCGGCCTCGAAGCCGAAGGTTTTGCCCATCAGCTTGCGGGCGATGGCAATGGCGTTGCGTCCGGCCACCACCATGACTACCACCGGGCCGGAGGTGATGTACTGGATCAACCCGGGGTAGAAGGGCTTGCCCTTGTGGGGGGCGTAATGCCGTTCGGCCAGGTCAGGGGTAATCTGGATGAGCTTCATGGCCGCGATGGTCAGGCCTTTGTCTTCGAAACGCTGAATGATCCGCCCGATGAGGCGACGATGGACACAGTCGGGTTTCAGGATAATAAGAGTCCGCTCCACAGTAGTTCTCCTTTGTTCTCAGTGTGGCAGGTCGCGGGATTATACTGGACCGCGCGAAAGTGTGAAGGCGGGTTTGACGCAAGTTGGTGGCCAGAATAGACTAGTCGTAGACCAGTCCGTTAGGTGGAGAAGCAGGATGGCGAGTATCGAGCACACCAACGTGATCGGCGCTTACGATGCCAAGGCCCACTTCTCTGAACTGCTCGATCGGGTGGCGAAGGGCGAGGAACTGACCATCACCCGCCATGGCACGCCGGTAGCGAAACTGGTGCCCCTCCAACGGGCCGCCTCGGCGGAGCAGCGCAGGGCGTCTATTCGCCGGTGGCGCGAGATGGCCAGGGGAATTACGCTGGGGGGGCTGAAGATCCGGGATCTTATCAACGAGGGCCGTCCGTGAGCGCCAGTTTCGTGATCGATGCGTCTGTGGCCATGGCCTGGTGTTTTCTGGAAGAGGCCACCCCGGCCACCAGCGAACTGCTCGACAGGATGGAAACAGAAACGGCAGCGGTACCCGCCTGGTGGTTTCTGGAGGTTACCAACGTCCTGGCCCTGGCGGAACGAAGGGGACGAATCACTCCCGCCCAGGTAGCAGGGTTCATCGCGCTGGTTGAGGACTTCGGATTGGAGGTGGACGATCAGGCGCCGGCCCGGGCGTTCACTCATCTGCTTCCGCTGTGCCGCAGCCACGGCCTGACCAGTTATGATGCCGTGTACCTGGATCTGGCCCTACGCCGGGGACTCCCGCTGGCATCGCTTGATGAGGAGCTTCGCGCAGCGGCGGAGGCGTGCGGCGTCAAGCTGCTGGCTATCTGAGCGCGTTGTGGCGGTTGGCTAAGCCCATTGTAGCGGCTGGCAAAGCGCATTGTAGCGGCCGGGCTCCGTACCGGCCGTTTTTCGCTAAACGGACGGTACGGAGCCCGGCCGCTACGTTTCGACTGATCTGACCGGCGTCGCACTGCTCATGCATTTCGTGCGGCGGCGACCACGGCCCGCAGGTTCTCCGCCGGCACCGCATCCGGGTCGAAGGTGCAGCCGGCGGCGATGATGATCGGGCGGTTGCCGGCCTGGCGCAAGGCGTCGCGCACCTCGTTCGCACAATCCTCCGGCGTGCCTTTCGGAAGCGTATTCAGGTTGTCCCCCCCGCCCGCGATGACCGGCTTCAACCAGTCGCGCACGTCCGCAATGGCAGGCCCGGCCGCCCGGTCAGCCCAGTTGATCACCTGGACGGGATAGTCATTGAATGCCTTCAGGTCGTTCGGCCGCCCGCAGACGTGCAGGACGTTGAACTTCCCGTTCGCCACGGCCTTCAGGATCTTCAAATCGGTTGGCCGGACCATCTCTGCGTACACGCCGGCCCCGTTCTCCGGGCGGTCGACCCAGTCGTCGCGGACGGACAGGAAGATGCCGTCTGCTCCGGCCTCCAGGCACGCAGCGGCGAAGGCGGCCAGTGTGTCACTTACCGCATCCAGGGCGGCCTTGAACGCGGCGCGGTCCTCTTTGAGCAACCGGGTGAGCGCGTCGTCGCGCTCGTCCATCCCATCCAGGCGGGGCGGACCGTGCTTGTCGCTGGGGGACGCGGTGAATCGCCGAAGGACCGTCCACGCGTTGAACAGCGTCGTGCACATCAGCACGTCGGGGCCGAGTCGCTGCCGGAGCCCGCGCAACACCTCGAGCTGCCCGCTGAACCCGCCGGCATCGCCGGGCAGCGGACGGATCTTGCGCAGATCCTCCACGCTGCGAAGCACGTCCACCTGCCCGCGCGGGTAGAGGTGGTCGTTCATCACCTTGAGGAAATCGAGATCGTAAGTTTCCAGGAACCGCACGTGCGCCTCGATGGCCGGCGCTCCACTGGCCTGTGCGGGCGGAAAGTGATGCCAGAAACAGACCGGCGGATGATCCGGGCGGCGCCCAGCCAAAACCGCTTCAACTCGTTCGCGATGCGTCATAATGGAAACTTTAGCAGGTAAATGACCAATTACCAAGAGCTAATGACCAATGACCAAGAACCAAGGACAATCGCCCCCGACGGTTGACAGCCATTTATTGAGAATTCGGATTTGGTCATTGATTGGGCATTGGGATTTGGACATTGGTCATTCCAGCAAGAGGCAACCAACCATTTGACGGGCTTCGTCCCGCCGATTACCCTTCTCCTCACCAGTGCAGCATTGACAAGGGGTTGCGATTTTATTCGAAAGGGTAAGACGACCATGATTCCGGCCGAGTCCGGCGACCTGCTGGCTACTTTGGAAAACGCGTTCGACTTTGCACAGCGGCAGGTTCGCCGGCTGATTGAGAAGTACCCTGACTATTTCCCCATCTACACCGTGGGCGGAAAGTGGCATCACAGCGGCGAGAGGTGGACCAACTGGTGCGAGGGGTTCCTGCCCGGGATGATGTGGATCTTCTTCGAGGAGACCGGCGACTCTTTCTGGCGCGAACAGGCCGAACACTACAGCCGGCTGGTGGAGCCCCGGAAAGACGACCGGACCGTCCACGACCTCGGCTTCCTCTTCTACCACGGCACTTACCGGCGCTGGTACGACGCGACCGTTCGCGAAGGTTTGGCCGACCCCACCATCCGCGAGGTCGTCTTCCACGCCGGCCGGACCCTGGCCAAACGCTTCAAGGAGAAGGGCGCCTACCTGCGGTCTTTCGTGGCGGATGAATCTCTTTTCATCGACATCATGATGAATGTCCCGGTCATCCTCTACACGGCCATCGAGACCAACGATGATGTCTTGATGGATATCGCCAGCCGGCACTGCGCCACGTCCCGACGGTATCTCGTCAGGGGGGATGGCTCGACGGCTCACGAAGCGCTCTTCGACACGCAGACAGGCGAATGCCTCCGGCAGACGACCCACCAGGGATATAGAGGAGATTCCTGCTGGTCGCGGGGGCTGGCGTGGGCCCTGTACGGTTTTGCTACCTGCGGGCGGCTGTTGAATTTCCGGCCATGGCTGGAAACGTCGCAGAGCTGTGCCCAGTACCTGCTCGAAAAACTGGCCGGCGACCCGGTGCCGCCGTGGGATTTTGACGCGCCGGAAGAATCGCGGGCCCAGAAGGATAGCTCGGCCGGGGCCATCGCGGCTGCGGGGCTGTTCGAGCTGTCCGACGCGGTGGTCCTGGTGGGAACGGACCAGGCCCGGCAACGGCGATACTTGCGCGATTCGGCCCTGCGGATTTTGGCTGCGCTGTGCGAGCCGGAGTACCTCGCGACGCAGGACGCGGACTGGGAAGGAATTCTCAAGCACGGCGTCTACCATATTCACAAGGGTCTGGGCGTGGACGAGTCGGTTATGTGGGGTGAATTCTTTTTCGTGGATGCCCTGCAACGGGCCATACGCCATTTGCGCTCCGCCCGATAAGGCAGGCGGGGCCTGACCTGCCGGCAAGCCGCCTCATGCGGCTGTAAGACTTGAAACTTTGGGCTCGAAAAGACAGTAGTACAAATGCGGGGAGAAGCTGCGCCCGGAGTGGTCGAGCGGTCAAGCCGGGCCGGCCCCTTGCCGCCGGTGAAAGTCGTTGAGTCTGGCAGGATCTGAATTTAGAATGATGGTGTTTTGTAAAGTGGCTCGTGTCCGTGATCATCGTGTGGCTGTACGAAAGGCCACCGGTCACCCTCGAGAGTCCTCAGGGGCTAACATCGCCGCAGCTCAAAAGCAAGGGTGAGGATATGCCCAGGGCATGGCGCTTGGCGTGGGTGGGGTTAATCGTACTGGAACTGGCGGCCGGGGCGGCCCAGGCGGTCCACCTGAGAGGGCAGATCGTACGGGTCGGATATGTGGGCAGCAGCCGGCAGGGCCAGGGCGACACCACCGGCGCCGACCACTTCCGAATTGGATTTTACACCCCCATCCTGGTCGAACTCACCAATGACGATGCGGATACTTTCACCGGGGTTATTGAGGCCCGGCAAATCGACCGGGACGGCGATGAGGTTGTGGCCCGGCTTCAGGTCATGGTCAGCGGCACCCGGCGGTATTATCTGTACGTGCCGGCCGGCGAAGCGGAGGGCGGCGATCGATTCGCTGTGCGCGTCCTGGGGGGGGAAGACGGCGAAGAGGGGTTGGCCCGTCTCTTTGACGATGCCAATCAGCCGGTGCGCGAACTCGTTCCCGCCTCGGATCCCGTCCCCATCGAGCCCGAGTCGCGGGTGATTCTCGATATTAGCGACGTCAACAGCCTGCGCGAACTGGTTGACAATACCAGGCTGAACCGCCCGGTGACGGTCCTGCGCGTATCCGCGCGGGACCTGCCCACCGACCCGGTCGGCCTGGAGATGGTCGATACCGTCATCTGGGACGGGGGCGACCTGGAGAGTTTTCGAGACCCCGGCCAGCGTGAGGCGCTGCTGGAATGGACACGGCGGGGCGGCCGACTGGTCATCGGTGTGAGCCGTAACTGGCAGCAGCTTGACCGGAGCAAATTCGGCGAAGCGTTGCCGGCCAGGCTGACCGGCACGGCCTCGATGTCCATACTGGATTCAAAGTGGGTCAGCGGCTTCGCGCCTGAGTTCAAACCGCCGCTGACCTACTGCCCGGTGCCGTTGCGCTCGCTCGCCGAAGATGCCCTGCCGCTTATTCCCGGAATAGACACGGAGAGTCCACCTACCCCCGGCGACTTGGTGCTGGCAGCCCGGCGTCCGTTCGGACGCGGTGACGTCGTCCTCGTGACCGCGGAACTCCGCGAACTGCTGGATCCCAAACGCGGCAGCAATCTGGTTCCCGGTATCCTGCTTTCCCGCCTGGTTGGGCTGAGATCGGAGGAAGCCGGCGACGATGACACCGGCTACCCGCGCGAGGATTTGTTCCAGTATTTTGAGCAGCAGACCGGCTTCCAGGTCACCACCCAGTTTTATCTGCTCTTTGCGTTCGTGTTCGTGGTGGGTTACGTGCTCCTGGCCACAGGCGGAACCTGGCTGTGGCTCAAGAAGCGCGGCCTGGTTCATTACGCGTGGACCGGTTTCGCCCTGGTGGCCGCGGTGGCCAGTGGAGTCAGTCTGGTGGCCGTGCACCTCGTACGCGGCGTTGGCTACCGCGTCCAGGAACTGGCCATTGTGGACGCCCAGGCGGGTTCGCCCGAAGCGACTGCCATCAGCTACTTCGGTCTCAAGACGCCCACGCACACGTCGCTCGATCTGCGCATCGCATCGCGGGGGCGCCCGGTCGAGGATACCCCGGATGGCACTACCTGCCTCCGGCCCTTGCCGGTGAGCAACAACCCGATGGCCATGAGCGGCTCGCAGTTCCGGGCCGGACAACGCTACGAGGCGGCGGCGACATTGGGTGAACTGCACGCGGTCCCCCTGCGGGCGACCCTCAAGCAGCTCGAAGGCTTCTGGCGGGGGAAGATGGACGGCCAGTTGCAGGCTTCGCTTCAACGCAGGGGTGGCGAGCTCAGCGCCGACAGTTATATCCAGAACAATCTGGGCACCGATCTTGCCAAGTGCTATCTGCTGGTTCCGACCTCCAACGCGGGCTGGCCCGACCGCAGGAACCTTTACGCTGTGCGAAGCTACTACCTGGGAGACCTGCGGAACGGCCAGAAGCTTACCTTCGCCGAGATCGAAGCGGCGCTGCGGAAAAATGCCAATTTGGGCCCGGATGACCGTCTGAAGCCGGTGTATCTTTCAGAGAACCAGGAAAGCTGGCTCCGGCGGTTCGGGGTCAGCCCTGAGATAATGTACGGCCGGGGCTCCCTGAGAGAAGAGCAAAAGCTCGACCTGGGCAAGCTGAACGAGGCATTGATCCTGGTTTCCACTTTCGACGAGATCGGGCGGAAACAACGCAAGGAAGTATCGCGATCGCAAGGTCAGCATCTTGATCGGTCGCTGGCCCTCTCCTCCCGGATGGCGATGTTGATCGGCTTCAGCGAGGATCCCGGCCCGGCCACGTTGTGCTGGCGCCCGGCAGGCGATACGTCGGCCAGGTGGCGGCCCGTGTTGTCGGAGCCTGGTCGGAAAGTCATGTACCGATTCGCGATACCGATCAGACCGTGGTGAAAGCGTGATTATCGAGACCATCAACCTGACGAAACGTTACGGCGATCTGGTGGCCCTGAACAACCTCCACCTCAATATCGAGGAGGGCGAGTGTTTCGGGTACATCGGCCCCAACGGCGCGGGCAAAACGACGACCATCAAGATCCTCGCCACCCTGCTCCAGCCCACTTGGGGCGAGGCGCGCATCTGCGGGTACGTCATCGGCTATCAATCGCGCAAGATCCGGCCGCTCATCGGCTACGTGCCGGATTTCTTCGGCGCGTATCAGGACATGGTCGTCTCCGAATACCTCGAGTTCTTCGCCTCCGCCTACGGTATTACCGGTCAGCAGCGAACCCGCATTGTCGGCGACGTGCTCAGCCTCACCGACCTGACCTACAAGCAGGATGCCCTGGTGGATTCGCTTTCCCGCGGCATGAAACAGCGGCTTTCCATCGCCCGCGTTCTGCTGCACGATCCCAAGGTGCTGCTGCTGGATGAGCCGGCCAGTGGCCTGGACCCCCGGGCCCGCATCGAAATCCGCGAGCTGCTCAAGGAGCTGCACCGGATGGGCAAGACCATCGTCATCAGTTCGCACATTCTGCCCGAGCTGGCCGACCTGTGCTCTACGGTGGGCATCCTGGAACGCGGCGAGCTGCTTTTCCACGGCTCGGTTCGCGAGGCCACCCGCCGGGCGCGGATGGGTATCCGCCTGCAGGTTCGCGTGGCTGATAAGCTCGACCTGGCCGCCCAGGTGATCGGCCGGCTGGAGCCGGTCAAGGCGGTGCAGATGAACGACGGTCACCTGTCCGTTGAACTCAAGGAGGGAGTTAACGATTACTCGTTCCTGGCCCGGGCCCTGGTCGAAAACCGGCTGCCGCTTCAGGAGCTCAAGGAGGAGGAAGTGAACCTCGAGACGGCGTTCCTGCGACTGACCAAGGGGATTGTGCAGTGACTTATGGAGCGGGGGAGCCCGACTGATCCTGAGGTCAAGTCATCGGCCCCGTCAGGAGGCCGTGGTCTCAGGAGGCCATGACGAAGAGGTATATAATCATGAACCGGACAGGAAGACTTTGCCTCTGGGGGCTGGCGGCGCTTCTGGCATTGGCCGGGGGGGCGTCCGGGCAGCAGGGCACTCCGCCGGCTGAGGCCGACGATCCGGCCATGCAGCCGACGGAGCACGGCATCCGGCTCACGCCGGGCATAGCCCGGGCCATGGGCGATGTAGTGGCCCGGCAGGTGTTCGTCCGGCGGTATGAGCTTGACGATGCCAAGCGGGCCGAAGCCGCCGAGGCCATTGCCCGCCGGATCATGCGCATGGCCCACAAGAACGAGGAGAATGGCCAGGAGTTCGCCGAGTGGCTCTTTACAGAGATAGCCAACCAGGCCACCTCGGAGGGGCGCAGATCGCGGAGGGACCTCTTCAAGGGTCTGGGGGAGCGGTTCCTGCCGATGATGCCGGATTTTCGCGAGATGGTGAACGGTGTTCTGCAGGACGTCCGGCCCATGCTGAGCCTCAAGCAGCAGCTCAAGATGACGGCCGACATCGCCATGGCCAACCTGGCCCTCGACGCGTTTGAGAAGAACCTGCGCAGTGTGGCGAGCGGCGAGCGGCTCGATTTTGGCGGCAACCCGTTTGAAAACCCGGAGGACCGGTTCAAGAAAGATGAGACCGGCCAGACGCGCGTGCTCAAGAATGTGCGTTCTCGCGCGGAAGCCCGGTCCAACCGCCCCATAGGCGGCGAGTGGGACCAGTATGTCGAGGAGGCCAAGAAGTATTACCAACTGGACGCCTCCCAGGCGGCCGTGGCCGACTCGTTGCTGCGTGATTACAAGGAGCGGGCCAAAGTCGCCGTCGGGGGAGAGCGGGAGTGGCAGGCCAGGGTCTACCGCAATCGACTCTGGTGGGGCATCAGCATCACGCTGCCCGGACAGTGGAACCATCCGCTGCGCCTCCTGCTGGATCGCGAGGCCCAGCGTATCGACGAGCCACTTGCCGCCCTGGGCGACGAACTGAAAGAACGAATCGAAGCGATTCCCACCCAGGCCCAGCGCGAAGCCGCCGAACAGCGCATTCAACTTGCTCTCAAGGAGAAGGGCCTGCTGTTCGAGGAGCCTGCCCCGGTCTCCACCGCGCCGGACGCGACAACAGGGGGTGAGCAATGAGACGATGGAATCCCACTTGGACATGGGTCCTGGTCTTAATCGGGATGTTTGCGTTCCCGGCCCAGGGCCAGACGGCAGACCCGAGCCCAAATGGTGGCGAAGACACTTCGCCGCCCGGCGAAGAGGTCATGCGCCCCACCCGGCGTGGCCTGCGGCTCACACCCGGCCTGGCCCGGGCCATGGCTGGCGCATGGGCGCAGGAGCGGGTATGGCAGGGCATTGATCTGACCGAGGAACAGGAGCGGAAAGTCATCGAGGCCGCCGCCCGGCGCATGCTGGAGATTGGGCATCGCAACAACGGCAGCGGGGCCGCCGCGCTCGAGTACCTGATCGAGGCGATGATCGCCACTAACGGCCGGTTCAATGCCCAGATCAGCCGCGAACTTCCCGACCGGATTCAGCCGCTGGTCAAGAGCATGCGCGATTTCAACGATCATATCGTCGAGGACGTCCGCCCGGTGCTCAACGAGCAGCAGATGGAGCAGTTCAAGGCCCGGATCGAGATCGAGAAGCGGAAAGTCGATCGCTTCGAGCGCCGGCTGCAGAACTGGCGCGAAGGGCGGTACCAGGAAGGCGAGAATCCGTTTGACGAGTTCAGTGTCGAAGAGCAGATTCCAGGCGAGCCCAAGCTCGATCCCCGTCTGCGCGATGCCCGGCGGCAGGCCCAATGGCAGATGCGGCAGATTGGCAGTTGGGAGTGGGACCGTTTCCTGGCCGGCGCCGCGATCCTGTTCAAGTTTGACGACGCCCAGACAGCCGCGGGAGAAGCCCTGCTGGCGGAATACCGCAAGAAGGCGGATGTCATCCAGACGCCCGAGTGGAAGGCCCGCGTTCAGAAAAACCGGATGCTGAGCCACCTCCAGTGGCAGCTTGGCGATGTTGCCGTTGGGCCGTGGCGCTACCGCCTGGACAAGGAATACGCGGAGCTCACTCGCCCGCTGAAGGAGCTGACCGATCAGTTCTACAGCGGAGTGCTGGCCATCGCTACCCCGCAACAGCGGGCCGAGGCGATCGACGAGGTGCGCCGCGTGGCGACGCAGCACGGCCTGGTCGTCGAGGAGATGGACATCGGGATGCTCCAGGCCCTGGTTCAACCGGCAGCCCAGCCGGCGTCTGGAGGGTAGATTCGCCATCGCTTTCTCTGTCCGGGCTTGCGAGATATGGCGAAATGCGGGAGCAAGAATGAATTCCATCGCGAGAGACATCGGCCTGGCCCTCTGGCGACTCCTGCCGGCCAACCCCATCGTGCTGCGCGTGGTGCACGTAGGCAGCAAGCGGATCCAGCACCTCTGGGCGCGCGTGGGCTACCTGCTCATTTTGCTGGGTGTCATGATGGCCATGTACCTGTTCTCCAACCAGGGCGGGACGCTGGCCGACATGGCCAAGAGCGCGACCAACGTGTTCGCCTACATCGCCATCCTCCAGCTTGCCATGATCTGCCTGTTGGCCCCGGTGTTCACCGCGGGGGCCATTTCCCAGGAGAAGGACGCCGAAACCTTCAACGTTCTGCTTACCACGCCGTTGACCAATGCCCAGATCGTCCTGGGATCGCTGATGAGCCGGCTCTTTTTCGTGCTGGCCCTGCTGCTGGCGGGTCTGCCGATCTTCTGCATTACCATGCTCTACGGCGGCGTGACTACCAGGCAGGTTTTCCTCAGCCTGGGCATTGCCGCCGCCACCGCGCTGACCACCGGCGCGCTGGCCATTCTCATCAGCGTCGTGCGCGTGGGGACGCGCAATACCATCTTTTCCTTCTACCTGGGGAACGCGTTCTTTCTCATTACCGGGCTGGCCCTGGGGAGCTGGCCGCAAACCTTTGTGCCCGAGTCGGCCAACCCGGCCACGCCGGGCGAAGGCATGAGCTGGCTGGCCCTTATCCACCCGTTCCTGGCCCTTGACGTGGCCCTGCACTGGACGGCCGCCCCCGACCAGGCCAGCGTCGCCCACTATGCCTGGCCGCTCAACCGGATGCTGCCGGCTCCGCACGTGGCCTACATGACCATCATGTTCGCGGTGTCCACGCTGATGGTCATCCTGGCCACCTTCTTCGTCCGGCGCGGTGTCAAGCAGGGCGAGGTGGGCGTGTTCGCGCGGCTTTTTTCGAGATGGTCGCTCAAATCCAGGGAAGGGGAGCGGCGCCGGCGGGCCCGACGGGTGTGGTCCAACCCGGTCGCCTGGCGCGAGGCGGTCACCCGGGCCAACGCGGCCAGCAGCAGCCTGGTCCGCTATGGTTATATCGGCGTAGGCGTTGTCGCCGCGCTGCTTTATGTGATCGCGTTGAAGACCGGTCAGTTCCCGACCCGCGGGGAGGCCCTCGACTGGCTGGTGGGCATTGTCATGCTGGAGTTTGGGACGGTGGTACTCATGGCCGCCAACACCGCCGCCACGGCCATCACTCGCGAACGCGAGGCCGGCACCATGGAACTGCTGCTGACCACGCCGTTGACCAGTAAATATATCATCTGGGGCAAGTTGCGTGGCCTGGTCAGCTTCGCGCTGCCGCTCATGGCGGTTCCGTCGCTGACCGTGCTGGTCGTGGCCTTCCTCGAATGGCTCAGTCCCCAGTTTCCAGCCACGGCCGGAACCCTTCAACAGCCGGTGGTTTCGCTGGCTTCAGCCATTCTGCTGATCCCGTTGCTGGCCGTGTACGCCGCGTTTACCTGTCTGCTGGGTTTGCACATTTCGCTCAAGAGCCGCCGGTCGGTGCAGGCCGTCCTGGCCAGTGTGGGCATTTTGGTGGTGATCGGCTTCGGGCTGTCGCTTTGCGCGCTGGCCAGCGCAGGCAGCGCCCCGCAACTGGGCGCGATGATGATCCCACTCACATTCGTGACCGCGATCTGGTATGTGCTGACCCCGGACGCTTTGACCCGCACCGGCGGTCTGGGGTCCGTTGTCACCGTCCAGGACATCCAGGTTTTGATGGTGTTTGGCACGGTCGTGGCCCTGGGCCTCTACGGCGCGATCGTAGCGGGCACCTATCGCTCGATGGTCACCAATTTCGATATGATCGTGAGGAAGCAGTCGATGTAGGTGAAGGTCAGTTGTCAGTTGTTTGTGGGCAGTTGTATGAACGCCATCGGTGTTTCGTGTTCAGCGGCCTTCGGGACGGGCAACCTGCTACTGACCAAAGGACCAAAAGCCCAACTACTGACAACTGACCACTGACAACTGACTCCTATTGCACAAACCTCCCGTGCTCGGCCACCAGCCGTTCTTTGCGGGCCAGCTCCCAGTCCGCATCCACCATCATTTCGACCAGCCCGTGGAAATCGACGCGTGGCTTCCATCCGAGCGCCTGCCGGGCCTTGGAGGCGTCGCCCTGGAGCAGGTCCACCTCGGCCGGCCGGAGATAACGCGGATCGCAGTCCACGTACTCCCGCCAGTCGAGCCCGACGCGCTGGAAGGTCAGTTCGAGGAATTCACGCACCGAGTGGCTCTCGCCGGTGGCGATCACGTAGTCGTCCGGCGTGTCCTGCTGAAGCATCAGCCACATGGCCTCCACGTAATCGCCTGCGAAACCCCAGTCGCGCCGGGCGTCCAGGTTCCCGAGGTGAAGGCGCTTCTGCAGGCCCTCGCGGATGCGGGTTGCGGCCCGGGTGATCTTGCGGGTGACGAACGTCTCGCCCCGGCGGGGGGATTCGTGATTGAACAGGATGCCATTGCAGGCGAACATGCCGTAGCTTTCGCGGTAGTTGACGGTCTGCCAGAAGCTGTAGACCTTGGCGCAGCCGTAGGGGCTGCGCGGGTGGAAGGGGGTCTTTTCGGTCTGTGGCGTTTCGACGACCTTGCCGTACATCTCGCTGGACGACGCCTGGTAGAAGCGGGCCGGGACGCCGGTGTCGCGCAGGGCCTCCAGCAGCCGAACGGTGCCCACCGCATCCACCTGGGCGGTATAGACCGGCTGGTCGAAGCTGACGCGGACGTGCGACTGGGCCGCGAGGTTGTAAACCTCGTCGGGGACGACCCGGGTGAGCACCTCGCGCAGTCCGGCCCCGTCGGTGAGATCGCCGTAGTGCAGGAAGAGGCGGCTATCCGGGTCGTGCGGGTCTTTATACAGGTGGTCGATGCGCTGCGTGTTGAAGCTGCTGGACCGCCGGATGATGCCGTGCACCTCGTAACCTTTGGCCAGCAGGAACTCGGTCAGATAGCTGCCGTCCTGGCCGGTGATGCCGGTGATCAACGCTTTTCGAGGCATGGCAATCCTTTCGAGTGGCACTGGGGCTCATTGAGCAGCGGCCGGCCTGATGACTTTTGAGAAACTAAACCGGCAATGGTGGGCAAGCTTGGCTGAAGCCGGCTCCTCTGTCGCCATTGCCGAATTAGAGAATCAAATGTCATAAACGCCCTTCTCCCTGGCCCGGGCCTTGAGGTCGTTCATTGCCCGGTTAGAAAATCAAACGTCATAAGGCCGGTCGTTTAGGTCGCTGGTATGCCAACGACCGGCCGGTGTGTCACCGCCGCGTCGGTCGTGGTTCGCTGTCGGGCGCTACTCAACAGCAATGGCCCTCACGTTACCGGGCGGGGCGATCAGGAGCCAGCTTCGACGCTTCGTACCATTCAATCGTCTTGCGCAACCCTTCCTCAAACTCCGTGGTGGCGACAAAGCCGAACCGCTCGCGGGCGCGAGTGACGTCCAGGCAGCGACGGGGCTGGCCGTTGGGCTTGCTCGTGTCCCACTCGATTCGCCCCGTAAAGCCGGCAAGCCGCGCAATCAGGTTGGCGAGATCGCGAATGCTGATCTCCCGCCCGCTGCCCAAGTTCACCGGCTCGGCTTCATCATAGCACGCGGTGGCCCGGACGAGCCCCTCGGCCGCATCCTCTACATAGAGGAATTCCCGGGTCGGCGAACCGTCACCCCAGCAGACCACCCGGTCGGCGCCGGTGTCCCGAGCCTCCACGCATTTGCGGATCAGGGCGGGGATGACGTGCGACGTCTCCAGGTCGAAGTTGTCGCGCGGCCCGTACAGGTTGACCGGCAGCAGGTAGACGGCGTTCAGCCCGTACTGCTCCCGGTACGCCTGGCACATGGTGAGCAGGGCCTTCTTGGCGATTCCATACGGCGCGTTGGTCTCTTCCGGGTAGCCGTTCCAGAGATCTTCCTCGCGGAAGGGCACCGGCGTGAACTTGGGGTACGCGCAGATGGTGCCGACCTGGACGAACTTGACGATGCGGTTCCGGCGGGCCTGCTCGATCAGATGCAGGCCCATGGCCATGTTGGCGTAGAAATACCGGCCGGGGTTGGCCCGGTTCGCGCCGATGCCGCCCACTTGGGCGGCCAGATGGAGGACGACGTCGGGGCGGGCCTGCGCGTAGAGCCGCTCGACGTCGGCCTCGCGGGTCAGGTCATATTCCGCACTGCGCGGGACGATCAGCCGGTCCGGCGTCACGCCTCGCTGCCGGAGTTTCTCGCAGACGAAAGAGCCCAGGAAGCCGGCGCCGCCGGTGACAACGAAGCGATGTCGTTCGAAGTTGACGGAGTGGGTCGTGGGCATAGCTCACCCCCGCGTGAACAGGCAATGACGAATGTCGAAGCCCGAATGACGAAGGAATGACGAATGACGAAATCCGAATGAAGCGGGTGGCCGTGATGCTTCAGATTTCGTCATTCGGACTTCGTCATTGATTCGTCATTCTGGTTTCGTCATTCGACATTAGCATCATTGGATATTAAACCGCCATCTCCGGCAACTCATATCCCTTCCGCCGCGGCCGTGACCGCAACTTGTTGGCTTCCTCGTCGCCGATGAACTCCTCGGCCTTCGGGTCCCACTTGAGCTTGCGGTTGAGCTCACGGCAGATGTTGAAGAGGTGGCAGACCGTGTTCGAGCGATGGGCCGTCTCCACGTCCGCGTTCGGCTTCTTGCGCGTGCGCATACAGTCGAAGAAGTTGCGGATGTGCTCGACCACCTCGCCGGGAATGTTGGAATCCTGCCGTTTGGGACCGCCTTTGAGCAGGTCCGGCGGGTCGCAGAAGAAATCGCCGCGGACGATCTCCACCTTACCCTTTTCGCCGATGAAGATTGCGCCCAGATCATGGAGTTCGGGCTTGCGGCGCGGGCCGTGGCATTTGAGCAGCGTGCCGTTTTCGTAGCGCATGGTGACCTTCATGAAGCCCTGGTCGTCCGGTCCGTCCGGCCAGATCTCAACCGGGCCCGTGTCATCCGTGCCCAGCACGCACTGCACCTGGTCGAGGGCATGGGTACCCCAGCCGCTCACGCCCCAGCTCATGCCACCGCCGTCGTAATCCCGCCAGCGGGACCACCCGAAGTGAAGATCGCGATGGTAGGGGCGCAGCTCGGTCTGGTTGCACCACTGGTCCCAGTCCAGGCCCGCCGGCTTGGGCTGTTCGGGCTGGGGCTTCCAGATTTCCGGAGCCAGGAAGTTGCAGGCGATCACCTCGGTGATCCTGCCGATTGCCCCTTCGCGAAGCTGCTGGCTGGCCCAGGCGTTGATGGGGATGGAACGCTGCTGGGTGCCGACCTGAAGGATGCGCTTGTAACGACGGACCGCCTGACGGAGCACCTGGCCTTCCTCGATGGTCAGCGTCAACGGCTTTTCCGCGTAGACGTCCAGTCCGGCCTGCATGGCGTGGATGACGATCAGCGCGCGGGCGTGCGTCGTAGTGGGCACGAACACCGCGTCGAGCTTTTCCTTCTCCAGCATCTCCTGGTAGTTGCCGTACTTCTTGATCTGGTCGCCTTTGGGCAGCTTGGCGGCCTTCTCATCACACCTTGGCATGAAGCAGTCGGCCAGCGCAACCACGTCGGCGTTGTCGGAGAGCTTCTCGGTAAACATGAGATGCCCCGCGCGCCCGCCGCAGCCGATGAAACCGACTTTGATCCGGTCGTTGGGCCCCAGGCGACCCGGTGCGGCCAGCACGCCGGAGGGGATGAAGTACGGAAAGGACACGCCTGCGGCCGCGGCGGCCGTCGTCTTACGCAGAAAATCACGTCGGTTCATGCGGGATTCCTCTCAATTTATCGCGAAAAGCGCCGGCCATCCCTGCCGGCGGGATGGAAACAGGCTACCCGAACGGGGGGAAAAGCACAAACCAGCCGCTGGCCGGGGTGTGGTGAATGCCGTCTGGCACGGGCGTTTCGCCGGTGCAGGGGGGCGGGCATCTTGCCCACCTTTGTGGATTCGAACGGAGGGCGGGCATCCCGCCCGCCTTCGTGGATCCAAGCAGGGACACGTGCGTTTTATCCAGGAAACGGGCAGAACGGGAAACGGCCGGTACAGAGCCCGGCCGCTACAGGTGGTGCGCCCCCGACGTGCCGCGAGATCACGCACGGCCATTTATCATCCGTTCCCCCAGAACATGCCCGCCAGTCGCTCCCATACCGCCCGTCCCGAATGGCGTTCGTCGATCACCACCACGATGGTGATGATCTGGTAGGCAAACGTGAGCCCCCAGGCCAGCCCCGCGCTGATCGGACTGTCAACCAAGCGCAGTCGCCGCAGGCCCCGGTACAACGCCGAACCGGCCGCCGCCTGCCGCGCCCAGAACTGCGACCACATTCGCCATACGGCCAGCCCGATCCCCTGTGAGAGGCCCCAGGCTATGTGCGCCGGCCGGACGCCATGCCATGCGCCGCAGATGACGAACGTGGCCACGTAGTTGAAATAGACATGTCGTCGGTTGCCGCCCAAGGGGATGTAGATGTAATCCCTCAGCCAGCTTCCCAGCGTGAGATGCCAGCGCCGCCAGAACTCCGCTATACTCCGCGACGCCCACGGATAGTTGAAGTTCTCCGGCACGGCAAAGCCCATCACCCGCCCGGTGCCGATGGCCAGGTCCGTGTATCCGCTGATCCACAGGTAGATGGAGGCCGCCGGCATGAACAGGGCCAGCAGAAACTCGCCGTCGGAGAAGGTTCCTTTCGCCCCTGGGTAGTCGTACAACACGTTGAGCGGCAGCCGGTCCAGCAACGCCCCCATAATCCCCAGCCGGACGAGGCCCACCGCGATCCGTCCCAGGCCGGCCCCGAGCCCCCGGCGGGATGTCGGATTCGAGTGCAACTGTTCCGCAAAATCGTTGAACCGATACAACGGCCCCATCCGCAGGGTCGGGGCGAAGAGCAGGTAGGCGAAAAAATCGCTCGCCCGCGGCACTTCCAGCTTGCCCTGGGCCACGTCCACCAGCACGTGCCAGATGCGCAGGAAGGTGTACGCGATCCCCGCCCAGTGCAGGTAAAAGTACATCGGCTCTTCCAGCGGTGGCACGTCCACCCGGGGGAGCCACGGCAACCGCCGGTACACGATGAGCCCGGCAAAGCCGACCACCAGCAGTCCCAACCCAATCCTGTATTGCTTCGCCTGCCCGAACGTGCGAACCAGCAGCAGGCCCAGGCCGGCCAGACCGGCCAGTGTGACCGCATATCCCGGCCCGAGCGTCACAAAGGCCAGCAGCAGACTGCTCATCCACAAATAGGCCGCCTGCCACCGGCGGGGCGTCCACCAGAACAGCACGGCCAGAGGCAGATATGCCAGCACGCCGATCGGCCCGCGCGGCAGATCGTGGCCGTCCTGCACCAGGTGCAGCCAGCCGTCCCATCGGGCGAAGTCGATAATCAGTGCGTACGTCAAAGCTGGCCTCCATGAACGGCAGGCGCCCCATGCGGGCCACGGCCCTTGTGCCGCACGGTGTGCCGCGGGTGTTGAGCCGTGGGCCTCGTGCGGCCCTGCCGGACTCTGCCGCTGCTTGAAAACTGGCGACATGCCGGGGACGAGGGCCGTTGCCCATCTCCTCAGGCCAGCTATAATCGCGATCGGAGGCTCAAACGCAACCTCCCGGCGCTGTGGGGGGTGCAATCAAGAGCAGGAGGCATGTTGCATGACGCACACGGTGTGTTTGTTGCCTGGTGACGGAATTGGCCCGGAGGTGACCACGGCCGCCCGGCAGGTCATCGACGCCACGGGGGTCGATATCGAGTGGGTTGTCCTGCCCGCCGGGTCAACCGCCCTGGAATTTTGCGGGAGCGTCCTGCCCCAGCGAACGCTGGCGGCTATCGCCGGGCATGGTGTGGCCCTCAAGGGCCCGGTGACCACGCCTATCGGCGGCGGGCACACCAGCGTGAACGTCAGCCTGCGCAAAAAGCTCAATCTCTACGCGGCGGTCCGTCCGGTCCGGTCCATGCCCGGCATCAAGACCCGCTATGACAATGTCGAGCTGGTCATCATCCGCGAGAACACCGAGGGGCTCTATTCCGGCATCGAAAACGAGATTGTCCCCGGCGTCGTGCAAAGCCTGAAGATCGCCACCGAGCCGGCCTGCACGCGGATCGCGCGCTTCGCCTTTGACTATGCCGTCTCGCGCGGTCGGCGACGGGTCACGGTTCTGCACAAGGCCAACATCATGAAGAAGTCCGACGGCCTCTTCCTCCGCTGCGCCCGCAAGGTCTACACCGACTACGCCGGCAAGATCGAATACAACGAGCTGATCATCGACAACGGCTGCATGCAGATCATCCGTGATCCATCTCAGTTTGACGTCCTGCTGCTCGAAAACCTCTACGGTGACATCATAAGCGACCTGGCGGCCGGGCTGGTCGGCGGACTTGGCGTGGTGCCGGGGGCCAACTTCGGCGAGAGTTGCGCGGTCTTCGAGCCGGTCCACGGCTCCGCGCCCGATCTGGCCCGCAAAGGTATCGCCAACCCCCTGGCTTGTATCATGAGCGGGGTCATGATGCTCAACCATCTCGGCGAGCACGAGGCCGCCGCCCGTATCCGCGACGCCTACAACACCGTCCTCGCCCGGGGCAACCCCGAAGAGCTGACCCGCGACATCGGCGGCAAAGCCACCACCCAGCAGTTCACCGACGCGGTGATCAAGGCAATGGGGACGTGAATGTCTAATGTCTAAATCCCAATGACTAAAGAAGCCCTAAATCCTAATGACCGCTCCCGGATGATGGCGCCGCCCCTCTGGTCATTAGTGCTTAGTCATTGGTCATTCTTTAGACATTGGTCATTGGACATTAGTCATTTGAACGCAAGGGGGGCATCATGACTGATCGACTTGTCGTCGGCACCCGCGGCTCGCTTCTGGCTCGTGCCCAAACCCAGTGGGTCATGGACCGCATCGCCGCCGCCCATCCGGGGCTGGAGTTGCGGATGCAGATCATCTCGACGGCCGGTGACCGCCTCAAGGGGGCGCTGCCGGAGATCGGCGGGAAGGGCCTCTTCACCGAGGACCTTGAAAAAGCCCTGCTGGACGGCTCCATCGATATTGCGGTGCACTCCTGCAAGGATCTGCCCACCAGGCTGAGCGACGGACTGGCCCTGCTTGCCTATCCCCCGCGGGAAGACCCCCGCGATGCCTGGATCTCGGCCGACGGCAAACCCTTCGACGAATTGCCTCCCTCCAGCGTGGTGGGCACCACCAGCCTGCGCCGGCAGGCCCAGTTGCTCCTGCGCCGCCGGGATCTAACCTTCGTCCAGCTTCGCGGCAACGTGGATACCCGTATCCGCAAGGTCCACGAGGGCCAGTGCGCGGCCGCGGTTCTGGCCATGGCCGGCCTGATCCGCTCCGGCCTCGTGGCACACGTTACCCATCCGTTTGAGCCGGACGTCATGCTGCCGGCCGCCGGGCAGGGGGCCTTGGCCATCGAGGGCCGGGCCGGCGACGCGCGGGTTGCCGCGTACCTGCGGCCCCTGCACGACGAGCCGACGGGGACAGCGGTTGAATGCGAGCGGGCCGTGCTCGCGGGGCTGAATGCCGGTTGTCGGGCCCCGGTGGCGGTGCTGGCCACCGTCGGCGACGGAAATCTCCACTGCCGGGCCCTGGTCTGCGATCCTCGGGGTGAGAGGGTGGCCCGTGCCCAGGCGATCCAGCCGGTACCCGACTCCGCCGCGCTGATCAGCGACATCGTAAACCAGTTAAACGCCGGTGGCGCTGCCGACATCATCGCTCATTGTTGAACCGCCAAGACGCAAAGACGCCAAGAAGAACCGGAAAAGCGGGCGCGGCAGTGCTGCGGACGATGCCCCAGCCCGAAGCGCAAGCAGCCACTGAGCCCGAAGCGCAAGCGAGGGAGGGCGGCGAACGACCGAGCCCGAAGCGCAAGCGGGAGCAAGGGCCGCTTACGCGCGGGCGCTGCGGATCTTTGAGCGCTTCCTGGGGCCTGATCATCCGAACACTAAGATCGCTCGCGACTGGCTCGACGCCCTTCAGTCCAACCCCTGAGCCGGGGGGCGGCGGGCCGGCTGGCCTGAAGACATCTTGCCCGGCTCGCCCGGGCGCGTATCCTGTTCGTTATGTGGCGGGTACGTTGCCGGTGGGAGGGCCTCGCCTCGCACCTGCCGGGCGGGACCTTGCCCGCTCAAATCATCGCGGGATCAGGCCCCCAACCCTGGCCCGTACGACGCAAGAACCGGGAGATACGGCATGAATCGCTTCCTCATCGTTATTTCTTCCCTGTGTGGGCTGCTGATTGCCGGCTGTACTTCGATGAGCCAGGCCGGGCAGAAAGCCGTCGCCCGTCCGGGCGGGCCGACCTATGTCTGTCTGTTCACCGCCGAGCCCCCCAGGATTGACGGCAAGCTGGACGACCCCGTCTGGCAGCGCGCCCAGCCCGTACAGCTACGCTTGACCGACACCGGCGGCGCACCCCGTCAGCCGACCACCGTCCGCGCCCTCTGGGATAAGGACAATCTGTACATTGCCTTTGACTGCACCGACGACGACATCTGGGCCGACCGCACGGAGCACGACAGCCACATCTTCAAGCAGGAGGTGGTCGAGGTCTTCATCAACGAGAACTCCGACGGCCGTTCCTATGTCGAGCTGGAAGTCAGCCCGAACAACACCGTTCTGGACATGTACATCCTCAACCCCGGCGGTGGCCGGAAGAGCAAGGGCCTTTTCGACTACGAAATCGACGGCCTCAAGACCGCCGTGGTCGTGGACGGGACGCTCAGCGACGCCCCCGCCAAGGGCCCCAAAAATGACCGCCGCTGGACGGTGGAGATGGCCATTCCCTTCAACGAACTGATTCTGGCCCCCAACCATCCGCCGCGAACGGGCGATCGCATGCGTTGGAATTTGTATCGTATCGACCGGCCCGGCGAGGGTTTCGGCCCCGACGAATACAGCGCCTGGTCGCCGACCGGCAAGATCAACTACCATGTACCTGAACGGTTTGGATGGCTGGTTTTCGCCCAATAGGATAAGATCAGCCGGTGTGCCGCTGCCCGGGGAGCAGGGCGGCAACGTGTAATGATGGTGGTCTGCGAGCTGTCAACCCAGAGGCCATGATGTCTGATGCTTCCGAACTGGCTCCGATTCACAGCCTCGGCGAGGCCTATCTCTACACGCGCGTAACGCCCTGCCCGCTGTGCGGGGGACCGCTTGACTCCAATGAAGCCTGGTTTCATCACGACCCCGTTCGACGGGTGCTCGCCCTTGAGATCGCCTGCCGGCTCTGCGAGGCGCCCTTCGACAAGAGCTTCGACGCGAGCGGCGTGCCGGAGGAAGAATTTGCCATGCTGACCAGCGGGCCGCTGGCTCCGCCGTGGAATCTGCCGGCCCAGGTCCTCAACCACACCCCCGACCCCTCGCACGTGCTCGACGTTGCCGATTGGCTCACCCTGTTCACCGTGGCCTGCGAAGAAGCCCGGATAGCCGGCGATCAGGGCCTGGATCTCTGCCCGCCGGACCGGGTGGCCATCCGGCGGATGCGCCTGGTGGCCGGCGCCTGCCTCGACGAAGCCCTGAAATTCTTCGATGAGGACAATGATCTCCCCCCCGACAGCGCGTTCTTCAGCGATGCCAACCGCAACCGCTTCTGGGAACGCCCGCAACTCTTCACCCGACAATACATCACCGACCTGCGGTTCTCCCTGATGAAACAAGGATGAAGGACGGGAGGCAGGGGACAGAGGCAAGGGATACGGAGCGGTATCGAACAGACAAAGGATAAAACCGGCCAAAACAAGGGCGACGAACAAGCGATAAAGCACAAGAGGGGGGAGGCGACCGGGAACCAGCCACGCGAGACAGGAGGTCAACGAAAAAGATGGGGGAATAAAGGCGAGGAATACCAGAGCTCGACACTCCCGCACACCCGCGTCTTTGCTGCCGCAGTTCTCCGCCTTCTTGCATTCCCGCATTCCCGCTTTCTCACTTTCATCCTCATCGGTGTTCGATTCCGCTCATTGCCGTTTGAAAGGAAGTGCCTGTGGGCGATTGGATCTGGTTGGGCTATGTTCTGGTGGCTTGGACGGCCGTAACGCTGGCCCCGATCTGGCTGGGGCTGCTCCGTCCGCGGCGCCTGGCCGACGTGCCGCCGCTGCCGGAGGGTACGCGCGATGCGCCGGCCGTTTCCATCATTATCCCCGCCCGCGACGAGGAGCGGGAAATCGAATCGGCCCTGACCTCCATGCTCCGGCTCGACTATCCCAACCTTGAGCTCATCGCGGTCAACGACCGTTCGACGGACGCCACCGGCCGGATTATGGACCAGGTCGCCGCCGCCGATTCGCGCTGCCGGGTGATCCACGTCACGGATTTACCGCCCGGCTGGCTCGGCAAGAACCACGCCAACTGGCTGGGCGCCCGTATGGCCCGCGGCGAGTACCTGCTTTTCACCGATGGCGACGTCAAATTCGCCCCCACGCTCCTGAGCCGGGCCATGGCCCACATGCGCGCCCGGCGGCTGGACCACCTGACCCTCATTCCCGATCCCGGCCGTGGGTCCTTCTGGGAAGGCGTGCTCATGAGCTGGTTCATGCTCTGCTTCAGTCTGTACACGCACGCATCGCTGGCTCGGTTCCGCTGGGCCAGGTGGGCGGCGGTCGGCATTGGCGCCTTCAATCTGGTCCGCCGCGAGGCGTACGAAGCGATCGGCACGCACGAACGCCTCCGTATGGAGGTGACCGACGACGTCATACTTGGCCGCCTCATCAAGCGGCAGGGCTTGGCCCAGGATGTTCTGCTCGGTCGACCGCTGCTGCACGTACGCTGGCAGGACGGAGCCTGGGGGATCGTTCGTGGTCTGGAAAAGAACGCTTTCGCCGGGGCACGATTCTCGGTGCCCAAGGTGGTGGCGGCAGTGCTGGCGAGTATCATGGTGGCGGCCCTGCCGGTGGGCCTGTTGTTGCCCTGGCCCTGGTGGATGGTGATAGGCGTGGTGCTGATGATGCTCGTGACCACGTATCTCTGGATCGGGGTCGAAGCCGGCTACAGCCCGCTGATTGCGATCTTCTATCCCGTGGGGACGCTGCTGTTCGGGTACGTGTTGGCCCGCTCCGCGTTCGTCGCCCTGCGGGATGGGGGGATCACCTGGCGCGGCACCTTCTATCCACTCGCCGAACTGAAGGCCGGGATGGTATGATGCCGCAGGCCAGGGCTGAAGATCCGAGAGGGTCATTGGCCTGAAGTGTTGACAAGGTGATATGGGGGTGCAGGCCATCCTGGAGAGCCATGTCTCCTTGTCTCCGTGTCCCCTTGTCTCCTTGTCGTAGTAAGAAGGAATAAAGTGCAATGAACGATGGAGAGCTATTCGAAGCCGTCAAATCCGCCGCCTTACTCCGCGGCGATTTCACCCTGCGTTCCGGCCGCAAGAGCAAATACTACCTGGACAAATATCTCTTCGAGTCGCAGCCGGCCATTCTGCGCGAGCTGGGCGAGCGTTTTGCGAAACGGGTTCTGCCGGATACGACCCGCATCGCCGGTGCGGAACTGGGCGGCGTGGCCCTGGCCGCCGCCGCATCCCTGGCCAGTGGGCTGCCCTTCGTGATCATTCGCAACGCCAGGAAAGACTACGGCACGCAGAAGATGTACGAGGGCAAGATTGAACCCGGCGACCGCATCCTGCTCGTGGAGGACATCGCCACCACCGGCGGGCAGGTGCTGGAAGCCGCCAAGGAGATTCAGGGCCTGGGGGCGACGGTTCAGAAAATCGTGGCCGTCATCGACCGCCAGGAAGGCGCCCGCGAGAATATCGAGGGGGCCGGTTTCGTCTTTGAGTCGCTGATGACGAAAGCTGACTTGGGGATTGACGAATAAACGACGAGGTCACCGGATCAGATGGAGAGATAGAGAGATGGAGCGTATGAGAGAGACTGTTTTCGCTCGTTCGTACCCCCTCTGCCCCTCTCTCTATCTCTGTCTCGCTCTATCTCTCCATCTTCTGTTGGCCGGCTGCCAAGCTCCATCGCGAACGCCGGCCGCCCCTTCCATCGACCGCATCACGCTCTTTGAGCAGTTTCTGCTCGATGACCCCGGCGACAACTGGGCCTTCCGCACCCCGGAACTCTGGCGGATCGCCCGTGAAGGCGACCGCCGCTTCCTCCAGATGGCCATTCCGCCGGAGCGTCCCATGCTCCCCGGCGTGCGCCGGCCGCAGGAATACGCCCTCTACGCCCCGTACCAGTTCCGCAGCTTCAGCCTCTCCGTTCGCGTTCGCGTAGACCGCGATCCGTCGGTGCTGCGCCGCGATGCCGTGTTCATTTTCGGCTGGCAGGACGACACGCACTTCTACTATGCCCACCTCTCCGGCCTTACCGACGAGTGGCACAACGCCCTGGTGCGCGTGGACGGCCAGACGCGCGTTTCGCTGGTTCCGCCGGCCCACCGTCCGCCGCCGACGCTGACCGACACCGACTGGCACAAGGTGGACATCCTGCGCGACGTAAATGCCGGTACCATCGAAGTTTACGTGGATGCGTACGATGAGAGTGCCAAACCCGTCTTCCGCGTCACGGATCGAACTTACGAGTGGGGCCACATCGGCCTGGGCTCCTTCGACGACCACGCCAGCTTCGCGAGCGTGAAGATCGAAGGCGAAGTCCGCCGCGCCGGACGCCCGCAAATCGGTACGCCCCCGGCATGATCGCCAAATGACCGTGCGCTATGGCGAAACAGCACAGCGCACGAAATGGTGCGCCATGGTATATGTGTGCCACGGCTCTTGAGCCTTGCATGGATGGCGGGTGGCCTGCTTTTTATGACGTTTGCTGATCTGGTTGGGCAATTCAAGCTCTGACCCGAATGCGGCGCGGCGGTGCCGGGGCGAGGTTCTGCCAACGCTGGTGACGGGATATACTGAGGCCATGATCTGGCTCTTGCGAGCTATCGTCCTGGCGATTGGGGGGACTTTTCTCGGTTTGATGCTGCTTCTTCTGGTGCCTGTCGCCTTTTACTTCACGAGGCCCGCGCAGAGACTCCCAACTCCGAATCAAATTCCCGAGGTCGTTCGATTTCCTTCAACGGAGGAAACCCAAAAGGCCTGGGAGGATGTGTGGCGGAAGCTGCGCCGTCTGCATTTAATCATATTCTTCTGCGCGGGCCCGCCCGTGTTCCTGGCGGTAATGGTAGTCAGCGGCAGCGGCTGGGCGTTGCTCGAAGCGTCCTGCATCGGGCCCCAGCCCTTCCTGAGCCATCTTCTCAAGCCCGTCACCTTGATCCTGAGCTCCTTGGCCGGCCGACAGGTCATCGTCTGGTCCCTGAATCGTCGGGCGACCTTTCTCCTGCGCGAGCATCTGGTCAGGATCGGACAGGCAATCTGCGTCCCCTGTGGTTACGACCTCACCGGTAACGTGTCGGGCGTCTGTCCCGAGTGCGGCTCACCAACCACAATCCGGTGAAGCAGGATGCCAGCACGGCGCAAAGCAGCCGCGTCCCCGTTCTGATCCCCATGATTCTTGTTTTCTCGGTGATCTCTGCGGCCTCAGCGCCCTCTGCGCTTAATGCCGCGTCCCCGCTCACAAGCGCGGCACCCGATCAGAGCACCCCGTATTCCTTCAGCGCCGCCACCAGCTTCTCCCGGTTCGCAGGCTGCATCCGGCACATCGGCAGTCGGAATTCTTCCGTACACATCCCCAGCATGGCCATGGCTGTCTTGATCGGAATGGGGTTTGTCTCCAGCGACAGCAGGCCCTTGGCCAACTTGAACATTTTGAGGTGCCATTTGCGGGCGACGTCCCACTGTCCGTTCAGCGCGGCATCGGTCATGGCCTTCACGTCCTTGGGGACGATATTGGCCAGTACACTGATGACGCCCACGCCGCCGACCGCCATCAGCGGCAAGGTCATCGAATCATCGCCACTGATGACGCTGATGTCGCTGCGCGTGAGCAGTTCGCTGGCCCCGTCCATCGAACCGGTCGCGTGTTTCACGGCGACGATGTTCGGGCAGGCCTCGCGCAGCCGTACGATCGTATCGACGCTGATCTCCACACCGCACCGGCCGGGGATGTTATAGAGCACGTGCGGGAAGTCCACGGCATCGGCGATGGCCTTGAAGTGCTGAAACAGCCCCTCCTGCGTCGGCTTGTTGTAGTAGGGGGCGACCAGCAGCGATCCGCTGGCCCCGTTCTCGCGGGCGTGGCGGGTCATGAAAATGGCCTCGTCGGTCGAGTTCGACCCCGTACCCCCCAGCACCGGCACGCGCCCTTTGGCCCGCCGGACCACCGCTGCAATGACCTGGTTGTTTTCCTCATGGGTCAGCGTCGGGCTCTCGCCGGTGGTGCCGGCCGGCACCAGAACGTCCGTTCCGGCTTCAATATGAAAATCCACCAGCGCGTCCAGCGCCTTGTAATCTACCTGCCCATCCTTGAATGGCGTAACCAACGCCACCATGCTGCCTTTGAACACTGAATAGCTCCATGTAAATACCGGAAACCCGCCCCCAGCCCCCATGCTCCAGACCTATCTGGATGGCCGTGCGCCCGGATGCGGTATTTTAAGGAGCCCCCGGCCAGACTCAACCCACCCCGGCGAAAGCAATTTTTGAAGGCGTGTTGGTTCCAGTACCCCGTTTCGCGGCAGATCAGCCGTGCCTCCAGCCCAGCAGAGCCAGCCGGTATCGGGGGGCGGGCATCCTGCCCGCCTCATAGGCCCAAGCACGAAGCGCCCGACGGGAAAGAGTGATAGTTCCGTATTTTCCGCGCAACCGGGAAGAGCTCACGAATGAGGCTGCGAGGCCGGTTGGCTCGCCGCAGGCCCAGTCGCGGGCACCGTCGCCGGTGCTGAAGCAGGAAGGGTCGCTGGTGCTGTGGCGGGCGCTGACGTCGGCAGCGTCGTGGGCATCGCCGGCCGGGTGCCGATGGGAGGGGCGACCGGCACCTGTTCCGGCGGCACCGCTTCCATCAGCACCAGCCGGGTATCGAAAGTCTTCGGCATCCGCCACACGATGCGTTCATATCCCGCCGCGTAGGCGTACAACGCGCTGACCAGTTGCCGTTGCGCGTCCGCCAGTTCAGGCTCGCGGGTCGGGTTCAATTCCTGACGTCGCCAGGTGGAATACTGGTAAAAGTTCTTCAGCCCCATGGTCTGCAGCAGGTCCTGTGCCGGCCGGACCGTTCGCAGTACCTCGGTCGAGGCCAGGTTGAACCCGCGTCGAAGCTGGCTGGCCGTTAACGTCAACGTGCTTCCCGGCCCGGCATCGCTCCCGTCCAGGTGCAGTTTGACGCCCCGAGCCGGCGGGTTGGCAACCCGGAGCACAAATCGACACAGGTTGGCCGCTTCCCCTTCCGGCTGGAGGGCGCCCGTTTTTCCCCCGGGCATCGGCCAGGGCAGCGGCAAGCCCTGGAGCAGCAGAATGCGCTGCCCACCCGCATCGATCTGCCCGGGTAAGGAACGCGACGGCCCCAGGTGGCTCTTCACGAGTGCCCCCGGGCGGTTCCAATGCATCTCAATGGTTACCTCGATGGGTTGCGCGCCCCAGGCCCGCAGCAGTTCCGCCGCGATTAACGTGTGGCCCTGCGGCGGCGGTAAACGTCCGTCCGACCACGGTCCCGTTGCCGGCCGTGCTGTCGGCCCCATCTTCTGGGAAGCTGCATACCAGTCCACAAACCCCATGCCGGCTTCGGTGGCCGTCGCGCGGACCACCTCCGCGTATCGGGCCAGCGTGGCGTTGTAGCTGATCCCGCGAAGATTCACGATGGTCGGCTGTCCCCCGCGCGTGATCCGCGCTGCCTGCCCCAGGTCTTCCCGAACTGCCGGCGGCGAAATCAACCACACCCGGGCGCCGGCCTCCTCGATTCGCCGGACCAATGTCCCCAGGTCCCGCTTGAATTGCCCGAGCCGTTCTTCCGAGAAGGGCAGATACTCCGGATCGTTGAGCCCCAGACAAATGACTACCGTGGTGGGCTTGCGTGACAGCACATCCCGGTCCAGCCTGAGCAGGGCCCTGCCAACCGTATCCCCGCGCCATCCCGCATGCACGTATCGAAGCCGCAGCTCCGGGTATCGAACGGTCAGGAAGCTCTCGACCAGAAACGGGAAATTCGTGCTCGTCCGCGGATCGCCCCCGTCAATCAGCTCGTCGCCAAGAAACAGGATCACCTCGTCGGAACGCAGCGCCAATCCCTTTGGCGCAGGGGCGGAAGTTGCTGCAGGAGCAGGGGATTCCAGTGCGACCGTCGGCTCGACCACGATGGCCCTGGTGGCTCCGGCTGGTTGCGAGGCATGAGCGTTTTGCGGGGGTTCGGCAGGGGCGGTGGCTGGATGAGTGGCCGGGAGCGATGCGGGTGCGGAAGTTGTAGTTGGCGTGGTTGAGAGTGATAAGACGGCGGCCGGCAGGTGAACCGGCCCGCAAACGACCGGGCCGACCGGTGCGGCGTGTCCCGGGGACGCTGCTATGAACCCCAACCCAGCCAGTCCCAGCAAAAAGAGGGACAGCAGCCTCGTACATTCCCACCTGCTCACTTTCGCACCTTTCAACGCGGATGCGAAACTCCTTTCTCGCTCATGGGCACGCGGTAATCCCTTCCCGCAAACGCCTCAACCTGCTGAGCCGTACCGTATTATCCAGAACCCTGAACTATCCTGAACCCAAACCCTCAACCTGAACCCTGACTCCCCAAAGTCTGAACCCCCGAACCCTGAACCCTTTCTATACCAGCGCCTTCATCTGCCGCACCGCCTCGCGAATCCCCACAAACACCGCCCGCGAAATGATCGAGTGCCCGATGTTGAACTCGCTGAACCCACCCAGCGCGGTCACCGGTCCGATATTGCTGTACGTGAGACCATGTCCGGCATGGACAAGCAGCCCGGCCCGCCTGCCGACCTCGATGCCATCGGCCAGCCGCTTCAACTCACGCTCCACCCCGCGTTTGCCCTTCGCGTGAGCATATCCGCCGGTCCACAGCTCCACCGCGTGGCAGCCCACCTCGGCCGAGGCTTCGATCTGCTCGGCGATCGGTTCGATAAAGGCGCTGATCTCGATCCCCTCGCCGCGAAGCCGCTCAACCACCGGCTTGATCCGTCGCCGAAGCCGTACCACGTCCAGGCCGCCTTCCGTGGTCAGTTCCTCGCGACGCTCCGGGACCAGCGTGCACTGATCCGGCCGGAGTCGTGCGGCAATGTTCACGATCGGCCTGGCGATGGACATCTCCATGTTCAGCTTGATCGTCACCGTCCGCTTGAGCAGTTCCGCATCGCGATCGTTGATATGCCGGCGATCTTCCCGGAGGTGGAAGGTGATCCCGTCCGCCCCGCCGAGGGTGGCCTCGACGGCCGCCCACACCGGGTCCGGCTCATACGTGCGCCGGGCCTGCCGAACGGTTGCAACGTGATCGATGTTCACTCCCAGACCAGCCATGTGCAAAATCCTTCCATTGAATGGCAAACATCTGTAACCTGATGAGTTACGGTCGCCCCATGATAGAGCGGCCTCTCCCCGCTGTAAACGGCGGGAGTTTGGGAAGATAAATGAACTCCCAATGCAGGCGAGGGCGTGCTTTCGTGCATGCGAAACCGATCCGGCCGGATATAACACCGCGGGGCGCTCAATGACGCCGTGTCTCTATCCTGGATTCTGTCTCTGCTGGGGCCTTGCAACCATGCTGACTGCGAACGAGCCTGCCTCCGACGAATACAAGCGAACCCCCGGCCCGTACCACGTGGCCCAGGTCCTCTACGACTGGCACGATGACCAGCGAGATCGTGCAGTGCCCGTGAAGATTTACTATCCCGGGCTGGAACAGCCGACCACCGGGCCCGGGCCGGCTGCGGAGTCCGCAGCGCAGACGGGGGCGCCGGCAACGCGCCCCCAAGTGCCCGCCCCTCAAGCCTTTCCAGTCATCATCTTCTCCCACGGCCTGGGGGGCTCACGCGAAGGCTATGCCTATCTTGGCCGGCATTGGGCCAGCCACGGCTACATCACTGTCCACGTTCAGCATGTCGGTAGCGATGAAAGCGTGTGGAAAGGGCACACCGGCCGGTCGGCCCGGATGCGACAGGCCGCGGCCGACCCGCAGAATGCCCTCAATCGTCCGGCCGACATCCACTTTGTCCTGGATCGCCTGGAGCGGCTCCAGCACGAGGAGGGGCCTCTCGCGGGTCGCCTGGATCTCGCGCGGATCGGCATAGCCGGTCATTCCTTCGGCGCCTTTACGACCCTGGCCATTGCCGGTCAGGCCTTCGTGACGCCGACCGGCCGGCTGGCGACCGCTGAAGACTGGCGCGTCAAGGCCGCCATCGCCATGAGCCCTAACGTCCCGCGCCGCCGTGACCGGCTCGATGACATTTACGCCAACATCCGCATCCCCATCCTGCACATGACCGGTACGCGCGACGACAGCCCGGTCAGCGAGACCAGGGCCGCCGAACGCCGCGTGGCTTTCGATCACATCCGGAACGCCGACCAGTACCTGGTGATTTTCGAGAACGGCGACCACATGGTCTACACCGGCCGGAAGCGGCTTCGCGGCGAGGAAACCCACCGCGACGCCCGTTTCCTGGACCTGATCCGCATGAGCACGACCGCATTCTGGGATGCATATCTCAAGAAAGATCCGGCCGCCCAGGCGTGGCTTGCCGAAGGGCACTTCGAAAAGCGGATGGGAGCCGACGGCATCTTCGAGAAGAAAGCCGCCGCTCCCGACAACTGACCCAAAGACCACGGACCTGCAACTGACGACTGACCACTGACACTGCACCCAAACACCTTGGGTGCGGGCGTGGCCCGTGTCGCGTTTTCAGGTGATCATCCCGCCGCTTCAACCTGCCAGCGTGTAAACAGGTCCGCAAAGGTAAACGCCATCAGCAGGGCCAGCCACGCGAAGCCGGAGAGGACAAAGACGCGGGTCAGGCCGCTGGCGTGCCAGACGTGCATGAAGAACAGGATCACCAGCGTGGCCTTGGTGCCGGCGATGACCAGGGCGATGATGTCGTTTAAGTGTCCGAAGTTGAAGAAGGCCGCCACCACCGTCACGCCGGTGAGGACCAGCAGGGCGGTGAAGACCAGAAAATAGGTTCTGGTGCTGATCGAATGCTCGTCGTGCGCGGTCATCAGTGCCGTCCTATCAGATAGAGCAGGGGAAACAGAAAGATCCAGACGATATCCACAAAGTGCCAGTAGAGGCCGGTGTTCTCCACCGCCCCGTAGCTCTCCGGCGTGAATCGACCCCGCAGGGCCATCCACACCAGCACGCCGATCACGCCGATGCCGATGATCATGTGCGCGGCGTGTATGCCGGTCATGGTGAAATAGAACGAGTAGAAGAGTTGCGCGCCGCCGGGGCTCACGGCTCCGTCATGTTGCGGGTCCCACCGGAAATAGCGCCCGGGGACGTGGCCCTCCACCCACTTGTGATGGTACTCGAAGGCCTTGATGCCCAGGAACACCAGGGCAAGCAGGATGGTGAGCAGAAGAAATCGGACCAGCCGCTTGCGGTCGCCGCGCTGAGCCCCCTGTACCGCCAGCACCATGGTCAGGCTGCTGCAGATGAGCACAACGGTATTGATGGTGCCCAGCACGATGTCGAGATGGTGGCTGGCGGCCTGAAATGCCTCCGGAAACTTCCAGCGATAATAGGCGTACCCGGTGAACGCGCCGCCGAAGAACATGACTTCGGTGACCAGGAATGTCCACATGCCCAGCGTGCCGGCCTCCCGCTGCTGAGCGAGGTCGTTGAAGTGATGGGCCAGTGCCGGGTGAGTCGTTGTATGATGTTCCGCGGTGCTAGGAATGGACAACGGGGGACCCTCCCTCTTTGTAATCAGCCTCCGGACTCACAGGGAACCCGCTTCCTTCGGAATAGGCGTAGGCCTCCTGGGTAACGATGGGGATCTTCTCGAAGTTCTCCGTCGGCGGCGGGGAAGAGGTTTGCCATTCCAGCCCCGCGGCCGCCCACGGGTTCGGCCCGGCCGCCGGCCCCCAGCGCAGCGACCAGAACAGGTACACCAGCGGGAGCAGATAACCGACCCCCAGGATCGACGCCCCGGCCGACGACATCACGTTGAGGATCTGGAACTCCTCGGGGTAGACGTGGTACCGCCGGGGCATGCCCAGGTAGCCGAGCAGAAACTGCGGGAAGAAGGTCAGGTTGAAGCCGACGAAGATGATCAGGGCGGCCAGCTTGGCCCAGCCCTCCGGATACATGCGACCCGTGATCTTCGGCCACCAGAAGTGAATTCCGCCGAGGTAGCCCATGACCACGCCGCCGACCATGATGTAGTGGAAGTGGGCGACGATGAAGTAGGTGTCGTGCACGTGCACGTCCACGGCCAGCGTGGCCAGGAACAGGCCGGTGAGCCCGCCAATGGCGAACAGGCCGATGAAGCCGAACACGTAGAGCATGGGCGTCTGATACGAGATGGAGCCCTTGTAGAGGGTGGCGGTCCAGTTGAACACCTTGATGGCTGAGGGGATGGCCACGAAGAAGCTCAGGAAGGAGAAGATCATCCCCGCGTAGACGGACTGGCCGGAGACGAACATGTGGTGGCCCCAGACCAGGAAGCCGTACACGGCGATCAGCAGACTGGAGACGGCCACAAAGCCATAGCCGAAAATCCGTTTCCGGGAGAAGCAGGTGACCAGTTCGCTGATCACGCCCATGGACGGCAGGATCATGATGTACACGGCCGGGTGGGAGTAGAACCAGAACAAGTGCTGGAACAGCAGAGGATCTCCGCCGAGCTTGGGGTCGAAGATGCCGACGCCAAATATCCGCTCAATCGCCACCAGTACGATGGTGACGGCCAGCACGGGCGTGCCCAGGATCATGATCAGGCTGGTCGCGTAGTTGGCCCACACGAAGAGCGGCAGGCGGAACCAGGTCATGCCCGGGGCCCGCATGGTGTGGACCGTCACGATGAAGTTCAGGCCCGTCAGAATGGACGAGAAGCCGGTGATGAACACCCCCAGGGCCGCGAGCACGACGTGGGTGTTGGCGTAGGTGCTGCTGTAGGGGGTGTAGAAGGTCCAGCCGGTATCCACACCGCCGGAGGCAACCGACGCGAGCGTGAAGAGCCCGCCGATGACGAAGACATACCAGCTCAGCAGGTTGATCCGGGGAAAGGCCAGGTCGCGGGCCCCGATCATCAGCGGAATCAGGAAGTTTCCCAGCACCGCGGGCACGGCCGGTATGAGGAAGAAGAACACCATGATGATGCCATGCATGGTGAACATCTTGTTGTAGGTCTCGTCGCGCATCAGGTCGCCGGCCGGCGTCATCAGGTCGAGCCGGATCAGGACCGCGAACGCGCCACCCAGGAAGAAGAACAGCGTGATGGTGATCAGGTAAAGCAGCGCAATGCGCTTGTGGTCAGTGGTGAGCAGCCATGACTTAACGGAATACCCGTTCGTCAAGTAATTCGAGTGCTGCTCGATCCGGGGTTCGTCAATGGGAATCGTCGTCATCGCTTATCTCCTCGCGCCCGCAGGCTGCGTCGAGGGGCTGGTGGGCTGCATGGCTGCCGGAGCGGTAGTCGGTGGCTCGCGGGCAGGGCGGGTGGCGGGGCTGCCTGGAGCGGCCTCCGTCCCGCCAAGGGTCTTGATGTACGCGATCAGTTGCAGCACTTCTTCCTCTGACAGTTGGCCCTCATAGGGGGGCATGAGGCTTTCGTAACCAAAGACAATCTTATTGCCCGGCCGCAGGATCGATTCACGGAGGTAGTTCTCATCCGCGGTAACCTTCCTGCCGTCCTGGAGGTGGACCGTCGTGCCATAGAGCCCGGTCAGGTCCGGGCCTCTGGGGCCGGAATCGGGGCTGTGGCAGGTCCGGCAGGAGCCCTTTCCGGTAAAGAGCTCCTGTCCCAGTTCGATCACACTCCGTTCGGTGTCGCCGCCGGCCAGCCATCGCTGGTAGTCTTCCTGCTCCATGACAATGACCTGGCCGATCATGCTCGAATGTTCCGTGCCGCAGTACTCGGCACAGAACAGGTGATACCGGCCGGTCTTCTGGGCCTCGAACCAGGCGGTGGTGTAATAGCCGGGCAGCACGTCCTGTTTCATGCGGAACGCCGGCACGTAGAAGCTGTGGATGACGTCCTCGGAGATCATCCGGAGCATGACCGGCCGGCCGACCGGCACGTGCAGCTCGTTGATCTCCCGGCGGCCGTTGGGATGCTGGAGCTTCCACATCCACTGCTTGCCGACCACGAACACCTCGAGGGCATCCGGCGGCATGGTGCGCATTTCGACGAAGAGCTTGGCCCCCCAGCCGAACATGATCATGACCAGCACGAAGGGGATCACAATCCATGTGATCTCCAGTTTCAGGTTGCCCGTGTGGGATGTGGCCGGCTGCTGCACCTCGGGGCGATGGCGGTAGCGGAGGGCGAAGTAAAGCACCAGGACGAAAATGAGCCCCGCAAAGAAGGTGCTGACCGCCACGAGAAAGTAGTACAACGCGTCCACCCGGCCCGAGATGCTGGACGCGTCCTCGGGCATGAGGCGGAACTGGAGCGATGGCAGGGCCGTGAAGAGCTTGCTCATGGGGACACCTCCCCGGTGGCGAGCCGTCGGCGTCGCCGCCGGTCGCGGCGCAGGGATCGGAAAACGAACCAACCCAGGGCCGACAATGTGATCAGGCCCAGCAGGCGAATGATATTCATGATGGCCAGCCCGTACTTGCCAGTTGTCGGGTCGTAGTGAAAGCAGAACAGCAGTATCTGCTCGGCCAGCGAGCCGATCTTGTTCTGGGAGGCTTCGGTCAGGCCGAGGCGCAGATCGTTGCTGGAGTACTCGATGCCGTAGAAGTATTTGGAGATCCGCCCCTGAGGGGTGAGCAGGATCAACCCGCTGGCGTGGGCATACTGGTCGGTGGCCTCGTCGTACGCGTAGCGGAACCCGACCGTTTCGGTCAGCCGGCGAATGGCGGGCTCGTCGCCGACCAGGAAATGCCACCCCTCGGCGGCCTCCGGGCGGTTGTAGGATTTGAGATAGTTGGCCTTTTTCTCGGCGGCCAGTTCCGGCCCCTCGCGCGGGTCAAAACTGACGGTGACGATCTTGAAATCCTTGCCGGCCGTAAACCCCAGCGGCCGCATGGTCTTGACCAGTCCGTTGAGCGACAGGGTGCAGAGCATGGGGCAGCGATAATAGACCAGCGTCAGAATCACCGGCTTGTCGTGAAAATACTCGGCCAGTTTGACCCTCCGGCCGGACTCATCTCGAAATTCCAGATCCAGGGGCACCTGGGCGTTGAGTTTCTGGTCGATGCCGATGTCGCGCAGCGCCGAGGGCCGCGATGTCTGGGCCATCGCTCCCGCCGCAGCGAAAAGGAAGGCCAGGCCGGCCAGCAGCCAGGCGGCCATCATGGGCACACCAGACCACAACCACAGGACGGCGGGATGGCCGGACGGAGTGGCGGAGGAACAGGCAGACGCCGGGGCCAATGGGCGAAGGGATTGAGCGACGGACGGCCGGGGCGATAGAGAGCGGCAACGGTGGTCAGACCGCGCCATGCAGACGCCCGAGGCGTGGGAGCGAGCGGACGAGGGCCAGCGGTGGGAGGCGGTGGCCGCGCGCGCAGGATGAGATGGCTGGCGGCTGTGCCGAGGCTTCGAAGTTGTCATAACGCTGCCCATGGCTGTCTCACTTTCTCGCGTACCCGCCGTACATACACTGGCGCATGTCCCCATGTGCTGAAGTCCCTACCCGCTTAGGTTCCAACCTGCTCACGTCTCCACCTGCTCACGTTCCCACCTACGTTCCCACCTGCCCACCTTCCCGCTTACTTACGTTCCCACTTGCCCACATTTCCACATGCTCACGTTCGCACATGCTCGCCCATCCCACCTCTTCAACGTCACAGGCACGCTCCAAACCCACCATAGCCCCACGCCCATACGCCCTCACGCTCATCACAGCCCCACGCTCATCAAGGCCGCACTCCAACTCCCGCCTGCGCCGGGCTTGCCTCGTTCGCCGGCCCGGTGACTGGAGGTTGCTGATCGGCGGGCCTTACCGGGAAACCTTGAACCAGGACCAGTTGCATGGCCCGTTCGATCGGAATATGGATGGTCTGTGTGAGCGGGTCTCGGCCGTAACTGTTCAGCCGCTCGTTCTCCTTCGCTCGAAAGGCCTCCATCCGCTTGCGTTCCTGGGGGTCTTCACTGATGGAGGGGCCGCGCGCCAGCGGAGGGGATCCTCTCAGCACCAGGGGCGGTCCCGCGTCCGCCGGTTGCTCGGAGGTGAGGTAACCCAGCGTCCACCGCATCAGAAAGATGGTGGCCACCACAAGCAGGGTGAGCCCGGCGCCGGCGATGAGTATCCAGCGCGGGTTGGTGTCGCGCACCTCATAGCCATGCTTGATGGATTGCGGCGATGGAGTCCGGTTTCGTTGGGTCATCAGGCCACCTCCGCGGAAGCGTCCAGGCTGTGTGCCGTCTCCTCGGGGTAGGGCAGCAGTGAACGCGAACGTAGCTGCTGGACGAACTGCCACAGCCATAGACCGCCCAGCCCCGCGATTGCCACCGGCGCCAGTAGCGCCACCCAAATGCCGTCGTGGTGCCCGTGAGTCGAGAACGAAGGGGCCACGGTCCACACCAGGTCCACGGCCCGCACGATCAGCACCAGTGCCGCCAGGCCGGCCAGCGTCCGCGGGTTGCGCTTGACCTCGGCCTGCAGCAGCAGAGCGAACGGCACGGCAAAATGAAAGATCACCAGCAGCAGCGCGAGCACTCCCCAGCCTCCGCGCAGTCGCGCGAGGTACCAGGGAATCTCCTCTGGCAGATTGCCGGACCAGATGATCAGGAACTGGGAAAACGCGATGTAGGCCCACAACATGATAAACGCCAGCATCAGGTTGCCCAGGTCCGCAAGGGTGTCGCGGGAGAGCGTTTCACTGACGCCGCGCCACCAGGCCAGCAGCAGTGTGACGCCTACCGCGAAGGCGAAGGCATTGTTCGCCTGCCCGATCAGGAACAGCACGCCGTAGATGGTGGAGAACCAGTGGGGTTCCAGCGACATGGCCCAGTCGAAAGCCGCAAAGGTCATGGTCAGTCCGTACAGCACGAGGCCCGGACCGCTCAACGACCGCAGCCAATTAGACTGTTGCGAATACGGCGTCCGCTCCTGCTCGCGGGCCCAGCGGTTCAGCAGAAAGACGAGCGCCAGCCACACGGCGAAATACACCACCGTCCGGACCACAAAGCCCGGCACGTTGAGATACCAGCCCTTCGAGGCCAGCACCTCATCGCCGGCCACCACGTCCGCCTGCGTCCAGATGTACAGCGCACGCATGCCCAGCAACACGGGCAGCGCCAAGAGGGTGACCAGGGGCAGAACGCGCGACGAAGCCTCCAGCACGCGGCGGATCATCCGTCCCCATGCGCCGCCGGTCAGATGCTGGAGCATGAGGATGGCCAGGGCACCCAGGCTCAGGCCGAGCACGTACAGAAATCCGATCAGGTAGGCGCCCAGGGCCACGCGCATCCCCAGGATGGCGGAGGCCAGCAGCCACACGATCAGACCGGCCGCGCCTGCATACAGCGCATACCGTCGGATCTGGTCCAGCCGGTTGCCCAAACTCGTGTCCATGTGGTTCATCTGCCGCCTTCCTCAGTGGAGCCACCCTGGCGCGGTCCGCCTTCGCCTGCCGGCGTGCCGGCCATTGCGTCGATCCTGACCCGTTCCGCCGTGGTGAGTATCTGCGGATCGGTGTTCTGACTAAGCTGCAGGGCCTTGATGTACGCCGCGATGGCCCAGCGATCTTCCGGCACAATACGATCGGCATAATCGAACATCGTGCCGAAGCCGTTGGTAATCACGTCGAAGAAATAGCCCGGCGGGGCCTTCCGCAGCCGCTCGTCATGAAAACTGGTCGGCCGGCGGAAGCCGCGTTGGACAATCATCCCGTTGCCGTCGCCCAGACGACTGTGGCAGGGCGAACAGTAAATGTCGAAGCGTTCCCGCCCCCGTTCGAGCACCCGGGCGTCCACCGGGAAGGGGAACGTCTCCGCGTGCCGGCCGTGGACCTTGCCGGTGTACAGGTGCTCATCTTCACGAAGCTGGCCGCGGGCGATTGTTCCCACGACCCACGGGCGCGCCGAGCGGCCATCGGGGAAGAAATCGCTTCGCTCCAGCGGCTCGGCCTTGGGTTGGTCGTGCATGTCCTGTCGGCAGCCGGCAAGTCCCAGGCTGGTGGCAAGCATCAAAGCCAACAGAGGGCAGAAAGTGAGCAGTGAGAACTGAGAAGTGAGAAAGCGGGTTGCCACAGCAGGCGCGCAGCAGGCGTGCAGACCCTTTCGGCGCAGGCCCGGCCGTGCCGGTACTTCACAGCCTTGTGGCTTCTCAGCACTCACTTGAGTACACCTCGCATCTCCCATCCCTGACCCCTGTCGCTCATCCGGAAGTTCAATGCTCAACGTCAAACACCTCGCGCGCGCCCAGACTCTCCAGGAACTTCCACGTGCTGTCGTGGTCGTAGTGGGGGTCGCGAGCCTCGACCAGCAGGAAGAACCGGTCCCGGCTGGCCAGCGCGAACTTGGGCACATTGAAGACCGGGTGATACGGCTGCGGCAGCCCGTTGAGGGCCAGCATGCCCAGCACCGCGCTGATCGCCGCGATCAGCACGGTCATCTCGAAGGTCACGGGAATAAAGGACGGCCAACTGTTCAGGGGCCGGCCGCCGACGTTGACCGGGTAAGCCACCGCGGCCGAGTAATACTGCAACAGGTAACCGGTCAGTCCGCCCAGAATCCCGCCCACCAGCACGATCAGCGGCAGGCGCGTGCGGCGGAAGCCCAGCGCCTCCGGGAGGCCGTGGATCGGAAAGGGCGTGAACGCGTCGATCCGCGAGTAGCCCGCTTCGCGCGTGCGGCGGGTGGCCTCGACGAGCTGCTCGGCATGGTCGAATTCCGCCATCACACCATAGATGGCCGAACGCTTACTCATGGGCATCGTCTCCCCGGTCGAGTGACCGCGCGGCCTGCATCCCGTTCGATTTCGCATGTGGCGTCACCAGCTCGCGCATCTCGAAGATCGAGATCATCGGCAGCAGGCGGATGAACAGGAACAGGAGCGCCAGGAACAGGCCGATCGTGCCGATGTACGTTGCCCAGTCCCACCGCGTCGGGTAATACATGGCCCACGACGACGGCAGGAAGTCGCGATGCAGGCTGGTGATCACGATCACGAAACGCTCCAGCCACATGCCCGCGTTCACGACGAGCGAAATGAAGAACAGAATCAGGACGTTGGTTCGAATGCGTTTGGACCAGAGGAGCTGGGGCGTCAGCACGTTGCAGAGAATCAGCGCCCAGAAGAAGGGGGCGTAGGGCCCGAACAGGCGGTTCCGCATCGCGGCGCTCTCGAAGATGCTGCCGCTGTAGAAGCCGATGAAGAGCTCCATCAGGTAGCCGTAAGCCACGATCAGACCGGTGGCCAGCATGATCTTGGCCATGTTGTTGATGTGCCGCATGGTGATGAAGTCTTCCAGGCCGTAGAACTTCCGAAGTGGCAGGGCCAGCGTCAGCACCATGGCGAAGCCGGAATAGATGGCCCCGGCCACGAAGTAGGGGGGGAAGATCGTAGTGTGCCAGCCGGGCAGGATCGAGATCGCGAAATCGAAACTCACCACCGTATGGACGGAGACGACCAGCGGCGTGGCCAGGGCTGCCAGCAGCAGGTAAGCCGTCTGGTAGCGGAACCAGTGCCGGGCCGAGCCGCGCCAGCCCAGGGCCAGCGCACCGTAGATAAGCCGTCCGGAGCGGCGGTGCGAGCGGTCGCGCAGCGTGGCCAGATCCGGGATCAGCCCCACGTACCAGAACAACAGCGATACGGTCGCATAGGTGGATACCGCGAACACGTCCCACACCAGCGGGCTGCGGAACTGCGGCCAGAGCTGCATGGTGTTGGGGTACGGCAGCAGCCAGTAGAACAGCCACGGCCGGCCCATGTGGATCAGCGGGAACAGGCCCGCGCAAGCCACCGCAAACAGCGTCATCGCCTCCGCGAAGCGGTTGATGGAGGTCCGCCATTCCTGATGCAGCAGCAGAAGAATGGCGGAAATCAGCGTTCCCGCGTGTCCGATACCGATCCACCAGACGAAGTTGATAATCGCAAAGCCCCACGCGACCGGGACGTTGATGCCCCAGATGCCGGTGCCCTTGACCAGCAGGTAGGTGATCGCGTACAGCAGCATCATGGTCAGCAGGAAGGAAATGGCGAAGCCGACAATCCACCCGCGCGAGACAGGCTCGGTGAGGACAATGGTGCTGATCTTGTCGGTCACCGACGCGTAGGTATGCCCCGGCGCAATCACCGGAGGGTGATGATGCGGGTCGTGGGGGGCCTGTGGTACGTCAACTTGGGACATGACAAGTTCTCAGTTTTCAGTTCTCAGTTTTCAGTTCTTCACTTTTGCCCGTCTCGATGCTGTCACCATGACCATGCTCTTTGGCATGGGCACGCTTGTCCGGCCGGAAATTGCCCGGCGGCTCTTTGCCCACCAGATCCGCATTGGAGTTCCACACCTTGGCCAGGTAGGTCGTCCGTGGCCGGGTGTTGAGCTCCTCCAGCACGCCGTAGTTGAGCTGCTCGGCTTTGAGCTTGGATACGCGGCTGTTCGGATCGTTGATGTTGCCAAATACGATCGCCTGGGTGGGACAGGCCTGCTGGCAGGCGGTGACGATCTCGCCGTCCCGGATGGAACGGTCTTCCAGCTTCGCCGCCTGACGGGCCGCATTGATGCGCTGCACGCAGTACGTGCACTTCTCCATAACGCCCCGGCTCCGGACGGTCACGTCGGGGTTACGTAGAAGTTTGAGCACCGGGCTATCCCAGTCGTTGTACCGCAGGAAGTTGAACCGCCGTACCTTGTAGGGGCAGTTGTTTGAACAGTAACGCGTGCCCACGCAGCGGTTGTAGACCATGTCGTTGAGGCCCTCGCTGGAGTGGACCGTGGCCGCCACCGGGCAGACCACCTCGCAGGGGGCGTACTCGCAGTGGACGCACATCATCGGCTGGTGATACGTCTCCGGCTGATCGGGGTCGTCGCCCCGGTAGTACCGGTCGACCCGCAGCCAGTGCATCTCGCGCGAGACGAGCACCTGTTCCTTACCGACCACGGGCACGTTGTTCTCGGCCTGGCACGCCACCACGCAGGCGTTGCAGCCCACGCAACTGTTCAAGTCTACGACCATGCCCCACGCGTATTCGCTCTGGTCCCGTGAAGGCTGGGGGTAAAGGGTCATGTCCGCCGACGGCTTGTGGACCATGTGCTGGGCAAAGTCAGGGTGCCGGCGGTACTCTTCGAGGTCCGTGGCGCGAATGTTATGCCGGCCTTGGAGGCTGTGATGGTGCTGGGTCGAGGCGAGTCGATACTTCCCGTCGAGCTTGCGAATCTCCAGCCCGGCATCGAACCAGGGGGCCTCGGTGGTCCGCAGCAGGTAGGCGTTAAACCCGATGCCGGTTCCCACCCGGCCGGCCCGGCGGCGCCCATACCCGAGGTGAACGGTGACGCACTCATCGGCATGCCCGGGCACCACCCAGACGGGAGCGTTGACCGTGCGTCCCCGGTATTTCAACTCGACCGTATCCTCGTTGGCCAGGCCCAGCTTGCCGGCCGTTGCGGGGCTCATCATGGCCGCATTGTCCCAGGTCAGCTTGGTCAGCGGCTTGGGCAGCTCCTGCAGCCAGGCGTTGTTGGCGAATTGTCCGTCCCAGATGGTGGGGTCCGGCCGGAAGAGGATGGTCAGCCCGCCCTGAGCGGCGGACGACTCGCCGGCCTCCTGCGTCGCTGCTCTGGGAGTGGAGCCTGCCTCCCATTCCCGTCGCAAATCCTGAACCAGCTCCGGCCGGACCTTCGGCGTCAGCAGCGGCGAAGCCGTGCCGTGAATCAACCCGTCGTGCAGTGCGCGTTCCCAGGCCGGCTCGAAGTTCCCGCTCAGCCCGGCCGTGCGCCAATGCTCGCGCACCAGGTCATACGCTGACTGGTTGCCCATGCCCAGCATGGCTGCGACGACTTCCAGGTCGGTCTTGCCGCCGTAGAGCGGGGCGATGAGCGGCTGAAGAATCGTGACCGTCCCGTCGTAGGCGCGAATATCCCCCCAGGACTCCAGGTAGTGGGCGGCGGGGATGTGCCAGTGACAATACTCGGCTGTCTCGTCGGCGTAGAGGCCCCAGTGAACACGGAATTTCACCTTGGACTGCGTGTCGGCCAGCAGCTCCCGGAAGCCCAGATCGGCCGGCGCATCGTAAACCGGGTTGCAGCCGAGGATCACGAGCATGGTCACCTGGCCGGCCTTCATGTCCGCCGCCAGTTCGCGCAGCGACTGCATCCCGTCGACCGGCATGGGCGCCGCCGGCCGGATATAGGAGACCGTCTTGCCCACGTTGCCCAGGGCTTCATTGATGGCACAGGCGAGGGCATGCACCGCGGGCGGCTGGCTTTCGCCGGCCAGCACCACGCTGGCGCCGCGATGGGCCTGCAGGTCCCTGGCGACAGCCGCAACCCACCGGGCCTCCTGCTCGTCGGTGGCATTGGCGGGGGCTTCAATCCCCATATTGAGATGTTGAGCCACCAGCCGGGCCAGCCGGGGAATATCCGGGGGACGCATCTTGAGACGATGATCGGCTGCCGCCCCGGTGCTGGAGAGGAAGCTTTCCGCTACGTAAAGCCGGTTCATGCGCCCGTTGTTCGCGTATACGCGCCGGCCGGCCATGAAGTCACGGGCATAGCGCACCGCGTACGGGCCGCTGCACAGGAAATCACCGTCCAGCGACACCACGACCTCTGCCTTATCAAATGCGTAAATAGCTTGAAGAGGTTCGTGTTCACCGAACGCCATCTTTGCTCCGACCACCGCGTTGTCGGGGCCCGTTGGGTCGTACTGGTGCCACCTGGCCCCGGGGAACTGCTTCAGCAGCGTCTGGATGTGGGCGGTCAGCGTGGGGGAACTCACCGGGCCGGTCAGCAGTCGCAGGCCGCGACCTTTCGGTTCCAGGCCGCGCTGCTCCTCCAATTCGAGGGCCAGGGCGCCCAGGAACTCCGTCCAGGTGGAGATCTGCCCCACACGGGTGACGGTGCGCGACCGGTCGGGATCGTAAAGCTGGAGAATGGAGGCCTGTGCGAAGGCGTCTGTTGCGCCCAGGCTGGCCGGATGTATTTCGTTGCCCTCGATCTTGATGGGCCGGCCCATGTGGCTCTCGGCGGTAACGGGAAATCCCAGCCCGCCTCGGGGCATGGCCGTCGCGTAGAAGAGCGGCTTGCCCGGCACGATCTGCTCGGGCGGCTGCACGTAGGGCACGATCTTCTCGGTCGGCTGACGCGTGCAACTGGCCAGCCCGGCCAGGGACAGAGAGGCGCCCATCAGCTTGAGGAACTGACGCCGGCCCACCGGGTCCATCCACTCGGAGGCGTTGTCGGGGAACTCGCGATGGAGGTATTCCTCGAACTCGGGAGTCCCGGCGAGCTCGTCGAGGCTGCGCCAGAATTCCGGCCCGGGATGGGCGGATGCCTCGCAGGCCACGGCGTCATGGGCCGTGCCGGAGGGGTGAATCACGGGAAGCTGAATGTCGCGGCGGCTGTGGTTCATGTCATTCATCGATGGCACGTCGAGCAGTTCATCAACACCGCCCGCTGGGTGTCGATCGCGTATTCCTTCATCAGTCGCTCACCCAGGACGCGCTGGTCTTCCGCGGGCTTGTATCCGATTTCAAACACCTTGTCGCGCGGCCGGACATACCGGGCCGGATCGCGGTGGCAGTCGAGGCACCATTCCATGTTCAAGGAGTTGGCCCGCCAGGCCAGGGCCATGTCGTCCACGGGCCCGTGACAGGTTTCGCAGCCGATCCCTTTTTTCACATGGATGCTGTGGTTGAAATAGGCGAAGTCAGGCAGATCGTTCACCCGCGTCCATTCGATGGACTGGTCGGTTCGATAACTTGCCCGGACCGGTTCGAGAATGGGGGCGTCCACCCAGATCTGCGAATGGCAGGTCATGCACGTCTTCGTGGAGGGCATACCGGCGAAGGCCGAGGTCTCGACAGTGGTGTGACAGTAACGGCATTCGATGCCAAGGCCGGCGACATGATGTTTATGACTGAAGGGCACGGGTTGCTGGCGAACCACATTGGCTTCCGTCACATACGGCGAGCGGACGATCACGCCGAAGACCCACAGCAGGGCGGCCAGAAAGAAAACCGCCCCAAGGAGCGTGACCTTGGAGATGGTGTTCGTGCTCGGATGGAAGATCTGTGACATCGGAGCCCTTGAACCGTTGGTTGCACAACACGGGTGACAAGCTCGCCTGCCCATCCCTCCGCCGGGTAGGGTCGATCTCGGCGCGCTGGCTACGCAACCCAACTGGAACAGTTACGAAAGTCGAACAGAATGCAGCAAGGCGCCGAATCCGGCCAAGACGGCGAACGCGTCTAAATCAGCATCTTGCTATCTTTATCCTGCAATCCCGTGCGGAAGATGTTCAGGTAACTATAGGCTGGTCACAGCGACAAGCAAACCTGACCTGAGCGACTGGCGGCCGTGCCGGGTGTTCCGCTGACCCGGCGGGCAACGGGGGCCTTTCCGTGTCGCACCTTCCACAACTGTGCCCCTTTTAATGTGCCTGTCGACCGGATGCAGAAAATGCACGGAATCACGCGCTGCCGACAGGTAACAATGTATATGTCCATGACCCGACTCGGCACATACTTGTTTCCGGACAGTGCGCAGTCCGGCGGCGCGGCGTCTTCCTCTCAGGCGGCTGGCCGTGAAAGGCCCGATGGTTCCGACCCTCTGCCGCGGGTCGTGATTATCGGCGGCGGATTTGGCGGCCTGTACGCGGCCCGGTCGCTCAAGCGGGCGCCCGTGCGCGTGATCCTCATCGATCGCCGCAACTTTCACCTCTTTCAGCCGTTGCTCTACCAGGTGGCAACGGGTGGGCTTTCGCCGGCCAACATCGCCGCGCCCCTGCGCTCGATTTTGAGACGCCAGAAGAACGCCATTGTGCTGATGGGCGAGATGGTGGACCTCGACCCGTTGAAACGCCGAGTGATCCTCCGCGACAGTGAGGTGGATTATGATTTTCTCATCATCGCCTCCGGCTCGCAGACCGGCTACTTCGGCCACGACGAATGGCAGCGGCTCGCGCCCGGTCTCAAGACCATTGAGGATGCCACTCGCATCCGGGGCCGCTTACTCTCCGCGTTCGAAGCCGCCGAGCGCGATCCGGATCCCGCGCACGTGGCCGCGCTGCTGACGTTTGTGATCGTGGGCGGCGGCCCGACGGGGGTAGAGCTGGCCGGCGCCGTAGCCGAGATCGCCAACCATACCCTCAAGCATGACTTCCGTCGCATCAATCCCGCCGATGCGCGCATTCTGCTGGTAGAGCGCTCCGAACGAATTCTCGAAAGCTACCCGCCGGATCTGGCCAAGGCGGCGGAACGCTCCCTGGCCAGGCTGGGAGTCACCGTCCGAACCAGGACCAGCATCGTGGCCATCGCGCCGGGCGAGATCGCCGTGGAATCAGACGGCCGAACCGAACGCATCCCCGCCGAAACGGTGCTCTGGGCGGCCGGCGTGACCGCCTCGCCCCTGGGCCGGGTACTTCACGAGCGAACCGGAGCCCAACTGGCCCGCGGCGGTAAAGTGGTCGTGAACCCCGACCTGACCATCCCCGGCCATCCGGAGATCCTCGTCATCGGGGACCTGGCCCACGTTGAGCAGAACAGCAAGTCGCTCCCCGGCGTGGCCCCGGTGGCCATGCAGCAGGGACGCTACGCCGCCAGGCTCATCCGCAACCGGCTGCGGGGCCGACCCACCCCGCCCTTTGTCTATCACGACCGGGGGAGCATGGCGACGATCGGCCGGGCGGCCGCGGTCGCCGATTTGACCTGGGTCCGCTTCTCCGGCTTCGTGGCCTGGCTGATCTGGTTGTTTGTGCACCTGATGTACCTGGTGCAATTCGCCAATCGGCTGCTGGTCCTGCTTCAGTGGGCGTACAACTATTTCACTCGAAACCGCCCGGCACGCCTGATCACGGAGATCAGCCATTCCGAGCGCGAGTCAGAGGCCGCCGCCGACCATCCCCCTGTCCCCCGGCCGCCCGAAGTCTGAGGCCACAGCCGTCCCTCTCCCGCCGAGGGTGCGTTCACCGTGATTGAAAGAGCTCATGAAACGGGCTAACCTGTCTCATGGCCGGCAGTTGGCCGCCGAGGCGCGCGAGCCTGCCGGAAGCTGTGAACCCGCCTCGTTGCCCTCTTCAAGAATCGAGAACATGGGCGGGTGATGTTGCCTCTCCGGCTCCCGGTTCGCGACTCCTCATGATTGGGAAGCGTTTGCCTCAAAAGTCGTAAATCCGCCTTCGGAGAGAGGGGCTACGGCAAGAGGAGAGGAAACTCATGCCCTCATTCAGCCACGACGGTCTGTCCTTCAACTACCTCGATGTCGGCGAAGGGACGCCCTTTGTCTTCCAGCATGGCCTGGGCGGCGACGTCAATCAGCCGTTCAAGCTGTTCGTACCCCCGCCGGGCTTTCGACTGCTGGCCTTCGATTGTCGGGCTCATGGCGAGACCCGCCCGCTGGGCGATGAAACCCGGATCGGCCTGGCCCCGTTTGCCGATGATCTGCTGGTTTTCCTGGACCATCTTCAGATTGAGAAGACCGTCGTCGGTGGCATCTCCATGGGCTCGGCCATCGCGTTGAACTTTACCCTGCGCTATCCGCAGCGCGTCCTGGGCCTGGTGCTCTCCCGCCCGGCCTGGCTGAAGACGCCTCCGCCGGAGAATATCCGCCTGTGCGAACTCATCGCCGGGCTGATCCGCCAGTACGGGGCCGCGGGGGCCAAGGAGCGGTTTGTGGAATCGCCTGAGTATGCCGCACTGCTGCGCAACTGGCCCGAGGTGGCCGCTTCTCTCCTCCGGCAGTTCGACCATCCCCGCGCCACCGAAACCGTCATCAAGATCGAACGCATCCCCCATGACTCCCCCCTGAACAGTCTGGATGAACTCAAGACGATTCGCGTGCCCACGCTGGTTCTGGCCAGCCGGCAGGACCCCATTCACCCCTTCGAATACGGGCAGATCCTCGCCCAGACCATCCCCGGCGCCGTCTTCCGTGAACTGACCGCTAAAGCAGTCAGTCCCGAGCGCCACGCCGTCGACGTACAGACATATATTGAGTCTTTCCTGAAAGAACATTTCGGAGGCCCGCGGCAATGAGCCGGGATTAGCTGAACCGGCTCTCTCGCCTATAATGCGAGCCGAGGTACAATAGTCATGATGCTTTTTCAACCCCCGTTGCCTCCTCACTATGCCGAGCTCTCCGACGAGGAAATGGCCGACCGGGTCCGCGCGCACAAGCAGGCTTTCGGCGACAGGCTGATTATCCTGGGGCACCATTATCAACAGGATGACGTGATTCAGTTCGCCGACCATGCCGGCGACAGCCTCAAGCTCAGTCAACTGGCTGCCAAGGCCCGGAACGCCCGATATGTCGTCTTCTGCGGCGTCCATTTTATGGCCGAGTCGGCCGACATCCTCACCGAAGATGAGGTCACGGTGATCCTGCCGGATCTCTCCGCCGGCTGCAGCATGGCCGACATGGCCGCCATCGACCAGGTGGAGGAGGCCTGGGAACAGTTCCAGTCGGCCACCGACGCCCGGATTATCCCCATTACCTATGTGAACAGCACCGCGGATATCAAGGCCTTTGTCGGGCGGCATGACGGCGCCTGCTGCACCAGTTCCAACGCCCGCCGGGTGGTCGAATGGGCGCTGGGCCGGGGCGAGAAGATACTGTTCCTCCCCGACCAGCACCTCGGCCGGAACACCGCCTACGCGTTGGGGTATCCGCTCGATTCGATGGTCGTCTACGATCCGAACGCCGTTGACGGCGGCCTCACCAGCGAGCAGATTCGCAACGCGAAATTCCTGCTCTGGAAAGGGCACTGCAGCGTTCATGGCCTGTTTACCGCGAAGCACTGCGACCTGATCCGCGAGGCCGATCCGGCGTGCAAGATCATCGTCCACCCCGAGTGCCGCTGGGAGGTCGTCCAGAAGGCCGACGTGGCCGGCAGTACCGAATACATTGTCAAGGCCCTCGAGGAGGCCCCCGACGCCACGAGTTGGGCCGTGGGCACCGAGATTCACCTCGTGAATCGCCTCGCGAACAAGTACGCCGGCCGTAAACTTATCCGTTCATTGGCGGGGGTGCAGTGCCTGTGCACCACCATGTACCGCATCGACCTGCGCCACCTGCTCTGGTCGCTGGATGAGCTGGCCGCCGGCCGGATCGTCAATCAGATCAAGGTGGATCCGGATACCCGCCACTGGGCCCGGGTCTCGCTGCAGCGCATGCTGGACAACGTCCCTCCGCAGCCGATGGCTGCCAAGTAGAAGCCCGCCGGCGGCCGCTTTCGGGTATTTGCCCGATGGGATAGCGCCGGGGAGCCTATCCATGGCCAGGGAACGCGCAGCCGATCGGGTAAAATCACCATGCGTCAGCGTCACTTGTTCGATTGCATCTGCGGTGCAGCCAATCCGGGCCCGGCTGAGGAACCGGGGCGGCTCTTGCCCATCCTGCCCTAACCGGCTACAAAGACCGCGATGTTTCACACCCTCGGACGTCTCATCGCCCTGAAACCCGGCCGATTGGTAGCCATCTGGCTGGCCGTTGCGGTTATCGCTTCCGTATGGGCGTTCAGTGCCGAGCCTTTGCCCCCTGATGAGATGGGTTCCTTCCTGCCCCCGGAGAACCGTTACAACGTCGCGGTCGAAATGCTGGGTAAGGCCTTTCCCAGCATGACTTCGCGCAGCCAGATCGCGATTGTCGGTTACCGGCCGGAGAAGGTGACTGAGCAGGATCTTGAATGGCTGGACCGAATCGCCCGCTCCGCCCACGAATCCACGGAGCGGCACATCCTGGCCGGCATCCTCTCACCGCAGGTGGTGTGGTTCCGGCCACGGCTGGTCAGCACCGACGGTCAGGCGGCGATGGCCGTCATCAATCTGACCACCAACATGATCAGCTCGGCCTCGTCCGTCATGGTCAACGAGCTTGAGGCCACCATCGCCCGCCACCGCCCACCCGAGGGTCTGCAGGTTGAGCTGACCAGTTCCGCGGCCATCGGCCGGGATTATGCCAACGCCACCACCCGGGCCCTGCACCACACCACTTGGGTCACGGTGATTGCGGTCCTGGCCATCCTGATCCTTGTCTATCATTCGCCGGTCGGGGCCCTGGTCCCGCTGATCTCCATCGGGCTGAGCGTTTATCTCACCCTGGTTCTTCTCACTTTCCTCGAAAAGTACGCCGGGTGGGAAGTCTCGACCATGGAACACATCTTCGTGATTGTGATCATGTTCGGGGCCGGCGTGGATTACGTTCTGTTCTGGATCGCCCGCTATCGCGAGCGGCTCCATTTCGATCCTGACCTGTCCGAGGCCGCCACCGAAGCCACCCGGCATGCCGGCGAGGCGGTGTTCTTCAGTGCGATCACCACCATGGTGGGGATGTGTTCGCTGCTGACTGCGGAGCTGGGCCCGTCGCGCAATTCCGGCATGGTGCTGGTGGTAGCGCTGACCATGGCCCTGCTGGCCGGCCTGCTGCTGGCCCCGCCGATTGCCCGCATGCTTGGGCGGGCGCTGTTCTGGCCGGGGGGAGCAACCGCGCCGCTGAGATTCGCGCAACGCGCGATCTGGCCGGGCGTCGCTGACCTGATCGTGCGACACCCGATGCGTACGCTGCTGTTCGGGCTGCTGGCCCTGTCCGTGCCCGCGGCCCTGGCCATGCGGATGGAGCCGCATTTCGACTCGCTGCTGCAGTTGCCGGAGGGTACGACCTCCAGACGCGGATACGACATCGCCGAGTCCCATTTTTCCAGAGGCCAGATCTACTCCACCATGTTGCTGTTCACCTTTGACGAACAGCCCGCCCCGGCGCCGCGCCTGCGCGAGGCCAGCCGCCGGCTTCGAGACCGCCTGCTCACGTTGCCGGGTGTCGAGGACGTGTATTCACTGGACTCGCCGGCCGGCAAGAACATGTCCACGGGCCGGCGCAATCCGTTCGGCCGGCTCTTCACCGCGCTGACCCAGTCGGCGGATTCGTACTACCTCTCCGATCAAATGCCGGCCCTGCGCTTCGAGATCCTGATCAATGAGCCGCCGTTTTCCATTTCGGCCATGAAGCTGGTCGAACGTGTGGATGAGATTGCCCGCGAGTGGGGGGCTCAGGTGACCGCTCAGGGGCGGCAAGCCCAGGTGCATCTTTCCGGGCTGACGCCTTACATCATGGCCGTTCGCGACGTCTCCGGCCGCGACCAGCGCCGAGTCATGATCGTTGCCACCATTGCCATCGCGGCCATCGTTCTGGTGCTGATCCGTGACCTGCCCCTGACGCTCTTCATGGTTTTCGCGACGTTGTTGACCTACGGTGCGACGCTCAAGTTGACGGAGGAATTCTTCGCCCACGTCATGGGTCTCAGCGGCATCGACTGGAAGGTCCGGCTGATCGTGTTTGTGATCGTGGTGGCGGTCGGGCAGGACTACAACATCTTCCTGGTCAGCCGCCTCATGGAAGAGCGGCGGCATGCGGGCCTCGCCGAGGCCGTTCGCCGGGCGGTAATCAGCACCGGGTCGGTCATCAGCAGTTGCGGCATCATCATGGCCGCCACGCTGGGCTCCCTCTGGGCCGGCAAGCTCTCGCTGCTCCAGCAGGTCGGCTTCGCCCTGGCCCTGGGCATCCTGATCGATACCTACTTCGTACGGCCGATCCTTATCCCCAGCTTCTTCCTGACCGTCAGGCAGCGTCTCCTGAAGAGGGAGAGCCTGATGCCCGAAGAATGACCGACGTCCCGACGCCTGCTCCCGAAAAGGTGTACCTCTGCTCCTGTGCAGTTCCAGCGCGCGCCTGCTACGGACGCCAAGTGAATCTTCTGCGTTGAACGCACCACACACCGCCACCTTCAGGTGGACACACGCCCCACACAGGGGCGGCGAGAAAGTGGTCACGGGTTCCGCTTCGCTGCACTGGTGGCTACTCTCACCTGGCCCCTCTCGGGGCCACAGGCGATTACCCGAGCGACAAACACATCTCCAGCCTCAGACTCACTCCCGCTTCAGCCGGGCTTGCGGTTGATGCCGTCGGTACCCTTATTGGTTGTCCAAATCGTGAATCCACCTCTGGAAGAGGTGGGCCACCCACCCGATCAGCAGCGGAGGCGATCAACAGCCAGGTAGAAACCTGCGCAAGTTCGCAACGAAAACCGCCGGAAATCTCACCTTCCTTCCGATGGGACTCACGGACAGTTCATCGGACTCTACCTATTTGAGATACCCCGCCTGGACTGCTTCATCGAGGAACGGTTGCAGGTAAGTCCACGTGAAGAAAGCCACATCCGTGATGCCGGCTTCCCGGGCCAACCGGCGGTACTCGGCGATCTCCCGCGCCTCGCTGATCCGGCCATGGCTGGTGCGGACGCCAAGGCAGAGGCTGATCCGGGCCTTGCCGCCGGATTGCTTCAGCGTTTGCACCGCCTGCCGCATGCGCTTCTCAAAAACCTCCAGATACTTCTCGCCATAGTTGTCTCGGTAGCAGTAGCCCGACACGTTGATCATGTCCACGTAGCCGCGGGCCGCCCATGTCTTCCAGTCCTGGGAGACGTTATGCCCGGCCACTACGTGCGGCCCCCAGGTGTACAAGCCAATCTGCAGGCCGGGACGAATCCGGCGGGTCTCCTCGCTGATCATGCGGGCCAGTTCGGTCAAACCCTGCGTCTTGAACGCCCCCAGGCGGGCGGCACGCTCGGTGGATTCGGCGGGCGTGTCGCTCGAAAGCTGCTTCTCAAAGTCCGCCTCCGATGCGGGATCGAGCTGCACCACCTGGCTGGGAAAGCGCAGATAGTCCAGCAACAGGCCTTCCGGCTCGTACCGTCGAACGATCTCGCAGACCATCTCCGTCATCCACTTCCGCGCGGCGGGATTGCACGGCGAGAGATAGCCGATCGGCTTGCCGGTCTTGTTCCGCAGGGCCCACTCCGGACGATTCAGCAGGATGCCGGCCGGGGCCTTCTCGCCGCCACTGGGCAGCACGCAGATCACCGGCCACACGGCCAGCTTGCGCTCGCGGGCCAGGGCCATGATGTCCGCCAGTGCGTCCCAGTCCTTGTACTTGCGAGCCGGCACGACGTCGCTCTCGTAAGCGGCCTTCCCGGCAGTGTCCTTCACGTAGGGCATCACCACGCGCAGGCCGCTGGCTTTGAAGGCGTCCAGCGCCTCGGCCAGGGCCGCCCGCCGGCCGGCGGCATCGGTTTGCCGGCCGATGACTTGGTCGATGTGCATGTACGCGGCACGAAAGGGCTCCGCCGGCTGGTTGGTCGGCGCCGGTTCGGCCAGGCCCGGGCGGGCCATGGCCAGAAGCACGATAACGCTCACTACGGCATGTCGTTTCATGGTCTTCTCCTGATGATGCGCCCGTCAATGGCCCAGACGCCGTGCACGCCGTTCACCGTGGCGGACGATAGCGCGGTGACGGTATTCGCATCTTTGACGAAAAGCGAGTTCCATGCCTGGTATCCCCGGTCCGGAGCGGGCAGGGGATAGGTCTTGTTGGTGAAGTTCTTCCCATCGGAGTCGCCGATACACACGGCCATCCGGCAGCGCTCCATGGTGCCAGAGGAACCCTCCTGGTACGAGAGCAACGTCTCGCCGGTGGGCAGTTGCCGCAGGCAGGGGGCGCCGCCGTACCAGGCCGGGTCCAGTGGTTCCGTCAGGGCCCCGCGGCGCCTGGGACTGTCCCCTTCCACCACGCCCGAACGCCAGTTGTCCGTCAGGCTGGTATGAAAGACCACCGGCTTGAAGCGTTCGCCGGCGTAGCCGTTGTCCTCGATGGCCACGACGATGCCGCGCCCGTTGGCCAGCAGCAGGGGGGCGGGCATGCCGTCACGGTAGCCTTTGCGCAGGGCGATGCGCTCCGCCTTGCTCCAGGTCTTGCCGCCATCGTGCGAGCGCAGCAGGGCGATTTCCTGCTCGGCCGTGGTTTTGAAGGGAGCCTCGTTGGAGAAGTAGACCTGCACCTCGCCCGAGGGAAGCTGCAGCCCTGCCGGCTCCCAGCAGCCGTCCTGGAAGGTGGTTCCGGCCTCATAAAGGGTCTGAGGCTTCGACCACGTCCGGCCATGGTCCTCGCTGTGGGCCATGCGAATCCGGAATGGCCGGGTGAGGAGCCCCTGCGGGGCCTCTTTATGCTGGTATTTGACCGCCGCAAGAGGCCGTTCGTTCCAGAAGTACAGCAGCGTCCCGTCCTTGAGCGGCAGGAGGTCGGCATTGGTCAGCCAGCACTCCGGCTCCTCGGCCACCAGGATCGGCTCCTTCCAGGTCATCCCCTCGTCCGCGCTGTGGCGGATCCACATTTTGCGATCGCGGTCAAAGACGCAGGCGATTTGCCCGCCGGCCAGCCGGGCCATGCGCCCGTAGTCGGCGCCGCGCTCGATAAGCCGAAGAGTGCCGCTATCCCAGGCGATCGTGGGCAGGGCGGGTTGAGAGGTGGGCTGTGCCCACAGGATGCCGGGGACAATGAGCAGTGTGGCTAAGTTGCACAGCATGACCGAGCACCAGCCCTTCTCGCGTCTTCGTGCTCTTGCAGTCCAATGTCCTGGTTCAGCGGATGGTCAGCCGATCGGAAGCCCCGGCCGCCTCGTAAATCTTCCTGACCTTCTCCACGCCCTCGCCTTTGGCCCCGATGAGGGTCAGCGGACGCGGGGCCAACGCCCCCAGCACGTCGGGTATGTCGCAGACCCGCAGCACGTTCATCAACACCGGCGCCTTCGGATCCATGTGACTCATGGGCGGATCGATCAGCGTGACGCCCGCAACGTCAGGTTCGAACAGGGCCGCGTACGCGGCGATAATACCCTCCGTACCTTGTCCCACAAGTTGCACCGGCACGCCAGGCTTTATGGTGGTGCGTGCGGACCGAATGGCCGCCATCACATCCCACACGCGGCCCGCGTCCACCGTCCGGCCAACCAGCGGATGCGAGCGCACCACGCGATTGGGCGGACTCTTGGTATCCCACCGGGTCCGACCCTGGCCGCGGGTCTCGCACAGGAGAACCTCATCGTCCGGCCGGCGGAGGTCATCCAGCCAGGACGGCTGGGTGGCCACGCCTTCCGGCCCCGTCAGCGCCAGGAGGCAACGACCGGGCTTTTCGTCGGCCGCAAGCCGGCGCACGTAGATGGTAATCCCCTCCTCCGATTGCAGCGGCGCCATGTCGCCGGCGGGCAGCTCCCCGGCAGGCGGTGTGATCAGTTCCGGGAACTGCCGGAAGCTGGTCTCGCGAAGCCGCTTCAGCAGGTTCGCCTTCCATGGCTCAAAGTCGCCGGCCCCGGGCACCTCTACGTTCGCCATCGGGACGAACAGCTCGTCGATGCGCGTATTGATCTGATCCTTGGGCAAATCTTCGTCGCGAGGGAATACGCGCAGCTTCTCCAGTGGAATCGGATACACCGCCTTAGTACCTTCGCCGGTCACCAGGTCCTGTTCGCTGTCCGTCACCGGCCGCGGGTCGTTCTTGAGATGGCTGTTGATGAATCGGTAGACCCCCTGACGGATATCCTGCCGGTAGGCGTGGCCGCCGATGCTCACCAGGGTCTCGAAGCGATCCCCGGCGCCGAAAAGCGAATAAAACCGCTCCAGCCGGTTGGAAATGCGCTCGTTGCCGTCCATGGGGAAGAGCGCGTCCGCGTCGCTGTTGATGAACAGCAGCGGCCGTGGGGCGATCAAGGCGGCGATCTGCGTCCAGGGCCAGGTGTAGGCGTTATATACGAACATGCAGTCGCAGTGGCGATTGACCGTGCTGTCGGCCACGTAACAGGTCAGGTCCGACCATCCGCTGATCGGCACCGCCACCTTCACCCGATCATCCATCGCGGCCAGGTACACGGTCGAAGCCCCGCCGCCGCTGAGCCCGGTGACCGCGATCCGCTCCGGATCCACGTCGGCGCGGCTGGCCAAGTAGTCCAACCCCCGGATGCCGTTCCAGCACTCCACCCCGGCCGGCGTGTACCCGCGCGAAACCCACCAGTATCGTCGCTCGCGATACGTGCCGTGGTGAATGCCGGCGATCTCGCTAAGCTGCACCGTGTCAATAATCAGGCATACGTAACCATGCTTGGCGAACCAGATGGGCGAGGACTGATAGCCGGTCTTGACGCCGTTTCGCCCCCGGTTCCCGTGGCCGCATACGTACAGCACCGCCGGCAGACGCTCGCCGGCCGGGATCGCGGCGGGGCGGTAGAGGTTCGCTGTAACGTACAGGCCCGGCCGGCTCTGGTAGTGCAGAAGGTCAACCACATACCCATCGCGCTGCAGCGTCCCCGTCACCGTGGCGTTCAACGGCGTTCGCTCCGGCAGCGGGTCCAGGCCCAGCATGTACTGAAGTTGCTTGCGCAACTCCGGCCGGCGCGACAGCCACTCCTCGGCGGTTTTGAAATTGCCTGGGAAGGGGGCCTCAACTTCGCTGGTGAGCCGGGCCAGGTAAGCTTCGATCATGGCATCGCCCGGCAGCGGCTCCGGTGGGCTGGCCGGCGGCTTGGCCGCCAGCACGGGCAGGCATACGAGCAGAACGGGAACGAGCCGGGATAATCTCACGTGCATGAACAGATCCTCCGTTGATACAGGTAAGATAACCGCAAATCCGTTCTTGGGCACGGACCCCAAATAGAAACCACGAACCGGCAAGCCGATGGCTCACAGGTTCGTGGAATTCATCCGTCAGATACTTCAGACCGGGCGGCCCATCTTTTCAGAGGCCGGTTCGCGCTTTCCGCAGTCCAGGCCCCCGGGATGGCAGCGCGTACAGTGACGCAACTAGGCGGTGGCCTTTTCCGGCTTCCAGACGCGCTTGACGGGCTTGGTGATCAGGCCGTTTCGGATCGCCTTGGTGCTGACCTTCACGCGGACAACCTTGCCGTCGATGACGGCACGGACCTTCTGAACATTGGGCTTGATCTTGCGCTTGGTCTTGCCGGTCACTTTCCGGCCGACGCCGCCCAGGTACTTGGCCTTACCGCGGCGGGCATACTTGCGGCCGACGGTCGTTCGCTTTCCGGTAAACGCACAAACACGAGACATCGAATCACCTCACGACTGCACAGCTAAAGTCTAAGCCTTTGTCGAGCCCCGTATTATAACCAGGCCCATCCGGTTTACAAATCTAAACTGCCGACTGTCCCGCCGGGTGGTTGAATTCAGACCGAGCGCCCCGGGTAGTGGGGGTGAAATCGTAAGGGCTTTTAAGCACAGGGTTTATGTGTGGAATCGGCGGTTCGCTTGGGGCCGGGAGCCGTTTAAGAGGGACTGCCGTCGCCGTCCGCTCACTCCCGGCAAGGGGGATTGGTTGGCCCCGAATCGCCGGGCGGCGGCCTGTTTCGCTCCGATGTGTGCGCTGGCCGACCCGAGCCCAGACGAGGGCAGCGCGCCCGTAGCGCAGAGGTGGGGTTGAGGATCCTGTTCTTCCCGTCCCTGAGGCCCTTTCCGCTATTCTTCGCAGACAGGTGCAGCGCCCCCGGACCGCGCGCAGGACAGGCCGTGAAGAACTTGGCTGCTCAGCCTGCGGCATTCATGGACGATCACCCGTCTTGGCCTGCTCGTTGGCCGGACGATGCCGTCCGTCTTGCGAACACAAACGCCCCTGCCGGTGTTAGTGCAGAAAATGACAGTCCTTGCATTCAGGTCGATCACGGCATAAAATAAGCTGATTGGTTTGTTGAATGAGCCCGATTTGCGGCGCTTGATGACCAGGTTACACCGCCTTTCCGCTCATTCTTCCAGCCTTTCTCAGGCCTCCCTTTGGCCTCTTCCTTCTGCGACTCGGAATGCATGAATGAGTCGCGAATGCCCTCGCACAGGAGAAAACAACGTGGGCAAGAAATTGTACGTCGGGAATTTGGGATACGGCATCACCAGCTCCGACCTGGAGCAACTGTTTGCTCCGCACGGAACGGTGGAGAGCGCGGAAGTCATCAGCGATCGCAGCACCGGCCGGAGCAAGGGCTTCGGCTTTGTGCAAATGGGCACCGATCAGGAGGCCCAGGCCGCGGTGACAGCCCTGAACGGTCAGTCCGTGGAAGGCCGGGCGCTCACGGTCAATGAAGCCAGGCCCCGCGAAAGTCGCAGCGGCTTCGGCGGAGGCCGGGGCGGCTACGGTGGCCGCAGACGCTACTGATCATCCAGTTAAGCTGGAGGAAGGCCACGAAGGTGGCCTTCTTCTTTTCCCCAGGCGCTTTTCCGGGAGCATGCACATGGTTAAATCCAAAGAGCAGATTATCGAAGATATCCGGGGGCATATGCAGAAGCGGGGCGGGGCGTATGGCGACTGGTTTGTGGGCATCGGTTCCAAAGCGAGAGAGTGTCTCTTCGAGGAACACCACGTCAAGAAGGTGGGCGACCACTGGATTCTCCGACGGGCGGACTCCCCGCGAACGGCTCGCGACGTGCTCGACTATTTCGCCAATATCCTCGCTACGGACTACGGCGACTGCACGGCCGACCACGCGGGCAGTGCGGTCTATGCCTACAGGAAATCGGGCCACACGCAGCCGTGAATTTTAACAGTCCATGCGATGCGGGACCCAATCATGCTGCAGGAAGAAAAAGAGCGGCTTCTTGACCTGCTTCAGGCAAGGAGCAACTGGTGTCAACATGCCGAGGCGCGTGATCGGCGCGGTCACGCGGTGCATTACGACGACCCCGCGGCTGTTGCCTGGGACCTGACCGGGGCCGTCTGTGTGCTTTTCGGATGGGGGCGGGCGCTGGAACTGTTTTCGCAGCTTGAACGGCAACTGGTGGGGCGCAGGCGCCCCGCCAGGCGTTGCTTCAGCCTGCAGAACAACGATCCTCAGATCTGTTCGATGGTGGCGGTCCAGGAGTTTAATGATCGCAGCGACACCACCTACGAGCTGGTGATCGACCGGTTGCAAGCCATGTCCGTATACAGGCCGGAGTCCCGAACTGAAGGCGCGGAACGGGCGCTGGCGTGAAGAACTCAATTCGACCGTTGCCGGTTTTCCGGATCGAAGAGTGTTTCGACTGTGCTTTGCGGATCCATACCCCGCCTCCCAAGGCTGCGTGACGCGTCAACGCGCGTTGCCGTGGAAACAGAAAGCAGTATCGTTGTCGGAATGAAGATGGCTTCATGGGCCCGGCGCCTGCGGGTTCTTGAGGCATAACGCAACTCCCGGCTCTTGCGGCCCCTGGCCACTTGCCCACCGCCTGAAGCCGGGCATATAAAAGATCAAAAGGCAGTGGATTTCAGATTTCAACCCAAAGCAGCTCTGACGGGGTTTCCCAAAACCCGCGTTGAGTTGTTTTCGTCATGTGAGCGACCTATGAACGTGCTTTTAGTTTCCCCCGGCCATCCGGACACCTTTTGGAGTTTCAAGCATAGCCTGCGTTTTCTTTCCCGGAAAGCCTGTTTCCCGCCCCTGGGCTTGTTGACCGTGGCGGCCATGCTGCCACGGGAATGGCAGCTCAAACTGATCGATCTCAATGTGAGCCGCCTGCACGACCGTGATATCGAATGGGCTGACTACGTCATGATCTCCGCCATGCTGGTGCACGCGGAGTCGGCCCGAGAGGTGATCGCTCGCTGCCATACCGCGGGCAAGCCGGTCATTGCCGGCGGGCCGCTGTTCACCACCAGCCACGATCAGTTCCCGGAAGTGAAGCACTTCGTTCTCGGCGAGGCCGAAGACCTGATGCCGGAACTGGTTGCGGACATGATCGCCGGCACGGTCAAACCCCGATATCAGAGCCCCAAGCGGCCGGATGTAACCCAAACCCCGCCGCCGCGCTGGGATCTGATCAGGATGAAAGATTATGCGGTGATGCCGCTGCAATTCTCGCGCGGGTGCCCGTTCAACTGCGAATTCTGCGACATCATCGTGATGAACGGCCGCGTCCCGCGGGTCAAGACGCCGCAGCAGATGATCGCCGAATTGAATTCCCTTGTTGCCGCCGGCTGGGACTCTTCCATCTTCATCGTGGACGACAACTTCATCGGCAACAAGGTGAAGGTCAAGGCGTTCCTGCGCGAGCTGATCGCCTGGCGCGAGCATTACAAGGGCAACATCACCTTCTTTACCGAGGCGTCGCTGAACCTGGTGGATGAGCCCGAGCTGCTCCAGATGATGGCGCAGGCGGGTTTCACCCGTCTCTTCGTGGGTATTGAGACACCCGAGGAAGACAGCCTGCTGGAGTGCGCCAAGGTCCAGAACACCAAGCGCAACCTGCTGACGGCCATCAGGACCATTCAGCAGGCGGGCATTGAAGTGATGGGCGGGTTCATTGTCGGATTCGACGCCGATCAGCCCAACATCTTCGAACGGCAATTCAAATTCATCCAGGAGGCCGGCATTGCCGCCGCCATGGTGGGCCTGCTGACCGCGTTGCCGGAGACACGTCTGTTCAAGCGGCTGGCCGCTGAGGGCCGCATTCTGCAACAGAGCAGCGGCAACAACCTCGATGGCGTGCTCAATTTCGTGCCCAAGCTGGATCGCGAGCTGCTCACCAACGGGTATCGGGCACTGCTCAAGCATCTGTATGCGCCGAAGGTCTATTATCGCAGGGTTCTTACCTTCCTCGAAACCTATCGCCCGCAGCCCCGTCGGGCGTCGATCACCTGCGAGGATTTCATGGCCTTCCTGAAGTCGCTGTGGATCATGGGCGTGGCGGCCCACGGCCGGTTGGAGTACTGGAAGTTTTTGGTCAAGGCCTTCAAGAGGAACCGGGCGGCCTTCGCCGACGCCGTGCGGCTGGCCATCTACGGCTATCACTTCCGTCGGGTCGCCGCTACGCTGGGCGGGCAGGCTGTGCCCTCGGAGCTTGACCGCCAGTTCACCTGAAGGGCCTGATCGACAGCCCGTCGGGAGTGGCGCGTACCTCGATCGCTCCGTGGTCGGCGGTGTTGAAGTATTGTCTTCCCGTTACCAGTTCGAGGATCCCGTTGGTGGTATCCCGGTCCCGCTGGCCGCTCGAGCGGATGCAGCAGGCCGGGTCCACCGCCCTGATCAATGCCCCCGTTGCCGGCGTTACGCCGCCGTGATGCGGCAGCACCAGCACGTCCGCCTTCAAATCGCACCCCGAGAGCAGATGCCGCTGGGCGAATTCCTCGATGTCGCCGCACAGGAGAATGCGCGTGCCTGCATAAGTGATTCGCAGAACCAGTGAGGAATCGTTGGCTCCCACGATGGTCAGAAGCTCCGGCCGTGGCGGCCACAGCACTTCAATCCTGGCCCCGTATTCATCGTGCAGCCGCTCTCCCGCATGGATAGTCCTCCACGGGATAGAGCGGGAAGCCAGATAATCAATCAACCGGCCGGCCGGTCCGGCGGTCCGCCCCGGCATCCGGAAATGCGATGCGGTGACCAGCTCTTTGACGTGGACCTCTTCGAGCAGGTCCGGCACCCCGCTGAAGTGGTCGAGTTGCGGATGACTGAGCACCAGGGTATCGATCGCTCGGAGACGCTTGTGGGCCAGAAACGGACCCACCGTCCACCGCTGGATATCGTATGGCGGGCGCGTGCCCAGGTCATACATGAAGGTCTTTCCGCCGGGCATCTGGAGCACGCAGGCGGTGCCGTCGCCGACGGATAACACGTGCAGCTCCAACGAGTCGGCAGGGCCTCTCGGCACCAGGTTCCAGGCGGCAAGCAGGGCGAATCCCACCGCCGCCCCCGCGACCCACCTCCGACGAATGTTCAGAGGTGCCGCCACGATCCACAACCCCAGCACTCCCAGCCCGGCCGCCGAAAGCCAGGCGGGCATCTCCGGCGTCCGCCACCCCGAGCCGGGCAGCCGATCGAGCAGGCGGATCAGCCCAATCAGGGCGTCGGTCAACATCCCCAGCGGCCAGCCGGCCACAAAGGATGCCGGCGGAAAGATCCACGACAACACCGTCTTGACCAGCCCCAGCAGCAACACCGCCGACATCGGAATCGTGACCAGAACGGTATTGATCCATCCCCAGGGCGGAACCTGCCGGAAGTGATAAGAGCTCACCAGAGCCCCGACACCCCAGGCGGCCACACTGATCGCCAACGCCCAACCCAGTTGCCGTAAGGCCCCATCCAGCACACGCCGCGGCCACGAGGGTGGGTTGAGCATGTATTGGATCTCCGGCTGGAGCAGCGGATCGTCCCGGCCAAGAAGCCGGTCATACGCCCGCTTGCCCAGGGCATGCACCCGCGGTGACAGGTACATGAGGGCCATCAGCGTCAGAAACGAAAGCTGAAAGCCGGGGTCAAAGAGCTGGGTCGGACGCAGGATGAGCAGGATGATCGCCGCCAGGGCCAGCCCGTTGGCCGATCGCAGCGGACGTCGGGCGAGAATGGTGATGCAGAACACCACGGCCATAATGGCCGAGCGGATGACGGCCGGACTGGGTTCCGTCAATGTCGCGTAGGCTATCACCAGCAGGATGGCCCACACCGCGCACCGGCGTCTCGATTGGCCCACCAGCCAGCCGACTGCCCACACGAAGGCCATCAGCACGCCGACATGAGCGCCGCTGACGCTGAGATAATGCACTGTGCCGGTGTTGATGAAGGCCTGGTTGAGGTCGTCATCCACCGCGCTGCGCTGCCCAAGCACCAGCGCGTCCAGCAGCCGGGCGCCGGGCTCGTCCTCCTGGAAGGTCTGTTCGCGAATCGCGGCGCAGGCCCGCCGGCGAACGACATTCAGCCACCGGTCGCGCCAGTCAGGCGAGGCCAGCACGGTCACGTTGGAGGCATGTTCGCAGCTCATGCCCACCAGCACGCCGTTCCGGCGGCTGATCAGCGTCCAGTCGCGTTCGCCGGGGTTGGCCGGCGGGACCGGCCGGTGCAGCGTCCCGAACAATTCGACCTGGTCGCCCGGGCTGATTCCCAATACCGGCTCCCGCACCACGACCGCGACCAGTCCGCTCGCCGGAACCGGCCCGGCCACGCCCTCCACCTGTTGGGCTTCGATGAGCAGGCGGGTGCGCGGAAGCTGCCGGATCCACGTGATGTGCCCTGTCGACAGGGGCGCGATCAGCGGCCCCCGCACCACTACGCCCACGACCCGGGCGGGCGCGGGTTCGTCGTTCGTGTAACGGACCAGGTGGTCATCAGGCCAGTGCCGGAAGTGCAGGTCGTGGAGGGTCGCTCCCAACGCCGCCGCCGCCAGCGCGACGGCAACGTGGCCGACGGCAATCCGGCGTCCGAGGCGCAGGAGCATGGCCCCGGCCGCCAGCATGACCGCCAGTGCTGCCGGGAAGGGGATGGAGACCACCGAATCCAGAAAGATACCGACCGTCAGCCCGATCGCCGGCGGAACAAGCGGTTCACCGGCCAGCCACTGCAACACGATCTCACCGCGGCGCTGCGAACGCGCGCTTGCCGTGTCGAGGGTCTGTGTAGAAGGCGGGGGCGGTAGGGTCGTCTCGGGCATGGCGGCATCTACCGGCGACAGGGGGCGTTGCCTCGATGCACACCATGCGAATGGACGGCCGGCTTGTCAAGTCTGAAGTGAACAGTAGCCGCTCCCCGGTAATCGGTCCCAAGAGTCCCTGCGGACTGGTGACTGAAAACCGGAAGCCGGCTACTGGCGATTCAGTACCCTTGATGTCAGGGCCGGTCAGGACGGGTCCACATCACGTATAGCGAGTGGCGGTGCCACGGTTGATGAAGAGCCGATACAGGAAGAGCAGTAGCATGGCCCCCAGGATCGAGGTAATGAGCCCCGCGGGTTCGCCGGGAGCATACCAGCCGATCAGCCGACCGAGGAAGCCCGCCACGATGGAACCGGCAATACCCAGGAGCATGGTCACGATGATTCCCCCTGGGTCACGGCCGGGCATCAGAAGCTTCGCAATGGCCCCCACAATAATGCCGATCAGAATCATCCAGAGTACGTACATACTCCAGCTCTCCTTTCGTTTCGTTCAGCGCGGTGTTGCGGCAAAAGATTATTCCCCCGCCAGGACGAGGCGGAACGACTCAACAGGCATGAATTTTCATTAGGATAGCGCGCGGAGGGCTTACCAAGACTTATCAACATTTAACGACACGTCGGTAGCCGACTATTTCCGCTCCGTGGGAGGCACGTCGGTGAGTACCCGTCCATGCAGGAACACCAACCATCGATGTGCGACTTGCCGGCGAAATGCCTTCTCCACGGCCAGGGCGTAGATGTCGAGCTGCGCGCGATACGTATTGGCCCGCTCCTCGCAGGCCCTGGCGGGCAGCATGTCCGTCTTGTAGTCCACGATCTCCAGCCCGTCGGGCGCATCCAGGATGAGATCGACCACGCCGCGGACGAGGATCGTGTCGCGATAGTCCTGCCCGACAATGTGCGGATCGTATAGCCGCGGGTCGATGCGCGCTTCGAACGCCACTTCGCGATGAACCCCGGAAGCGCAAGCGCGGATGCGCTGCCCCAGCGGTGTGCGGAAGAACCAGGCGGCCGACTCGACAAGCACCGATTCGGCCTCGACCGGGCTCATCCGGCCCTGGTCGCATAACCTCGTAAGTTGCCGCCGCAGGTCTTCCAGGTCGCAGGGCGCCGAGAGATCCACAAGCTGAAGAAAGCGATGCGTGGCCGAACCGCGAACCGTCGGATCACCCACCGCCTTTTCCGTGACAAAAACGCACCGGGGCGGTTCCGCGCTTCGCCAGGCCTTCGGCATGCGCTCGTCCAGATCGGCGCTGCCGTCCCAGCGGCGCTTCAGTTCGCCTACGGCCAGCCGGCCTGGAATGGTAGTCAGCGGCTGTGCCGGATACGCTTCGCGCAAGCTCGCGATCAGCCGGTGCGCGTCTTCGATGCCCGTCACCGGCTCATCATCCGGCAACGGCTCCAGCCTCGCGATGCGGACCAGGACCTCGGCCTGGGCCTCACGGACGGCAGGTGGAATCCGCCATTGATCGGTCGCTGCACGCGTATAGGTGGTAATCGCGAACAGGGGGGCGGACGATGCGCAGCCGCGCGAGGCGTCGGGCCCTTCGCCGGCCTGTGGGTCGCCGTTCTGTCCCTGGCGATCATGCCAGCCAACCTGCTCAACCGGTACCGTGGCGATCGCCGCCAGCAACCAGTCCAGGGCGCAGGATGCCGATTCAAGCTGGAGTCGGGGCAGGGCCCGCCGGGTGTCCGCACCGCCATTGGCCCGCTGCATGGCCCGAACCATGGCCACGCGGTCGGGGCTGATCCGACCAAGCAGCACGAGATGCTCGCGAGCCCGCGTGAGCGCGACATACAACACCCGCAGTTCCTCCGCCAGACTCTCACGAATCGTGTCATCGACGGCAAGCTGGTGAGCCAGGGTCGGATAGAGAATGCGTTTCTCCGGCTCGGAGGCGCGCATGGCGATGCCGTGCTGGCGATCCACCAGCACCGCGCTGCGGGCGTCCTCGAGGTTGAAGCTCTTCTGGAGGTCGGCCATGATCACCACCGGGAACTCAAGCCCCTTGCTGGCGTGGATGGTCATGATGCGAATGCAGTTCTCGTCGCCGCCGATACCTGCCTGGCGCGGCTGGCGGTCCCGCGCCATCAGGTCTTCGAGGAAGTGCAGAAACCGCCGCAGACCCTGACGCGAAAAGTGGCCGAACTGCCGGGCCAGCTCGTGCAGTTGCACAAGGTGATCGCGCCGCCGAACGCCATCCGGCAGACCACAGACATACGAGAGGTAATTCGCCTCTTCGTACAGCTCCCACAGCACGTCGGCCACCGGCGTCCGCTGGGCGCGCGTGCGGTAATAGTCCAGTCGCTCCAGCAGTTTGTTGAGCTTTTGGCGGATGGTGGTGTCCGTGCCTTCAGCCGCATATTGGCGCACCGCCGCATGGAAGGGCACCTCGCGGTCGATCTGGCGGATTTGAAACAACTCCGTCTCATCAAACGGCATGCCCAGGATCGGCGAACGCATGACCGCCGCCAGGGGGATATCCTGTTGCAGGTTGTCCAGCACCTGCAGGACCGCCATGCAATCGCGGAACTCGGTGGTGTCCAGTGTCGTGGCCTGCCGCTCGATCCGAACTGGCACCCCCATGCGGCGCAGCACGTCGGCAATCGGCTCGGCCTTGAAGCGCAGCGAGCGCAGCAGAATGACGATATCCCGGTACTCGATCGGGCGGGCCACGGGCACGCCGCCGGGCGTCTCCGGGCGACCGGCCACGTGCCAGCGCCGGCCGATCTGTCCCTGGCCCATCCAGTGACGCACCAGCCGGCCGATCAGGTAACCCTCGCGTTCGATGCCTTCCAGCTCTTCGACCGCGGATTCTTCGCCGCCGGCCGCCGATTCGGCCTCCTCATCGCCATCATCCGCGGCGGCCGTCCGCGTCCGTTCCGTTACCGGTTCGAGCAGGTGCATTTCGATGGCCGGCCGGTCGAACGTCGGCCCTTCGGCTTGCTCGGGATAAGTTGCGCCTGGGTGAAGCCGGGCCTGGTCGTCGTAATCGCTCCCGCCGAAATCCCGGCTCATGAGCGTTTCGAACAGCAGGTTGATCGCATCGATCACGCCTGGACGGCTGCGATAGTTCTTCTGCAGCGGAATGACCCGCCCAATGGTCGATCCCTGTGCAAAGCGGTCGGCCCGTGCCGTGAACAACGTCGGCTCGGCCAGCCGGAACCGGTAGATCGACTGCTTGATGTCGCCCACCGTGAAAAGATTGCCCTCCGGCGGGTCGGCTGACTCGCGGCTGACAAAACGCAGGATGCGCTCCTGCAGCGGGTCCACGTCCTGGAACTCATCCACCAGCACGTAGCGGTAATGCTTCTGAAGGCGCCGGGCCACGTCCGAGGGTTTCGAAGGGTCGTCCGGATCGGAAAGCAGCCGCAGGGCGCGCCGCTGCAGATCGTTGAAATCGACCACCGCCTGCACGGCCTTGGCCTCCGCGTAGCGACGGTCGAACTCGCGCACCAGGTGCACCAGCGTCCGCACGTACGGCGCGACGCGGGTGAGGCCCTCGCGGTATTCCCCGGCGGTGAACGCGCACAGCCGCTGCCGGAGACGCTGCTCGAAATAGACCTTCAGCTTGTCCCGCTGGGCCTTGGCGGCATCGAAGGCGGCCTTGTCCTCGTCGGAGAGCTTCGTTGGCCGGCGGGTCTTCCATTCGATTTTGTGCGCCCGGATAGCCTCCGCCACCGTTTCCCAGCACTCCGGCCTGTCGGGATCCAGCGCGTCGAGCCATTGCTTCAGCGTGAAGTAGTGTTCCGTCACCGAATCGGCGTGCATTTCCGCCACCGGCCAGGTCGCGTGAATGGCCTCCGCGAGATACCGGCAGTAATCCATCTGGGACAGCAGCTCTTCGCGTAACCGCTTGCACTGGATCGCGTGCAGGTCGGCCGGCAGGCTGTTGGGGTCCTCCGGCCGCAGGCGTCGCAGCGAGTCGTCGAGCCATTGCTGCGGATCCGGCAGGGTGCTGATGAAATTGTGGATCTGCAGGATGATCCGGCCGACCTTGTAGTCGTCCCCAGCGCCGTAGTCGTCCACCAGGGCTTGGAAGGCCAGTCCATCCGCATCGTTCGAGGCGTACAGGCTCAGGAACAGCTCATCCAGGACCTCGTCGCGTAGAAGGTCGGCTTCCTCTTCGCTGAGCACGGAGGCCTGCGGATCGACTTCGGCCTGTGGGAAATAACGCTCGATGAGCGTCTTGCAGAACGAGTGAATGGTCGAAATGCTGGCACATTCCAGCAGATAGATCTGCCGCTGGAGCCGTTCGTCGTCGGGTTGCTCATCGAGCCGGCGGCGCAGGGCCGAGCGGATTCGTGCCCGCATCTCCTCGGCGGCGGCGTCAGTGAAGGTCACCACCAGCAGCTTGTCGATATCGCAGCGTTTCGGTTCCTCCACGTCGCAGACCAGCGCGACGCAACGCTCGGCCAGAACGGTGGTCTTGCCCGACCCCGCCGCGGCCGACACCAGCAGGCTGCAGCTCGTCTCGCGGATGGCTTCAAGCTGGGCCGGTGACAGATGGCCCAGACCGTCAGACTGTGGCTCGCGCGTAGGCATAGCGCTCCCGTAAGGTTTCTGCGACCTTTCAGACTCACGGCATGAAGGCTGAAAAAGCGGAGTGGATTGCCTGCTCTCACCTCAAGCCTTCATCCCCCCTCAAGCCTCGTTCCTTTCCTTCTTCCTTCCTGTTCATCATCTATTCATTGGGCGGCGTGCGGTCCTCGTGGAGCCTCACCCCGCCCCGTTGGGGCGGGAGATTCGATTGCGCCGCTTCCTAACCACCAGTTCCGCTTCGCTTCACTGGTGGCTACTCTCACATGGCCCCTTCGGGGCCTTATCTGCCGTCCCTTGCCTCTCATCCCTCGCCCCTCACCCCTCGCCCCTCACCCCTCGTCCCTCCTCATCCGCTCAAACACCTCCGCCTTCTTCAACGCCTCCAGCGCTCGCGGCAACTGCGTCTCGATCTCGTACCGGCACACCGGCTTGTACTGGCACCACGAGCAGGGCGTTTGTCGCCGCAGCCGGTATGGGCTGATGGCGATGTCGCCGTCGATCAATCGATCCGCCAGTTCGGCCATGCGCTCGGCCGTATGGGCCAGCAGGGCCTGGAAGTCGTCCTGCCGGGCCAGATCGCAATTGCTGTACGGCTCGCCCTTCACCGTCAGCCTGGCGGCCATGAACTCGGAGGAGCCGCCCGGTTCAACCGTCTTGTCCAGCGTGTCCAGCGCCGAGCAATCCGCGATGCCGCGCCACCGGTACGACTGTTTCTTCTCCTCGCTCGGATGGGCCACCGCCTGATACGGCTCCAGCAGCGGCAGGTAGAAGGCGGCCACCGGGCGGATGGGTCTTCCGGCCGGCGTCCTGCCCGCCTGCTGCAAAGCAAGCAGGTAGCCCACCAGTTGCAGGCTCAAACCGTAAAACACCTTACAGAAGTCGAGCTTTCGATCCGTCGAGTGCTTGTAGTCGATGACCACGCCGAGCACCTCGTCGGCCAGTTCCGCGATATCGACACGGTCGATCCGGCCGCGCAGGACCACCTCCCGCCCCTTCGGCGTCTTGAGGCTAAGCTGCCCGCCATCCAGTTCGGCATAGCCGAACGGATACTCCACGCGGAAAGGTCGGTACGCGCCCACCCGGGCGCTGTCACGCTGCCAGCGCAGCACGCGACGAAGATGGTCCCGGCTGCGCGACAGCAGGAACGCGTTGCGGGCCTCGGACAGCAGCAGGTCGTCGGCCATGCGCGGCGCCACCTCGCCGGCGGCCGACTCCACCCCCTCGCCGATCTCGTCGTCTTCCAGATCCGCCAGCCGCCGACTGGCGTCGGTCAGATCCTTGATAAATTTCTCCAGGATGGCGTGGCAGAGCGTCCCCAGGTCCACGTCGCGCATGTCCGCCTCAATGCGCTGCTCCAGCCGCAGGAAATATTCCAGATAGTGGGCGAAAGGACAGGCGGCGAACAATTCGAGCCGGCTGACGCTGGCGGCGAAACGCTGCCCGATCCACTGGGCAACCAGGCCGTCATGCAGCCTGGCCGTGTTGGCATACTTCAGGCCGGCCAGCGACCGGCCGAGGCTCACGTGCCAGTCTCTCTGATCGCGAACGGCCTCATACAACGCGTTCCAACGCGCTCGGCCTGCGGGATCTTTCTCGTCACTGATCGGGCCACGGTAGCGAAACTCCCGGGCCAGCCGGGCGCCCAGCTCGCCGCAGCGGGTCAGCCACGCGTCGTCGCGTCCGCCGCGCGGGTCCTGCATCACCTCCGGTTCCAGACCCGGCAGGGCCGCCAGCACGTCGCGCAGGTACGGCGAGGCATTCACCGGCTTGCCGTCGGATTCCGCCCGGGGGTACGTGATCAGAATGCGCTCGCTGGCCCGGGTCAAGGCGATGTAGGCCAGCATGCGTTCGTCGAGAAGCTGTTGCCGACGGGGCGGGCCGATCTCCACTTCGTTGGCGGCCAGCGCCTCGCGCTCGTCATCGCCCAGCAGCGGGTCTTCGCCGCGGCGCATGGGGAAGTGTGCGTCATCAAAACCCAGGAGCAGCACGGCCCGAACCGGCGGATGACGGCTGCGCTCGATCGCGCCGATCAGCACCTGGTCAAGCGTCGCGGGAGCCAGCCCCAGGCTGAATTCCGCCAGGCCGGCCTCGGTGGTCTCCTGGAACTCGCGGATACACATCGACTCGCCGCCCAAGGCCCGCACGAACTCGTCCAGCAGCCCCACGAAGTCGGCCCAGACCTGGCGATGGGCCTCGGCCTCGTCCGGCTGGCCGTTCTCCTCGGCTGCGTCCGCCCACTCGTACAAGCGGGGGCCGACCTTCAGCCGGTCGAGACAGTTGAACAGCGCTTCGGCCCACTCGCGGCCGGATGCCTGGCGATTCCCGACCGCGGCGTTGAGCCATGGGCCCAGTGTGTCAAGCCATTTCCGGCGGATGGAGTTAATGTGTTCCAGTATTTCGGCCTGGGGACGTGTCAGCTCCGGTTGGTTGTCCCGGCGGCGGAAGTAACGCGTGAACTTCCAGGGCTCGTCCCAGGCGGACCGGCCGTTAATCCCGCAGGCCAGCAGATAGTTTTCCAACAGGTCGGCATCTTCCGGGGTAATCGGCAGCAGGCCCGTTTTGAGCAACAGTCGCACCGATTCGAGCTGGCAGTCGTCGCTGGCAATGGCCAGCAGGCCGCGAACCAGCTCGATGAGCGGGTGCTGCGTGGTCGGTTGACGGCGGTCAATGAAGCAGGGAATCTCGTGAGCCCGCAGCGCCGCGGAGAGCAGGTCGTGGTAGGGGGCCAGATCCCGCACGATCACCGCGATGTCGCGGTAGCGCATCGGTGGCGAGGCCTCACGGCGGAGACGCTCAATTTCCGCAACCGCCGCATCCACCTCGCAACGCCGATCGGGCAGTTCCAGAACCGTCACCGCCGGCAGAGGAGGGCGGGCATCCTGCCCGCCTTGGTCAGCTACGGGCCTTTGGCCGCTTGTCGGGGGGCGGGCATCTTGCCCGCCTTCCTCTCCCCTGGAAAGGGGCAGCCGGGCCGGTGTTGACCGGCGGCTGAACAGACATTTCTCCAGCCTGGCCAGCTCCGGACGCGCGAACCGCGTGGCGTTTCCAGCCGGCAGGCGGATCGGTTCGGCAAGGCTCAATCCCGCCTTCTTCAACTCGCCGCGAAGTCGGACCATCGTCCGTTCCGTTCGCGAAAACAGTGAGAACCACCAAGGCGGGATCTTGTCCATGGTCACCGCCGGCGTATCCGGATCGGCCAGCATGGTGATTTCCATGCTTTGCGCCCGGCGGGCCAGTGTGGTCAGCAGCTCGTACTCCTGGGCGGTGAAGCCGGCGAAACCATCCACCCAGATCTCCGCGCCGTCCAGCCAGGGGCAACCCGCCGCACGCTCGGCCGCCATCGACAGATACTGCCCGGGGTCCAGTCGATCGCCTTCCAGGGCATCCAGATACCCCCGATACAGCCGGCTCAAGTCCGCCATTTTGGCCGACTGGAGCGGGTCGCTGTCGTGCGTGGCCTGGGCGATGTCCGCCAGCTTCTCGGGCTCCACCTTCTCCCGCATCAGTTCGTCGATGGCGGCGGCGATCTGCTTGATCAGCCCCGGCTTGTCCGCCACCCGCCCGAGGAGCTGCAGCGCCGGCCGTTCATGCCGAAGGATCCGGCGAATGAGCATCAGTCGGCCCAGCGCCCCGATGGTCTGGTCCCCGCGCTTCGGCCCGGCCCCCACCTCCGCAAAGATGCGATAGGCCAACCGCTGAAAACTGAGTACCTCGCAACGGGTGTACGCGGGGATGTCCGGCGTCTCGATGAGGGCCCGCTCCATCTGGAAGCTGGCCTGCTCCGGGACCAGGAACAGGAGTCGGTGGCCGGTGGCGGCATTCTGGCGAAGCCGCTCCCGGATCTGCTCAAGACAGCGGTAAGTCTTGCCGCTGCCAGCACGTCCCAGAACCAGGCGGATGGACATGAAGGCGATTATACGAACCGCCCGCCGGTACGCTAGGGTAGAAACCGGATTAGGGTTTGTCCCCTAGTGGCCCCGTGCCCGAGTTTTCAGGACGGCCTCACGAGCCCGTAGCGCAAGCGAGGGTTCACCCCGCAAGCAACGGCTCTGTCCGCAATCAACGGTCCGCCCCGCAAGCAACGGCTCCGCTCGCAAGCAACGGGTCTGCCCCGCATACGACGTGTCCGCTCGCAGGCGATGGGTCCGCCCCGCATACGACGGGTCCGCTCTTCGCCCCACGTACGACGTATCGGCCCGCAGGCGATGGGTTTGTCCCGCATATGACGGGTCTGCTCGCAAACGACGGGTTTGTCCCACATACGCCGGGTTCGCTCGCAGGCGACGGGTTCGCTCGCAGGCGACGGATTCGCCCCGCAGGGGCGAGGAGAGAGTAGCCACGGGTGGAGCGAAGCGGAACCCGTGGTTTAGAGCGACCCGCGCCATGTTTGCCGCCCCGTGAGGGGCGGCGTGAGATTCGCTTCCTCGACGAACGCGGACACCTGCCGGTATTGCGTCCACATCTTCACCGGCAGCGTGAGCGGTGTCTGGTCCGAGTGTGGCACGTCGGTGCCGAAGCGGGGTACGGACGGCCGTGGGTCGCACTGACTGTAACGCTGCTGCTCTGGGTCGCCACATGGCCCCAGACGGAAGCGAACGACGGAATCGAGCTGCGACAAGCCCGACGTGGTACTGTCTGTTCTCGACTGCACGGCGGCCAGATCAGTTGATCTGTCTCGGAAGTGGTGGCCATCTGCGGCCTCCATCGTCCTCTCAGTTCTCACGTCTCAGTTCTCGCATCTCAGTTCCAACTTTACCCCGCGTGGCCTGACAGGCGGATGTAATCCACGTGCTTCACGTACCGCAACGCATTGAAGTCGGCTTCCAGCAGCATGGCTTCCGCGTCCAGCAGGCCCAGGGCTCGCTCCAGAACATTTTTCGTAACCGGCCGTTCCAGCCTTATCCGTTGAAGCATCCGGCCGTCGTGATCGATCAGAAACATCACGTCACCGGTTTCGAGGCCATAGGCCGCGGCGGTCGTGCCCGAGATGGATCCGGGCTTGTGTCTTCCGGTCGGAGCGCCGCCGTCAACCGCCTCGATAATCTGTGTGCGGTCGGGATCGCCTTCGAGGGCGGAAGGGGCGGTGTCAGGACTGTGGGTGAGAACTACCTCCAGCCCCGCGGATTTGTATCGCTCGTACAAGCCCTGCAGCTTGTCCTTCACACAGGAATAGGCCGGCGTGAAGGCCACGAGCACCACCTTGCCCCGCATCGCGGCGAGGCTCACGGGCCGGCCGGTCCGGATGTCCTTGAGTTGGACGAATTCGGGGGCGGGCTTGCCGTAGAAGAACGAGTATTGCGCCGGCGGCAGATCGATGGTACCTAAATCCAGGCTCTCCTGGCCGGGGACGACGTCGAATGCGATGCGCACCTGCCGTGTTTCCGGCCGCCCGTCCGCGTCGCCGAAGAACCACGTGCAGTAGTTGCCGGGCGGCAGCAGGTACTCGAACTCGTAAGGCGTGCCGTCGGGAGCAGCCTGAGTTTTAAGCTGCTCGAAGAGCGGTATCTCATCGTTTTGCCGGACCAGGATGTGTCCTTTGGTCTGGGCGAGGGGGAAGCCCATGTCCAGCAGCGCTGAACTGATCAGGCGAAAACTCACGCGGCACAGCGGGTGGAGCAGCACGCTCCATTCGCGGTCATGGCTGTCCCTGGGGATCAGGATCGTCGCCCCCAATCCTCGTTCGGTATGCATGGCCAGCACGGGCGTGCCCGCTTCCGTGAGCGGGTTTTGGAACCATGTCCAAGGCAGCCGGGCTGTTCCATCCGGCCCGGATCTCAGGTCCTGCGGCTCGGTGCGACGACAGTAGAATTGCGGTTGCCGCCTGTCCACCGGGTTCGAAGGGCGAGATTGACGCCCTCGACCGGGTTGCCGTCTTGATCCAGGAGACGCAGCGTGACCACGCTCTCCGGAGCTGGTTGGGGCGCGATATCTTGCGCGATCGGCTCGCGCGGCGAGGCATTGGAAGATTTCGGCCTGGCCGGCGGCTCATTGATGCCAGGGTCCCGTTCGAGCGAGGGGTCGCGGTCCTGGCCAAACATGATGCTTTGCAACCAGCTCGATGAGGCCGTGGAAATCCGGGTGGAGATGCCCACGAGTGCCGCGCTGACCAGAAGAACGCACACTGCCAAGCTGACCGCCTTGCGCGACAGCTTCATGGTTTCGTCCCTCAGCTTCAGCACGCGGCGAATGCGGGCGACGACATTCGCCTCGCCCATGGCCGCGAAGGCGGCGTGTTCGGAGATCGGCAGGACCATGCCTGCCAGCAACTCGGCGTAGGCTCGCGGCTGGCGGGTGTACGCGAGCACCACCTGATCGCAACAGTGTTCGCGCTCGGCACGCACCCATTCCGAAACCAGCCACACCACGGGATGGAAGAACAGGATGGACTCGACGATCCGCTGGAAGAGGTTGACCAGGTTGTCCCATCGGCGGACATGGGCGAGTTCGTGAAGCAGGACCATTTCGAGCTGCTCGGGGCTCCAACCGGCCAGTGCGGCGGGGGGCAGCAGAATGATCGGGCGCAGTATACCGATGAGCACCGGGCTCTTCAGGCGGTGGCAGACGCCGACGGCCACGCGCCGCGTCATGCACAGCGCCCCAAGCAGACGCTGGCAGGTATCGGGCACGATGCCGGTGGTGAGCAAGGTGCTTTGGCGGCCAAGACGTTCCGCTCCGGCCAGGCCGGTGATTACCAGCAGGAACGCCAGTGGCGAGCCGGTCAGCCAGACCCACGGCAGATATCGAACGGCGGTGAACGCGGCTTCTTTTGCCAACGAAAGCAGCGAGGGCGCCGCGGCGGAGCCGGCATCCACGGGCCGGCCTGTGGTGGTCGCGGATAGCGTCAGGCCGAGGGCCTCGTCCGGCCCCTCTCTGGGCAAGGAAAGGCCGTCCGAGCGGACGGTTACGATCGGGGTGGGGTTATCGTTGGCCACCACGACCCCAATGGCCAGAGGCGCGAGCGCGAGCAGCACGAGACAGCCCAGGGCGAACGTATATCGCACCACGGGCTGTGCCGAACTCAGGACCAGCCGGCCGGCAGTCGCGAACAGGCCGATGACCACTCCCACCCAGAGGAAATGCAGCATGGTCCAGCCGGCCACGAGCCAATACCCGGAATTCATTATCCGTGTGTCCATGATTCAAATCCCGCTTTGGCAGGCCCGCTCGGGTACCCCATGGTAAAGGTAGGAAACAGGTTCTCCACGCCCATCTTGTCCCTCCGGGCGCAAAGCCGTCCGTCGCATTCTGCTAAATTAGAATGCCAGAGAGGTAGTTCGGCTGTCAATGAAAATCCTCGGCTCAGCGGATAAACCGGATCCGGGGCAGCATCGGAAGCTCGCCGGCGGCAGGGGGTCTCCCGGAGGGGGGCCAGGATGCTGTAAAACCGGGTTCACGTCTTCGAGCGCGATGACCATGCAGAAATCTAAAGGCGATCTGATGCTATATTTATGACGAATATCGCCAGGTGCGAAGTTGGACCGGTTTCGGCCTTTGCCAGGCTTTCCGGTCGCTGCTAGAGTGTCGCCGCATGAGGACCGATTCCCCCATACCGAAAGCCCTGACCGACGAGGAAAACCGCCGGCTGATCGAACTCGACCGCCGGTACGTCTGGCATCCGTTCACCCAGCACTCACTCTGGAATCAGGTCGATCCTCTGGTCATCGTGGGCGGAGAAGGGGAATACTTGATCGGCGCGGACGGCCGACGATACATCGACGGCCATTCGAGCATGTGGTGCAACGTCCACGGGCATCGGCGGCCGGAGATCGACCGGGCCATCATTGAACAGCTCGGGAAAGTGGCGCACTCCACCCAGCTTGGCCTCGCCTCGCCGCCGGCCATCGAACTGGCCCGCCGGCTCATTGAGATCGCGCCGCCGGGGCTGGCCAAGGTGTTCTACTCTGACGATGGTTCCACCGCCCTGGAGGTCGCCTGCAAGATGGCCTTCGCCTACTGGCGGCACCGCGGCCACGAGGGGCGCGATTGCTTCATTGCTCTCCGGAACGCCTACCACGGCGATACCGTCGGGGCCGTCAGCGTCGGGGGCATCGACCTTTTCCACCGCGTCTATCGCCCCATGCTCTTTGAGACGCATTTTGCCCCTTCGCCGTACTGCTACCGCTGCCCCCTGGGCAAGAGCCCTGAAAGCTGCGGCATGGCCTGTGCCGACGAACTGGGCGCCCTGCTGGAACGCCATGCCGGGCGCGTGGCCGCCGTCGTGGTGGAGCCGCTTGTGCAATGCGCTGGAGGGATGATCACTGCGCCGCGGGGGTATCTCCGGCGGGTCCGCGAGCTGTGCGACCAGTATCGGACCCTGCTGATCGCCGACGAAGTCGCAACCGGCTTCGGCCGAACCGGGCGCATGTTCGCCTGTGAGCACGAGGGGGTGTCGCCGGACCTGCTGTGCCTCTCCAAAGGCCTGACCGGCGGCTATCTACCGCTGGCCGCCACCCTGGCAACCCAGGAAATTTTTGATGCTTTCCTGGGTCCGATAGACAGCGGACGGACCTTCTATCACGGCCACACCTTCACGGGCAATCCACTGGCCTGTGCGGCGGCCCTGGCCTCCCTGGACCTGTTCGAATCTGAACGGATTCTGGAACAATTGCCGGTCAAAATTGAGCGGTTGCGCCTGGGCCTGAAAGATTTAGCCAGCCACCCGCTGGTCGGTGACGTCCGGCAGTGTGGTCTGATCGCCGGGGTTGAACTGGTCTGCGACAAGACCACGCGCAAAGGGTATACGTACGGGATGCAAGTGGGGGCGCAGGTCTGTGCGCGGGCCAGAGAACATGGCGTTATCCTGCGCCCGCTGGCGGACGTTTTGGTCATCATGCCGCCGCTTGTGATCTCAATCGAGAATTTGGATTATCTGCTGAAGGTGATAGAATACTGCGTCGATGGAGTGAGCCGGGGTCTTCGCGAAGCCGCAAGTGATGGCTTGGAGTAGGCATCCAACCGCCGACGGGTAAAGTCGTGGCCATGAACTTCGATGCAGGTGGACATTTGGGGAATCCCGGCCGGACGTCTGGATGGCGTTCCGCGCGGCAGGGCAGGGTGCACGGGCCGGCCCCGGCCTTCACGCTGATCGAAGTGCTCGTGGTGGTCGCCATCATCGCCCTGTTGGTCGGCATCCTGTTGCCTTCGCTGAGCAAGGCCAGGGAACTGGCCCAGACCACCGTCTGCAAGACCCACCTGGACCAGATGTATAAAGGCCACCTCCTTTACGCGGCGGACCACAAGAACTATTTCCCGCACGTCGAATGGTGGCTCTGGGACAGCCTGGGCACCTCGTACCCGATGGTGGATTACTATCCCAATCTCTATGCCAAAACCGGCGGCGTCCGCCCGACCGATTCCAGTGCCTGGGTCGAGTTCGGGCACATCTACAAGTACATCAAGAGCAAGGAAGTCTACTTTTGCCCGAAAGACACGCTGCGGCGCCGCGGCCGGGCCATCGGCGCCGGCGGCGCGTACGGCGACAAGCCGATCCACAGCTACGTCCGTCTGTTGCATCCCCATGAAATGGTGCAGGCTTACAAGGGAGGCGTGTATGGCGAGCCTTTCGCCAATCCCCTCGCCGACGCCAACTTCATCAACCCGGACAAATTGCCCAGGAACCTGGTACACGACGGCGTCCGCTACGACACCCGGCCCACCCGCCTGGGCATGATGTTTGAAGAGTTTCAAAACTACGATGACGTGCCCAACTGGCTCCCCGTGCCGCCCGACACCAGCAAGATGCTCAATGATGGCAACAGCGGCTTCTTTACCTTCCGCCAGTTGAGCTGGAACGACTACCTCAGCGTGTGGCACAACCGGAGAGGACACGTACTGTTCTTTGACGGACGCCTGCAATTGGTGGACGCCATCAAGTTTAACCGCGAGCCCGGCACTTACGGGCGCTGGGTTGCCGCCGGCGGGCCCAGGCCGTAGCGATCACGGGTTTGACTTTCCGCCTCCATGCCGGGCCTCTGCCTCCATCCCCAGGCCATCAGCCAGAACATCAGCAGCAGCGTACTGGCCGGCAGGCCGACTGCGGCCGCCGGCGTGAGCCTGGCCAGGGCGCGCTCCGTTCCACCGTCCATGAAGGCGGTCATCAGCACGAATACGGTCACAGCGACAATCCGGCCGCATCGTGTCGCGAATGCCTCCAGGACTGCCCAGGCGACGATAGGGGCGATCAGCACGTAAGTGGGTGATTCGATGGCCGGACCAAAGAGCATGAGATAACCGATCCCCGCCGCTAATGCTGCCGTCAGCCACATCCGTGGTTTGTGGTCCCATCGCCGCTTTTGCCACCAACACCAGCCCAAGGCCGTGATCCCCGCACCGGCCTGGAGCACCGCGTAAACGCTAAGATTTGTCGTGATGCCGGCCCATTCCCAGAAGGTGCGTGCGTCCCGGAAGCTGGGCCAGCGCTTCTGCCTCGTCTGTACAAGGTGTTCGAACCAGCCGGTGTACTGGTCCAGAACGTATTCCGGCGACGCAGTCAGGAAGGGCAACAAACCGCCGATAACCAATGCCCCCAGAAGTCGTGGGCCCAGCCGCCCGGGGACCAGGCCTGCAAACAGGAGCCCCACGGCCAGCGGCGAGAGCTTCAGGTATACCGCCGCTGAGAGCAGCCCGGCGGCCAGCCACCATCGCTGCCGGGCCAGTCCGGCCGTCGCCAGCAGCAGGCAGGCGGCCACCAGCCCGTTGCTCTGACCGTTCCACAATCCCCGCACGGCCACCGGCATTGCCAGGGCCAGCAGGATGGCCTCCCGCACAGGCGGCCACTCTCCGGGCAACACGTCGCGAGCCAGCCGGCGGACGGCCCAGACGTATGCTCCCACGTTGAGCAGCGCGAAAAGCAGCCCGCCCCAGACCAGCCCCAGCCAGGCGAACGGCGTCATCGCAATCGCGAAAGCCGGGCTGTAGCGAAAGGGGCCCAGGTTCTCGTATTCCTCGTACAGCGGCAGCCCGGCCCACCAGTGCTCAGCGCCGGCCGCGAACTTCGGGAACACCGTGTGCAGAGTGGGGGTGACGAGGCTCTTGATCGCCAGGGCCACCGCAAAGATGAGCCACAACAGCAGGGCGGCGCGGATGGGAGCCCGGTTCTCCGCTTGCTCCGGGGGTTCTGCAATCCTAGAATCCGTACTCATCGGCAGAGGCTCCATCCGGCCTGTATCCCGGCGTCGTTTCGCTGATCATACCGGGGTGCAGCCGATCCTTTTACGGATAAAACAGTTGTTTGACAATAATAACGTTGTTGATCTGCTGATCCGCGTTCCGATCATCCTGCTGGCCCTGACGGTCCACGAGTTCTGTCATGCGTACTTTGCCCTGCGCATGGGCGATCCAACCGCCTACCGGCTCGGCAGGTGTACGCTGGACCCGCTCAAGCACCTCGATCCGCTGGGCACCATCTGTCTGCTGTTCGCCCCCATCGGCTGGGCCAAGCCGGTGCCGGTGAACCCGATGAACTTCCGCGACTATCGCAAGGGGCAACTGGTGACCTCGGCGGCCGGGCCGCTGAGCAACGTAGTGCAGGCCATCGTGTTTGCCCTGCTGATACGCGTCCTTTCCACGTGGGGGGCGTCCTTGACCGGCACGGAACAAGGCGCGAAGTTGTGGTCGGTCCTGTTGCAGATGTGCTGGATGGGCGTGATGATCAACATCGGCCTGGCGGTATTCAACCTGCTGCCGATTTTTCCGCTGGATGGTTTCCACATCAGCCTTCAGTTCATGCGCGGGGAATCGCAGCGGCGGTTCCTGGAGATGGCCCACATGGGGCCGTTCATGATCCTGGGGCTGGTGCTGATCGGCAACCTCACGGATTTCAGTCCGCTGTCGTACCTGGTCATGCCACCGTTCAAGTTCGTCATGCAATACGTAGCCGGCATCGACCTGGGGTGACGCGTGATTTACACTACACGGCAGGCTCGTAGCGGCCGGGCTTCGTACCGGCCGTTTTATCCGAGAGACGGCCGGTACGGAGTCCGGCCGCTACAGCAATTTGGTTAGCTTGCGCTTTTGATTACTTTGCGCTGTAGAAGCAGTTGAGATGGGAATGACATGAGAGTTTTATCGGGCATTCAACCTTCCGGCCGTCTGCACCTGGGCAACTATTTCGGGGCCATGCGCCCGCAGATCGAGATGCAGACGGAGCACGAGTGTTTCTACTTCATTGCCAACTACCACGCGCTGACCAGCCTGACCGACGCCGAGATGGTCGTCGAGTACACCCGGCAGGTGGCGATGGGCTACCTGGCCCTGGGGCTGGACCCGGCCAAGGCGGTCTTCTTCCGCCAGACCGACGTGCCGGAGGTGACGGAGCTGTCGTGGATTCTTTCGTGCGTGACGCCGCTGGGGCTGCTTCAGCGGGCCCATTCCTACAAGGACAAGGTGGCCCAGGGCCTCTCGCCTAACCACGGGCTGTTCGCCTATCCGGTGCTGATGGCGGCCGACATCCTCATCTACAAGCCGCAGCTCGTGCCCGTGGGGCAGGACCAGAAGCAGCACGTGGAGATCACGCAGGACCTCCAGGGTAAGTTCAACCAGACGTACGGCGAGATCTTCGTGCGGCCCGAGGCGCTGATCCGCGACGAAGTGGCGGTGGTGCCGGGGATCGATGGGCGGAAGATGAGCAAGAGCTATGACAACGCCATCGAGTTGTTCGCGCCCGAGAAGGTGGTCAGAAAGCGGATCATGTCCATCGTGACCGACTCGACGCCGGTGGAGGAGCCCAAGGACGTCAACAACAACGCCATGGCCCTGCTGCGGCTGATCGCCTCGAAAGAGGAGACCGCCGAGTGGGAGGAACGCCATCGCCGCGGCGGCATGGGCTACGGCGAGGTGAAGAAGCGGCTCTTCGAGCTGTTTATGGAGAAGCTGGGTCCGGCGCGGAAGCGGTACCAGGAATTAGAAGCACACCCGGAGGAGGTCGAGCGCATCCTGGCCGAAGGCGGCCGGCGGGCCCGCGAGGTCGCCGCCCAGACTATGCGAGAAGTACGCAAGGCCGTGGGGTTAGTGACGGTACGAGACATGTGACCCAATGTCTAATGACGAAAGCCCTAATGACGAATGAAGGCGTCGCCTGTTGGTCATTCGTCATTAGGGCTTTGGGAATTCTTTAGACATTAGTGCTTAGACATTAGGCATTTCCTCACCCCATGTGCTTCACCACCGCCTCACCGAACTCGCTGCATTTGAGCTTGGTGGCCGGCTGGCCTTCCATTTCCATGAGGCGGTGGAAGTCGTAGGTGACCGTGCGGGCATTGATCGCACCCTCCATGCCCTTGATGATCAGGTCCGCGGCCTCGTTCCAGCCCAGGTGGCGGAGCATCATCTCGCCGGAGAGGATCACGCTGCCCGGGTTGACCACGTCCTTGTTGGCGTACTTGGGCGCGGTGCCGTGGGTGGCCTCGAAGATGGCGTGCCCGGTGACGTAGTTGATGTTGCCGCCGGGGGCGATGCCGATGCCGCCGACCTGGGCAGCCAGGGCGTCGGAGAGATAATCGCCATTGAGATTCAGCGTGGCAATCACATCGAAATCGTTCGGGCGGGTGAGCACCTGCTGGAGGGCGATGTCGGCAATGGCGTCCTTGATGATGATCTTGCCGGCCTTGCGGGCGGCTTCCATTTCGGCGTTGGCGGCGGCCTCGTCCTTGTTCCGCTTGGTGTTTTCCCACTGGTTCCAGGTGTAGGTCTGGTCAGGGAAGTAACGCTCGGCCACCTGGTAGCCCCATTCGCGGAAAGCGCCTTCGGTGTACTTCATGATGTTGCCCTTATGGACCAGGGTCACCGAGCGGCGCTTGTTCTTGATGGCGTAGGAGATGGCGCCGTGTACGAGCCGTTCCGTGCCCAGGTAGCTGACCGGCTTGATGCCAATGCCCACCTGGAGGGGCGCCTCCCGGCAGGGCCAGCCGGCGGTTTCGAGCCATCGCAGCCAGTCGTCGCCGGCCTCCTGCGTGCCGAAGCGGATCTTCTTGAAGTCCTTGGGGAAGTGCTCCTGGAGAAAATCGAGTACCCGCGCGGCTTCGGGCGAGCCGGCCGGGTATTCAATGCCCGCGTAGATGTCTTCGGTGTTCTCGCGGAAGATGACCATGTCCACGGCCTCCGGCCGCTTGACCGGCGAAGGGACGCCGCGGAAGTAACGCACCGGCCGCAGGCAGACGTAGAGATCCAGCAGTTGACGCAGGGCCACGTTCAGTGACCGGATGCCGCCGCCGACCGGCGTCGTCAACGGGCCCTTAATGCCGACGATGTACTTCTGGAAGGCTTCGACGGTCTCGTCGGGCAGCCAGGTATTAAGAGCGTGGAACGACTCTTCGCCGGCCAGGACCTTGAGCCAGGCGAGCCTCCTTTTACCTCCATAAGCCTTTTCAACGGCTGCATCGAAGACCCGTTGGGCGGCCCGCCAGATATCCGGGCCGGTGCCGTCGCCGGCGATGAAGGGGATGACGGGCCGGTCAGGGACTTCCAGCCCTGTATCATTCCTGCGAATGGGGTCACCGTCAGGCGGAAGAGTCAGTGGCATCTGTCTGCAATCCTTTCGTCTCGATCTTTTTTTGAACACCCGAAGGTCCATGATGATACGGAAGACGAGGCACAGGGGGAAGGGAGGGGGCGGCATCCGAAAGGGACGCGGAACGCACGGCAGCGGTTGGGGGGATCTCCAAAGCGATGAGGCGAGGATGAATGAAACCAGACCGGCCGCGGATCGGATACGGCCGCCACAGGAGAAGGGTTCATCCGCAAAGCCTTTGTGTACAAGTCTTTAGATCCGCTGGCGCGACGAGCGATGAAGCGATGAATCGGGAGGTCGAGCCGCCGGTTCCGGCCAAGGCCGGCTTGAAGGGCCATCGGCCCTCTGGAGGGACTCGATAACCGTTGCTCTTCTCTCTGGGAGCACGCCGTGAACGCGACCGGCGACGCTGTCCGCCGCCATGCGCCAGCAGCCAGGAGCCTGCCCGGCGGTCCCTGAGAACCTCCCTTACCCCCGCGATGTAGAAAAGGGGGTGGATACTGAACATGCCGACAAATGCACGTCCGATAAGGCACTGCTATCATAGACCGTCGTGGCCGGAGACAAAGTGGTATTCCCAAGGAGTTGGATATGAATCGGTGGAATCGAGAGGGGGCGGTTTGCGTGCAGGCAGTCAAGCGAAACTCGATACCTGCGGCTGTGGCGGGATTGTTGATCGCTACTCTATGGCTGACGATTGCGGTCAATAGCGCCCACGGACAGGAGACGGGGAAAGTGAGATCCGCTCCATCCCGGCGGGCGGTTCCGACCGAGACCACTGTCCCGGCCCGCCCGGCGGCGCCGCTGCCGAGGCGCGTTTCGGCGGAGCAGGGGGCGGACGTGGAGGCCAGTGCGGACGACATCGCCTTCCTGGATCGCTTCTCGACGGCCATGAGCCGGGTGGCGCGGATTGCCCGGCCATCGGTGGTGAGCGTTCAGACGGTGATGGGCTCGGCCGGCGGGCGTCAGCGTCAGGCGTCGGGGAGCGGCGTGATCTTTGACTCGCAGGGGCACATTGTGACCAGCAGCCACGTGCTCCAGGGCGCCCGGCAGATCCACGTGGTGCTGGCGGACGGAAGAAGGATCAAGGCCGAGCTGGTAGGGAGGGACCCGAAGACGGACGTGGCCGTTCTACGGATCAACGCTCCCAATCTCATTCCCGCGAAGTTCGCCGATTCCTCCCGGGTGGAGGTTGGCAACCTCGTCCTGGCGATCGGCAGCCCGTTCCGGCTTTCGCAGACGGTGTCACACGGGATCGTCAGCGCGACCGGACGGTCGAACCTGGACATCGAGGGGATGGAGTATCAGAACTTCATCCAGACGGACGCCTCGACCAACCCGGGCAATTCCGGCGGGGCGCTCGTGAACACGCGCGGCCAGGTGATCGGAATCAATACCGCCATCGCCGGAGACGGCAACTTCGCCGGCGTGGCGTTCGCGACACCGTCCAATACGGTGGTGTGGGCGGCCCGCCGAATCATCAGCGGGCAGCCGCTGGTGCGGGGCTATCTCGGTATCAGCATCACGCCGTTATTTCCCGAAGTGGCCGACCGGCTGAAACTCGACACGGCCCACGGGGTGTTCATTGAAGAAGTGGTGCCGAACGGACCGGCCGCGCAGGCGGGGCTTCGCGCCGAGGACGTGGTGCTGGAAGTCAACGGTGTGCGGGTGACGGACAGCGGGCAGCTTCAGGCGCTGATCGCGGAACTGCCGGTGGGAGAGCGGGCGACGATCACCATCTGGCGCGAGGGCCGGGAGCGGAAGGTGCAGGTTGTGCCCGGCGAGCAGCCTGAGGATCTCTGAAGGGTCTGACGGGCATTCTCCAGGGCTCACGCCCTCGGATAGCGCTGCCGGATCGCCGAATCACAAAAGCACGAAACCGCGCAGAAGGACGTCGGATGGGGGACTCCTTTGCGCGGTTTCGTGCTTTTCATGATCTCGCCCGGCTTTCTGCGCTCCTGGAGGTGTCCTGGACTCCCCGTGTTACGGCTGAAGCCCATTCCCAGCGTTTTCGTTTTGGCGCAGTGACGGCGGAATTTCAAGCCAAGGCGAACGACCGATCCACCGTCTGCCGGCGCCGCTTCTGCCAGCGGAATTTCAGCCGATCCGCGATCGCCCGCTTCAGGCGGATCGCCGCGGCGTCGATGGCCATATAGGGATCGACGTCCATCTGTTCGACCACGATCGAGCCTGCCCGCCCGAGCCAGGCTTCCATGCGACAGAGTTTGCCATCCCCGCCCCGATCTCCGTTACAGGTCCGTAGCCATACATTGACCCAGCGAACCCGGTTGGCGAATCGCTGCAGGGCGAGCCAGGTGCGCACCTCCGCGTAGTTCCGCAGCGCCAGGGGCAATTCCGTATTGATAACAGACACTTTTATGCGCATGTTCGCCTCCTTGAAAAAGGGTCTGTTTCGTCCACACGACCGGAATGTCATCGATCCAGGGCCTACAGGTGCAGGTCCCCCGCGGCCTCCGGCTGGTAGAACAGCTTCTCAATTTTCACCTCGCGCGTGCCCCAGGGCGTCGGGCAGCGAACCACGTCGCCCACACGGCTCCCGAGGATGGCTGTCCCCAGCGGAGAAAGGACCGAAACGTCGTCCTCCTGATAGCCTGCCTGCTCCGGGTACACGATGTTGCAGATGAACCGCTCATCCTCATCCAGGTCATGAATGCGGACGCGCGAATTCATGGTCACCGTGTCTTCCGGAATCTCCCACCAGGGAACGACCTTCGCGCGGCGCAGCTCCCGCTCGAGCGCATTGAGGTATGCGCCGCACCGGCGATGATGGCGCAGAGCGCGAATCGCCGCCCGGAGCCTCCTGTGATCCGTATCGGTGACCAGAATCTGGTCAGTCATCACGGACATCATGAAACACCTCCCGGTTATCGCACCAACTCAGGTGACCGGCTGCGTGCGGCTCTTGGCCGGGAAAGGATCTTCTCGATCCGAACTCTGCGCGTTCCGCCGGGCGCACGCACCCTGACCACATCGCCGACGCGGGTTCCCAGGATGGCGCTACCCAGCGGGGCCACCACGGAAAGTTTGCCTTCCGCGAAGCTGGCTTCGCCCGGATAGACGAGGGTCCAGGTGTCGGTTTCCCCGGTCGCCAGGTCGAGGATGCGCACGCGCGAACCCATAACGACCGTGTTCCGCGGCACGCGATGAGCCGGCACTATCTGGCAGCGGTCCAGCTCCCGCTCAAGCGCCTGCAGATGCGGTTTCTCGATCACTCCAGGAGGTGCGAAGCGAATCAACTCGTTGAGCTGTTCGAAATCGCGGTCCGGAATTACCACTGGCGCGCTTTTCATGCTCAACTCCTTATTTCAAGAAGATCACTCGATTGTTTGGAAAGCAGTGCCGTCGACGTGCTTGGCCGGCGAAATCGCCGCGCTCCATGCAGTGCCTGACCGGCCATCGGCACCCAAGGATAGGGGGGAAATACCTATTGGACGAATACAAACGTTCAATGCTACCTATTGATACCGTCTATAATAGGGCATGAAGTGGTTGAACTATCATCACCTTTACTATTTCTGGGTCGTGGCCCGCGAGGGCAGCGTGTCACGGGCGGCCAAGGAACTGCTCGTGTCGCAGCCGACGGTCAGCTCGCTCGTCAAATCCCTGGAGAATGCGCTGGGACAGCGACTGTTCGAGCGCGCGGGGCGCCGACTGGTACTGACCGAGGCGGGGCGGGTGGCCTTCAACTATGCCAATGAGATCTTTTCACTGGGGCGGGAACTGATCAAGGCCCTGGAGGAGGCGCCCAAGGACCGGCCGCTGAAACTCACGGTCGGCATCGTGGATATTCTGCCCAAGAGCGTGGTGCGTCTGCTGTTGGAGCCGGCGCTGCGTCTGCCGCAGCCGGTCCGGCTGACCTGCCGGGAGGACAAGGCCGATCGCCTGCTGGCAGATCTGGCCGCTCATCGCAGCGACGTGGTGCTCAGCGACGCGCCCATCGGGGCGAGCGTTCAGCTTCGCGGTTTTAACCATTTGCTGGGAGATAGTGGCATTAGCTTCCTGGGCGTCCAGTCGTTGGCCGCGAAGTACAGGCGGCGCTTTCCGGACTCGCTGGACGGAGCGCCGGTCCTGCTGCCCGGCGAGGGGACCGCTTTGCGCCATGAGCTGAACCTCTGGCTGGATGCGAAGAGGATTCATCCGGTGGTGGTTGTCGAATGCGACGATGCGGCCCTGCTGAGCTCCCTCGGGCAGGAGGGGACGGGCATCTTTATCGTGCCGTCGGTGGTAGAGGAGGAGGTGCGCAGGGAAGGCTGCGTCAGCGTGATTGGCCGGACCGATGAGGTGCGGCAACGCTTCTACGCGATCACCGTGGAGGCCAAACTCAGTCATCCGGCGGTGGTGGCCATCCGGGAGGGCGCTCGACGGGGGGTGTTCGCGTGAGCGGACGGGGTGGAGGAATCACCTCATCCATGTCTGCCGGCGCGAGCCGGGATTACCGCGGTCGTCCGAATGCGCAGATGTGCCGATAAGGCCCATGGCCGTCAGGGGCGCGGGCCGCTACCGCAGGGCCGCGAGCAACGCCTGGCTGCGCGGGCCGCCGGCGTGGCAGTGAAACCGGCGGCGCGTATCGTCGATCGGTTCGAGCGTGATGGTGAGCCGGTCTTCGGGCAGTAACGGTTCGACACGGTCGGCCCACTCGATCAGCGCGGCGCCCTGGGCGAGCATTTCATCGAAGCCGAGGGCATCCAGGTCGGTCCAGTTCCGCAGGCGATAGGTGTCGATATGGTAGAGGCGCAGGGCGGCGCTGCCGGGGCCCGGGCCGTGTTGCGGCGATTCCGACCGGCCGGGCGGGCGGGCCTCGTATTCGTTAACGATGACGAAGGTGGGGCTGTTGACCTCGCGGGAATCGGGCACGCCGGCGCCTTCGGCAATCCCGCGGACGAGGGCGGTCTTGCCGGCGCCCAGGGGACCCACAAGGGCCACCACGTCGCCGACGATCAGGGCGGCGCCGAGACGCCGGCCGATGTCATGGGTCGCTTCGAGGTTGTTGCTTTCGAGGATCATTTCCAATGCTCGTAACCACGGGGTTCGATGCGGTCTCGTCGGCCGTCAGGATGAACGAGGGCGATGCAGGGTGCGTCCTGGGATAAAGATATCGCGAGCCCATCCCTGAAACGAGAGGCCGACTTTCCAACCATACGGCCGACGGGAATCAGCCCGTAGGGGCCTTGAACGAGATCCGGATGGCCGGCGATGAGCAACTCGAAATCCTCGCCATCGTGGAGGGTGTGCTCCAGGGGCGTCCTACCGGTGGTTCGAGCCAGGTCGCGAGCCGCGGGGCTGATGGCCCGTTCGAGGCTGGTGGCCTCAAGTTCGGCATCGCAGCCGCTGGCCTGACACATGCGGTACAAATCCATGGACAGGCCGTCGGACAGATCCATCATGGCGTGCAGGGCGGGGTCGGGGGCGATCTGCCGGGCCAGGTCGAGCCGGGGCGTGAACGTCAGGTGCGATCCGAGCAAGCTGCCGCCGAGGGGACCGCTGACAAAGAGAGCGTCTCCTTCGCGGGCATCGCCACGGCGGATCGGACCGCGCGGCGACAGAGGCTCGGCGAGCATGGCGATGTCGATAGCCAACCGGCCGGACCAGCTTGTGGTGTCTCCGCCGACGATACGGCAGCCGAAGCGATCGGCGACTTGGGCCATGCCCTCGTAGATGCATTTCACATCCTCCAGCGCGAGGGTGTTCGGCAGGGCCAGGCTGACGGTGGCGGCGACCGGCTGACAGGCCATGGCCGCACAGTCGCTGAGCGAACAGGCCAGGGCCTTCCGGCCGATCAACTCAAAGCTCTGCTTGTCCGTCTCGAAATGCACCCCGTCCAGGAGCATATCGGTAGTGATGGCGACGAGGCTCTGGCCAAAGCGCAGAACGGCCATATCGTCGCCGATGCCGACCGGCACACGATCGGCGTCAGGCGGGAAACGCTCCCGCAACCAGGCAACCAGGGCATTTTCACCTTTCTCGGACATTACTTGAGCTTATGGGGAAAGTCGCGACAGGGGAAGCGGCGCGGGAACACAAAAAGCGGGAGCATGCGAAAAAGCCACACCCCACGTTTGGAGGGTGTGGTTTAAGCGATTGTGCGCGATGGTAAGACAACAAGAATCACGATTTGTGTGCCAGGGCTCTTGAGCCGTGCCGGGACGACTCCGACGTGGAGCACAGCCAAGACCATTGGCACACACAGAGGACGCCGGCGCACCCCAGGACATGTCGCAGGACGGCGCACGGTCATATAAAAGACGGCCACCCCGAGGCCGGCGGGAGCTGCCGCCTCCTGCGGGGCGGCCATACCCTCCGGCCAATGCCGAAACGGTGAAGCCTTCTGGTTGCTGAAACCTTCCCCTGACGCCAAGGGCCGCAAGGATGAGGAACCTGCTGTTACGGGCCGATCGCGACCATGCCGGTTTCGCCGGTACGGATCTGGATGCAATCCTCGAGGGGGAGGACGAAAATCTTTCCGTCGCCGACCTTTCCGGTATCGCCGGTACGCGCGGCGCGGACGATGGCGTCAACCGCGGCATCCACGAAGGCATCGTTCACGGCGATTTCCAGTTTGATCTTGGGCAACAGGCGGATTTCCTGCTCCTGAGCGCGGTAAACCTCGGTGTAGCCGCGCTGCCGGCCGCAACCGCGCACGTCGCTGACGGTCATGAGATAGATGTCGCTTTCGGCGAGGGCCTCTTGCACCTCGTCGAGGCGATCAGGGCGGATGATGGCAACGATCATTTTCATGCCAAAGTCCTTTCGGTCGTTGGGTTCACGATTGCACTGTGCCACTTGAAGGCGGTCAAGCCGTCCGCCTCCCGGCAAAGGGGGGCGGAGGAGGCCCGCCTTCGCCGGGAAGGTGCGGACAGGATGCCCGGGCTACACGCCGACGAGCATGGGCAGCGAGGAATCCTGTTCGGCCTCGATGATCCGTACGGTTGCGCCCGGCGTGACTTCCTTGAAGATGGCTTCAAGATCGGCACGGATTTCCTCGCGATCCCCGCCACGGAAACGGAAGTGATTCTCGCGCACGGTGCTCAGGTTGGCGTAGACCTGCTTGAATTCGGGCGTGGGCGGCGTGCCGTTGGACTGGCAGAGTCCTCGCCAATGACGGCTGATCGCGCTGGGGCTGATGCCCTCGACGGCGAGCGTGAACTGCTCGCCTAAGCTGGGCGGGATCATGGCGGGACGCGGCTCGCCGGCGAAGGCGGTCACGGGATCGCCGCCCCCGAAGGCGTAGGCCCGCTCGCTGTGCTGGGAAAGATCCAGACCCATGGTCTCCTCCTCGCGGTAAGCGCGAACCCTGGTGACGAGATTGATCACCATGAGGATGAGCAGGGTACCCAGGCCGGAGAAGGCGTAGGTGGCCAGGATGGCGATCGCCTGCTTGACGAGGAGGGTCAGTCCGCCTTCCAACTCAATTGCGGGGTTTGCGGCGCTGGTGGCCAGGAGGCCGGTGAGCAGGGCGCCCAGCGTTCCGCCCACCATGTGTACGCCCACGACATCGAGGGCGTCGTCGTAGCCAATCCTCGGTTTGAGGGAGACGGCCGTGTAGCACACAACGCCACCCAGGGCGCCCATCACCAGGGCCGACAGGGGGGTTACGAAACCGGCGGCCGGCGTGATGACGACCAGCCCGGCCACGGCGCCGGAGGCCGCACCGAGAATGGTAGGCTTGCCGGACTTGAGCCACTCGGCAATCATCCAGCCCAGGGCGGCGGCTGCTGCTGCGGTATTGGTGTTGATGAACGCGAGGGAGGCCAGCTCGTTGGAGCCCAGGGCGCTGCCGGCGTTAAATCCGAACCAGCCCACCCAGAGCAGAGAGGCGCCCAGAACGGTAAAGGGCAGGTTGTGAGGCGGCATGGGCTCGCGCCCGTGGCCGAAACGCTTACCGCAGTAGATGGCGGTCACCAACGCGGCGATACCACTGGAGATATGCACCACGGTGCCGCCGGCGAAGTCCAGTGCGCCCAACTGCTGGATCCACCCGCCGCCCCAGACCCAGTGCGCCAGCGGGGCATAGATAAATGTTGACCAGAGCAGCATGAGCAAGGCAAAAGCGGAGAACCGCATCCGCTCGGCGAAGGCCCCGGAAATCAGCGCCGGGGTGATGATCGCGAATGTTCCCTGGAACATGACGAACAGGATGAGCGGAATGGTGCCGTTGGTCTGCCCGAGAACATTTCTGAGGGCCAGAAAATCCAAACCGCCCACAAGGCCGCCCAGGCTGTTCGGCCCAAAGGCCAGCGAATAGCCGTACAGCACCCAGGTGACGCTGATCAGCCCGGCACAGAAGAAGCTGTGCATGAGGGTCGAGAGGACGTTCTTGGATCGAACCAGCCCGCCGTAGAAGAGGGCCAGGCCGGGGATGGTCATCATCAACACCAGGGCGGTACTGGTGAGTATCCAGGCGGTATCGCCGGAGTTAGTGGCCGGCGCGACGGCCGCCGGCTCTCCACTCTGGGCGAACGCCGGCTGAGCGATGGCCAGGCAAAGAAAGCCCAACAGACCGCCTGCCAGGACACGGCGTTTACTCAGCGCCGTTTCCAGCGGGAGCATTCCGTGCTTCTGCGACGGCCGGACTCCATACCGACCGTGCTTGCGAGGAGCGTTGCGGAACTGGGGAACTGGACAGCGCGGCAGCATGTTTACACCTCTCTCGCGAGAATCCTCGCGAAACTCTGGAACGGCCGGGGACGCCATGCCCCCGCCAATGGGCGGCTTTCCGTCGCATCGGGCGGATGGCAATCTCAAACGATCCCCGCGCCCCTTGCGCGGGGATACTGCCGAGGGTTGTGCAAACTGCGTGCCGGGGTGGGTGAATGCGATTTGCCGTCTAATTAGCTTGAAAATGGCGTTAGAAGGCCTTCTGACGGAATGGCGTCTGCTTGTCTCTGTGGCACGATAGTCGATCGTGCACGCGCAATAGGCACGAGGAGCCACGGAGAAGCGAACTCGGCGGATTTCCGCCAGGAAAGAATCGTATCTGTCATTGAAACAAGAACTGTTAAATTAATATGAAGCCACTTAAAAATTACTTGACACCACAATGGGGCACCGTTAAACTGCGCTTCATGAATCGCCACATCTTCGTCAGGCATTTCGAAGGGTTGGATTGCGTTTGTATCGCACGAGCAGGCATGTCGGAGTGAGAATGCGAGGTGGTTTTCAGACAGCTCTGTGACTCAACCCTGGTTGAGCGCTTCATCTTTGGACTCAAACCAGATTTCATGGTGACGGCCAATGAGCACATGGAACGTGCCCCAACCGGATGCAGTCTCGTCGAAGCGGCTGGCAGAACCGGCCTCAGAAACGGATGCGAAAGCGGGACGAGTTGAGACCACGGATCAGGGGGCGGGCGGGTCGGTCGAGCTTTTCCGCCACATCACGAACGTGACGCCGTCGCTGCTGTGGGTCTTTGACCTGCAGGATCGCCGCTGCCTGTACATGAACAGTCGCGTGACGGAGGTACTTGGTTACGCGATGCACGAGCTCAGGCTGGACGAGGAACCCATCCACCCCCAGGACCGGGAGCGGGTGCGGGCCAACATGGATCGGCTGGCCCGGATGCCCGAGGGCGAGATTCTCGAACATCGGTTTCGGGTCCGCCACGCGAAAAAGGGCTGGCGATGGCTGTCCACCCGTAACGTGGTGTTGTCCCGCGACAGCCAGGGACGCACGCGGCAACTTCTGGTGGTGGGAGAGGACATCACCGAGAGCAAGCGGATGGAGGCGGCCCTGCGCCGGGCGAATGCCGAACTTGCCCGCTCCAATAAAGAGCTGGAGGAGGTCGCGTCACTGGTGGCCCATGATCTCCGGGCTCCGTTGGTGTCGCTTTCCGGCTGCGCTACCTTTTTGAGAGAGGAGGCCGGCGATACGCTGTCGGACGAGTGCCTGGAGATGCTGGGATACATCGAGGAGGGGGCCAGACAGCTTGGGGCCATGATCAACAGCGTGCTGGAGTACTCGCGGGCAGGTCATGCCCGGCTCGAAGCCAGGGCCTGCCCCATGGAGGAACTGCTCAGACGGACCTTGCGTCGCCTGCGGGCGGATTTGGACAAGAGCGGGGCGCGCGTTACCCACGATCCCTTGCCGCTTGTCGATGGGGACGAGGAATTACTGGGGCAACTTCTTCAGAACCTGCTGGAGAACGCACTCAAATATCGCAGCTCGCGGACGCCGGAGATACACGTGGGAGCGAGGGAAGACGACGATTGCCACGTGTTCTGGGTGCGGGATAACGGCATTGGGATTGAGGCAGAGTATTTCGAGCGTATCTTCCGGGTTTTCGAGCGGGTACGACGCGGGGGGTCGCATCCCGGAGGACTGGGCGTCGGCCTGGCTACCTGCAAGCGCGTGGTGGAGAAGCACGGGGGGCGGATCTGGGTGGAATCGGCGCCGGGGGAAGGTTCAACATTCTATTTTGCGCTGCCCAGGCACCAGGAAAACATCGCGCCAGTTTAGAATCGGCCTCTGACGAGGGGCTGCCCTGGAAGATGGTGTGCCGCCGCCCCTGCGCAGTGCCGATTGTCTAGTGTGGTTTCCGTTGCCAACTTGATCTTCGCGCCTCCACCTCTGAAGAGGTGGGGCGTCCGATGCACAAGGTTCATTTGGGATTTGTGCAGATCGCTCCGCTTTGAAGAATTGCCGTGCTCGACGGCGACGGGCATGCTGAGGTCTTGATGCGCAAAAGACCGGCACGGGCGGCCGCGTTGAGGCGGGACGCCCGTGCCCCGTGTATAGAGAAATAAACGGCAGGGGTTCCGCAGGCCGGAACACCAGCCCGCGCCGCCGCCGCGGCTCAAACCATTGCGCCGATCGCCTCCTGCGTGGTCTTGCCTTGCCGCCGGAGGGTCCGGGCCTCCAGCAGTTCGCGAACGGTTTCAGCCGCTTTTTTACCCGCGATAAAGGCATGATCGGAGTTGTAGTATTCCCATTCGCTGTACCGACCGGCCAGGATAATGTCCTGGGTGAGCAGCCAATCACGGATGAGCTTCACGTTTGCCGGGCGGGCATGATCATAGATCACGTACGCGCAGGGCATATCCACCTGGTTGGCGCACCAGATGGGATCATCTTCGCGGATAAACTGGACCCGCCGGGCGTCCCGGATGCACAGGTCGATGAGATCCTGCCCGTCACAGGGTAACGGCTTCTGCGGCCCATAGGTGATCTCGCATGTGAAACCGAACCCGCCGGCAGGGTTGCAATACGGGCTGGCATTGCCCTGCACAAAGATGCGATGGAAAATGGTGTCTTCGGGATAGTAGATCCAGTGCTTCTCGGTGATATTTTCGCGACCCACGCCGATGTTGACGCACCGCACGTTGGTATAGCGCAGCGCCGCTGCCGCCCGCTGGACGGTCTCGGGCGCTTCCTGGCCCATGGCCCGGATCAACAGGGGGAGCGGCATGGTGCTGATGAGGTATTCGTACCTGAGCACCTCGCCCGTATTGAGCGTAAGCGTGTGGCGCGACGGCGAGACGCTCTGAACACCGGTGTTGAGGCGTAACTGGCCGCGCAGATGCGGCAGAAACCCGTTCATGAGGGCCTGGAAGCCGCCTCGGAGCGGATAGCCGAACCGGGCGTTCGGCCCCATGGGCTTGGCTGCGGGGGTGAGCGCGTAGAGGATCATCTCCTCGATGTCGGGCATCGGTACCCGGCCGCCCAGCCAGCTTGTCTCCATTTCCTTGAGATCCACCGCCCAGATCTTGCGGTTGTAGGGAATGGCGAAGTGCCTGGCGATGCCCTTGCCCCAGACCTTATAGATGAATTCCTCGAAGTTGCGCGGCTCCGTCCCGGGCGCGCCGTTTCCGTTGTGGTCCTCCCGGGTCGCCAGCTCGGCGGTGGACTCCAGTACCCCGTCTCCGCAGCAGTCGCTGAGCTCATCCTTTCCATCCGCGCCCGGCCCGAGAATGTTCCTGGCCTTCTGCCCGGGATTGGAGGTGCAGACCGGTGACGAGGCCCGGGCCGAATTTCCCGCTTTGGCCTGGCCGTTCCTGTTGGACGGGCCCATGCCGCGAGCGCCGCCGTGCTGGCCGTGGCCGCCTTCCTGTGCGGCTCTGGCGACGGCATCCTCCATCTGACGCTGCGGTTTGAGAGAACCGAAGCGGGCTTCGATGGCCCCGATGATGCATTCCTTGATGACTTCCGGCGGCAGGCCGTAGAGGCACCCCTGGAACGGGTAGCGCGTATAGACCCCCTTGGAGTAGATCCACGCCTCCCGATCCTGCCAGTGCACGTTGTCGCCCAGCAGTTTCTTGTAGAGCTCGTGGACGTAGGGGTCATTGGAAAACATGATGTGGCCGGCGAAATCAAAGGTGAAGCCCCGGTCCACGAGCGACCGGCACCATCCGCCGATGCTGTCGTTCTTCTCGAGGAGAATGGCGCTTTCGCCGAGGTGGTAGGCGGCGCTGAGGCCGGTGGGGCCGGCCCCGATCACGACGACCGGTCGACTTTTTTTGGCGCTGGCCAGCAGCACCTCCTTTGCCAGACGATTCTGGGCTTCTTCGCGCGAGGCGTGTTCCTGGCGCAGTTGGATGGCTTCCTCGATGAGGCCGCTCATGACCTTGACGGTGGCGTCCCAGGAGGTGGCGGCCAGAACCTTGCGCATCTTCTGGAAGGAAGCGGCCCGCTCCTCGCCGGTGAGGGCCAGGGCCTTTTCGCAGGCGGCGACGAACTGTTCAGGCGTGTCGCCGAGGAGAACAATGTCCCCATAAGGCTCAGCCACGTCGGTGATGGGCGTGCTCACGATCGGCTTTTCGGCGGCCATGTATTCCAGGGTCTTGGTGGGGCTGATGAACCGGGTCGATTCGTTCCGCGCGAACGGCAGGAGACACACGTCCCAGCCGGCCAGGTACGCGGGGAGGTCGGCATACTGCCGCTGGCCGGTGTAGAGGATGTTGGGCTGCCTGGGCAGGTCGGATGGGTTAATCTTAATCACGGGCCCGACCATGACGATCTGCCATTCGGGATGGGCGACGGCCATGGCCTCGAGCAGTTTGAGATCCATCCGCTCATCGATGACCCCATAGAAGCCCAGTCGCGGATGCGGAAGGTCACGCTGGTCCTCCGGTTCGCGGAGCTTGTTCTTCGCGGCAGCGAAATGCCTGGCGTCCACACTGCTGGGGAAACAGTGGACGTTCGGGTGGCGGTCCTGCTTGGCCCGATAGAGGCTGGGGCCGCCGGTGAACACCACGTCGGCAACTTTGTAGAGTTCGGCCTCCCGTTCCAGCAGAGCCGGGGGCGCGCCTTTGAAGGCGGACAGCTCATCCATCACGTCGTAAACAATCGTCATCGGCCGGAGATGCTTCAGCAGCGGCAGAGCCATGGGGGTGTAGAACCAGACCACATAGGAATCCCGGTCCAGGCCGGAGATGCGAATCAGTTCATGCAGAAGAGTCTCAAGGGCGGGCATCTGCTCGTCGGAGAACCCCGGCGTTGGAATGGGGGTCAGCGGACGACAGACCAGCACGTTGGGTTCGGGCTCGCTGAAGTTCCAGCGAGATTCGCCGCCGGGCTCGAGTTGGGGCTCTTCAATGAAGTAGACGCGGCGGTTGGCGGCCAGACGGGAGAGGAGATGCTGTGGGCGCTGATAGACCCAGTCCCACCTCAGATGCGAGAAAACGACGATCGGCGCATCATGACTCATGTGGTTCCTCCGTTGTGCGGACAATTTCAGGTTGAGTATTTCGAATCCATTGGCCCCCCGGCTGCCGGCCGCGCACAGCGTCGTCAGTGATGGGCAGCCAAGACCACGAACAGGCGGGCGAACGGCATCAGCGTCACCCTGAGCCGTAAGAGTGGATCAACGGTCTGGCACCCGAGACGGTGTACTGCAGAAGTTCGATCTTGATCGCGTCCGGGTTCTCAAATCCCTTGCCGTCCCGGCTCGCGCTACCGCCTCATTCCGGCAGCCGCCCGAAAATGAATTTCCGGAACAGGTAGGGTTGCGTTCTCCGCGACGCTTCCCCGGCATGCCGTTTTTTGGACCGGTTTAACCGGCGTTACGAGGCGTGACAGGTGAATTAGCAGTGTACTCGTTTGCCTCACCAGATCTAACTCCCCTCGTTCGAGATTGTCAAGGAATAAGCCCAAACTAACGAGGCTCGCGGGGTGAACCGTAAGCGCGCGTAAGCTGACGTTAACGCAGGACTTCCGACTTATGGAGCGCAAGCGGCGCCCAGGCCGTGGAGGCTGCGCGCGGCGCGGGGCCGGAGAAACGCTTCATGGCACATGAAGATCGTTTGAGAGTCTGTTGCATCCGCGCAGCGCGCCACCGCGCCGGTGCGCGCTGCAGGTGAGGCGACAGCGCCGGACGCACCGTCGGGAGAGGCCCCACGCAGCGACTGATTCTCAGCCTCGGTTCTGGGGCAGCGTGCGATGGTTCTCGCTCTGGATGCTCTGATGCTGGATCTGGTACTGCATCAGGCGATCACGCCACTTGGTGTCCATGGTCGTCTCGCGTTCCCCGCGCGGTCCGGCAGTGGCCAGACGCATCTTCTTGAGGGGGAACTTCGGCGTGCGATCGGCGTACAGCAGACCGTTGGCTTCCTGGTAGGTGTCGGCGAACTGGGTGTAGCAGAACCCGGCCAGCATGGGCAGGGAGCGCACCGCCTCCAGCAGCCGAGTATACATCGCGGCCAGCTCTTCGCTGCTCTCGGCCCGCAGGTAGCCCCAGGTGCCTTCGCGATCCTTGTGATAGGTGATGCCGCCGAACTCGGTGAGCATGACCGGGAGGATGGTATTAAGAGCGGGATCGAGAATGAGCAGCCGGCCGCCCGGACGCTCGCGGGAGAGCAGCTCCCCGATCTCGCCGCCATACCGCGCGAGAATCTTTTCAGGATCCTCGTCGTAGTCGTGGATGGCGATGATGTCGGTCGCCACGCTTTCCCACCCGTCGTTGCCGATCACCGGGCGGGTCGGATCCAGCGTCCGGGTCAGGTGGTACAGGGCCTGGACATAATGGCGCTGGGCGGGGCTGTCCGGCAGATCCGGCACGCCCCAGGACTCGTTGAGCGGCACCCAGGCGATGATGCATGGGTGGCTGCTGTCTCTTTCGATCACCTCCATCCACTCACGGCTCAGCCGTTTGATGGAGCGCTGGGTGAAACGGTAGGCGCTGGGCATTTCCTCCCACACCATCAAGCCCAGGCGGTCGGCCCAGTAGAGATAGCGCGGGTCCTCGATCTTCTGGTGTTTGCGCACCCCGTTGAAGCCCATGGCCTTGGCCAGTTCCACGTCCTTGCGGATGGCTTCGTCGCTGGGCGCGGTGAGGCCGGTCTCCGGCCAGTAGCCCTGGTCCAGGACCATCCGCAGGTTCAGGGGGCGCCCGTTGAGCACCAGGCGGTTGCCCTGCACGCCGACGGAACGCAACGCCGTATAGCTCAGCACGACGTCGATGGCGTTGCCGTCGCCGTCCAGCAGCTCGATCTGGGCCTGGATCAATGTGGGACGGGTGGGGCTCCAGAGCAGCTCGTTGCGGTAGTCGTCGACGCCCGGGTCGGAGAGCGTGATCTGGCGGTTGACCTCGCCGGCCACCACGGTGTAGACGTCGTCGGCCAGAAGCTGATCGCCGGCCTCCAGTCGAACATTAAGCCGCATGTCGTCCCGCCGCGGCCCCTCGATCAGGGCCTGGAAACAGATGGTCCATTGTTCGACGTTGGGTGTCCAGCGGATGGACTCGATGCGCGTACTGGGCACGACTTCGAGCCACACCGTTTGCCAGATGCCCGTGGTGCGGGGGTACCAGATAGAATGCGGGTTAAGCTGCCAGTCCTGCTTGCCGCGCGGCTTGGCCAGTTCATGGGGGTCATCCTCGGCGTGGACGACGAGTGTTTGCGGCCCCGTGGGGTTCAGGAGCTCGGTGATGTCGGCCTTGAAGGGCGTGTACCCGCCCTGGTGAGAGGTGGCGAGCTTACCGTTCACCCAGACCACGGCATTGGTATCCACGGCGCCGAAATGCAGGATGAGGCGTTGGCCCGCCAGCAGGCGCGGCGCTTCAAAATCGCGCCGATACCAGCACGACTTGTAGAAACCGGTGTCCCCGATGCCGCTGGCCGGCGTTTCCGGCGAGAAGGGCACCAGGATCTGGATTTCGTCGTCCCACTCCACCTGGTCGGGGAGTTCCCAGTCGCCGTGGCGATCGATGGCGAAATCCCACAATCCATTCAGGCAGATCCAGCCCACACGTTCAAACTGAGGTCTGGGATAGCCGACCGTGCGCGTGTGTTTCCGTTCACCTTCGGTCTCGCAGACCACTGGCGTCACGTCGTTTTCTCCGGCCTCGCGGATTTCGCTCTCCGCGCCGGGAGCTTCATCACGAAGAATATCCATAGCGAATCCATCCGACCGGGCCAGGCCCGGCTCATTTAGTTCCGGTCCAGCGCTTATCTTAGGTGTGTTTTTCTGTCGGGTCCCTCAAATCTCAGCAGTGACATCCATCATGACATCCGGCCTGCTCGGCAAAGAGAGCCTGCTGACGGCGAAGCTCGCCGGCCAAAGACCGGCAGACCGGCCGGCGGCCTCGTTCGTCGGCATAGCCCAGCAGGCCGGTAGGGCAATGGCGATCATCCGCCCAGCCGGGATAGTCGATCACCGGATAAAGACAGATGCCCTCGATGGGGATGCCGGCGTCCAGAGCCACCCGGACCTGCTCGCCCACGCCTCTAAGCCAGCGGGCGCGAAGCCGGCCCTCGATGCCCGTCTCTGCGATAAACAGCGGGCGGCGGTAGCGCTCGTACATCTCGCGGAGCATGTCGGAGAGGGGGCGATAGCCGGGATCGAACGGCCGGAGCATCCGCACGAACTCGCCATGGCCGGCATGCAGCCACTGGTTATGCAGGTAATAATTCACCCCCACGATATCCAGGAACTCGGGTCTGCCGCCCAGCTCAGGCGCTACCCGGCCGGCGATCATGTCCCAGGCCACGTACTGGGCGAGACGATACTCCTCGGCCCTGCGACAGTCGTCCGGCCGGTTGCGGTGGCCGACGACATTGATCATCGGGTCGATAAGGCAGATGCGCGTCTGGGGGGCTACCTCGCGGACGGCCTCAATCGTTTCAATGGTGGCCCGCACAAGACAGCGTTTGAGCTCATCCCCCCGGCCGGTGGCGAACGGCGGAAACTTCCCTTCGGTGCCGCCGATCCAAGACAGGAAGGAGATCTCGTTGACCGGCACCACGAATGGCCGAGTGTCGCCCTCGTCCATGAGCAGCCGGATGAAGGCCTTGGCCATGCTGGCCAGCCGATGGCCGAACTTCGCGTCAAAGGGGCTGAGGTCGTCCGGCCAGCCGTAATGGCAGAGGTCCCAGATCGCCTGGGTGCCCGCCTGCCGGGCCGCCCGCACCAGGGGCAGGTCGTCGGCAAAGGTGTACTGATAGGGCGTCTTTTCGATGCGATGCCAGCGAATGCCGTCCCGCACCGTGCGGATCCCGAACCGCCCGAGAGCGGTGTAGTCCTGGAGCGCGAAGCGGTCATGGTTCGTAGAGGCGATCACGTCCAGGCGTGGTCCGCCCTTGTAGCGGTAGTGCGTGGAGCACTCGAACCCGCCGAGAAACAGACTGTTGAAGAGTCTCGGGACCTGTGCGCGCGAAGTTCGGGACGACTCCCGGTCCACCTCGTTCGAAAAGGTCATCCTGGGAGACTCAGCCGCAGTGGTGGTGCCGATCCATTCTGAGAGCTGAATGATATGACTCCTTCGCAACCTGCACTCCGATGCGCGTGTGCCATCACGCACCGAGGATACGGTTCCGTTTGGCCATTTCATCATAGTTTGTTCACCGCTGGGTAGGTTCGAATATAAAGGTGTTTTCACCCCATATATTTGCTGAGCCAAGCCCAAACAAACCGATGTGCCCTCTGTTCGAGGCTGTGCGTCGCCGATGAGATCCGGGCATCAGGGTTGTCCCGTGACGATTTCGGTCTGCTCTGCCCGCGCGTCTTCCTGGGCGCTGACGACCAGCGTCCTGGTGAGCATCGCCTGCTGGCGCAGCAACTCGGCGCCCAGCGACCAGCACAACGGCCGGCGCCCGTTCCGGTCCGCATAGCCGAAAAGGCCGGTGCGGCAGTGCCGATCGTCGGCCCAGCCCGGATAATCGAGAATGGGGTAGAGGCAAATGCTTTCTATGGGAACCCCTCGGGCCATCGCGAGGTAGACCTGTTCGCAGATGCTTCGCAGCCAGGCGGCGCGGTGGTGGCCTTCGGCCCCGGTCTCGGCGATGAAGAGCGGCCGGCCGTAACGCGCGTACACCTCGCTGAGCATGTCCCAAACCGGCCGGTAGCCGAAGTCGCCGGGCAGTAGTCTACGCACGAATTCGCCGCCGCGCGCATGCAGCCACTGGTTATCTGCGTAATAGTTCAGGCCCACAACGTCGAGGTAGCCGGGCTTGCCGCCCAGTTCAGGATCGGCCATGCCTGCCATCATGTCCCAGGCGGTGTACTGGGCTTGGCGATACTCTTCGGCGGCCAGACAGTTCTCCGGGTCGTTAAACCGGCCGGCGACATTGATCATGGGGTCGATGAGGCAAATTCGGGTCTGCGGTGCGACTTCCCGGACGGCGTCGATGGTCTCGATGGCCGCCCGGACCAGGCAGCGCTTGAGTTCATGCCCGCGGTGGCGCGCAAATGGCGGAAGGAGGCCTTCATCTCCGCCGCTCCAGGCCAGGAATGAAATCTCGTTAATGGGCACGACGAATGGCCGGGCTTCGCCCTCTTCCAGCAGGAGGCGAACGAAGGCCCTGGCCATGGCCGCCAGACGGTGACCAAATTGGGGAAGGAAAGGATCGAGGTCATCCGGCCAGCCGTAGTGGCACAGATCCCAGATGACCTGCGTCCCCGTCTGGCAGGCGGCCCGCACCATGGGCAGGTCAGCGGTGAAATCGTAGTGGCCGGGGGTGGTCTCGATCCGATGCCAGCGGATGCCGTCGCGGACCGCCAGGATCCCGAATCCGCGCAGGGCGGCGTAGTCCTGCATGGCCAGTTCGTCGTGACGGGTTGCCTGCATCAGGTCAAGGCGTTCTCCCCCGGGCCGGCGCAGATGCGTCGAGCATTCAAACCCGCCCATGAAGAAGCTTCGGAAGAGGCTTGCCCTTCCGGGGCCTCCGACCTGAGCGGCTCCGGGCGCCTGTGCGGTTGCGGCGTTTATCGGTTCAATGGTCCGGATTCCCTGTGTTGTGGATCTCGCCGGTGTGTCCTCTTCCATCTATAGGACTGCGGCGCGCAAAAAACCGCTCCGCTATGCGATGGGCACAGAGAACGCAGAGTGTTCGGCCACAGAGGGCACAGAGGACACAGAGAAAAAAACGCAGATAAACGCGGATGAACGCAGATCAGTTCCTCCATCTGCGTTCATCTACGTCCATCCGCGGTTCATTCCAAATTCGCTGCGTCCTCCGCGTTCTCAGTGACCTCTGCGGTTCAATTCTGACTTCCGGCGGTCGGTGCTGGGTCAGTGTGCGGTGATTGCCTCTACCAGCCGCGGCACATAGAACTGCATTCGCTTATCGATGGACAGATCGGATTGCGGCAGCGACTGGATGGCCTGTTTGACCCTGGCGGCTTTGGGGCCCAGGGCGTCGATGGCGTTGAGGGCGGAGACGGAGACGTAGAGGCCGTTTTCCCGCAGGTTGGCCAGCTCGAGTAGAACGGGCAGGGCGGCCTCCAGGTCGGACGGTTCGCCGAACCGGCCAAGGGCCTCCCCGACGACGATGCGAACGTGGGGCGATTCGTCTTTCAGGACCTGCCTCAGTTCACGAAGGGCGCCGAGCACGGCGCTGGGGCCACGCATGAGAACGCCCATGGCCGCCCAATAGCGAACGGCGCTGTCGGCGTCCTGCGTCAGAGCGCCCAGCAGCTCCGGCATGTCGGTCATGTCCAGCCGAGAGGCCAGTTCGGCGGTCCGCAGGATCCGCTCCAGCGGGTAATGCTCGCGGTCGTGGCCGTACTCGTAGGGCGATGAACCACGGGCCCGAGCGTGCATCTCGCCCTCCGGCAGCAGGCCGACGTCGCGCGTGGCCAGCATGTGCGCGTGCAGGGCCGCGCGCATGCGCTGGAGGATCTCCTGGTGCTCCGGCGAGCCGGCGAGGTTGTTCACTTCCTCGGGGTCGGTTTGGAGATCGTAAAGTTCCTCGGGGGCCTTGGGTTGCCAGAAAGCGGCCTGTGCCGGCGTGAGCTTGCCCTCATCGAACAGCCGTTTCCAGACCTGCGTGGTTGGGGTCTGGAACATGTAAGCGCTGTGCTGGCCATGGGGCCGGTGAGGCATGAAATTTCGCATGTAGACATACCGGCCATCGCGGATACTGCGGCACAAATCTATCCGCTCATCCATTCTTCCGCGGAAGCCGAAAAGATAGTCCGGCTCGGGTTGCTCGAACGGACCCATGATGGCCCGTCCCTGCATCCACTCGGGTGGGCGCACACCGGCCAGGCTCAGCACCGTGGGGGCCAGGTCGATAAAGCTCACCAGCCGTTCGCTCTTGCCGCCGGGGGTGTAATCTTTGGGCGCCAGCCGGCGATACTTGGGCGGGATATAGACGATCAACGGCACGCGCAGGCCGGAGTTGATCGCCGACCGCTTGCATCGCGGCAGCCCCGGTCCGTGGTCGCCGTAGTAGAACACGATGGTGTCCTCAGCCAGGCCCGCTTCCTGCAGCTCTTGCAGGTTCTTTCCGGCCAGGGCGTCCATCTCGCTGATCTTGTCGTAGTACTGGGCCCAGTCGCGGCGAACCTCCGGCGTGTCCGGGTGGTAAGCGGGAACGTGCACCTTGGCGGGATCGTGCCGGGGGGTGTGCGGCCGTTTGCGGATCTGGCTTTCGTGGGTGACGGTGTGATTGAAGACGGCAAAGAACGGCTGGCCGGGGCGGCGGTTCTTCCAGTGGGCGCGGGATGAGGAGGCGTCCCACACCCTGCCGGGCTTCTTGAGATTGTAATCTTCCTTGCTGTTGTTGGTGCAGTAATAGCCGGCCCGACGGAGCAACTGGGGATACATGCGCAGGAAAGGCGGCGGATCGACCACGCTGCGCATGTGTTCCGCGCCGGTGGAGGTCGGGTAAACCCCCGAAATAATGGTCGTGCGAGCCGGGGCGCAGACCGGGGCGTTGGACCACACATTGAGATAGATCATCCCCCGGGCGGCCAGGGCGTCGAGGTGCGGCGTCCGGGCGTAAGAGTCGCCGTAACACCCCAGGTGCGGGCCGTTGTCCTCGCTGGTGATCCAGAGGATGTTCGGCCGGAGGCCGGTCGTCTCGTCCGCCCGCTCTACTTGGGGGGCGGCCATCTTGTCCACCTGCTCCGATTGGAGGACGGGCATCCTGCCCGCCTCAATGTCGGTTTGAGGAGCGGTGGTTTGGCCCGCGTCGCCGGCCAGCTCAGCCGCGGGGGCGGTGGACTGGGCGATGGATAGCGGCGGCGCGACGAGTACGGCCAGAATCGCCAGGCTCAGGATGCGCATGTCGTGTCCCTCTCGCTTCGGGTCGTGCCTTTACAGGCTTATCATAACCCGGGATAATCGGCAATAGACTCGTTCGCACAGGATGACTGAAAACATGCCGACTTTCTTCTCCCGCAAGTACATGCGCGGCAAACCCCAACGCACGGAACGGCTGGTGGGGGCCTTTGTGTTGGGGCTGCTGGCGTTCATCGTGTTCGCCTTCCTGCTGACGGGTGGGTTGTTCGCCGGGCTGGTGAACCGCTCGCCGGCACTCAAGGCGGCCCGGGACTTCCTGGGGATCTCTGACAAGCCGCTGTTCGTGGTCGCGCCGGAGAATTTGAAGCCTCCGCACGCGTCCCACGAGCTGCGCGTGGCCGAAGCCATGTTGCCCGTGCTGGAGGGGTGGAAGCGGGAGCAGGTGGCCGTGGGCGCCCCCGAGGTTCTTCCGGGTGGTTTTGAGAGGGGCTGCGTATACACCGCTGAATATACCGGCCCCGGCCGTCAGACCGTCAGCATCTCGGACCTGGGCACGCCGGAGGCGGCCTTCGGCGTCTGGCGGGCCATTCGCCCGGCCAACGCTCGGCGCATCAACGTGGGCGTGGGCGGGTGGTGTGATCCGGAAGGGGGCGCGACGGCGTTCTGGGCCGGGCGCTACCTGACCGAGATCAAGTCCCAAACCGGGCTCGACCCCGAACAGGCCGAGGCCTTTGCCCGCTCCATCGCCGCGGTCCAGATCCACTACGGCGGGCCGTTCTGGGCGGAAGCGGTACTGCCGGCCGAAGAACGCGTTGAGGACAGCCTGCGCTATTGCCGCAAGGCCGGGCTGGGGCTCGAAGAACTGGCCGACCTGTGGACTGCCGATTATCCGGCCGGCGTCACGTTGGGCGTGATGCGGCCCAAGTCGCCTGAGGCCGTGCTGGCGGCGCTGCGCACGCGGTTTGAGAAAGCCGGGCCCGCCGGTGAGGGGTCCGAAAGCGATACGGCCGGGGCGCCGGTGCCCGATGTGATGGCCGCCTTGGGCCAGGACATTGCCGCTGGCCGGCACGACGGCAGGCTGATGATCGCCTGTTCCGCCGGTCCGTACGTCTTCGTCGCCACCGGCGAGCAGGCCGAGCCGATCCTGACGCTGGCCAAGGCGATGCGCGAGCGGTGGGCCGGTGGGGCGGGTGAGGCCGTTGCCGTGGCTTCCGGGGCCGGGCCGGCCGTACCGAAGGCCGGCGGCGCGGCCCGCTTCGCCGAGGTGGAAGGCGGCGACGTGCAGCCTCCCACGAAAATTGAGCGATTCACCGACAATCTCTACGAGAAGATCGACGGCCGTGAGGGCCAGTACCGCGCGTTTGGCTTCGTGGAGCTGCGCTTCGGCCAGTACCAGGACACCCGCCGGCAGCAGACGTACGACGTTTACCTCTACGACATGGGGCAGCCCAACAACGCGATGGGCATCTACATGGCCGAGAAGAGCGAAGGGGCTCAGGCCATCCCCGTCGGCCAGGAGGGCTACCTCTCCGGGGTCAATGCCTATTTCTACAAGGGCAAGTATTACGTGAACGTGCTGGGGCCGTCCGAAGGCGATCAGGCCGCTGCTGAGAACGCCCGGCGAATCGCGGTTGCCATTGCCGAAACAATCGCGGATACCGGCAAAAAACTGTGGGCCGATGCCCTCCTGCCCAGGGAAGGCCGGCTCGAACTGAAATATCAGCCCGAAAGCGCCTTGGCCCACGATTTCCTTGACCGCTTTTTCTTCGCGACCTACAAGCTGGAGGGCGTCGAGTTCAAGATGTTCATCCACAAGGCGCCCGGGGCCGACGAGGCCAAAGCCCTGTTCGCCAAGTATGCGGAGGAAGCGCCCAAGTATGACACACTCGTCTCCCGCGAATCGAGCGACGGCGGCGAAACCATCGTGACCGAGTCCATGGGCGCTTATACGGTGGCTTTCCACAAGGGCCCATACTTCGCGGGTGTGACGGATTGCAAAGACCGCGAACGGGCCATCCAGCAGGCGGCGGCGTTCTGCAAAACGTTGAACGCCGACGACAAAGGCGAACCCGCTCCGGCCGGGGCGGCGCCCAAGGACGAATCGCCATCGGAAGCCGAAGGGGGTGACGAATATGGCTACTAAGCGCAGGCAGGAAGATGCAACGGCCGGGCCCCATACCGGCCGTTCCACGCAGGGTCGGCTTATGACGTCTGCGAATCAGTCTGGGTGGCCCGCTTCTTCCGGGTGGCCCACCTTTTCTGGGTGGCCCACCTCTTCAGAGGTGGGTTCATGATTTCTGCGGCTTTTGCCGAAAAGATGACCCCCGGCCCGACCTGTTCTCGCCAAAACGGATGGTGAATATGGCCAACAATGAAAGATCGGAGCGTGAATTGTCTGCGTCTTCCGGCGTGACGCGCCGCGAGATGCTGATTCGCGGCGGGGCGACGGTGGCCCTGGCCGGCGCCGCCGCCATCGGCGCGAAACTGCTGTACGACCCGGTGGGCGATGCCGGCCTGCAGCCGCCGCCCGCGATCCAGCTCAAAGACTATTTCGGGAAGATCAAGGCCGAGTACCCGGCCTCGGCCCCGCGTATCTCGACCGCGTTTGGCCGGCCGGAGTACCTGGAATCGCCCGACAAGATCGCCCAGATGGTCCGCGCCGCGATAGGCGGCCTGGATGAGAAGGGCGGTTCGCTGGGCATCCGCCGCTTCATCAGCAGGGGCGACACGGTTTGCATCAAGCCCAACGTGGGGTTCGATCGCGGGCCGGCACTGGGGGCCACAACCAACCCTGACGTGGTCCGGGCGGTCATTCGCCTTTGCCGGGAGGCCGGCGCCAAGCGGATCATCGTCGCCGATAACCCCATCGAAGACCCGGCCGCCTGCTTCGCCAAGAGCGGCATCAAGGCCGCCGCCGAAGCCGAGGGGGCGGAGGTGGTCATCCACGCCGATGCGCACGACGCCCCCGTGCAGGTCCGCCCGGGCAGCCCCGACCCCGCACGGCACGAGGCCCTGGGCACCTGGCCGATCTTCTGGAAGCCGCTCAAGGAGGCGGACAAGGTCATCGGCATTCCGCCCATCAAGGACCACAATCTCTGCTTCGCGTCCATGGGCATGAAGAACTGGTACGGGCTGCTGGGCGGTCGGCGCAACCAGTTCCACCAGGCCATCCACAACATCATCAGCGACCTGGGCTTCATGATGAAGCCGACGCTGATCGTGGCCGACGGCACGCGCGTCATGATGAAAAACGGCCCCACCGGCGGGCGCATGGAGGACATCAGGATCGGCGGCGTGGCCGGCGCCCCGGCCATCGTGGCCAGCGTGGACCAGCTCGCCTGCGATTCCTATTGCCTCCAGAAGCTTCTAGGGCGCGACCCGGCCAACCTCCAGTATCTCCAGTTCGCCTGGGACAAGTTCGGCGGCGATGCCTCCCGGATCGTGGCCAGGCACTGGCAGGAGTATCACGGGCCGGGGTTGGTGGTGGAGGCGAATGTTTAGTTCTCAGTTTTCAGTTCTCAGTTCTCAGTTCTGGGGGTGGTGATTCAGTTGAGACGAGAGAAGACAGATGCAAAACTTCAAGACATTGAAGGTGTGGCAAGCGGCTCATCGACTTGCGCTGGATGTTTACCATGCAACGCGCAAGTACCCGAGGGAAGAGCTCTACGGCCTGACTCGGCAATCGCGTGAGTCGGCAAGCTCCGTGCCGACGAACATCGCGGAGGGGTGTGGACGGGGAGGTAAGAAGGATTTCTCGCGTTTCCTGAGAATTGCTGCCGGTTCCGCCAGCGAACTCGAGTACCAACTACTCCTCGGCCATGACTTGGCGTACTTGTCGCCTTCAGACTATTTGCGGTTGAATGCGCAAGCCATCGAAGTGAAACGCATGCTTGCCGCTCTCATTACCAAAGTCGATCCGTGTGATGAGCCGGAAGCAGGGCAGCGGCTTGCCAAAACTGATAACTGAAAACTGATAACTGAAAACTCTATGCGTATCACAACCGTCCGCATCATCGTCCAAACCATCGTCATGACCCTGTTCATGACCTTCGTCTTCATCACCACCTTCGCGCATCTCAATGAGGTGCCGGCGTTGGCCTTCTGGGTGAGCAAGTTCCTGGAGATCGACCCGCTGGTGTCGATTGCGACCAGCATTACCACCCATACCCTCTACAAGGGGTTGGCCTGGTCGCTTGTTCTGCTGATTCCCACGCTCTTCCTGGGGCGATTCTTCTGCAACTGGATCTGCCCCTACGGGATCCTGCATCAGTTCACCGGCTGGCTGTTCAATACGCGCAACGCCAAAGCGAAGATCGATTCCAACCGCTACCGCCGGCTGTTCCAGGTCAAGTATTACATTCTGATCGGTTTCATCGTCGCGGCCTTTTTCGGCAGCCTCCAGATCGGCCTGCTCGACCCCATCTGCCTGCTGCACCGCTCGTTGACCGTCTCGATCCTGCCGGCGCTCAATGCCGGATCCAATTCGCTCTCCCAGGCCACCGAGGGCACGGCCCTGCGAACCTACGGCGACTGGCTGGATTTCGGCGACCCCAGGGTCCATCAGCTCGGCTGGGTGGTCGGCTTCCTGCTCTTCTTCCTGGTGGCGATGAACCTCGTTATCCCGCGGTTCTTCTGCCGCGTGCTTTGTCCCCTGGGGGCAACGCTGGGGATCCTGAGCCGCTTTTCGCTCTGGCGGATCGAACGCGACCCCAAGAAATGCACCGACTGCGACTTGTGCCTCCAAAGCTGCGAAGGGGCCAGCGACCCGCACACCAAGCTCCGCAAGAGCGAGTGCTTCGTCTGCTTCAACTGCATCGAAGACTGCCCGCACGACGCGCTGAGCTTTGCCCTGTTGCCGAAGCGCAATCACGAAGTCGCCTGGCCGGATATTTCCAAGCGCCGGGCTGCCCTGGCGGCGCTGGGCGGGCTGTTGTTCTTCCCCTTCAGCAAGCTGTCCGGGCGCACCACCCGCGATTTTTCCACCAAGGTCATCCGCCCGCCGGGGTCGGTTGAGGAGCTCGAGTTTCTGGAACGCTGCATCAAGTGCGACCAGTGCATCCGCGTCTGCCCGACCAACGTGCTCCAGCCGGCCATGCTGGAGGCCGGCCCCGAGGGTGTCTGGACGCCGATCATGAACTTCCGCATCGGCTTCTGCCAGCTTAACTGCACGGCCTGCGGCCAGGTCTGCCCGACCGGAGCCATCCAGCGAATCAGCGTCGAGCAGAAGCTCGGCCTCGGGCCCTACGAGCAGGACGGTCCCGTCAAGCTGGGCACGGCGCATTACGACCTGGGCCGCTGCCTGCCCTGGGCCAAGAACATCCCCTGCGTGGTCTGCGAGGAGGTCTGCCCGACCTCGCCCAAGGCCATTCACTCTGAATACCGGCAGCTCCTCGTGCGCGATGGCAAGAAGCAGATCGTCTCGGCCACGCCGGTGACGGTGACGCTGGCCGACTACCCTAACCCCGGCCAGGCGTTCGGCGAACGTTGCACCTTCAAACCCAACGAATACCGCGGCGACCGCACAACCTCCTACCACGTGCAGATTATCCATCGCGACGGCACCAGCGAGACCCACGCCATCCTGGGCAACGACGGCGACACCCTCCTGATCGGCGAGCTCGACGAATCCGGCGAGGTGGTCAATGGTTCCAAATTCGCAAAGATCCCCGTCCGCGGCGAGGTGGCGGCCATCCATCTTGAGTTCAAGGTGCCCAAGATCGACACCGAGCTGTGCATCGGCTGCGGCCTGTGTGAGAAGGAGTGCCCCGTGGTGGGTGACCGCCGGGCGGTGTACGTGACAGCCGAAGGTGAGACCCGCTCCCAGCAGTACCTGGAGCGCGATCGCAACCGCTCGCTGCGGCTGATGAAGGGCTGAGCGAACAAGCAGGGATCCTAATCGTAATCCTGCTCTTACTCCTACTCATAGTCCTAATCTTGATCCTACTCCTTCTCTTTCTCTATCCGGCCGAGAGATCAGGAGTAAGATGAAGATTACGATGAAGTTGCATCCTCGTTCCGAGCCCGTATGCTGTCCAAAGCGCAGGCAACAAGGACGCCCGGGCAGGTAACCTGAGGGCCTTGAGTACCGCGATTCAGGGCATCCATCGTGGTGGATTTGAAATTACCCAAGCTCTCCGCAGTCCTGATCCCCGTGTATCGGGATGCCGATGACGTGCGCATCGTGCTCATCGAGCGCGGGGCGGGGGGGATGCATGGGGGACAGGTGGCGCTTCCCGGCGGCAAACCCGAGCCGGGCGATGCCTCGCTGCTCGACACCGCGCTGCGTGAGGCCGAAGAGGAGACCGGCCTGCTCCGCTCGCAGGTGACCGTGCTCGCCGCTCTGGACCCCGTTGACACCCGCACGAGCGGGTTCCGCGTCCACCCGTTCCTGGCGCGCGTGCCCGGCGACGTCTGTTATCGGCCGCGCGACGGAGAGGTTGCGGCGGTGTTCACCGCCAGTGCCCGGCGGATTCTGGATCCCGCCAGCCGATGCACGCGGACACTCGATTTCCGCGGCTGGGCGGAGCCCCAGTCGGTCGAGTGTGTTTTGCTGGAAGACCATCGATTGCTGTGGGGACTGACGCTGCGCATCCTGGACCCGCTCCTCCCGCGCCTGTTGGCCGGCGAATGGCCGGCCATTGGATGGCGGCGCTAGCAGCCCGTGGCAGAAGTCCCGGCAGGCTCGAGCACTCTCTCGATTTTCGAGGAAATCGACGGATCGTTTCAGTGCCACTGAGTTTCACCACGGGCTGCTAATGCCGTTTCCAGTACACCAGTTTTCTCGGCGGATCAGGCGGGCAAGATGCCCGCCCCCCAGAAGAGCCGGCCGACGTTGCCGGGGGGCGGGCACCCTGCCCGCCTCATTGGCCGAAGCGCGAAACTCCTGGACCGGAAAGGGCGCTGAACATGGCAGTTGGCCCTTCGAGGGACGGGCGTCTCGCCCGCTTGCACTCCAATGTGGCGCCGGCATATGGTGAGCCGGCCAGCTCTTGCGGTGAAAACAAGGGCGGCAGGCTTCTGAGATGATCCGGCAAACTCACTGGATGCGAACGGGCGGGCGATTGCCGTGTCGAAACCCATCGAGCGTAATTCGCTGGACATTCCCGTGGAGTGGCAGGAGGGCGCGTTGCCCTGCTGCGATGTCCCCATCTGCCTGCGCATCAAGCTGCAAAACGCCCGGCACTGCGCACCCTGGTGTGAGTAGCCTTCCCTTTGCGCTCCCAATCCATCTCAGAACCTGAACACTTGGCCTGTGGTTCTGTTGATGACATTCGTCCACACGGAATCTTTGAATACAAGGACCTCATCACCTGTGTTCCAGGTTGACGGTGGAGTGTGGGGAGCAGTGGTGTATACCTTTCCGTTCGACAGAGCGAGTGTTTTCTCTTCCGAATTGATGTTGACGAGCTGGGCTCTCGTTGCCACGCCGAAATACAGTGCCCGGATGGGTTTCCAGTTTCCGACGTGGACCAGTTCGTATCCTGTTGAAGGATGAGCAGTACTCTGGTTGTGAATCGGATCTCCCACCTGCCAGGATGCAAATTCACGGCCCTCCTCAGGAGTTGGGCGGTCGTGGAGTCCCCACACGGTCAAATCGTCCAATACGATCATGCCGTCAACACTCTTGTCCATGAGTTTCGGGGTCTTGCCGCGGATAATCTCTTCAATCGGCCTGCCGTCCGTATCTTGAATATCGATCGATCGGAAGAGTTGGAGGCCGAGCAACTGTTCGAAACCGCCTATTTGGGCGGCATCGATCTCGGCACAGAGCACATCGCCGTTGGCAAGAAGAGCATATCCCGCCAGCGCGTCGAGCACCGCGGGGTCGTCGGATTCAACTACGGCAAGGAGCACAAAGTCCCCACTATCGGTGATCAGGGAGCCTTGAATCCTGATACGGAATTCCCCGGGGTTCGATATTGTGGCGCCTGTGAGGTGCTGGACTGAAACAAGAATCAGTCTGCGCCCGTCTGTGTAGGCGTCGAGGAAGGTGAGGGGGATCTGAACAGGCGGAGGAGTCGTCTGCTCATACCCGGCCGGAATACTGATCGAAAAGGAGGGGCCGTGAATTGCTGTTGGTGTATTCGGCGGCCCGGATGACTGAGCTGGCGGATCTGAGTTCGCCGTATCATCCCGATCATTCGCGGGTGGCACCAGGCCGCACATTTGGCCCATGCAAAGTACGAGGATCAGGATCCCAAAGCACAACGCTCGCTTCATTGCACTATGCTCCACCGCAGGGTCCATCGTTACATCGCATTTGCACTCTCAATAATACAGTCAGATAGATAACTCTGCAAGAGGGGGCAACGGAATCTCGGGACAGCTTGCGATGGTTCATGCTCTTTATGTCTCCCACGTCCGAAATTCAGCACCACTGCAGCCCGGGGAGCACCAGATGCCTCACCCCACGTCCTTGCGTCCCGAACCGGCGAGATAAGGAGCTTCGTCAAAAACAGAAAGCGGCGAGTAAAGGGGACATTCTGCTTGTCGGGCACGCTGTTTGACGCCGGGGAACAACTTAGCTCGAACGGCTCGGCTGAACCGGCCCGGAGCGCGCTCGTCGCGCCGCGGCTTTGCGAACCGGTCGTCACGATGCGCCCCGTTTATCGACCCTCGGCCTCAGCTTCCTCAACAGGCTTTTTGAACCGCCCCACAAAGCCGCCGCCGGGCTGGAGCACGAGGGACAGGGTCTGCCCCCGGTTCACCATCACGCCCGCTTCCGTGCGGCTTGCGGTCTTCGGGCCTTTCATGTCGTGACAAAGGGTCGCCTGGTAATCGCCGTCGGCCAGGAAGGAAAGGTCAAGTTCATAAGGGCGTTCCTGGTCGCGGCAGTTCAGAATGCCTACATACCAGTCCGAGCCGGACCGCCGGGCAAAGGCGACGCATTCGCCGATGGCCGAGCCCTGGAGCACGCGCGTTTCGTCCCATACCGGCGGCATGGTGCGAACGAGATTCAGGAACGGGCTGTCGAGATACGCCTCCGGATGGTCCGGCCAGCAGATGAACGGCGAGGTAAAGATGACCGCGGTGGCCAGCTGGAAGACGGCCGTGGTGTTCCTCAGGAACTTGGGACGCACAAAACCCGGCAGGAAATCACCGTGGCCTGCCACCATGCGGGTGAAGGGCAGGGCGCCGTAGTGGGGCAGCGGTAATTCCTGCCAGAGCACGTATTCCTGCTCCCGAAGCCCCTCCCGCGTGATCTCATGGGGCCAGGTACGTGTTTCGCCGGTGGGCTTGTTGGCCCCGTGGAAGCTGACCATGAGCTGGAGTTCGGCGGTTTCCCGCAGGATGTCCTCGTAGACCTCGATAATCTGCCTGCTCTCCGAGTCAAAGAAGTCAATCTTGACGCCCTTGGCGCCGGCCGCCTTGCACTTCTGGAAAAACTCCCGGCGCGTCTTCGGATCGGTCAGCCCCGGGCCGTCGTTTCGTCCCTCGGGGTAGGCGTTCCAGACGATGATGCCCACTTTCCGGGCCGCACCGTATTCGCACAGCTCCTTGAGCCGGGCCCAGACGTCGCCGCCGTCGCGGAGGAAACCCCACCTTTCGGTGCGCCAGCCGGCGTCCACCAGCAGGTACTCGCAATTCATGGCCGCGCACATGTCCACGAACCATTTCTGGCGGAACCACTGCGCGCCGTCATTGAAGAACACCGCCCAGGTGCACGGGCCCTTGCCCGGCCGGATCCATTCCGTGTTGGCGCCCTGGGGGAAAAGGCGCGGATCCGGCGGTTCGCCCAGGCTCGGAATTACGTCCGAGTTCACCAGCGCGTTGAGGTCTTCGGCCACGATGGTCACCCGCCAGGGCGAAACGATCTCGCCATCCATGACCCAGCCGTCCGGGTCGTCCTGGAAGACGGCCTGGAGCGTCGTGGTTCCCGTGGGCCGCAAGGTCATGCCACTGTACTTGTAGAGGCAACCTTCGCTGATCAGAGCGTAACCGCCGCCGGGCAACTCCACCGTAAGCGGGCAGCCGATGAACGCGCCGCCCTTGTTCGTTTTCGTCGGGATCTTTTCCACCAGGCTGCGACGATACACGCCTTCGTAATTGCGCGTGTTGTCCTGCCACCAGACCGGGCTGTCTTTGGGCAGGCGCCATGCGGTGGCTTCGCCGGTGATCCGGCGCTTGCTCTTGCCGGGAAGGCGGTATCGATAGGCGACGCCATCATTGAAGACGCGCACCTCCAGCGTCCAGGTCATGTCGTCGGCCTGCCGTGCAATCGGCAGAATATGTTCGAGGCAATGGTTCACCGCTTCGGCCTTGCCGCCGAGCCACGGATACGTCTCGCGGATTTCTCTGCTCCTGGGATTGCCCGGGGTCACGCCCAGCCCCGTGTCCTTTCCGTCCACGATGACGCCCAGCGGCGACGGTTCCACGACCACAGTTGCGGCTCGCGCGACGGCGAAGGTCAGACGGCCCGTTTCATCCGTGGTGACGGTGGCCTTGAGTTTCCCATCCGGGCTGAGAAACGAATGATTGGTTTCGCCGCTGGCCGGAAGAGCCGGCAGGATCAGAACGGTCGTCAAGAATCCCAGGAGTGTGTCCCATTTCATGCCATGCATTCTCCAAAACGCGCGGCCGGGGGCCGCAACTCGCTCAGGGTGTCGCCGGCCGTCAGGTTCCAGGGCCGGCGGCCGGCCTCTCGGTTGTGCCGGGCGCCCGGCCGGCTGTTGCAGCGAGGAAACGGCCTCAATCTTCCCGTCGTTCCCCAGCAGGATACCAGCTATTGGCCATCGGCGGGTAGTCGCCCGGTGCGCCCACTCGGCAATGGGGTCTGGCAAAGGGTTATGGTGAAGCCGCTGGGCGCGAAAGGTCAGGCCTGAAAACTGGTAACTGAAAACTGACAATCTGCCGGAGAAGGGCGCGCCCAGCCCGCCCGCTAACCTTAGGATTTTTCCCGATTTATGTGCGGACAAGCCGTTTCCGTGGCCGACAATGTTATCATTCACTGGTCCCCACCCGATGCCAGAATCGGAGGATGCCGGTCGTGCAGCTGCGAATCGGCTTGGGACCGTCTGCGACGGCGTGCCCTGGATAGACGTAACTTGTGAAGAGAAAGAAGGTTGCAAATGAGGACGATCGCCCATGTGACCCATGAGGCAGTGCAGAAAGTCGGGGGGATCGGCGCGGTTCTCCAGGGATTGCTGACCAGCAGGGCCTATCAGGCCGTGGATCAGCGGACGATCCTGATCGGCCCGCTCTTCCCGGTGGATGGCGGAGGGCGGCTCGGACCGCACGGAGAGGTCCTTTACAGCAGCCTCGACGGCATCACCCAGCATCCCATGAGCGAGGCCCTGGACCGGGTCCGGCGGGAGTTCCACGTGGGGATCGTCTACGGCCATCGCACCTACATCGACCCGCACACCGGCGCGAAAGTCTCTCCCGAGGTGGTCCTGATCGACACCTCGCGCATGGACCTGGGCCGTGTCAACGCCTTCAAGGGCGAGCTGTGGACCCACTACGGCATCGACTCCAAACGCTATGAGGAGTCCTGGGAATACGACCTCTACGTCAAGCTCGCTCCGCCGGCCATCGCCGTTCTCAAGGCCCTGGGCGCGGTGGACCACGGCGGCGAGTGCGTGATTCTGGCCCACGAATTCATGGGCATGCCCACCGCCCTGGCCGGCAAACTCGACCGTTCCGGCCTCTTCCGGGCCATCTTTTACGCCCACGAAGTCTCCTCCATGCGGCGCATCGTCGAGGGGCACTCCGGCCACGACGTGACCTTCTACAACGTGCTCTCCTCGGCCATCCAGAACGGGCGCTACGTGGAGGATGTCTTCGGCGATCAGCACGGCTACTATCGCCATGCCCTCGTGGAGGCCGCCCGGTTCTGCGACCGCATCTTCGCCGTCGGCGATTACGTCGTGAAAGAGCTGCGCTTCATGGGTCCGGCCTTTGCCGACGTGGCGATCGACACGGTTTATAACGGCGTTCCAGCCGAGAAGATCACCCTCGACCAGCGGCGGATCAGCCAGAAGCGGTTGAAAGACTACGCCGAAATCCTGCTCGGCGACCGGCCCGATTACATTTTCACCCACGTGACGCGCCTGGTAGTCAGCAAGGCCCTGTGGCGCGATCTGCGCGTGCTTGAGCAGCTTGAACCGGCCTTCCGTAAGGCCGGCAAATCCGCGGTCTTGTTCGTTCTTTCCACGGAAATCCCCTCCCGCCGGCCGGAAGACATTCGCAAGATGGAGCGTTGGTGGAAGTGGCCGGTCGCCCATCGTGAGGTAGACCCCGACCTGTCCCACGGCGAGGCGCTGTTCTACCAGGGTGTGCAGGAATTCAACGCCCGCTCGCGCAACATCAAGATCGTCTACGTCAACCAGTTCGGCTGGGAGCGGGCGGTCTGCGGCGATCGCATGCCGGCGGACATGACCTTCATGGATATTCGCCGGGGCAGCGATCTCGAATTCGGCCAGAGCATCTACGAGCCTTTCGGCATCGCTCCGCTCGAGCCGCTCACGTTCGGCGCGGTTTGCGTGGTTTCCGAAGTCTCCGGCTGTGCGGGCTTTGCCCAGAAGGCGATCGGCGGCGAGCAGGTGCGCAACCTGATCCTGACCGATTACTGCGACCTGGGCGGGCAGGAAATGAGCGAGCAGGAGCTGCTGGCCATCGGCCAGGAGTGGCGCGACGAGCAGGAGCGACGCGTGGCCGCGCAGGTGGCCCAACGCATCCTGGCCGCCTTGCCGACCGACGACGCCTCCGCCAAGGCCCTGCTGACCAAGGGCTACGAGATCGCCCGCCGGTTGAGCTGGGAAGTGGTCGCGGGCGAGTTCGTCCTGCCGGGCATCGATTCGGTCTGCCACCGGCCGCGCGTGGTGCGGGTGGCGTAGAGCGCTTGGCCGTCGCGTTTGATTGGGCCGGTTTTCAGACGCCGGAAACCAATTCTGTCGCTCGGTGCGGATCCTCTTTGCTGAGGGTCGGAGCAGCCGGTTTATCGGCGGCAACCAACGGATAGACCACACCCGCCAGCGCGGCGCCGACGATCGGGGCGAGCCAGAACAGCCAGAGCTGCCCGAGCGCCCACCCTCCGACGAAGAGTGCGGGCCCCGTGCTGCGCGCGGGGTTGACGGAGAGATTTGTCACCGGAATGCCGATCAGATGAATCAGCGTCAGACTCAGCCCAATGGGGATGGGCGCAAAGCCTTGAGGGGCGCGCCTGTCGGTTGCGCCCAGGATAATCAGCAGGAAGAAGAAGGTCAGCACGATCTCCGCCACCAGGCAGGCCGCCAGCGAGTATCCGCCGGGCGAGTGCTCGCCGTATCCGTTTGCCGCGAACCCGGCGGCCGTCGTGAATCCCTGCTGCCCGCTGGCGATCACCCACAGAACCGCCGATGCCGCTATGGCGCCGACAACCTGTGCGCAGATGTAGGGCAGCAGTTCTGTCCGCTTGAACCTCCCGCCCACGCACAGGCCCACCGAGACGGCCGGGTTGAGATGGCACCCCGAGATGTGCCCAATGGCGTAAGCCATCGTCAGCACGGTAAGGCCGAAGGCCAGCGCAACGCCTGCCAGGCCGATGCCCAGGTTGATGGGCGTGGCCCCCTGGGTGGCGATGAACTTGGCCGCCAGCACGGCGCTCCCGCATCCGCCGAAGACAAGCCAGAAGGTTCCAAGAAACTCCGCCAGCAGTTTGTTTTGCAGCTTCACGATGTCTTCTCCTTTCCTGACGTGTGGTCCCCCGAACTCCCACATGTTGACCAATGCGAACCGGCGGGTCGGCCGTGGTGCAGCCTCCGAGGTTCATCCACTTGGCGCAACGTGCCGTTGTTTGAAGCGATACGGCGGAGCAGTTGAGGTGTCCTGCCTTGACGGCTCTCGCCAAAAGACCGGCGTCCGACAAGAGTGTATGGTAGCGGATTCTCTGCTGTGTGCAAAAAACGTCGTACAAAACGGACGGGAGCCCTGTGCTTCCCTGAGGTTACGACGCATCGGTGCTCGTTCACGGCGCCCCCGGCTCGCCGGAGGCCTGCCAAGGCGCGAACGCGCCCGCTTCCCGTCGGCGGACGTCCGGCGGGGTACTGTGTGGCTGGGCTGTAGCGCTATCGCATATAATGATTTATCAGACCCTCCTCCGGGGCCGGGTTTGAGCCCGGCGGCTCGGCGGTCGATAACGCTGATGGAAGAGAGGCGTAGCCATGGACGTGAACAGACTCCTCGGGGCATGTGTGATTCTGGCGATCCTTGTTGGTACGCCGTTCGTTCACGGCCAGGCCTTCATCCAGCAGGGTAACGCGCTGGATGCCAACCCCCGCGTCGGCTCCGGCGGGCTGAACTATGGCGCGCGCCAGTACGCGCCCAACGCCGCCAACCGCATCGTCACCGGCAACGTGGCCGGCGGGGGGAGCTTCCGCGGCTTTTCGCCGATTCGCGACCCCAGTTCATTGTTCTTCAACAACTATAACTCGCCGTACTATGGCGGTTCAGGCGATCTCGGTCTCTCCGGGTTGGGCAGCTACAACTCGCAATATGGCCTGCCGTCCGACCGCCTGTCGCTCTTCAACCGAGAATCGGTGAGCGTCAACACCATCCGTCAGAGCGGGGGGCTCGCTAACGCCAATCGTACGCCGTACTATTCGCCCGGGAGCACAGTCGCCAATACCGGGGCCATCGTCGCCGGTCTCAACCGGCCGGGCAGTTCGCAGTTGATTTCGCCGTACACGCCCGCCCGCCCGGACATGCGGATTACGCCGCCCAACCCCCTGGACACCGCTCGAACCGGCGGGGGCTCGTTGTTGAACATCTCTCCACGCCTCGTGCGCATTGACAGCGGCGCCCAGTTGACCGGACCGGTCAATCAGCGTTTGCTGGACAGCCGGCTTTTCGGAGCTGTCCGCGAGGTTCCGATAACGGATCTGGCCAGTCAGGCTCAGCGCAGTTCCGGCAGGGCCCTGTCGGCTCCTCCGCCGGACATGACCCGGCCTCGGCCGGGTCTTCTGCCGGATGGGACCGAACCCCGGCTGATACCCGAGGAGCCGTCCATGGAAGACATCGAGGATCTCCCGGGCAATTTGCGCGTGGCTTCGGAGGCCGGTCGTCTGGCTGCCGGGGGGCCGAATGCCGCCCTGCGGGGAACCGACCGAACGCTTGCCCGGGCCATTTCTCCGTTACCGGACCGGGAAGCGACTGCCCGGGCCGAGCAAAGAGGAGCAACCGGGCGGCAGCCTGGCGCCGGAGCGGGGCAACCGGATCTGGATTCGGCCGGACCTCTACGCAGCTTTGTCGGTACTCAGGTCACGGCAGCCGATCGATACCTGGAAGAAGCTGAGGATCTGCTCAAGAAAGGCCAGTATTATCGGGCTGCGGATGCTTTCGCGGTCGCACAGGCCATTGATCCGGGGGATCCGTTGCCACTACTGGGACGCTCGGCAGCGCTGCTGCTGGCGGGCGATTACATGAGCAGCGCCAACCTCCTGTTCACGACCATCCGGCTGTTTGAATCGCAGGCGGCCCTGCGCGTGGATCTGAAAGCCCTTGTGTCCGATATTGTGCTGCTGGAGACCCGCCGGTCCGACCTGGAGGAACGACTGCAACTCTTCAATGATTTCCGGCTGCGATTTCTGCTGGGTTATCTGCAATTCTCGACCGGTCAGCCAGAGGATGGCCTTCTCAATATGCGCCAGGCCGCCCAGGAGGCCCCTGCGGAACTTGGGGCCCTCAAGGGCTTTGTGGCCAGGCTGAAAGAAAAGTCCTCTTCCGGGCCGTCCACCCGCCCGGCGAAGTAATCAGATTCAATTTCCCTCACCTCCCTAATGGATTCGCGCGCCCGCGACGCCGATAAGACACGAAAACCCCCGGCGCGCGGCGGAAGCTCGTATTCTTCCGCCGGTGGGTGGATGTGGCTTGGACGAGAAACGCTGAATGGACCTCGCAACCTGGATTGGCTTGCTGGCCGCAGTGGGCATGTGCTTCTGGTCGCTCTACAGCGGAGCGGGCGGAAACGTTGGCGTCTATTGGGACAAGCCTTCGGCCATCCTGGTGATCGGCGGCACGATCTTTGTCGTGCTCATGACCCAGGCGATGGATCGTTACTTCGGCCTCCTGCGAATCATCAAGCGGGGGTTCTTCACCCGGCGGCAAAGGCTGTCCGCGGTCGTGAACCAGATCGTGCGCCTGGCGGAGATTGCCCGCCGGGAAGGCGTCCTCTCGCTGGAAGGGGCCATCAAGAACATCGATGACGAATTCCTCGCCAACGGCATTCGGCTGGTGGTGGACGGCACCGCCGCCGGCGAAATAGAACAGATCCTCAATGCCGAACTGGAAGCGATGGATTCACGCCACAGCCAGGGCAAGGCCATTCTGGATCTGATCGCCAAATATGCTCCCGCGTTTGGCATGATCGGCACCCTGATGGGTCTGGTGGCCATGCTCAACAACATGGACGATCCCAAGAAGATCGGTCCGGGTATGGCGGTCGCGATCCTGACCACCTTCTACGGGGCGATCATCGCCAATGTGTTCTGCCTGCCGCTGGCGGACAAGCTCAGCTTCCGCAACGAGGAGGAAATGCTCCTCAGGACCATCATGGTCAAAGGCATTCTGTCGCTGCAGGCCGGGGATAACCCGCGTACCACCCAGGCCAAGCTGGCGGTCTATCTGCCGGCCAAGGAACGTCTGGCGCTCAGCGGCTACCGTCAGACAGAGAGCGCCAAATGACGCGCGTGGGCCCTCTGGATCGGGCCGCCCGGTGAAATCCGGATGGCGCACTGAAAGCTCAACGCTCAAGACCGCGGATCCGGAATTGAGAAGAAGCCATGGCTCTGAAGAAGAAAGAGGCTCCTGCGGGAGCTCCTGAATGGGTGCTTACCTACGGCGACATGATGTCGCTGCTGCTGTGCTTCTTCATTCTGCTGGCGGCGTTCGCGGACTATGAAGCGGGCGCATCCAGCGAGCAGGTGAAACTGGCCATCGCCTCCATCCAGGAGGCATTCGGGGTGAAGGTTCCGGGCAATGCCATGAAGACCGCCGTCGAGTTCAACTCGCTGGTGGAAGAGCTCAAGGCCGCGGTTCGCGAATTGCAGCACCGGGCCAAGGGCGACAGCCACGAGGAAGGTCTTCGCGGCAAGCATTTCCGGCTGCGCAAGCTGCGCGACGGGATGGAGATCGTTGTCGGAGGGCCCATCCTGTTCGAGCCCTTCGCCAGCGAGCTCACTGTGGAAGGACAGCAATCGCTGGCCCAGATTGCCGCCGTGCTCAAGGGGCATCGCAACATGATCGAAATCCGTGGCCATGCCGGAGAGGGCGCGGGGGCTGCCGACTGGACCTACAAGGACGCCATGCGCCTCTCGCACGCCCGCGCCGAGCGCGTCGCTCAAGAGCTGGTGACCGCCGGCCTGGATCCCCGGACGCTCCGCCTGGTCGCGGTCGGCGAAAACGAGCCCCTTTCCAAGGATGAATTCGGCCGGACGGTCCGGGGGGACAGCCGGCGGGTCGAAATCATCGTCCGAGAATCACTGCTTGACGACTACCGCGAGACCCCCAGCGGCCTTTGAACTCCTGGCGGAATGTCTACACCAAAGGTCAATCGCCTTCCAGTCGATATCCCCTAATGAGGTTTCACCTCCCGGCGACGCTCCAATCCGCCGGCACGGGCATGCCTCAGGGGTAAGCACATGGATTTTGCGACCATCATCGGCATTGCCTTTGCGGTGGGGGCCATTCTCTGGGCCATGTACGAGGGAACCCACGGCCACCTGGATGCTTTTTACTCCACCGAAGGGTTTGTGCTGGTGCTGGGCGGCTCAATCGCGGCCGTTTGCCTGTCCATGCCGCTGCGCTCGGTGCTCAACGTGTTCGGCTATCTCAAGAACTGGGTGCTGGCCAGGGAACTGCCGGTCCACGAGACGATCAAGAAGCTGGTTCAGTTCGCGGAAATAGCCCGCCGGGACGGCATGCTGTCGCTCGAGAAAGTCATCGCCGAGCAAACCGATCCCTTTCTCCGCAAAGGCCTCCAGTTGGCCGTGGATGGCTGCGATATCGACATGATCGAAGAGGCCCTGCAGATCGAGATCGAAGCGCTCGGCGAGCGCCACAAACAGGGCAAGAGGTTCTTCGAGCTGATGGGCAAGTACGGGCCGGGCTTCGGGCTCACCGCCACGCTGATCGGCCAGATCGCCATGTTCCGCAACCTGGGTGGCGACAGTGGCGCCATCGGCAAGGCGCTGGCGATCGCTCTGATTGGAACCCTGTACGGCTGCCTGATTGCCAACGTGGTTTGCGGCCCCATCGCTGACAAGCTCGCGATCCGCTCCGCCGAGGAGAAGATGCTCCGGGAAATGATCTTGGTCGGGATCCGAAGCATTCAGGCGGGGGACAATCCGCGCATGGTCGAGCTGAAGCTGCAATCGTTCCTGTCGGCCCGCGAGCGGCGGGCTCTGCGGAGCAATACAAAGGCGTAAGGGGAGAGAAATCACGCGGTGGTATTCGCGGCCGACGACGACCCGCGGCCCCCGGCCGCTGCTGTCCGGCTTTTCGTGGGTGAGCCATGGCGAGGAAACAAAAACCACCCGAGCAGGAAGAGCACGGCGAAAGCGCGCCCATGTGGATCGTCAGCTTCGCGGATCTGGTCACGTTGCTCATGAGTTTCTTCGTTATTCTGGCGGCGGGCAGGCCCCAGGATACGGCCACCGATCCGGAGTTCGCCAGGGTGGTGGCTTCCATCAAGGCGGCATTCAACAATCTGCCGGAAGCCTCGACGTCGTTGGATCCTCGCAAGGACCTTGACGAAATCCTTCGCAAGATCCAGGCCTTGATAGAAAAGAAAGACCCACCACGCAAGCCCGGCAAGCCTGCACGGGGCGATACCCGGGAGGAGGGCATCCCCGGCCGGAGCTTCCGCGTGCGGCGTCTGCGCGATGGGATGGAGATTACCGCCGGCGGGCCGGTCTTTTTTGAACCGCTGTCAGCGGCCCTGACTCCCCAGGGACGCCGGGAAATCGCCGCCCTGGGCGAGATTCTCAAGGGCCATCGCAACATGATCGAGGTCCGCGGCCACGCCATCGAGGAGCCGCGCCCGGAGAATTGGACCTATCAGGATGCGATGAAGCTTTCCTACGACCGGGCCTCCAACGTGACCAACGAACTGATCAAAGCCGGTATCGACCCGCGCGCGATCCGCATCGTGGCCGCCGGGCCCAATGAGCCGCTGGTACGAGGCGTCTACGATCCGGCCAGGACGGGCGAGAACCGAAGAGTCGAAATCCTGCTGCGGGAGACGCTGCTGGATGACTATTCCGGCGCTGCGCTTCCAGTCAGACGACGTTGAGCAGCCGGAGAAGGCCTGCCCCGAACACGTCCACCAGGATACTCTGCCCGATCAGCGCGGGGTTGGCCGCCGTCGCGAAGACTACCTCAATCTCTCTAGTGAAGATCCGCGCGCAGCCGGCCTGGAATAACCAGCCCGTCGAGCCCAGCAGGATCAACCACCGCGCTGCCATCGAAAGCCGTCGTGTCATTCCTTTACCTCTTCCTTTGAATCACGGGCGCCGCGGGAATCAGGGTTTCTCCGTGCAGGTGCAGACCATCAATCCGCAACCCGGGCAACCTTGTCCGTACTTGGCGTGCAGGGCGTCGCTTAAGTCCACGCCTTCCACGTTGGCCAACGTCACCAGCCAGGCCAGCACGTCCGCGAACTCCTCGCGCTTGTTGGCCTCGTCGTTGTTGTGGGCAATGGCGGCGGCCAGCTCGCCAAGCTCTTCCATCAGCCACAGGAAGGTGCCGGCCGAGCCGCGCTCCCGATCCTTGTGCGAATACATTTTCTCGATCAGACGTTGAAAGTCTCGCAGGTCCATAATGGACGTTATAATTGGCTCGTGCGTACCCAGCAACTATCGCCCGGTGAATAACCAATGATTGCTGACGAAACCCCGCCCGTAAGTCCCCGGCCATCGCCCAGGCAGACCCTGCCCAAGCGTGCCCGCATCTGTACCCGCAGGGACTTCGATCGGGTGTTTCGCGAGAAAAACCGGGCTTCTGACGGTCTCCTGACGGTCTATCTGGGCCGCAATGAGGTGGGCATGGCTCGTCTTGGGATTGCGGCCGGACGGGCGCTGGGCAAGGCCGTAACGCGAAACCGCATCAAAAGGCTGGTCCGGGAGGCATTTCGCCGCTACCGCACCGACCTGCCGCCGGGAACTGATTGGATCGTTGTGCCCCGACAGGCCGGGGCCTCCCTGCGAGAAATCGATGCCTCATTGCGACGCCTGACCGAACGACTGTTGCGGCGAACGGAGGGATAAGCAGGCATTCTGGGGATTCAGGCGAGGCGGCCTGTCACCTGCCCGCCGAGCAGTGGGTTTCTGGCCGCGATGCGCGCAAAAAGAAAGCACCGAGTGCCTTGGGGGCGAGCCCGGTGCTTTCCGGAGGGGAAAGAAGCCAAATCTCAATGACCTGACGGTCGAATACCTCCGAATGAATCCGTTGTTTTGTGCCCTGTTATTATAGGCACCCCTGATCCATCAACTATCGGCAAGAACGACCAATAAATTTAACTTCCGTACTATTCTATGCACAACCGGCCGGAATGGTTGCACATTTTACCTATTTTTACACGAACTCTCGCCTGAGCGTCTCAGCAGGTAAAGCTGAAAAGCCTCCAAGGGCGAAAAACCGTCTGCAAGCTCTTCTGCATTTGTTGCAGTCTTTCAAGGCCTTGCAGCCATCGACGGCAGCCATTCGTCGAGGACGTACCTGCAGTTGATGAGCTTTTCCAGGAGATCAACCGGCAGGTAAAAGTAGTGATTGGAGGGCTCGAAGCCGATCCTGGGGTCCTGTTTGGTCAGCTTGTAGAGCTGTATGGCGATGGCCGCTTCCTCTGCAGCAAGCTGCTGCAAGCGTTTTTCCGCGTCAGCCGCCTTGGACTTATCCGCGAGCACAGCATTGCGGGCCAGCGTGAACCGGATCTGGTTGGCCGCGCTGCGGAAATGCAGCAGGGCGGCCTCAGCAACGATGAGGTCCTCTCGCGCATTCCGCTGCTGGTCAGCGCCTGAGGCGGCTTGGGCCGTGTCCTTGAGCGCGCTGATTCCTCCGGTCCAGCCATCAGCAATTTTGCTGAGCTGGTTGGCCATGACGTCTGCCGGGTAGATCGAGCGCCACCGGTCGATGTCGTCGTAGGGGAACCCGACCATGGTGGCGTTGTATTTCGTCGGTTGCGGGTACAGGGGATTGGCGGGCCCCATCTGCATCGGACCGTTGTACACAGTGTTGATGTCAAACGGAAATTCGGTGAAGGCTTTGCTGAACGCAGACCACGCTTTCCGGCCGGCGGTGGCGCCTTCGTGGCCGTAGCGCTCGCTGGCCACGGTATTCAGGATCTCCTCCCGGCTGGCGTTGGGCCGTACCACAAATTCGCGGGCCACTTGCAGGTTCGGTGACGGGAAGCCGCCGAGGGTCCAACTGAACATGAAGTCTTTCACCCCCGCCGTGCGAAGGTTCTCGCAATGCTCGGCGACCAGATCCAGCACGGGCAGGTAGGGCACGGCGGAGAGTTCCCACGTGCAATTCAACTGCATTTTGGCCATGGGAGCCAGGCCGCGCTCCTGGGCGAGCTTCCAGTGCTGCCTGGCCCGCGGGCCGGGGCCGACGGCCGAGATGCAGTATTCATTGACCTTGCTGGGCACGCCACGGTTGATAGGCACGCCCAGTTCGCTCACGCTCATCACGCGAACGTTCTGGGGGAGGCGCTTGATGGCTTCTTCGGTATGCCGGTCAAGCCAGCCCCAGTCCCAGCAGATGATCTTCGCGTTGGGGTTGCCCTGGCGCACGCCCGCGGCGATGAGTTGATTGACCTCGGCGATGATCTCCCCGCCGCTGCGCTTGGCGCAGCGGGGACAACTGGCCTCGCGATAGTGGCTGGCGCAGTGGGTGAGGTTCTCGGAGGCGGTAATGGTGAACACACCGCCCAGATCGGGAACGTTCTTGAATACGTAAGCCAGCGACTCGGTGAGCCATTGGCGAACCTGCGGACTGCTCGTACACATGGCCACGCTTTCTGTTCCGCGCACGCCGGCAAAATCGGGGTATTTCTTGGCGAACGCCGGCGGCATGGAACGCGGCTCGTTCATGTAGAGGATCACGTCGATCCCGTACTTGCGGGCACGTTGGACGAGCCGGCGGAGAGTTTCCAGCCGTTTTTCGTGGCCGACGCCGAACTCCGGGACCAAGCTGCTGGGAGCCAGGTCGCGCAGAACGGTGTGGATCCACACCGCGTTGACGCCCTTGGCGGCCAGACGTTGGAGCAGGCCGTCGGGGTAGGGATCGAGGCTCGGATCGCTCAGCGGGTCGCCGTAGATGGCGAAGTAGGAGTAAATCAGACGAATGGGCTCGTCGGCCGCACCGGCACTCCGCTCGATCTGCCCGGCGTTGCCGATCGGTTGGGACAGCTCGTTGACGAACTCGAACCGGGGCCGGCCCGGCTTGTTCAGTTCCTCGCCGAGCTCGCGCTCGAGCAGGGCCTTGATCCGAGCGGCGTGTTGGCGAGCGGCTTCAGTGGGTTCGGTATAGCGCAGAGGTTCGCAGGCCGGCTTCAGCGCGCCCAGCTTGTGCCAGAGAAAATCGTCCTCCTTGAGCGTTTCGGCCAGACGGTGCGGCGTCCAGTCAAGCAGCTCGAGGATTTGCTCGAAGGGCAGCAGGTGCCAGTTCCGGCGAAGGATGGTGATGTATCCGCGCCGCCACTGCTGGTCGGTAGGGGGCACATGGTCAGGCAGCCCCATCGACTTGCCAATGGCCCGGACGTTCTCCGGCGTCGTCTTCAGCACGGCCGCCATCCGGGGCAGGTCCACCAGTTCCCAGTTGCGCCACACGAAGGCGTGTACACGATCCGGGAACCAGGGGAAATCCAGCGCCTTGGGCGTCGGACCGACCGGCAGTACGTCTTCGGCTTGTACGGCCGTGGGAACCAGGGCCGACAAAGCCCAAACAAGAATACAACCGCTGATTCTATAAATCATGTTCGGGTTCATGGCGGCTAGTATACCACCATGAACCCGAATAGCTAGAACGGTGTTACCCGTTGGTCAGGACCTCGCTGGCGAGGCCGATGGGTCGATCACGGCGCCCAGCAGGTGGCGTCGGGTGCGGTGTTCTCGCCGCTGAGGCAGCGCTGGAGCAAACCGAAGTCGGACTGGTCCGCATCCCCGTCGCCGTCGAGATCCGTGTTCTCACAACCGGCAGCCAGGGTCTTGACCTCCGGACCGGTCATGCAGGC
>Ga0116188_1000025_pt1 | contig 160859 bp, 111 predicted proteins | sample AD_JPNTR2_MetaG_FD_89807 | JGI IMG/M metagenome (GOLD analysis project Ga0116188, IMG submission 89807) | Active sludge microbial communities of municipal wastewater-treating anaerobic digesters from Japan - AD_JPNTR2_MetaG | ecosystem: Engineered > Bioreactor > Anaerobic > Digestate | place...
CCTTGCCCGCCTGGGTTCGTCGACCCCACCGAGTGGCCACCTGGGTACAGATGAAGATCATCATCAACGCCGCGCGAACCGCACGAAAACAACAACTTGTGGCGTAGATGCAATACGTTGTGACGAGGTGGGCCACCCGGCCCACCATTACCCGGTTAGAAAATCACACGTCATCAGCGCAAGGTCGTGCCTGCCGTTTAACGGGCAAAACGGCCGGCACCCGGCTTTCGCCGGGTACCCGGCCCGGCCGCTACAGAAAATGGCCACTTTGCGATGCAGGTTTTTGTCAGTTGCTGGGGGGCGGCGCAGCCCCCGCCAGGTTGCGAAGGGGGGCTTCTCAGGCTCGGCTCTCGGGGCTGGGTTCGTGACCGGGATGGGACCATGGGGCATGCTCTTGAGCGTCCATCACCCCGGCCCGCTGGGCCAGGATGACCAGTTCGGCCACCGAGTCGGCCCGCATCTTGTTCATGACCCGGCCCCGGTGCAGCTTGATGGTCTGCTCGGTGGTGCCCAGCTTCGCGGCGATCTGCTTGTTGGCCAGTCCGGCGACCACCCCGGAGAGCACTTCGCGTTCACGGGGCGTGAGCGTGGCCAGCCGGGCGCGCGCGTCGGCCCGGGCCGATTCGGCCTTCCGCTGCTCTCGATCGCGGGCCAGGGCGGTGTGAATGGCATCCAGCAGCACCTGGTCGTGGAAGGGTTTCTCGATGAAGTCCACAGCGCCGGCCTTCATGGCCCGGACGCTCATGGGGATATCGCCGTGCCCGGTGATGAATACGATGGGGATGCGCACGCCCATGCGGGCCAGACGCTCCTGGAGTTCCAGACCGCTTTCGCCGGGCATGCGCACGTCGAGGACCAGGCAGCCCGGCTGGGCGGGGTCAAACTGGTCGAGGAATTCGTGGACGGAATCGAAGGTGCGCGGCGTGAGCTGAACCGACCGCACCATACGGGCGATCATCTGCCGGACGCCCAGGTCGTCGTCCACGATAAATACCACCGGCATGGCTGTATCGGTCACGATGATGTTTCCTCTCCAAGCGCCGGCAGCACGGCACAGAACGTCGTGCCTCTGTCCGGCCGGGGTTCGGCCCACATCCGCCCGCCGTGGGCTTCGATAATGGATCGGCAGATGGCCAGACCCAGGCCCAGCCCGGCGGGCTTGGTCGTAAAGAACGGTTCGAACAGTCGTTCGGCGGTCGCGGGGTCGATGCCCACGCCGTTATCGCTCACGCGCAGGATGACGCCTTCGGGCGCGTGCCGGGATGCGTTCACGATCAGCTCGCGGGGGGTCTCCTGGGGGAGGCTCATGGCTTCCAGGCCGTTTCGGACCAGGTTAAGAAGCACCTGCTGCAACTGGATGGGGTCGCCGCGAATGGCCGGCAGGTCGTCGGCAATGTCAAAGCGCACGCGGGCCGCATGCTGACGCGCGTCGGCCTCCAGCAGGCCGGCGATCTCCTCGATCGTTCGCTGCACGTTGAGGATGATTGGCCGGGGCTGCTGCTGGCGGAGAAACTCGCGCAACTGCTTGATGACCGTGGCGGCCTGCTTCCCGAAGGTGACGATGTCGTTGAGGGCGTCGCGCAGCTCGGCCATGTCGGGAGCGGGAGCCGCCAGCAGGCGCTGCGCAGTCTGGGCGTTGCCGACCATCGTGCAGAGCGGTTGGTTCAGCTCGTGGGCCAGTTGGGCGGCCAGTTCGCCAAGCGTGGTAAGACGGGCCACCTGGGCCAGGGCGGCCTGATGGCGACGGGCCTCTTCCTCAGCCTGTTTGCGGTCGGTGATGTCCTGGGCGGCGCCGAGGATTCGTATCACCCGGCGTTCGCTCTCGCTCCAGATGGGGCGGGCGTGATCGCGGAGCCAGCGGATGTGCCCGTCGCGCGCGATGATCCGAAACTCGTTGACCACCGATTGGCCGGCCAGCAGGCAGCGAATGCGGCGTTCCACGATGGGCAGATCATCCGGATGGGTGATGCGGCCCCAGTCTCCGTTTTCGATGGCCGAAGGCGGGTGTCCGCTGATGCGGGAGAAGGCGTCGGTGAGCCATTCGGCCCGGCAGCGGCCCCCGGGCTCGACGCTGAACGAGTATGCGTAATCGGAAGTCAGTTCGGAGACCAGCCGGTAGCGCTCTTCACTGGCCCGCAGGGCCTCCTCGGCCCGTTCGCGGTCGCGGATTTCGCGTCGAAGCTGCTCGTTGGCCGCGGAGAGTTCGGCCGTGCGCTGCTGCACGCGGCTTTCCAGCTCGGCGCGGATCTGGCGAAGCTCGTTCTCGACCTGCTTCAAATGGCTGATATCAGTATCGATGCCCAGCACACCGCAGACCCGGCCCTCATCGTCGCGCAGGGGCACTTTGCTGGTAAGCAGGATGGCCTGCCGGCCGTCGGCCTGGCGCTCGACCTCCTCGATGTTGAGCAGGGCGCGATTTTCCTCCATGACCAGGCGGTCGCAGGCGCGGAAGTAGTCGGCCTGCTCCTTTTCCCAGGCCAGCTCGTAGTCGGTTTTGCCGACGATGTCTTCCGGCCGGTCCACGCCGGCGGATCGGGCGAAGGCCTGGTTGCAGCCGCGGTAGCGGAAGTCTCGCCCTTTCCAGAACACGCCGCTGGGGATGTGGGCGATGATGCTGGTGAGCAGCCGCCGCTCCTCGTGGGTGTCATCGATTCCGGGCTTGTGCATGTGTGTATGACTCCGCCAGGTGATCGGGCCTCAGCGAGGCTCGCCTATTCTACAGCCGGGCGGCAATCCAGGTAAGGTCGCTCCCGACCGGGACGGGTTTGAAGACGAAGGCCGCTTCCCGTCCCGCGGTCCGGCGGGGGCGCTCACGGCAAGCGTCAGGAGAACAGCCGGGTGCGGGCGGCGTCCGTGATGGCCACGAGCGCGGGATGCCGGAGCCGCCGCTCGACGCTGATGGCATAGAACTGGGCCCGGTATTTCTGCATGTCGCCGATGCGCTGGACGCGGTAGTCGCGGATGATCTCCTTCTCGATGGCGGTGTGGCCGGCGAAGAAGCCCCGCCCGTTACGGGCGCACACGCTGAGCAGGGCCACGTCCTCGAACTGGGCCACGATCTGCGGGCGGACGCGGATGGATTCGAACCATTTGTCGATCGCGATCCGCAGGGCGCTGCCGGGGGCGGGCAGCAGGGCCGGGGCCCCGTCCAGGGATTGCGGGAAGTTCTTGCGCAGCCGGGCGGCCAGCCTGGGGGCGGCGAACAGGGTGATGGCGGATTCGCCCAGCAGGTGACTGTAGGCCCGCACGCGGATCTGAGGATTGACCGGGGCGTCGGAGAGGACCAGATCGAGATCGTGAACGGCCAGGGCCGGGAGTAGTTGGGCGGGGGTGCCCTGGACGCACTCGATGCGCACCGGGCCGGGCAGGTGGAAGACCGGTTCGATCAGCCGGTAGACGATGGTTTTGGGCAGAACGTCGTTGACGCCGATGTTGATCTGAATGGAGGCGCCGGTGGCGCGGCCCTTGATGGCATCGACGAACTCCCGGCCGAGGGAGAAGATTTCGTCGGCGTAGCGGTAAGCCAGCCGTCCCGATTCGGTGAGCACCAGGCCGCGCCCGGAGCGGGAGAAGAGCTTTTCGCCGAGGGCTTCCTCGAGTTCGCGGATCTGGGCCGAAATGGTCGGGGGGGAAAGCAGAAGGCGATTGCACGCCGCGGTGATGGACCCTTCGCGGGCCACGGTCCAGAAGTAGAACAGGTGATGATAATTGAGCCAGTCCATGCCTGATTATGGTTAGGAATAACCTAACTGTCAATTCGGGATTTCTTGTCTGCCTTATTTGCTCGCCGGCCGTAACATGAATAGAACGTCAAGTGAGTGTTGCTTCAGCGAGGTGGACATGCGCCTGTACATTACCGCGCCAGGGGTTGGCCTGCGAGGTCGGGGGCGCCAGCGTCTGGAGCAGCGGTTGCGGTTGATCCTGGGCTCATGGTCGAGCCACATCAGGCGGGCGAAGGTGTCCCTGGGCGCTGCAAGCAATCCCGAGGGAGGGCTGGAGCGGGAGTGTCTGATCGAGGCACAGCTCATCCCTTCGGGCAGTGTCCGCGTCCAGGCCCTGGGGTTGGACGCGAGCACGGCATTGGAGCGGGCGGGGCGGCGGCTGGTTGTACTCGTCAAGGACGAGTTTCAGCGCAACCCGCATGGCAGTCAGAGCGGAGTTTTCTAGGTCGCCAGGGCCGACCGCGTCTTTCGGGGAACACCCTTTTTCGAAGGCTGCGGCGAAATGGAGCAGTAACGTGGCAAGACGAATTTACATCACCAAGGACGACGCCCAAAAGCTGGAGGAGCTTCTCAAGGCCGCATCCCGGTATAACACGCTGGACCGGGCGAATTTCCGGGTGCTCCAGGAGGAGTTGAGCCGGGCCAAGATCGTGGCGCCCAACCAGGTCACGCCGGACGTGGTCACGATGCACTCCTCGGTGCGTCTGCGCGATCTGCGGGACGATGAGGTCATGGAACTCACGCTGGTCTTCCCGGAGGAGGCCGATCCGGATGCGGGCAGCATCTCAGTGGTGGCTCCGCTGGGCGCGGCGATACTGGGTTACAAGGCGGGGGATACGGTTCAGTTCCGAACGCCGGGCGGTACGCGAAGCGTGCGCATCGAGGCGGTCGTTTACCAGCCCGAGGCGGCCCGCCGGGTCGAAGCGGGCTGAAAAGCATTTTTCGAGAAATTCGTCGATGCGCCCCCAGTACTCCTCCACGCGGTCGGATGGCGGGAAGTCGTTGTGATCGCACTCGTATTCGATGTAGGTCACGTCTTTAGCCAGGTCGCGTAGCCGATGGGCGTGCCAGACCGGCACCACGGTATCCCGCGTGCCGTGGGCGATCAACACGGGAATGTCCAGCGTGGACAAAACCTCATCCGTCCGGAAGGGATTGGTCACCAGCGCGGACGGGACCAGATACCGGCGGGCCATGACCGCCACGCTGGAGAAGCTGCTCTCCAGGATCAGGCCGGCCGGTTTGCGCCGGGCGGCCACCTGAGCAGCCACGCCTCCGCCCAGCGAGACGCCGTGAAAGATGATCCGGGCGCGGTCAACATCCGGGCGGCTCACCACCTGATCGTAAAACTTCACCGCATCCGTCACGATGCCTTCCTGTGAAGGGCTTCCGGCGGCCTGGCCGTAGCCTCGGTACTCCGGCAACAGGACGGAACAGCCCATGGTGTGATACTGCCGTACCCACCACCCCATGTGCTCGGCCAATTGGGCGTTGCCGTGAAAGGCGACCACAAGAGGCACGGGGCGGTCCGGGCTGGCCTGTGGCGCGGGAAGAAACCAGGCGGTCACCTGGCCGCCGGTTTCGATGTTGATGGTCGGTTGCTCCGGGCGCGCTCCGGCGGTTTGGGTGGCCGGTGAGTCCTGCCAGCCTGATTCGGCGAGCAGCCGCCCCGGCGTGACGGGCGGGACCATATGGCGGGGGAAGAGCAGACGCCCCTGTAAGCAGTAGAGCGATGCACACCAAACGAGATAGACGAGCACCGGAAAGATGAGTACGCGTCGCCAGGTTCGTCGCCGGCGTGGCAGGGGTGGAGCTGCCGATGAGTTCGGGGTGGACTCGATCATGAACGGTCTCCAGGGCCGCAGCGGATGATACCTCATCCTCGATCAGGATTCATCAGACATCCTGATTCCGTTCCGCGGGGGCGGTTCTCCGTCTGCCGGCTGTGATAACTGCGGGCTGAGCCGGTGGTTGAACGGCTGAGATGGCGCGGATTCAGAAACTTTCCGGCCGGAGCGTGGTCTACAATAGTAACCGGGAGCATTGTTGCCGATATATGGCGGCGGCGTGCCGGGAGTCGAGAACGCCGGCAGGGGACGCCCTGCAAGACTTGACGAGCTGACTGGCCCGGGTATAGGCTTGGGCTTTGCTTTCTATCACACTTAACATGGGAAGAGGAATGCACATGACGAAGCCATGGTTGCTTAAAGGGATGGGCCTGCTGGTCGTGCTGACTTTGCCACTGAGTCTATCGGCCCAGGAAGCCGGCAAGCCCGCCCCGGAGAATGCCAAACCTTCAGCGGCGGATTCCGTCGCACTCCTGAAAGCCATTCCCGCCGACGCCAGCGCTTTTGTGGCCCTCCGCAACCTCAAGCAGCTTGACAAGGACGTGCAGGATTCAGTCAAGGCCCTGAACCTGCCGGCGGGCGTGATCCCCAGCCTGAGCAAGTTGGTCAAGGACGACCTCCGGCTGAGCAAGGGCTTTAACGAGAACGGTGGCGTGGCCCTGGTGGTGCTGAACGCGAGCCAGGTCAAGCAGGCCGAGGAACTGGAGAAGCGCATTGCGCTGTTTTTCTCCGCCACGGATCCCAAGGCCATGGCCGACGCCATGGGTGCTGAGGGGGAGGGCGAGGTCAAGAAGGTGGAGCTGTTTGGTGAGCCGGCTTGGGGCGCCGCCCGCGGCGATTTCCTGGTCGTAGCCAAGGACGAGGCGACGCTTAAGGAAGCGATCCAGGCCCGGGGCGACGGGGTGATCAAGACCCTGTCCGCCGAGCGGGCCAAGGCCTTTGCCGAGCAGGATATCTTCGGCTGGGCCAGTTTCCGGGGCATCTCCAAAGAGTTGCGCGAGAGTGTGCGGGACATCATCACCAAGGAAACGGGACAGGGGATACCGCTGGAGGCCCTGGGCGCCAACCTGGACCAGATGGAAAAATTCATCGAGGACGGCCAGGACGTTTCCTTTGGACTCTCCCTGGACCCGAAACGCGGCATCACCGGCAGCTTCTATTTCAGCATGCGGCCTGATACGGAGTACGGCAGGCAAATCGCGGCCATCAAGCCGCTGAATGGGTCGTTGCTGGCCAGCCTGCCCGCCGATCCGTTTGTCGTCGCGGCCGGCGCGGTCTCTAACCCCGACACCGAGCGGCAGCTCAAAAAGTTCCTGGACCTGGCCTTCAGCGAGGAGAACGTCGGCGACAAGGTGGACAAGGACAAGCTTGCGCAGGTTCGTGACGGCCTGGCGAGCCTCCTCGGCGGCGTCCAGCAGATGAGCCTGGGTATCTACCCCCTGCCCATCGAGGACGGCCAGGGCATGGTCAACGCCGTCCTGATCGCCAAGGTCAAGGATGCCGCACAATGGAAGCAGGAGGCCCGGAAGATCTTCAACATGGGCAAGGAGCTGGGCGTCGAAGCGGCCAAGAAGAGCGGGGAGCCGGAGGAAGAGGTCAGCAAGACCGCCAACGCGATCCAGTGGAAAGAGGGTGCCGAGAAGCTCGGCGGAGCCGACGTGGATCAACTGGTGGTGGACCTGGCGCAGCTTCCGAACTCCGACACGGACACCGTGGACCAGATCAAGAAGGTCCTCGGCCCTGAAGGCGTGCTGGTACGGGTCGGCGCGCTGGGCAAGGACCAGATCCTGGTGGTGTTCGGCGGGGGGGCCAAGCGCTTCGAGGCTGCCGCCAAGATAGCGACGGCCAAGGAGGCCCCACTGGCCGGCAACGCCGACATCAAGAAAGTGGCCGATCGCCTGCAGGCCGGCCCGAGGGTGATGGAAATCTACTTCAACGTCGATAAGCTGATTTCCCTCGCCATGGATATCAGCAGCGAAGTGGGCGGCGGAATCATGTTCCCGATCGCCCTGCGCAATGCGGCCCCGATCGCCATGACCTCGGTCAAGATCGGCGAAACGGCCCAGCAGACCGAGTTGCTCGTTCCGATGGAACTGCTTCGGTCGTTGGCCGACATCTTCGGCCCCATGCTCCAGATGGGCTTGGACGGCCCGCAGCCGGGCGATTCCGACGAGCCGGAACTGCCGTCGGATGAATCAGGATTGCAGTAAGAGACGCACACGAGGGGCGGGAGATGATCTCGACTCCTCGCCCGTTGTTTCACAGGTAGTTGAGCAAAATGACAAGCCCCCGCGACGGATCGGCCGCCGCGGGGGTTGTTTATTGTTTTGTGTGTGCGTCCTGAATAGGCCTTCGAGATTCCCCTTCCACGAACCTCCCCGCACGAACAGCGGTCACGGCAGGGACAGCCGCCGGGCGGCGAAGCTCGGGGCCGGCAATGATCCGCTCCCTTACCGGCTCGCCTTGTAGGCCTCCATGAGCGTGTAATACTTCACGATCATGTTGGGAACCTCCCAGGCGGGCATGCGGCCCTGGGCCAGGAAGCTCAGATACTTCTCGGTGACCTGGGCGAAGTGCTGCTCGTGGTTGGTCTTGAGCGCGTCGGGGATGACGATCTCCCAGTTCCCCTCGCCCTTCTTGAAGGTCACGCCCGGAATCCGCTCGTTGATCCGCTTGAGAGCGGCCTCAAGCTTCTGCTGGAAAACATCGTCCGGCTCGCCAGACCTGTTCTCCACGTAGAGGACCGGCTTGTACTTTTGCCTGGGGCCCTGTTCGATGATCAGGTTGGCCCGGCTGCCGCGCATGATGGAGTAGTGGGTGTCCTCCGCACCGGGCGGGGGCTCGAACCGCCAGGCCACCGAGACCTTGGCATAATGGCCTTTGAGCGTGTAGATCATCTCGCCGTTGCCGGGCACGTGCAGCACGCCCTCCTTGATGTCCTTCTTCAGGAAATCGGGAAAGGAGTCGAGGCCGGTAACCTTCTTGAACTGCTCGGGGGCGATGGCCGTGCTCCACCGGCGGGCGGAAAGCATCTTCACGTCATCGGTCTTGAGGATCTGTTCGGGGAAGCACTCCCACTGGACCAGGTCGGCCAGGTGGGTGCCGACGTCATTGAGCCCTTCGCCTTCCTGTTCGACGTCGAAGAACCACGCGGGGCGCTTGAGCGGCTTGCCGGCCACCGTCTTGCTGAAGTGATGGACGCTCTCCTTGGTGACCGCCGGCTGGTCGGGAGTGCCGGTCTGAAGCCTGCCGAAGACCTCGGGAACCATGGACAGCTCGCGCTGCATGATGGTCGTGATCTCGTAGCGCTCGGTCATGATGTCGTAGAGCAGGACGTTCTTTTCCTCGGCGATCTTGAAGGCCTCCAGCAGCATCTCGTAGTGCCTGGGGTTAATGGCCATCGGCTTGTCCGACAGCACGTGGAGGCCGGCCTTGACGCATTCGAGAATGTAACGCGTGGTGCGGCTCTTGTTGCCGGCCAGCACGACCAGGTTGCCCGGCCGGTCCCGCAGCATGCGTTCCAGGTAATCGGAGCCGGTGTAGACCTTGGTGATCCAGCGGGTGGGGTTATCGGGGCGGGTGTTGAACAGGTCGATTTTCTGCAGGTGCAGATCGAGGTCCTCGCCAGGCGGGGCATAGACGTGGACGACGGGATCGACCTGGTCATACATCTCCTTCTGGACCAGCGCGGCATGATAGTGTCCGGGGTCCAGGGTCATGATTCGTACGGTGGGTTTGGCGGTTTGGGCCATGCCGGCACTCTGGAAGCAGACCGCGACCGCGGCGGCAGTGAACAGTCTCGCGTACATAGTCGCCTTCATGATTGTCTCTTGTTGTCTGTCATTGATCCTTCATCCCCGGGACACCGCCTGTCAGGCAGCGGTGCCCGGGGACAAAGGACCGGAAATCATTGGCCTGTTGCTGAGTCTTCGGCATCCCACGGCCGGCGGGGGTGCCGGCCGCTGGCGGCTCCGAGGCAGGTGACTCAGGCCAGTCCACGCTGCTTCATCACCTCGTCGGTGCTGTACCCCTTGCGCTGCGGCCGGGCAAGCATCGCGTTGGCCTCGTCGTCGTTGATGAAACGCTCCTTCTCCGGGTCCCATTTGAGCTTCCGGCCCAGTCGCATGGCAATCTCCGACAGGAGGCACTCGGAGCAGGCCCGGTGGCCGACCTCGGCCGGTGCGACGGGGTCCTTGCGCGTCTGGATGCTGGTCAGCCAGTCCAGGTGGTGATCATTCTTCGGGCTGTGGTGCAGATGGACGTCGCTGTCCTTGAGCTGGTACTCGAGCAGCTTGGGATCGCTGGCGTCGAGGGCCTTGAGGACCGGCTGGCCGGCGTTGGGGTCGCTGCTGGTGACGCGCGTGGCCCCGCGGGAGACCCAGATCCACTGGCCGTTTTCGCCGACGAACTTGAGCCCGTTGGGCAGCTTGTTGCTGACGTGAACGACCGTGCCGCTGGCAAAGGTGGCGGTGATGTTGTACGGCCCGTGCACGTCCCAGAGGCCGCCCTTGAGGAACTCGGCCTTGCCTTCGATCTCGACCGGGCCGCTGTCCTCGGTGCCCAGGGCCCAGTTGAGGATGTCATAGTGATGGGCGCCCCAGCCGGTGATCATGCCGGCGCCGAACTGCTGGCAGCGGAGCCAGCCCGGCCGGCCGTAGCGCTTCCTGATGTCGTCGTTCTGCGGGTGAACGCGGTCCTCGGTGTAGTAGACCCAGGGCGTGGACCCGAGCCACATGTCATAATTGAGGTTCTTGGGGATGGGCATTTCCTCGGTCCGGCCGCCCGGCGGGTCGATCGGCAGGCCGATATAGACCTCCTTGACCTTGCCGATCACGCCGTTGCGGACCAGCTCGCAGGCCCGGACGAACTGCTGGCTGGAGCGCTGCTGGCTGCCCTGCTGGAAGATCCGCTTGGTGTGCCGAATCGCATCGGCCATCTGCCGGCCTTCCTTGATGGTCAGGGAGGCGGGTTTCTGGAGGAAGACGTCCTTGCCGGCAAACGCGGCCTCGATGGCCGGCAGCGCGTGCCAGTGGTCGGGCGTGCTGATGGCCACGGCGTCGATGCTCTTGTCCTGGAGCATTTCGCGGTAGTTTTCGTAGGTCTTGATGGCTACCTTCTTGTTGAGCTTTTTTTCGTAGGCCGCTTCAAGCGTCTGTTTGGCATCCGCGACCCGGACGGAATCAAGATCGCAGACGGCCACATAGCGGGCGATCTTGTCGTGCCGGAGGATGCCGGGGAATTCCATATCGCGGGCGATCCGGCCGCAGCCGATCTGGGCGACCTGGATGATCTTGCTGGGCGCGGACGCGCCGAAAACGCTTGACGGAACGATGGTGGGGAAACCGATGGCGGCCACGCCGGCGGCGGCGCCCTTGACGAACTGGCGGCGGGACGGCCTGCTGGTATCTGAGCTCTGCTTGGAAGTCATTTCACAGTCTCCTTACGTTTCTAATAATGACGAATGTCGAAGTCCGAATGACGAATCAATGACGAATCTCAAATGACGAATGACGAAAGCAAGCGGCGCCGGGTGACGCCGTTCGGGTTTTATCACGCGTCATTCTTTCTTCATTCCGGCTTCGTCATTCGACATTTTGCCTTTAACCTCTTTGCCTGGCCCGGTGGCCTGATCGCCTGGATACGGTTTCTCGCCCATAGCCCACAGAATGCCGCCGAGAATGTGCTTGGTCAGCAGCGGGTCTTTGTATTGCGGGATGTTGTGGCCGAGCGCGGTGTAGAACTGCCGGCCGCCGTCGTAGGTGTGATACCAGGCAATGGGCATGGCCTTGCCGAACCGCTTGCCGGGGTACTCGTCTTTCTTGGGGTCGTCCAGCTCGGCCGGATCGACGACCAGCAGCGGCTTGATGTCCTTGTTGAAGTTGTCGTGGTAGTAGCACTCGTCCGGTCCCCAGGTGAAGCTGGCCGGCAGGTCGCGCGTGGCCGGGTGCTTCGGATCGACGACCCGGACCGTAAAGGGCTGCTGCTTGGGGTGACGCCGGAATTTAGCACCCAAGACCGCCTGGTAGTAGCCCCACTTGCGCTCGGAGCCGGAGGCGGAGTGGATTCCGACGAACCCGCCGCCGGCCTTGATGTAGCGTTTGAAGGCCTCGCGCTGGGCGTCGTTCGCGAAGGCCTCGTTGTTGCTGTTGGAAAAGACCAGGGCCTTGTATTGCTTGAGATTCTCGTCGGTGAAGACCTCGGGGTCGTTGGATACATCCACCGCGAAGCCGTTCTCCTTGCCGAGCTTCTGGATGGCTTCCACGCTGGCCTTGATGTTGTTGTGGACATAGCCCTTGCCATCAGGCGTGTAATTGCGAGTGTAAACCAGGATCTTCTTCTCGGCGGCCAGGCAAAGGCCCGCCGTGTTCACGGCCAGCAGAAAGATGAGCCAGTACGAATTACGCATGATCAAGATTCCCTTTCTTTATACCGGCCATGCGAGGCCGGCGTCTCCATATCAGCATTCTGCTTGTGTGGCACCGGCGTCTCGCCGGTGCAGGCGGGCAAGATGCCCGCCCTCCAAGTGCGGGCTGGCAAAACGCCCGCCCACCTGATGGCGCGGGGCCTGAGGCCCCGGCCGGTGACTACTCCGCTCTCGATCCTGGCCCGTTCGGGCCGCCTGCGGGCTGAGCGACGGGGAACGCTCCACCCGCCGGCTCGGCTTGCCAGGATTTCCTGACGAACAGGACGACCATCAACGCTCCCAGCGGATGCAGGCAGCCGGCGATGGTGAACACCAGGGTGTAGCCCACACTTTCGATCACCGTGCCCACGAAGTACTGCGAGAACGCCCCGCCCAGCACGCCCATCATGGCGGCGAATCCGTAGGTGGAGGCAACCATCCGCTTGGGGAAGACATCCGTCGGCAGCGTCAACAGGCTGGCCGACCAGCTCTGATGGCCAAGGGCTCCGATGCTGATGCACACGATGGCGATCTGCCAGCTCTCCACGTACACGGAGAGGATGGTCAGGGGCATCATGGCCGCGCTGCAGCAGACCGCGAGCTTGCGTGCCGTGAGCACCGGCCAACCCCGGCCAATAAAGAAGGAGGAAAGCCACCCGCCGGCGATGCTGCCGAAGTCGGCGGCCAGGAACGGCAGCCAGGTGAACATCGCCACGCTCTTCAGATCGAAGCCGCGGGCCCCCTTGAAATACATCGGGATCCAGTAGGTGAAGAACAGCCACACCGGATCGGAGAGCAGCCGGGCGGCCATGAGCGCCCAGAGTTCGCGTTTGGCGAGGGCCTCCCGCCAGATTCCGCGACTCGACTCCTCGGCGTGGGCCGCGACAGGCCTGGCCGCCGGCGCCAGCTCTGCTTGCCGGGATGCGGGATCCAGGCCGCACCTCGTGCAGGGCTGCGACGGTCCCTCCTGCAGGCTCTGGCCGCACTGCGGGCAGAAGGAACCCTGAGCAGGGGAATCCTCAGAGGCGGCCTCCTGCTGTCCGGCGCGGATGTAGGCCAGTTCCTCAGGCGTGATAAAGGGGTGTTTTTCCGGACGCTTGCCCAGGATCAGCCAGGGAATCAGCCAGATAAATCCGATGGCGCCGGTCACGATGAAGGCGACCTGCCAGTTGAAGTAGTAAATGATCGCGCCCACCAGCGGGGGGGCCAGCATGGCGCCTACGCCGGTGCCGACGTTGAGGATTCCCGTGGCCAGGGCACGTTCCTTGGCCGGGAACCATTCGCCCACCATTTTGATGGCTGCCGGGAAATTACCCGCCTCACCCACGCCCAGCAGGAAGCGCATGGTGGCAAAAGACCGGACCCCGGTGGCGAAGGCATGGCCGATGCTGGCCACCGACCACCAGATGAAGGCCAGCATCAGGCCCAGGCGGCTGCCCAGTCTGTCGATCACCCGCCCGGCCAGGGGGTGAAAGACGCCATAGGCGATCAGGAAGGCGGAGACGATCCGGCCGTAATCTTCCGGCGTAATCCCCAGATCGTCGCAGAGGGCGACCTGGGCGACGGCCAGGGCCTGCCGGTCGAGATAGTTGATGACCGTCACCAGGGTAAGCAGCCCGACGATGGTCCAGCGCAGGTTGTGGCGTACGGTGTTCCAGCCACGTCCAATCAGGCTTTGTGTCGGGTTTCCAGATGGGGGGGAGGCATATTTGAGCGCCGGCGGCTCCCAATCGGCTTCGGGTGGTGTTTTGTGCATGACAACCTTGTATTTCGCGTGCGCTGAAACGTGACATGTCACCGGCAAGCCGCCGGCGTCACGTGGGTTTCATGACGCACAGTCAGATGCCGCCGGGCGTCGGCCGCCCGACAAGACCTTAAGCCCCACACAACTACATGCTCTCCCTTACCCCGCAATCGGAATGTGGAGCAAAGTAGCCGATCAGAATGACGGAAGCAATGAGACTCTGCGTGTCGGAATTGAGATTTATTGCGGGTGTCCGGCAGGGGCGTGCCAGGGGGGTTCGGGGTCGGCGGAGCCGCCGGGCTGGGTCGTTGGTTCGAAGGCGGCCTGGGGTGGATCGGCGGAGTGACGGAAGGCGTCGCGGAGCCGGTCGGCGTGGCCGTGCAGAGGATGCGCGCTGAGTTCGGGCACGTTAAAGACCTTCAGCGAAAAGTCGTAGTATTCCGGATCCTGCTGAGGCAGGATGAAGGGCTTGTGGGCCCGACCGTTTTTGTCGACATAGCTCACCCAGGGATGGGTGAGCAGGCCGTCACGGCGCTTGCTGCTGAAGACCACCCAACGGCCGTTGCTGGACCAGGTGTGATAGCTGTCGGAGCGGTCGCTATTGAGTTCCATTTTGTGCGTCGCGCGGGTTTCCAGGTCGAGCAGGTAGAGGTCGCTTTCGGGACGGTAGATGGAGAAATTTCCGTAATCGCACCGGCAGAACATGAGGAATCGCCCGTCCGGCGAGATGCGCGGGTGGGTGATGCTGCCGCCGAGGTCATCGGCGCTCAGCAGCGTTTCCGGCTCGCCCCAGTCGCCGGATTGTGGATCGTAGGGGATGCGCAGCAGGTCGTAGCGCACCTCGCGGTACCGCTCGATGGGCAACTGCGGGGCACTGCAGAAGTAAAGGAATTTCCCGTCCGGCGACCAGGCGGGGTAGGTTTCCAGGCGGTCCGGGCGGGAGATGGCCGGCGCGGTGGTGACCATGTGGGAGTCCAGCACATAGAGGCCCAGGTCCGAGACCAGGTCGAACACGTCCCGCGTTTCACCTACGGCGTGGAAGAATTGGGTGACCCGCATCGCGGCGAAGGCGATGACCCGGCCGTTGGGATGCCAGGCGTGGTAGGAGGAGGGCAGCGGGTTGGACTTCGTGGCCGTGCTGACGGCCGTGTTGCCGCGCTCGGTGGACAGGAGCATGCGCGGGCCGATGGCCTCGCTGCGCACCAGGAGGGCCATTCGATCGGGATGCTCCCGCGAGAAGCTGTGACAGTTGATGCAGTCGTACTGGACGGAACGGTTCGCGAGGAGGCACGTCTCGTTGAAGCTGGTCAGGTCGCGCTGCTGGATGCTGATATTTCCCCAGCAGCGAAAGACCGGGTCGATCCGGCGATAGACCAGATAGCCGTCGATAGGCTCGTTGGCGACGGTGTGGACCAGGGGCTTGAAGCCGATCCATTGTCTGCCGTCCTCTCGGGTAAACACCTCTACGCGGATCGACGCGCCGGTGTTTGCCTCTAACAGCGCCCGCCAGTCCTGCGGGGGAATCGTGATCCGCGGCCGGCGGCTGTTCACGGTAATCCCCGGGCCGCGCAGGCCAAAAATAAAGACGCGGAACTCCGTGCCGGGCTCCTGGATGACAAAGTTGAGCGGAGCGATGTTGGGCGGGATCACCAGGTTGGCGTAGTCCGGGCTGATGGCCGGAAAGCGGTCCGTGCGGACATGGTTCGACGGACGTCCGAGGCCGTCGTCTGCGAGGCGAAACAGCGCAATGAGGGCCATGAGGGCCGGGATGATGAACGTGGCCACGCGAATGAACCAACGCAGCTTCATTGGTCCCTCCCCTGGTCGGCCGGTGGCGGCGGGGCATTCCGGCCGAAAAAGGTATGCCCGAAGAGCGCGTAGAACCAGTAGGTGTCGCCGTAGCGCGCCATCAGCGCGTCTCGTATTCTCAGGTTGTCGCGCCCGCCGGGGTCGCCGAGCAGATCGAGATCCCGCGTGAAGGCCTCAAAGCGCCGGATGGTCTCCGGGCGGATGGTGAATCCCCGGAGATCCGGCATCTGCCGGGTCAACTTCGCGAGGAGAAGTATCGATTCTTCGGCATGACGAGGCACATGCGTATAACCGAAATCGGCCAGATAGCGCATGTTTTCGGCCACCTTGTCATCGCGCAGGGTAAGCAGATAGTGGGCGGTGAGATAGTCGAAGGCCAGCCGGTTGTGCGGGTTGGCCACCAGCAGATAGCGCAGCATCTGTTCGTCGGGATGCATGCCCTCCAGGTGGCCGACGTGGTCTTGGCGATACATCCGCGACCGGATTCGCTGGAGGTCCGGCCGGCCGGATAGCGCGGGGTCTTTGTTCAGCTCCGCGCGGATCGTTTCGGCCCAAGCGCGCCAGCCGGGAACGCGGGCCAGGCGGTTCAGGCAGACGTGGGCGGCCTGCGGACGCCCCTTGAGCACGTTGACCCGGGTCAGTCGTTTGAGCAACCATGGACGCGGACCGACGTTGGCGAAGCTTTCGCAGACCACGCGCTCGGCTTCGTTCACATGGCCCAGTTCAAGCAGGATGTCGAAGTTGTAGGAATGAGCCACGTATGCCCCCTCGTCGTCAGGCAGCAGGCGTACGACAGAAGCGCCCATCCGCTGCGGATACTCGAACATGCAGTCGAGCAACCGGCCCTGCTGGGCGAGAGCGAAGTTGACATTGTGAATGGCGACATTGAGGCTGGGTAGCAGCGGGGCGGGGGTCTGGGCTTCGGCCGGGAAGCGACTGGCGAAGCCGAGGGTGGCCAGTCGTTGTTCCACGTCGGGATCGAGCGTGGCCCGCGACCAGCGCAGCGGCTCGGCGGCGGCGAGAGCCGCGTCCCACTGGCGATTGCGAACGTGATAATCCAGCCGCAAGACAGCGGCGCGGTCCGGCTCCACCGTGATCCAGACGACCGCCGCGCCGGCCAGCAGGGGCAAAGCGGAGGCCAGGAAAGCGCGAAAACGCGCGAGAAATGCCGGAGCAGGCGTCGGCGAAGTCTCCTTGGACCCGCGCGGCTGGGCAGATCCGTGGGGGGACTTTTTCCTGGCGATCGACGGCCGGTCGGATCGCCGACGGCCGGCGTTCGGAAACAGCCGCGCCTTCATGCGGTGGATCAATCCTGCCGGTAAGCCGGAGGCGAGGATCAGGCCCAGCGGTAGGGACGCGTAGAGGGCGATGGAGGCGATGAGTGGGGGGCGGTCGTGCTCCAGGGCCGTCTGGCGGGTCCAAGTGTCGTGGACGCCGATCCGGTATACATGCGTTCCCGCCAAATAGGGTATGGCAGCCCCGAGCAACAGGATGCTCATCCCCGCGGCGATGGACCAGGCGGGTGAGATCACGCCCGGCGGCGGCCAAGTTGGAGCGGTGGCCGGCCCGGTCTCCGACAAAGGAGGGGACTCCGGCCAGTCGATTCGGGAGGTGTCGGGTTTGGGAAACGCCGACAGGATTTCCATCATTCCACAAAGACAGGCCAACAGAATGCTGACCGGCCCGGCAAGGACATAGACGACGATGCACATGCCCACGGCCGTGAGGACGCGAGCACTTTGGCGAAAGGGGAGCCGGGCGTACATCAGGGCCGGCAGCAGGGCGACCACCAGCGAGAGAATGGCCCCGAGTGACAGCGTGTAACGGTTCAGCAGCACCAACAGGCAGGCCAGGGGCACGAAAGCCCAGTCACGCATGAATCGGGACGCGCCGGCGGCGGCCAGCAGGCGCTCCGTGAGCACCCACGCCAGGCCGATGCCGACGGTGAGGACCGCCGCACCGAGCCAGGGGAAGGCGAAAGTCTGGGCCAGGCCAGCGGCGGCATACTCGATCAGCCCCCCAGGCCAGGCGCCAAGAGACTCGGTGAACTCCGTCCATCCGGCGAAGAAGGCAGGGGATTGGCTGTGCAGCAGGAGACGGGGATCAACCACCCAGAACACGTGGAGATAGAGCAAGCCGAGCACGACCGCCTGGCGAATCAGTCGGCGCAAAGACCCCCCGCCGGTGGCATTCGAAGCTGCGCTCATCCGGAGTCTCCTGGACACAGGGTACCCGCTGTCCGGCCAGGGTCAAGGATGGATGTGTGCCGCGGCTCTTGGCCGTGCGGGGCGACGTTGACCTGCGTGTGCCACGGCTCTTGAGCCGCGCGGGGACAATTCCAACATTTATCACCGCTCAAGAGCAGCGGCGTACATTGCGAAGTTCGCCCCTGCTCAAGAGCGGTGAGACACACTATGCGGGGGCGCCGCAAGACGCCTCACCGGCGCACGCCCGGCCATAGCGTATGTTTTCGTCGTCTCAGGAACGGCTCTTGCGCCAGCCGTAGAGCAGGCTACCCAGCCCGAGCAGAATCAGGGTCGCGGGCTCGGGAACGTTGGCGTAGCCCGGCGTATCCTGCCCGTTAACGGGATCAAACTGGCCGATGGTCCATGCGCCCGACCCGTTCGGGTTGCGATAGACATGGCCGGGGACGAACGCCCCATCGGGCCCCACTACCGTGTCACCATAGTACCATTCGGTGTCGGATGGGGGGTTCAACTCCAACGCCAGCGCTACCATGTCGATGATCTTGGTCCAGGGCGTAAAGTCGAGTACTCCATCGTCATTCGTGTCCAGATCGTCGTTCAGGGTGCCGCGGAAGCCCGACACGAGCAGGTGGGTGACATTATCACCGTTCTCGAAGTTAAGTTTGGTGTCGACGAAATCGGCGGTCTGCCCCAGGGTGCCGTTTGCATCCTTGGCCACCAACAGGTAGCCGTCGGCGGGAATGGACAGGTAGTTTAGACTGGTTATGGATTCGATAACGCCGCTTCTCGTTCGGCTGCTGCCATCGCCGATGACCAGGTAGGTGAGCCCGCTGAGCAGTTCACCGGGCGTGCCGGCCAGCTCGAAGTATTCGTCGGTGTCAGTGCTTGGCTGGTCAATACGAATCTCGTTGATGGTGACGGCGGCCAGGGGGCTGACGGCCAGACCAAGAATCAGCGCGGTGGTCAACATTCTCATGGTTTTCTCCTCCAATTCTGGAACCTATTTCGAAGAAGGGACCCACTCCGGCACCGACCGGATGGCCACCTCTTCACGCGCGCACCTGCCACGAACCGCTCGCGGCGCTGCTTTGTATCTGGAACAGTCCCTCATCCCACGGCAGGAAAGCGAGAGGCGCTTCCTCCACCTCCTCCAAGCGGCGGGCAGTATAGCGTCGCCGCGGAGGCGCGCCAAGAGCCCGACCAGAAACTGAAATGCCGGCCATGGGTCACAGAAGACGCCATGGCCGGCAGAATAGCATTCCCGTGTTCAGAGCGGCGGGCGGGTGCGGATACCGATGGCCTGCCGGTAGTGGTTATTTGAGGCACTCGGCGAAGGCTTCGGCAATGACGCTGACGCCTTCGGTGACGGCTTCTTCGGTGATGCACAGCGGCGGGCAGATCTTGATGGTGCCGCCCTTGACGCCCACCGGGGCAAAGAGCATCAAACCGCGGCCGACCGCATGCCAGACCACGTCGTGAGCCAGTTCGGGGTCGGGCGTCTGGCTTTCGTCCTTGATCACGTGCACGCCTGCCACGAGGCCCTTGCCGTGGATCGCGCCGATCCGGCTGTCGAACGGCTTGAGCTGCTTCCACAGCTCGCGGTGAAGAACCTCGCCCACACGGGCGGAGTTTTCCACGAGCTTCTCTTTGAGAATGACGTCAATGTTGGCCAGCGCGGCCGCCATGCAAATGGGGTTGCCGGTATGCGTGCTGGTCATGGAGCCGGGGGGATAGAGATCCATGACATCCGGCCGGCCGACAACCGCCGACACGGGCAGCGAGCTGCTGATGCCTTTGCCGAGGCACATGAGGTCGGGCACGGTGCCGTAATGCTCAAAGCCCCACATCGTCCCGCAGCGTCCAAAGCCGGCCTGCACCTCGTCAAAGGTGAGCAGGATCTGGTGCTGGTCGCACCACTTGCGCATCTGCTGGAAGTACGCCGGCGGGCCGAAGCTGGCGCCGCCACCCTGGTAGGTTTCGGCGATGACGCCGGCCACCCGGTCGGCGGAGAGGCCGGCCTGCTCAAGCTGGCGCAGGAAGCCTTCAAAGCTGATGTCCGTACAGCGGAAGCCGTCGGGGAAAGGCACCTGGATCATGCTGGGGTCGAGATGGCCGATCCACTCCTTGAGGGCGGGGATGCCGCCGATCATCTGGGCGCCCAGCGTCCGGCCGTGAAAAGCGTTGGTGAAGCTGACAATGACATCCTTACGGGTGTCGATCTTGCGTCCGTGGGTGCGCATCAGTTTGACCGCGCACTCGGTGGCCTCGCTTCCGGTGGAAAGGAGGAAGGCCTTCTTGAGCGGTTCGGGGGCCAGTTCGCAGAGCCGGCGGGCCAGCGTGATTCGCAGTTCGCCGGGGAAGCAGTAGTTGTGCAGCAGGCCGCGCTTGACCTGCTTGACGATGGCGTCGGCGATGGCGGGGTGGCTGTGGCCGGCGTTGGCGACCAGTACGCCGCTGGAGAAGTCGAGCCACTTGTTGCCGGCGGCGTCGTAGACGTTGAAGCCCTCGGCCCGGTCCCAGGCGATGGGCGGCTGGCCCTGCATGGAGCGGGGCTCGTATTTCTGGCTGTCGGCCAGCATCGCGTGGCTGCCGGGCGCCGGCAGCGGGGGGGTGATCCGGCGATACTTGGTTTCGATCGGTTTGGAGGGGATCACTGGTGTCTGGTTGTTCGGGGAATTAGTCATGGGATGTCTCTTCACTGTTTTGAGGAACCTTTGGTACAGGATGCCATGTTACCGGTCTCACCGACCGCTGTCGAGCGGAAGGCTTCCAATTGCCAGGTGGATGTTCCATCTGCGCGTCAACAGCCGGACGAGATCGAGCCGTCGTCTCGCGGGGTGCGCTGACGGAAGAAGCGAATTGACCGGTCCGGCGCAGGCGGTTAGGCTAAACTCTTGAGCGAGCGAACCCTCTGGGGCCGATGGGCCTGCGAATTGACCGCGTGGCGCATGAGTGTGGATCCCAATTTTTCACCGACGGCTAACGGTGATCTCGGCCAGACCCGGGATGAAGCTCCTCCGCAGGTTCAGCCGGGGGGGGAGCGGCCGGCGCCCGGTCCAGTTCCACAGTTCGGCAAGCCCTCCCGTGAGAACGGCCAGGACGAAGCCCAACCGCTCCAGAGGCCCGGGGTCCCCCGATGGCAAACGACACTGGGACCGCTTATCACACTTGAGCCGCTGGAGGGGCGGGTATTCGGGCGGTTGTATGCGGCCGGCGCGGCGGCGGCGGCTATCGCTATTCTGGTGACCGCTTTCCGGCTGCAACCCGATCCCCGTGAGTTGGGCACGCATCGCCAACTGGGCCTGCCTCCCTGCGGGTTTTACGTGATGACCGGCCTGCCGTGCCCCACCTGCGGAATGACGACGGCCTTTGCGCTGGCGGTACGCGGGCGGGTGGTACACGCGATTCAAGCCCAGGCGGCAGGATTTGTGCTGGCACTGGCCACGATGGTTGTGGCCGGGCTGGGCTTGTTTACAATGGTCACCGGCCGGCGGGTGGCCCTTAACTGGTACCGCCTGAACCCCGTCCGGCTGATCTGGTTGATGAGTTTCGGCTTCCTGCTGGCGTGGGGGCTGAAAATAGGGCTGGAACTCATGAACCGGGGCGGCAAGGCGGGCGGTTGAGGCCGGGCGGATCCCCGCTTCCGCGAAGTGGGAGCAGGCTGGCCGGCAAGGGGCGGGACGGGAAGCGCGAGGGTCGGCGGGAAGCCGGCCGGAAGAGGACGCAGGACACGGCGGAATGGGAGACACGGGCATGAGCAACGGTACTGGCGGGTTCTGGAGTCGCTGGAGACGGGCGGCACGTTGGTCGGCGCCCTGGATTGGACTCGGACTGCTGGGCGTATGGTGTTCCGGCTGTCAATTGATCCAGGCGGCCGCATACTTTGCTCAACCGGAAACGGAGAAAATTGCTCCGGAGTTCAGCCGGTTGCCCGGCAAGCAGGTGGTCATCTATGTGTGGGCTGAGCCGGAGATCCTGTGGAATTACGGCAAGCTGCGGCTCGACGTGTCGGCCCATATCGGGTCGTACCTGACCCGGCACGTGAAGGACGTGAAGGTGGTGGACGTGCTCCAGGTGGAGCGTTACATCGAGCAGCAGCGGATCGCCGATCTGGATCCGGTGCAAGTCGGCCGGCATTTCAAGGCGGACGTGGTGATCTATCTGTCCGTGCACAAGTTCTCCACGCGCGATCCGGACATGGCCCACTTCTATCGGGGGCGCATCAGTTCGTCAGTGCATGTTTATGATCTGACGGCAGGCGAAGAGCCTGAGCGGATCGTGTTGCAGGATGTGTCTGTTGCAGTTCCCGAGCATGGGCCGGTCGGGCTGGAGAATACGACGGCGGCCCAGATCCGGCAGATGGCATACGACGCATTTACTGTCGAGGTGGGCAGGAAGTTCCATGAGTGGGAGCGTCCCATTGGTTAGTACCCTTTGCGGACTCCCCGCGGAAGGTGATGCTTCATGATCAGGCGGATCTGTGCGCTGACGGCAATGATGTTGGGGTTGAGTTGTCTGGCCGGCTGCAGCGAGATCGCCGCAGCGATGTATTTTCTGCGGCCGCCCAAGAAAGTGCCGGCGGAGTACGCGCTGAAGTCGGAATCGCTCCTGGTGCTGGTGGACGACGATCAGGGGCTGATTCAGCCGCCGACGGCGCGAATGCTCCTGGTCGACGCGCTGGCCCGGGAGCTCAAGGCGCACAACCTCGCCCAGAAGGTAACCACCAACGAAGAGCTGGCCCGCCTCCGGCAGGCGGAACCCAGATTCGATCAGCGCGGCGCACGGGAGATCGGGCAACTGGCCGAGGCGGATACGGTGTTGCTCCTGAGCACACAGACGTTCTCGATGGAGGACGATCTTGAGATGGCCTCCGTGCCGGCCAAGTTCGCGGTCACCGTCCGGGTGATCAATGCGAAGGCGGAGACGGCCGACCAGGTCCGCCTGTGGCCGCCGGAAACGACCGAGCGCGAAGGTCGGCTGGTGGAAGCCCAGGTGGATCCGCACACGCTGCGGGGTGCGAAGTCTTCAGCGGATGCGCACGTGCAGCTTGCCAACGCTCTGGCCGTCAAGGTGGCGGAGCTGTTCTACGAGCGTCGAGTCGACGACTGACGACCGGGCGGCCGGAGAACCGGAAGAAGCGGCGGAGGCATGATGGGGCAATACGGGGCCAGACACCCGGATCCTGTGGAATGCCTGCGGCTGCTGGGATTGCCGGAGGCGGCTTCGGCCGCACAGATCAAGCGCGCCTATCACCTGCTGGCGCAGCGGTACCATCCCGACAAGAGCGGGGGAGACGAAGCCTCTCGGAGGCACTTCGTCGCCATTTCCAGGGCCTACCGGTTTCTCATGAAAACCGCGCGTCTGGTGGAAGACGGCAAGCCGGTGGGCCGTTGCCGCATGTGCGGGGAGTTCGGCGAGGCAGTGATCGGCCTCGACGGGGGGACGCGCTGTCCCGCGTGTCTGCTTCGGCCCGGCGGGCGTCTGCTGCTGCCGATGCCCACGTTTGTGGTGGTCAAATGCGTAAGCGTGTTCACGCTGCTGGGCGTGGGCGCGTATCTGCTGCTGAGGGCGCTCCAGACCGGGAACGCCTGGTATGCGGCCGGTGGGGCCCTGGCCGCCCTGGCGGCGCTGGGCGTGCTGACGCTCATTTGCCTGCGGGTGGTCTACTGCATTCAGCCGCACGAAGAGGCGGCGCGACGAGCCCGGTTGCGGCACAGGCGAGCTTGAGAGCGGGGCCGGGGGAGGTGCGGGCAGGCACGCTTGGGCTGTCTGCGCATGAACGGCACGGCCATACCGCATGTCCATCAACGGCCATTGCGGCCGACCCGGCCCGGTATTCACTCGTTTGCGGATCACGTATAATGTCGCCCCATGAACAGTCAGCCCAAGGTGGCCATCGTTCGTAACCCCTCAAAGGCCGAGGCCGAGGCGGTTCTGGCTTCGCTGGTCGCGAGCATCGGGCGCTTCGCCGATGTGACGGCAACGGGAACCATCGCCGAGACGGAAGAGCTCCTGCGCACTGCCCCGGACCGCATTCTGGTCCTGGGCGGCGACGGGAGCATCCTGGCCGTGGCCCGTGCGATGGAAGGGCGGCAGGTCCCGGTGGTGGGGGTCAACTTCGGCAAGCTCGGATATCTGGCCGAGTACAACGTCGACGAGGTGAATCAGTACCTGGACGCGATCTTGAACGACCCTACGCTCATCAGCCGGCGGATGATGATCCAGGCCTGCGTGCTGAGCCCCGATGGCAAGGTCTTCGAGAGCGTGGCGGTGAACGACTGCGTGATCCACGCGGGGCCGCCGTATCGCATGGTCGAACTGTTGATCCTGGTGGACGGCGAGCAAATCACCACGGTGCTGGGCGACGGGCTGGTGCTCTCCACGCCGACGGGTTCGACGGCGCACAACATGTCCGCGGGCGGGCCGATCGTTCATTCGGAAGTGTCCGCCATCGTGTTGACGCCGCTTTCGCCTCATTCGCTGACTCACCGGCCGCTGGTGGTGTCGGGGCGCTCGACGATCACCGTTGTCGCCCGCCAGGTGAACGAAGGCACCACCGTGGCGGTGGACGGGCAGGTCTCGGTGCCGCTGCACACCGGCGATCAGCTCATCGTTCGCCGGCATCCGCGCGATTTCCTGCTGGTGCGCAATCCCACGCGCACGGGATGGCATACCCTGACGACGAAATTGAAATGGGGCCAGTGATCCAGCACTGCAGCGCAAGGTCGTAGCGGTCGGGTAGGGTACCCGGCGAAAGCTGGGTGCCGGCCGTTTTGCGGGCAAAACGGCTGGTACGGAGCCAGACGGCTACAGAAAATGGCCCTCTTTGGCTGTGGGGTCCAGTCATGCAGCCCTTCTCATGCCGCGATGCCGGACTGCCGGGGGCATGAATTCCGTCCCCGGACAACTCATCGATTGACACCTGCATTGGCCGGTCCTACATCTTTAATGGGATGCACGCCCAGCTCCGCGCTGTCCAGTCAAGGAGATAGCCATGCTGTCGGCCCGCCCGAAACGTCTTATCAACATTCCAGGAGCTGTTGACCTGAAGAACGCGGCATCGATGCCTTGCCGATGCCGGCGAAAACGCTCCGGCCAGGCCGGTATGCTTTCGTTGGCGGCGGTTACATTCGTTCTGCTTTCAACCGGCCCTGCCTCGGCCCAGGTTCTCACCAACAGGCAGCCTCCGGTGCCGGAGTGGAACTTCGCCGACGTCAAGGCGATCGCGGCCGAAATCCAGGCCGCCGCCGAACGCGCCCGGCTGGCTGCCAGTCAGCAGACCCGTCCAAGCCGTCGGGAGCAATCGTTCGCCCTGACTGACTTGACCGCACTGACCGGTGCCGCTCAGCATTTCTCAGTCCAGATCGATCGCTTTCGGCAGGACCCGGAGCCCACCCGCCAGGACTACCTCCGCCTGGTCGCGATGCACAACCAGGCCCGGCAGAATGTCCTGAACGCCGGCTACGACGCAAGCGTCATCCGCGACTTCAACCAGATCGAGGTCCTCCTGGATCGGCTCAGCCTCGTCTACACCCAGCAATGGGACCGCAATCGGGCCAGGGCGGCGGCGGAGACGCTCGACATCGCCTTATCCCGTGCGCTCGATACCGCCCGGCAACGGGCCCAGGATCGTCCGACCGACCAACGCGCCCTGTTTCTCCTCCAGCGGCTTGCCTGGGGGGCTCAGGTCTTTCGCCAGCAACTGGACCGGGAGCCGGACCTGCTGGCAACGTACACAGACTTCCATGCCCTGCTCACCGACTACACCCTGGCGCTGCGGAGCCTCTACCCCCTCGGCTTTGAGCACGACCTCGAAGGCGACCTGAATCGGGCGGGGCAGGCCCTGGTCCAACTCCGACAAGCCTACCAGGTGCCGTGGAATGGTCCCAACGCGCGGACGACCGCCGACCAGGTGCGCATCGCGGCACGGCTGGCCCTGGAGCGCGTGGCCGAGCAAGCCGCACGCGACGGCGGCGCCGAGTCGAGGCTGCTGGATCATTTCAGGCTGCTGGCCGAATTGTCCGACCAGTTGGCCCGGCACCTGGAACTGAGTCCCGAGATGCCGCTTCGGACCTATCCCGATTTTCTGATTCTGGCGGCGGCCTACCGTGAAGCCAGTTTCGACCTGCTGCGGGCGTGGTTTGGCCCGCAGATGCTGGGCGAGATCAACAGCATGGGCCGGGAACTCGCGCAGTTAGGCCGGATGTACTCCTGGGCCGTGGAGCAGGGAGCGCCCCATCTGACCGGTACCGTCATCGGGAGCCCGTAACGTCTTTTCCGGCACCACGATTCCGCGAAATCACTTGGCCGGAAGAGCCGGCCGCCCAGGTGTGGGCCGGTGACGCGCCCGGCTGCTGCGAAAGCATGGTACTCGCCAACCGGCAACGCCACTGCAACACCTGTACCCCTCTGGCATGCAAAGCCCGATCGCCTTAATATGATGTCCTTCCGAGCGGGCCGGACACCCGCGTGGAATGCCGCCAAGAGGGAGACGATTCAATGAGCGAAACCCAACCCGCCCCCAACCCCGAACTGACCGTCCAGCCGGTGGTGATTCGTTCCTGGCCGAAGATCATCATGATGCTGCCCACCCTCGTGATGGCAATCATCTGCGGGATCATCACCGCTATGACGCGAAGCGAAATGCCGGGCGCCGAGGAGGGTTTTGTGGCCATTCACGTGGTCAATCTCCTCTTCCTGCTGGTTTTGTTCGTGAACCTGATTCTCCTGCTCTACGACCTGAGCCTGCGGGGCTTTCTGATCCTGGTCCTGACGCTCATCGTCATCGTTCTCGTGCTGCTCCTGGTGGATATGAAGAAGGGGGGCGTCTGGGAGGCCCTCGAGAAGGCGTTCAGCCTCCGGGTATACGCGAACGCCGCCTTCTATTTTGTCTTCGCCCTGGTGCTGGCCATCAATCTCGTCGTCGCCTGGGTGATCACCCGCTTCCACTACTGGAAGGTGGAGCGTAACGAAATCATCATCCACAATGGGTTCATGCACGAGCAGCAGCGCCATCCGACCAGTTCCGCCCGCTTCCGGCTCCAAATTGACGACGTGATCGAGTACGGCCTGTTCGGCGCCGGAACGCTGGTGTTTACCTTTGCCGATGACCACTCTGAGCACGTCCTGTCCACCGTCCTGCGGGTTCGCAGCAAGGCCCGGCAGCTCGATCTGCTCCTGGGGCGCATCGCGGTGACGGACCAATAAAGAGTCCGTCCCCGGACATGTGTGCCACGGCTCTTGAGCCGCGCTGGAACGGCCCTGAAATTCCGCACTGCTCAAGAGCAGTGGCACACGCGGTGTCGCCGGCCGTCTGATGCCCACGGCTCTCGAACCGTGGGGCATCGGACGCTGGGCTTTCTCCTGCACTTCGACTCAGACTGTATCCGGACTCTCCAGCAATTCCTGCATTTTTTCAGTTGACGGCTCTGCCGTCGTATTGGTAGATTACTTAGGCAAGATGGCGAAGCTGGGTAACTTTGCCGCTTATTGGAACCTGCGGCATGGCCATCTGCGCCAGAGGGATTGACGAGGGAACCGAGCTATCCCGGAACGTCGTGAGGGACTGCGAGGGAAAGGAACGACAGCATGAAGACTGTTTTCACGACCGGAGAAGTCGCCGAGATTTGCAAGGTCAGTCAACAGACCGTCATACGCTGCTTCGACAGTGGCAAGCTCAAAGGTTTTCGCGTACCCGGCTCGAAGTTTCGGCGGATTCCGCGCGATTCGCTGCTGGCCTTTATGAGAGAGAACTCCATCCCGCTGGAGAATCTCGAATCCGGCAAGAAGCGCATCCTGGTAGTGGATGACGATGAAGCCATCCTGGACATGCTGCTCGAATTGCTGGAGCGCGACGGCCGGTTCGAGGTTCGTGTCGCCCGCGGCGGTTACGAGGCCGGCATGATGACCCAGGAGTTCCAGCCCGACTGCCTCGTGCTGGATTACAAGTTGCCCGACATTGACGGCAACCGGGTGTGCCGGACGCTTCGGGCCAACCCGAACTTCGCCAACATCCGCATCATCATTATCAGCGGCGTGGCCGATCCGGACGAGATCGCCGAACTGCGCAAGGCAGGGGCGGACGATTTCATGCGCAAGCCCTTCCAGATTGACGACTTGATCGCCCGTATCCTGCAACTGGTGCAGCCGACATGACCGCGATACAGACGAGGGGAAAGCGTGTGCCGCCCGAGCCCACCCAGGCTGAACTGGTGTTGGCCCAGGTAGAGTCTTTGCCGACACTGCCGGCGGTGGCCGTCCGGCTGCTGGAGCTCACCACTGATGATCGCTCCAAGGCCCGCGACATCATCCAGGCCGTGGAGTCGGACCTGAGCCTCTCCGCGCGCCTGCTTGCGCTGGTCCGCCGGGCAGGCATCGGGGGCGGCGTCAACACGGTTGATCGGGCCGTTGTGCTGCTGGGCCTGAACGCGGTGCGCAACCTCGTTCTGTCCGCGCAGATTTTCGAGATGTTCTCGCACCGCAAGGAGCGTGCCGGCGCCCGCTTCAACCGCGTCGAGTTCTGGAAGCACAGTCTCGCCGTCGGGTGCGCCGCCAAGCTTCTCGCCGAAGAACTGGCCGGCTGTGACCCCGGCGGCTCGCGGACGCAGGGGGGAGCGAGTGCGACGCCTGTCCGGCGGCCCCAACCGGAAGAAGCCTTTATCTGCGGCCTGCTGCACGACATCGGCAAGGCCGTGCTGGATGCCTGTTTCCCCAGGAGCTACGACCGGGTTGTCACCCGGACCGACGAGCGATTCGGCTGCATTGCCGATGCCGAACGCGATATCTTCGGCCTGGATCACGCCCTGGCCGGCAGCCGGCTGGCCCAGCACTGGAAGCTGCCGGCCATGATCGCGGAATCGATCTGGTTGCATCATGGCTCACCGGCCCTGACACCCAGTCGGCTCGCCTTCCCCGATCATGTCCGCCTGGTCCAGGTCGCCGATCGCCTCGTCCGGTATATGCGCATCGGTTACTCCGGCAACTACACCAGCGACGGGCCTATCGAACAGGCCGTGGCCGCCATTGGCCTCTCACCCGAGGCCCTGGAGCGGGTCCAGACCGCGCTGCCCGATCTGGTGGAGGCACGGGCCGAGTTTATCGGACTCGGCCGGCTTACCTCGCGCGAGGTCTATGAGGCGTCCCTGGCCCGGGCCAATGCCGAACTGGCCCGCCTCAACGAATCTCTGGCCGACGCAAACCGCCGGCTTCTGCAGCGTTCTCGATGCCTTGAAAGCATCAGCGCCCTCAAGACGGCCGTCGGGGATGATCCCACCCACGAACAGGTGTCGCGGGCCGCTGCCCAAGCCCTGCTCGGCATTCTGAACACCGACCGGGTGGTCGTGGTGGCCTATTCGCGGTGCCGGGAACTGGTTACGATTGCAGGCGCGCGAATGGATGCCGACGACGACGTCGATTTCTCTTCGATGCCTGGCGAGGGAATTTCTTCCGACGATTCCCGCACCGATGGGGAAGACGCGGGTGGCGTCTGCGTTCATGATGCCATGCCCGCCTGGGACGCGGGCAATCTCGGCTTCGTTGCCGAGGGCGGTCGAGGCTGGTTGCCGGCCAACCTGTTGCCTTCGTCGTTGCTGGACCGCATTACAGCCGCCTTGCAGGCTCCGGCGACCTGGTGCTTCCCTATCCGCAACCAGCATGGCTTCGCAGGGGCGCTGCTTGTGGCGGGGGAGAAGCCCGGCGATTCCGACGAAGTCGTGCCGGTCATGGCCGATTGGATCGGCACCTGGTTAGGCAGCGCTGAATCCACGCTTGCCGCCCGTCGGCTCAGCGAAGAACTGGCCGAAATGAGTCAGCAGCTGCTCGAATCGCAGGCCGATCTGGCCCGGGCACGTTCTCTGGTCATGATCGGTGACATGGCCGCTGGGGCCGCCCACGAACTCAATAACCCCCTGGCGGTCATTTCCGGCCGGGCCCAACTGCTCAACCGGGAAGGCGTTGACGAGGAGGTCCGCAAAGCCGCCGCCCTCATCGCCGAACACGCCCACCGCGCCAGCGGCATGGTTAATGAGCTGATGGAATTCGCCAAGCCGCCCGCGCCTAAGCCCGGGATATGGGACTTATCCACGCTGTTGAACGAGGTTCGCCAGGCATGGATCGATAAAAAGGCCCTTTCTGACGTGGAATTCCGCATTGAGATCCCCCCCGGCCTGCCGAAAGTGCAGGCTGATCACGACCAGATCCGGGTCGTCTTCGATGAAATCATCCGTAATGCCGTTGAGGCCATGCATAATTCGGATGTGCCCTCGCTGGTCATCAACTGTTGCCCGGATGTGTCCGATGAGAAGGTTGTGATCAGAATACAGGACAACGGGTGCGGCATGACGCCGGAGGTGCTTGAACGGGCAATGGCCCCGTTCTTCTCGCACCGGCCGGCTGGCCGGGGACGCGGCTTGGGCTTATCCAGGGCCGCCCGGCTGGCCGAGATCAACGGCGGCCGTCTCCGGCTCTTCAGCCGTCACGGCGAGGGGACCCAGGCCATCCTGGAGCTTCCCGCGGCGGTCGGGCACGGCTCCTAAGCCGTGGTGGGAGGAGTGAAGGTCGCGCCGCCTGCAATCTCTGATCAGCGTAAAATCGGGGTTCACCAGGGCTGAATTGCGGTGGACTGTCGGATGCCAAAGGTGGGCACGAACTGCCCGCCTGCGTACGCCGGTTCCGCGTGCAACCCGCTCTGGGCTCACGCACGCGTGGACTCTTCCGGGCCAGGCGGGAGGCGTAGGCCTGTGCTCTCTCTCTCCTCCTCGCTCTCGCGGCCGAAAGCTCCCGCTGGCCTTTTTTGAGCCGCGTGCCGGAACCTCGAGTGGATCAACCATACGCTTGCAGCTGTGGAGATAGCATGCGGCAGCGACCTCTCGAGATTCTGCTGGCGGAAGATGACGCCGACCTGGCTGACCTGGTAGGCCGATATCTTCAGGAAAGCCTTCGGGCCAGCGTAACCCACGCGGAATCAGCGGCCGACGCTCTGCGCGAGGAGTTGACCACCCGGCACGACCTGCTGCTGGTGTCGCTGTCCCTCCCTGACGACGGGCTCGAACTGATCCACAGATTCCATGAGAACAACAACGCGCCGGCCATCGCCATGGCTCAATCGCCTACCGTCGAGGAGGCCATTGCGGCCGTCCGGGCCGGGGTGACAGACATCCTCACCAAACCGTTTGATCTGGAATACCTCTCCGCTTCGGTTCAGAAGGCGACAGACTCTTACCGTAGTCGGAGGCGTGAACGCATCCGCTATAAACGCCTCCGGAAGCTGGTGGCCCGCATCGTCTGTGAACGCCGCGACCTTGCCAAGCGCATCGACCTGCTCTGCCGCGACTTCGTCCAGGCCCACCGTCGCCTGGCCGAAAAGGTGGTTCAATCGGGCATCCTGACCGAGAGACGCGATTAACCGCCGGGCTGCGAAGGTTCTTTCCCGCGAGAGACCCGCACGGCAACGCACCGTCAAACGGATTCCAAATGAATCTTGTGCATTGAGCGCCCCGCCTCTTCCGGCGGTGGGGGCACGAAGATTCAAACGCTCAGCAGCAGGGCGACCAATAACCAGGCAGGAACCTGCGCAAGTTTGCAACCCAAACCGTATCACGCCTCGAGGGTCTTATCCTGGTGCATCCAGCGCGTCAGGATGGGCGACAGCGCGAAACAGATGATCGCCGAAATGCCGGCCGCAATCGCGATCTTGCCGAATACGCTGCCATAGAGATGGACCGTGTCGATAGGTGGGGGGATGATGGTCCCACCGTCCTCGCCCTCGTGCTTGACGCCGGTGAACTGCGAGATGATCGCCGCCAGGTACTGCGAGAACGCGGTGGCCAGGAACCAGGTGCCCATCACCGTGCTCACCAGGTGGCCGGGGGAGAGCTTGGTGATCATTGACAGGCCCACCGGGGAGATGCAGAGCTCGCCGGTGGTTTGAAAGAGATATCCGAGGTACAGCCACGTGAGGGCCACCATGCCGCGATCATTGGAGGTCATCGCGCCGTACCAAAAGAATCCAAATCCCAGCCCAAGCTGAAGCAGTCCCACTGCGAACTTGACCGGCGTGCTGGGCTCCCAGCCGCGCTTGCCCAGGAACGTCCACAACGCGGTAAACACCAGGCCGAACAGAAGGATGTAAATCGGGTTGGCGGACTGGAACGTGCTGGCCGGAATTTCATCGACCCGCTTGGCCAGGCCCATGCCCACGTTGTCTTCCGCCACTTTCCAAGCAATGGTGAAGTCGGGCTTGCCCTTGTTCTTGTCGCGCAGCTCGTCAAGGACATTCAGGGTGAAGAGTTGATCGCCGTTGTGGTAGCCGCACTGTTCCTGGGTCGGCTGGATCTGGATGGTCTGCCCGACCATGTCCGCCGTGACATAGCCTTTTTCGAAGACCCGGTCCACGTTGCGATCGGTGAAGTTGTTGACCGAACTGCCGGCCTGCTCGAAGAACGCCCAGAAGAGCATGGAGAAGAAGGTCAGGGTCAAAATAACGAACATCCGCTGTCGCCGAATCTGGTCCAGCCGGAAGGTCTCGTACCCCAGATAGACGACGGCGCCCAGCCCCGCCAGCATGAGAACCAGTCCGGCCGGCCGGCTCATCTCCTGTAAGAAGACGGCCGCGATCTGCATCAGGGCGCCCTCGCCGGCGGCCAGCTTGTCGATGTATGCGTTGGGAATCAGCGTCATGGGCCGGTGGTCGTGCGTAAAGAACGCGAATCCCGAAACCAGCAGCACGAATAACACCAGGGCCGCCAGCGTCCCCAGGTAGACCGCCGACTCCGCACTGATGGGGCCCAGCACGGGACGGCGCAGCCGCTCGGCGTCCGGCGGAGCGCCGGCCTCCTTGGGCAACCCGCCACGTCCCAGGGCCACCCAGGCTACGACAGCGGCGATCAGCAGAGCAACCCCGACAAAGATGTTCACCCCCGTCGAGAACGGGTTGTCGGGATGGTGCCGGAAGAGGGCCACCGCGGCGGCGATCGCTCCGGCCACGATGACCAGGCGGGCCAGGTAGACGCTCAGCAGCGACTCCTCAAGTTTGCCGCGGGCAAGTTCCCGGAACGTCACCCATCCCGCCAGCACCAGGGCCCCCAGAAGGACATAATTGGAGTAATGCAGCAATTCCGAAATCGCAGTGTGCTTCGCGACCAGTTCCGGCACGAGGAAGATGTTGAATGCCGTTCCCAGGGCCAGCAGAAACAGGAGGACCTGTGATATCAGCGATGGGGCCACGAAAACCGCCACACCGACGAGCATCCCGATGGTGGCCAGACCGAAGCCATAGTGCCACCCGAAGGTCTCGCCGACATAACCGCACAGGAGCGGCGACATGGCCGCGCCCAGATTGATGCCCATATAGAAGATCGTGAAGCCGCCATCGCGCCGGGGGCTGCCGGGTGGATAGAGCGAGCCGACGATGGTGGAAATATTGGGCTTGAAGAAGCCGTTCCCGCAGATCAGCAGGGCCAGGGCGCCGAAAAAGCCCACCTGGCTCTCCACCGTCATCATGAGGTGTCCGGCGGCCATCAGCAGTCCGCCAAGCACCACCGCGCGCCGCGCCCCCAGCAACCGGTCGGCCAGCAGCCCGCCGAAGAAGGGCGTCATGTAGACCAGCGCGGTATAGGAGCCGTAGACGGCATATGCGTCGCTGTCTCCATAGCCCAGGAAACCCTTGAGCATGTAAAAGACCAGCAGCGCGCGCATGCCGTAGTAGGAGAATCGCTCCCACATTTCGGCGAAGAAAAGCGTGAACAGGCCGGCCGGATGACCGAATAAGGTCCGCTGGGGCATCGGCTCGTCAAACTCGCCCAGGCCCGCCGGGCGTGTGTTGCTGGTGGTCATTGTCTGATGTTCGTCGTTCGTGTTTTGATTGTTGTCAACGCCGGACTCAGAACCCCGGGATCAGGATGTCTCTGAACCCTGAGCTCTGAACCCCGCACACTCAAACCACTTCCCACTCATGCAGCCACCGGTACCCCGCGTAACTCCCGTTGAGCTGCCGGCCGTAACTGTCCAGGCACTCATGATAGGCCTTACGGTCGGCTTCGGTAAGCGGTTCGGCTCGCGAGTAGGAGGCCTTCACGTTCTGCTCGAGCTGCTCGGGCGATTGCACGCCCGGAATGACCGCTGATATCCGCTGCTCCTGGAGCATTACCTTCAGCAGCGAAGTGGCCCGGGGGTCCACCTTGCCTCGCCAGGTGACCGCCTGCTCCTTGTCGCCAAAGGTGGCCCCGGCCGCAAAGGGCTTGATCCCGATGACGCCGACGTCCTTCTCCTTGGCCAGCGCCAGCAGGCTGTCCCCGCCGTAGGGCTTCGTCAAGAACAGATAGGGGAACAGAATAACTGAAAATTGTGGATATTCAGTGAGCACCCGGCGGAAAACGGTCGACTTGTGCCCGGAGATGCCCAGGAAGCGCACTTTGCCCTGCTTTTTGACCTTCTCAAAGACCTCGACGACGATGTCGAGCGTGCGGGGGCTCACGTCCCACATGGTGTCCTGCTTCGTTTGTCCGTCGCCCCAGCTTGCCCCCACCGGGCGCCAGATATCCAGGCAGTCGGTGCCGTAACCCTTCAGGCGGGCATCGATGTTGCGATAGCAGAGGTCCGCGTTGAATTCCTTCTCGTAATCGGGTGTGAGCTTCTCCGGCCAGGAGGCGAAGCCGATGATCCACTTGTCGCGATCCTTGCCCAGGGCCTTGCCGTAGAGGTCGCACTCTTCGGCGATGTTGTTATCCACGTAGTTCATGCCCAGCTCAGCGGCTTTCTTGAGGACCGCCCGGCGATTCTCGACATCCTCGGTGGTATGCCCGCCCAGACCGATCTCGGAGATCATCAGGCCGGTCTTGCCCAGCCGGCGGTAGCCCATCTTCGGGTTGTAGTTGCGGATCTTGGATGTGTCCGCGGGCGAGGTTGGCCGTGCCTCGACCGCTGCCGTTATGGCGCCGCCGGCGACGGCAGAGGTGGTCTTCAGAAATTCGCGGCGCGACGAAGCGCTCTCGGTCATCTTCTGGCTCCTTGGCGAAACTGGCACGGCGAACCGCGTGGTCGAAGCATGGTACACGCAAACTCGGCAGAGGAAAATAGAGCGAATCCGGCCCGAGGCGAAAAGGTAAAGAGCCAGGCGCGTAAAACAGGGAAAAGGCTCCACCCGGCGAATCCGCCTCTTTCGCCGTATAGCGTACGGGGCGTTCTTGCGGTTTAATACGGCCATGAACCGGTGTGCTCTCATGATAGTTGTGCTGGCTGGCGCGGTGGCCCAGGCTCAACCGGCCGCGGCCCCGGCCCATCTGCGGAATGCGCTCGCCAGCCACCCCGATTACATTGTCTATGTCCCCGGCGCCCCGCACGGCCCCGACGGCAGCAACCAGCATTTCCTGGTCACGCCCACGAAGGCCGGTACGTTCCTGGCCTTTTGGACCATGAGCACGCGGGAGAATAATCCCGACCAGCACGTGGCCATGAGCCGGAGCGAGGATCGCGGACGAACCTGGTCCCGGCCGGTGACCGTCGCCGGCGGCCCGGCCGATGCGCATGGCCGGATGGCATCCTGGCAGTTCCCCGTGGTCGTGCCGGAAACCGGACGCATCTACCTCTTCTGGAACCAGAACGTCGGCATCACCGATGCCCGCGAAGACACTACCGGGGCCCTGGCCTACAAGTGGTCCGACGACGATGGTCGGACCTGGTCCGACGTGCACACTTTGCAGATCCGCAAATCGGCCATTTCCAACCCCGAGCCGGGCTCCCCGGAAAACTGGGTCGTCTATCAGGCTCCCATCATCACCTCCCGGGGCGAGGTCATCGTCGGGTTCACCCGCTGGACCAGCAAGACGATCCAGCCCGAGGGCGGCCTGTTCGACCGTGATTCGGAGATCTGGTTTCTTCGTTTTGACAACCTCCTCACCGAACGCGACGGCAGCAAGCTGACCGTCACGACCCTCCCGGAGGGCCAGCACGGGCTGCGCGTGCCCCGGCCGGACAAGCCGGCCATCAGCGTGGCCCAGGAACCGACCATTCAGGAATTGAGCGATGGCCGGTTCGTCACCATCATGCGGACGCGGACCGGCTACATCTACTACGCGCTCTCCAACGATCGCGGCCAAATGTGGGATCGTCCCCGGCCATTGCGCTACCGGCCTGGCGGAGAAAAGGTCAAGCAGCCCCTGGCGCCCTGCCCGCTGTATAAGCTGCGCGACGGGCGCTTCGTGCTGATCTTCCACAACAACGACGGGAGCGCTTTCGGCGGAACCAGCCCCTCCGACAGCCGGAAGAACCGCCGGCCGGTGTTCGTGGCGGTAGGGCGGGAGATCGCCGACCCGGACCATCCCCTCGTATTCACCCGTCCGCGGCTCCTGGCTGACAATGGGGGCATCCCCGACGGCCCTGTCGCCCAGACCCAGATCGGTACCTATCCGAGTCTCTTCGAGTACGAGGGCAAGGTCTATTTCTGGTATCCCGACCGCAAGCACTACCTGCTGGGCAAGGAGCTTACCGAGGAGTTGCTTGACGATCGCGAAGTCCGCGACTGGAAAGCGCCGCCACGGGCCTCCCTGCGCGGCTGCCGGATTCAGGTAGGCCGCGATGGCCCGGCGGCACCGTCCGTAGAGACACCGGCGTTCCTGGTTCGGGCTATCGACGACCTCCGCCGCCTCGTGCGTTCCCGCACCGATCAGGACTTCGACATCGCGGTCGGGCAGTGGGACGATGGAAACAGCGAGTCGTTTACGCTCACCGCCCGCCTGGAGCCGGACGGCAGTCGCGAGCGCGTGGTCGTCAGGATCGAAGGAGCGCCCGCCGGCCTCAAATACGGCCTTGCCGAGCTCATCCACCATCTCCGCATGGCCCCAGCCGATGTCACCCTGGAGGTCCCGCTGGAGATCAGGAAGACCCCGAAATTCTCCGCCCGCGGCATGTACGCCCATCTGCACTGGGCCTACAACCGCCCGTACGCCCTGCGCTCCTGGACGCTGGAGGACTGGCAGCGCTACATCGATCTGCTTGCCTGCCTGGGCTTCAACACCATCCAGATCTGGCCCATGATGGAATTGCTGCCGCACCCCTTGAGCCCCGAGGACCAGGCTTACCTGAAGCGGTACGCGGAGATTGTGGACTACGCCCACCAGCAGCGGGGCATGAAAGTCATCCTCGGAAGCTGCCCCAACAACATCACCGAAGATGCCCGCGGCGTGCCCATCGAGAAACGCGAATACTTCGACTTTGAAAAGCGGCTCGACCCCGGCGACCGCGCGGCTCTGGCCCGGATCCTGGAATACCGCAGCGATCTCTACAAGACGGTTCCCCACGCGGACGGCTATTGGGTCATTGACAGCGACCCCGGCGGGTGGAAGGGCAGCCCGTCCCGGGAATTTGTCGAGATCCTCAAAGGCCACCGCGAACTGATCGACCGGTACGGCCGCCGGCCCACCGAACAGCCGCTCATTTACTGGATGTGGTATGGTTGGGGCACCGGGTCGGTGGAGAAAAATTGGCGCGACACCATCGGTCAGATCAACACGGAGCTGCACGGCCCCTGGCAATTGCTCGTGTGCCTGCCTGGGCATCTGGAGGCCTGCAAAGAGCTGGCCCTGCTCGATAAGGCGGTCTACTTCCCGTACAACCTGTTGGAGACCGAGCCCGCCGGCCCGCTCACCGAGCTTCGCTTCATCGGCATCGCCGAGGCCGCCCAAATCGCCGCCTCCCACGGCATCACCGCCATCCAGGGCAACACCCAAACCCCGCTGGCCCAATTGCCCAATATCGCCGCCCTGGCCGGCGCGGCCTGGGGTGTCAATCCGGCCACCGAGGCCGACGAAGTACTCGACCGGCTGGCCCGTGGCCTGCTCAGTCGGGAACCCGAAACGCTCAAGAAGGCCTGGCTGGCGTTGTCGGAGGATCGCCCCGAGCCTTGCTTCAATCTGGCTGTTCGCTTACGCGAATTGGCCGGCGATCCCTCGGCGAAGGGGCCGCTGGCGGTTCTCATCGGCGATTGGCAGCCGCGGATCCTGGAAGACCTCGCGGCCATGCTGGAGATCCACGCTCACGCGGTCCGCTTTGCCCGACAGGTCGAGGCGAACGCCGGCGACGCTGAGCTTGTCACAGCGCTCACTGACTACTTCATGAGCGCGGCCAGCTACCTGGAACGCACCGGTTACCGTGGCGACCGCATCGTGACCCACGAGAGCTACCGTGGAGTAGTGACGGCCGCCCTGAAGCGGCTGAACGGGCAACTGGGCGATGAGGCGGTGCAAGCTCGCATCCTCGGCCCGGCCCTCGCCGCCGCGAAGAAAACGCGCTCGCCGGAAGTCTGCGATCTCATTGCTGAGTCGGTGCTGGAAAAACGCAAGTAGACGCGGAGCTCACGCTCTCATCCCAAACGGGAGTCCGCAGATCCACTTTCGCACCTTCCCACTTTCCCACGTTCACACTTTCCCCCCGCAGCCTGGAGTTGCCAAATCCACCCGCAGCGGTCATGCTGTGGTGGTTTTGAACCACCAGGAGTAATCGAGACAGACATGGCTACCGAATCTTCCGTCATTCACGAATACCGAACCCGGCTCCAGGAGCGAATGGAGTGGATCGAGCAAACCCAGGCGCCCGCCATCGAGAAGGGGGCCGAGATCCTCGCCCAGGCAACCCGTGAAGATCGCCTGATCCACCTGATCGGCACCGGCGTGCACTCGCGTCTGGCCGCCGAGGACGGCTTTTTCCGGGCCGGCGGGCTGGCCAATATCAATCCGATCTTCGCGTTGCCGATGGAAAGCGGCGTCCGCTATGTCACCGCCCAGGAGCAGCGCGCCGAGCCGGTGGCGGCCCTGCTGGACATGTATCCGCTCCAGGCGGGCGATCCGTTGATCGTCGCCAATCTCTACGGCATGAACGGTTTCACGATTGAGACGCTGCTCCAGGCGGCCCAACGCGGTCTGCGCGTGATCCTGCTGACCTCCACAGCCTGCGCCCGCGAGATCCCGCTGGACCACCCCAGCCGGCACCCGACGAAACTCAACGCCGCCGATGCGCCGCACGAAGTGCTCATCGACGTGCCCATGCCCATGGGCGACGCGCTGCTGCGCTTTGAAGGCTGTCCGTTCCCGGTAGCGCCCAGCAGCGGCGTGCTGTTGAGCTTCACCCTGCACGCCTTGCTGGCCACAGCCACCCAGAAGCTGCTTGCCGCTGGCTTCGACGCACCCGTGATCCGCAGCATCAACACCCCCGACTACGGCGTGAGTAATGCCCGTCTGTGGGCCCGATACGGTGGTCGCGTGAAGCACTTGTAAGCCGAAAGGACAGATATCTGGCCGCCTTTATCATGCTGCGGGAGCCGCTAAATGTATCCTGATCTGAGTCAGCTTCTGGACCTGCTTCACATCGACGCTGAGCGCCTCGAAGCCGGCCGGCGCCGTCAGGCCGCCATCTGGCGCCGCCAGCGACCGGATCGCCCGCCCATCCTCCTGGGGCGCATCGAGTCGCTTCAGGTCACCAAACGTGTCGGTCCCCAGCATCTGCGCAACTGCGAGCACCAGCTTCGCGGCGGCCCGCCGGTGCCCGAGTACCACCAGTTCGATCACTACCCCATGGGCGAGCAGTTTCACGACCCGCGCAAGATGCTCATCGAATCGCTATGGGACATGATCGGCTGGTCGCGCACGCCCGGCGATGCCCAGCTCTCTTTCCGGCCCAATTTCGGCGTCGGCACGCTGGCAAGCATCTTCGGCTGCAAGGTCCACGCCCCGGAAAACGACATGCCGTGGGTGGAGGAGAAACCTCCGCGCGAACGGCTGCTCGACGTGGACCTCGATGCCTTGGACAGGATCGGCCTGATCCCCCGGGTCATCGAATTCATCCACCTGGCCCGGGAGACACTTAAGGATTTTCCCCAGGTGCACGTGTTCATGCCCGACCTGCAGGGGCCGATGAACACCGCCTTCCTGCTTCGCGGCCAGGACATTTTCTTCGACATGGCCGACGATCCGGATTACTACCACCGGCTGATGGAGGTGGTCAGCGAGGTCTACATCCGGCTCAGCAGGCGGCTCAAAGCGGAGCTCGGCGAACCGCTCGACGGCGGCTGGCACGGCGCCCTCTACATGGAGGGCGGCGGGGCCCGCGTGGTGGACGACGTCAGCATCATGCTCTCGCCGGCGCAGTACGAGGAGTTCTCTCTGCCTTATGTTCGCAAGTGCCTCGCCCCCTTCGGCGGCGGCTGGGTCCACAGTTGCGGAGACATCTCCCACCAGATGCAGTTTTATCTCGACGCCCCCGAGATCCGCGGGGTCAATCTGGGCGAGCCGCATTACTACGACTTCGCCACCCTGCTGCCGCGTTTTGCCGCCGCTGACAAATTCTGTTACGGTGGCCCGGTCCGCGAGCCGGATGAGGCCGTGCCCGCTTACCTGCAGCGTGTGGCCGGCTACCTGAAAGGCGCGGAAATGACACTGATCTTCATGCCCAAGTGCCGCGGCATGGAGATGACCGAAGGCGACTGGCTTCCGCCGGAAGAAATGGTACAACTGTGGGAGCGTTACTGCCGCCAGTAAGCGGCAGCCGAACACATCGTGCTCTTTGCGGTCTCGACACCTCGCACGGCCCTTGGGCCAGGGCAGGGGGCCGCGAAGTGACGGCAGAGGAATGGGAAATAACCACGACCCGGGAATCCTTTCCCGTGAGGTTGCAGTCCATCGTTCGCGAAGAGGAGAACCAGGTATCATGAAGAGAATCATTTCCTGTGGCGGACTCACGCTCGCTCTCCTGATCACCCCCTCGCTGGCCGCCGACCCTGCCCGCTCTTACGACGTCGTCGTCTACGGTGGCACCGCCTCCGGCGTGGTCGCCGCCCTGCAGGCCTCCAAAATGGGTAAGACCACGGCGATCATCGAGCCCACCAAGCACCTGGGCGGCATGACCACCGGCGGCTTGGGCGCTACCGACATCGGCAACAAGGCCGCTATCGGCGGTTTGGCCCGCGAATTCTACAAGCGTCTGGGCAAGCACTACGGCCAGGATGAAGCCTGGAAGTTCGAGCCGCACGTGGCCCAGGCCCTTATCAAAGAAATGGTCCGCGAGTCCAAAGCCGACGTCTTTCTCCACGAGCGGCTCAAGTCCGTGAAAATGGACGGACCACGCATCGTCTCGGTCACCACCACCGGCGGCACGACCCTGGCCGGCAAGATGTTTATCGACGCCAGCTACGAGGGCGACCTCATGGCCATGGCCGGCGTGTCCTACACGGTCGGCCGTGAATCCAACAGCAAGTACGGCGAAACGCTCAACGGCGTCCAGTTCGGCCAGCGGCACCATCAGTTTGACGTGCCGGTGGACCCCTACGTGATCGAGGGCGACCCCTCCAGCGGTCTTTTGGCCCGGATACACGGCGGCGACCCCGGCAAGCACGGCCAGGGCGACCATCGCGTGCAGGCGTACTGCTTCCGCATGTGCCTCACCCAGGACCCGAACAACCGTATCCCGTTCCCCAAGCCGGAGGGGTATGACCCCAAACAGTACGAACTGCTGATCCGCTACCTCCAGAAGGCTGAAGCCGCCGGCGTCAAGGTGCCGCTCATGAACCACGTCATGATGCCCAACGGCAAGACCGACACCAACAACCACGGCGGCTTTTCCACCGACAATATCGGCTACAACTACGAGTACCCCGACGGCGACTGGCCCACCCGCGAACGCATTATCAAAGAGCACGAGGTTTACCAGAAGGGCCTCATGTGGACGCTGGCCAACGATCCCCGTATCCCCGAACGCATCCGCAAGGAAGTCGGCTCCTGGGGCCTGGCCAAGGATGAATTTGTTGACAATGGCAACTGGCCGCATCAGCTCTACATCCGTGAAGCCCGCCGGATGATCGGCGAGCTGGTGACCACCCAGCACCACTGCGAGCACGAGCAGATCGAGGACGACCCGGTGGGCATGGGTGCCTACCAGATGGACTCCCACAACTGCCAGCGGTTTGCCAAGGACGGAAGGGTGCTCAATGAGGGGGACGTGCAGGTGCCGCCCGCCGCCCCCTATGGCATCTCCTTCCGCAGCATCGTCCCGCGGGCGTCCGAATGCCAGAACCTCGCCGTCCCGGTGTGCCTCTCCGCCTCGCACATTGCCTATGGTTCCATCCGCATGGAGCCGGTGTTCATGATCCTCGGCCAATCGTCGGCCACCGCCGCCTGCATGGCTATCGATGACGGCATCTCCATCCAGCAGGTGCCGTACGCGAAACTCCGCGACCGCCTCCTGGCCGACGGGCAGGTCCTCAAATGGACCGGCCCCGTGCGCAAGCCGGGCATCACCCCGGGCCCCGACATGGTGGACGACAGCCAGGCGAAGCTTACCGGGCGCTGGGTGCCAGCCATGGCTGTCGGCGGCTACGTGGGGCGGGGCTACCTGCACGACGCCAACACCGATAAGGGCGCCATGTCCGCCCGGTTCATCCTGAAAATCGAAAAGGCGGGACGCTACCGCGTGCAACTGAAGTCCTTGCCCAACCCCAACCGGGCCACCAATGTCCCGGTGACGATTCGCCATGCCGAGGGCGAGGCCAAGGTCACGGTCAACCAGCGGTCCCCCAAACCGGAGGAGCGCGAATGGGCCCTGCTGGGCGAATACCGCTTCGAGCCCGGCAAAGAGGCCTGGGTCGAGATCTCCAACAAAGACACGGACGGCCATGTCATCGTGGACGCCGTCCGGCTGGTAGCCGTTCCGTGATGTTGAAGCACCCGTCCTTCTCGCGTTCTGTTCGCCGGTCCGCGGACAGAACGCCGGAGGCGTTATGAGAAAATGGTTTCCCGTCGGGCGCCAGGCTTGCTGGCCGGCATCCCGACGGAGGAACATGCCGGGTGGGGGAAGAGAGAATCAGACTCGCGAGTGGAGGAACAGTGAATGCGTCGGTACCTGATCGGATTAAGTGCTTTGTCAATTCTGTGGATGACCCCGGCCCTCGTCCGGGCGGAGATGAGAATCACCCGCCTGCATTGTGAATACCAGACGAACCCACTGGGCATCGATACCCGGCAGCCGCGCCTCGGCTGGGTGCTTGAATCGACGGTCCGGGGCGACCGCCAGACCGCCTGCCAGGTGCTGGTCGCTTCCAGTGAACAGATCCTGGCCCGGGATCGCGGCGACCTGTGGGACACCGGCAAGCTGGACGTCGAGGATTCCCTCCACGTGGTTTACGCCGGCCAGCCGCTCCGCTCCGGCCAGCGCGTCTGGTGGAAAGTCCGCGTCTGGGACGTCAACGGGCGGTCCTCCCCCTGGAGCCGGCCCGCCTGGTGGGAGATGGCCTTGCTGGAGCCCGGCGAGTGGACCGGCAAATGGATCTGCAGCGACAAACCGCTTCCCACCAAAGATGAAGACTTCTACGCTGAAGATCCCGCGCCCATGTTCCGCAAGGAGTTTGCGACCAGCAAAAAGATCGCCCGGGCCCGCGCCTACGTGGCCGGCCTTGGCTATTACGAGTTATACCTGAACGGCAAGCGGGTCGGCGACCATGTGCTGGACCCCGGCTGGACGACCTACTCCAAGCGCGTGCTCTATTCGACCTATGACGTGACCGACTTGCTGCGCGAAGGGAAAAACGCCGCCGGGGCCATCGTGGGCAACGGCTGGTACAACCCGCTGCCGCTGCGCTTCTGGGGCCATATCAATATCCGCAAGGCGCTGACCCTGGGCCGGCCCCGGTTCATCCTTCAACTTAACATCGAGTACACCGACGGCTCGCGCGACTCCATCGTGACCGACGAAACCTGGCAGCTCGGCGACTCGCCCATCCTCAAGAACAACCTCTACCTGGGTGAAGTCTACGACGCCCGCAAGGAACAACCCGGCTGGAACGAGCCCGGCTTCCGGGGGGCGGGCATCCTGCCCGCCTCATCTGAGGAGACGGCGGCGACACAAGGCGGGCAAGATGCCCGCCCTCCGACCGGCTGGCGGCCTGTGGCCCTCTCCACGGAGCCCGTCGGTCCGCTCCAGGCCCAGTTCGCTCCACCCATCAAGATCACGCGAACGCTCAAGCCCGTGGCCCTCAAGGAGCCCAAGCCCGGCGTCCATATTTTCGACATGGGCCAGAACTTCGCCGGATGGGTCCGCCTGAAGGTCAATGCCCCGGCCGGCACCGCCGTCAAGCTCCGCTACGGAGAACTGCTCTATCCTGATGGCACGCTCAACCCCATGACCAGCGTCGCCGGCCAGATCAAGGCCAAAGGCCTCGGCGGCCCCGGCGCGCCCGACCTGGCATATCAGTCTGAGACGTACATCTGCAAGGGCGATGGCGTCGAAACCTATACGCCGCGCTTCACCTTCCACGGCTTCCGCTACGTCGAGCTCACCGGCCTGCCCGACAAGCCCACCATGGATGCCATCGAGGGTCTGCGCCTCAACTCGAATGTCGAGCCCGTCGGCACCTTTGAATGCTCCAACGAGCTTTTCAATCGCATCCACGGCATCATCCCCTGGACGCTGCTGTCCAACCTGTTCAGCGTCCAGTCCGACTGCCCGCATCGCGAGAAGTTCGGCTACGGCGGCGACATCGTGGCCTCCAGCGAGATGGCCCTCTTCAACTTTGACATGGCCCAGTTCTATGCCAAGGCGGTCATCGATCATCAGGACGCCGCCCGCCCCAACGGGGGCCTCACCGAGACGGCCCCCTTCGTGGGCATCGCCGATGCCGGCTTTGGCGAAGGCACCGGCCCGCTGGAGTGGGGCAGCGGTCACCCGGTCCTGCTGCGGCAACTGTATCAGTACTACGGCAATCGCCGGTTGATCGAAGAGCAGTACGACACCGCCAAACGCTGGGTCGATTTCCTGCAATCCCAGGCCAAGGACGGGCTGATTGAAAATGGCCTCAGCGACCATGAGAGCGTCGTGCCCAAGCCTACCGCCGTCACCGGCACCGCCTTCTACTTCTACAATCTGAAGCTCATGTCCGAGCTGGCCGAGATCCTCGGCCGGACCGACGACGCCCGGCACTACGCCCAGGTGGCCGCCCAGGTCCGCGAGGCGTTCAACAAGAGAAATCTCAAGCCGGGCACCGGCGTTTACGGCAAGGAGCTCACCCAGGCCGGCCAGGCCATCGCCTTCTACATGGGCCTGGTCCCGGCCGCCGAGGCCGACGCGGCCATGAAGGCCCTAATCGACAACGTGCTCACGACGCACAAGGGCCATCTCAGCACTGGCATCTTCGGAACCAAGTTCCTGTTGAACGTGCTCAGCGATCGCGGCCGTCCGGACGTGGCCTACACCATTGTTTCCCAAAAGGACTTCCCCGGCTGGGGCCACATGGTTGAGAACGGCGCGACCACGCTCTGGGAACACTGGGCGTTCAGCGACAACACCTTCTCGCATAACCATCCCATGTTCGGCTCGGTGGACGAGTGGTTCTACAAGGTGGTGGCCGGCATCAATCCCGCGCCGGCGGCCCGGGGCTTTGACCGCGTTTACATCCATCCGCGCCCCGGCGGGGACCTTACCTGGGCGAAGGCCGAGTACAACTCCATCCGCGGCAGGATCCGCAGCGAGTGGCAAAAGGAGGGTGATACCTTCTCCCTGCGCGTGACCATTCCTCCAAACGTCCGCGCGGTGGTCTATGTCCCGGCCAGCAAGGGCGCCACGATCCTTGAAAGCGGCCAACCCGCCGACCAGGCTCCGGGCGTGCGCTTCCAGGACTGGAAGGACAATGCCGCGGCATACGAAGTCGGCTCCGGCCAGTATGAGTTCAAGGTCAGACCCTGACCCGGCTGCCGGGACCAGCGGCCGGCAGGCAGGCTGAGCAAATCCCGGAGGAGCCGCCGGACTGCCCGGGAGAAATCATCAACAGGAGAAAACAGAGGAAGCAGAGAGCCCAACAGGTTCTCCGCTTCCTCTGTTACTTTCCTTTCAGCCTTCTTCTCTGTGTCCTCTGCGTCTCTGCGGTTCAATTCTTCGGTTATCGCGGTTCGAGGGTCAGAGAGAAGCGCTCGCCAAACGGTGTCCGGCCGGCCGCCTCGAACGTGAGTGTCACCGTCACCGATGCCTTCAGCCCGCCGGGCGACAGCTCGACACGCTCGAACACCGCCGTCCCAAACCGTGGCGCGTCCGCCATGAGCGGCACGCGCATCTCATGCTCGCCTTTCACGACCAGATACGCGCTGCCACTCGGAGGGCGGGCATCTTGCCCGCCGTTGAAGGGTTCAGGGTTCGGGGTTCGGGGTTCAGGAGGGTAACTGCCCCCGGCCGAAGGCGCCACCCACCTGGCCTCGGCGAGATTCGTCACCTCGATTCGCCCCAGAACCGGCCGGTCCGCCGCAACATGGACCCGCCCGCCTTTCTCGACACTTACCCATTCGCCCTCCGCCGTCAGCACCTGCACCGAATCGAACGCGCCATCCAGATATTTCGGCGGGTTGGCCCCGTTCCAGGGCGTGTTGCCCACCGCCAGCGGCGGGCAGTTGGTCGAATCTGTTCCCGTGCCGGCCGTGCGCAGTCCCGGCGTCCGGCCATCCTCCAGAGCTTTCCAGAACTCCTTCCCGACGGTCGTATAGACGCCGGTGATCCCGTCGGTGTGGGCATCGCGATCGAACTCGATCCAGTAATCAACCGGCTTTTGCGACGGCCCCTCCAGGAACTTGTGTGCATGTTCGCGGATCACCTTGGTCACCGCCCGGTCGGAGCCGTCCGGGTTGATGATCCCGTAGTCGCTATTCTCATGGCAGCGGAACCCGCCCGGATACCACCAGTAGAACACGCCGTCGGCCCCGCTGGCGATCAGCATGCGGTAGAAATCGCGGTAGTACTCCGCCTGGTTCTCCATCTGCTCGGGCTCGGACCGTTCGTGCGAGAGGTCCCACACGCTCATGCCCGCTTCGGCCCAGATAAAGGGTTTGTCCGGCGCGGCCCAGCGGCCGTACTCGGCCTCGAACATCGCCGGCTTGATCTTTTCCCAGTCGCCCAGCCGTCCGTAGGCTTCGGGCGCCAGCATGTCCACCGCGCCGGCCAGGTAGGGGAAGTCATACGCGATCCAGCCGTCCACCTTGAACGTCGGGTTGCCGGCCTCGGCCATGCGGAAGCTCACGAACTGATGCGGGGCGATGCTCCGCACGAGTCGCCGGGCGGCGTTGTAGCGCTGGTAGAGCAGCGTATCGAGAAACCGCCGGTAGGCCGCGACCATCCGCCGCCACTGGCCGTCCGTGTCAATCTGGTGGGGCAGGGGGTTGGTGACCTTGCCGTCCGCGTCGCGCGGCACTTTGAAAGCCCAGTCCTTCTCCGCATTTTCGACGCTGCCGTAGCGTTCGACAATCCACGCTTCCCACTCGCGGTCGTAGGGTCGGCGCTGGTTATGTCCCCGCCACATGGGTTCCCAGGCAAGATCGAACGCGAAGACGGTGTCGTTTTCCGCCAGCCGGTGATACTCGATAAGCTCGCGGATTTTGGGCCACTGAAAGTCCATCGGCGTCCCGGGCCGCAGCGACAGGTTCACCTTGAGGTCGTGCTTTTCCGCCAGACGCAGGAAGTCCAGCAGGTTGCTCTCGGCGATGATCCTGTGGTCGATGAAGATGCTCACCGCGTTCAGGCCAAGGTCTCTGACGTGTTGCAGGTCGCGCTCGATCACCGCCGGGTCATAGGATTGCGCTCCCAGCCAATGCTCAAAATAATGGTAATCCTCCGCTCCAATCCCCGAGGAGGGCATGTAGTTGACCCCGTGGGCCCGCCATCGCCTGCCGTCGAGGAAGAACTCGCCGTTGCGGACTGTCACAAAACGCTTCTGGGGCCTGGGGCGGTATACGTAGGCGTCGTTGCCCAACGACTCACCAGCCCCGCTCAGAGTTACCACCGCGCGAAGCACGTAGTCAGCGAAAGTGCCGGCGGGCGACTCTTCGAAAACCCGTGTCGCCTTCTGGCCCGGTTCCAGAGTCAATCTCTCCTCGTGTATGACAGATCGCGTGCTCTCTTGAAGGGAGCGTGACCCATCTATCCGGTCCAGAATCAGATTCAGGCGGACATCGGACCATGTCTGGCGGCCCAGGTTGACCATCCGGGCCCCCAGGCGGACCGGCTGGCCCTCAAGGTAGGTATAGCGATCCGTTCCGGCGTCGATCAGAAACAGGCCGTCACGAATCCGCCGGGCAATTCGCCCGATGCCCGTCAGTACCTCCTCGTGCAGGTACCACTCCGGATCGCCGATCCCAAACGATGCCCAGATTCCACCCTTGTACCGTCCACCCGCATGGACCAGCATCGTCGCAGGCGTGCCACGCCATCCATTTACACCCCCGGATGTGGCTTCCAGGAGCGGTATCCACCGCCAGTCGCGGCGTTTGTCGAACCCGTTGCCCTGCGGGCGCGGCTGAGGCGAGCGTATCTGCCGGGGAAGCGGCAAACCTTTGCGGGGAAAGGCAAATTCACTGCTGACACCGTCCAGCCGCGCCACCTGCGTACACTCGAACAGCTTGTACCCCGGCGAGAGCGTGTCCAGCACCGGCGGCGCGAAGTCCTCGACCAGCAACGCGTATTCAGGCGAGGGCTTCGCCGTGCCGAAGGGGCCGATCCAGAACTCGTGCCGGCCGCCGACCTGCCCGGTGTGCGTGAAAGCCAACCCCACGGTCAGCTTGGCAGCGTTCTCCGGCCGGAATCGCGTCTTGGCCCTGGCCGGAACGCTCTCCCAGTAGGTGAACGCCTCCGGCGGCAGAGCGATTCGCGTCCACGTCTCGAAGATCGGCACCACCGCCATCCATCGCGAGCCGTCCTTCTCCACCCATTCCACCACCAGGCGGGTGGTACGCGGGCCGCCGCGGGCCGAGAAGACCGTCAGCGTGTGCCCCTCGGGAAAGGGCCGATCGAGATGGTGATCACCAATCGTGTCCCAGCCATCGAGATTCGGGATGGTGACGTGCAGGGCGTGCCGGCCGGGAGCGGGGCCGTCGGCCGTAATCTCGTACCGGGTGGCGACTTCGGGGTGATTGGTGGATCGCTCCCAGCCGGAGATACTCTCGGGATCATCAAACGAAAACAGTACGTGCTCCGGCAACTGGCCGGTCGTCGATCGGGCATAGGCCTCGCGGGTGGTCCACTGGCCGGCCACCTTGATGAGGGCCGTCTGCCACATGGGCGTGCGCAGGGCGATCAGGTCCCCGCCGCCCTTGAGGTACTTCTCGACCGGTCCCATGGCCCGTGCCGGCAACACGCCCGCGTTGGGCAGCACCAGCAGATCGATCTGATCGGCACTCAGCCGGGCCGGGTCGCACAACAGGTCGGCATCGATCGAAATGACCGAATACCCGGCGGACTTCAGTTGCTCGCCGAGCTTTTCCAGCAATACCGGCTCGACCCGGGCAGGGGGAAAGTCAAACAGGGCGGCAACCGGCGCATCGTCAGCCACCACAGGTATGGCCACCGCCAGCACTGCCACCATCACGGCCAAGACGGCCCAACCCGTGTGACGGGAGCTTCTATCTTTCATCGTGGACCCCTTATCTCTTCGCTGTCATCTCTCGTCTTTCATGCGCTCGGTACTCAGCACGAGTTCGAGCCCATCCAGCAGCCCTCGCATGGGCGTCTTCAAGGCGGATCTAGCCGTGGAGTTGTCCAGTGAGGCGTCGCGCGGGCGTCGCGCCCGGCCGGGGATGTCCGCCGCGGTCGCCGCGACGACCCGCTCCGGCGGGTATCCGAGCCGCCCGGCGATCATGCGGGAGAAGTCCAGCCGGCTCAGGCGGTCATTGCCGGCCAGGTGAATGATCCCCTGGAACGTATTGCCCGCCAGTTCCAGCAGCGCCCGACCGGCCGTCACCACGTCGACCGGCGAGCGGATCTCCTCGGCCGGCACGCTTGCCTCACGACCGGATTCGAGGGTGTCCCTCAGCCGGCATAGAAAGGAGTTCCCCTGGCCGTAGAAACGCAGCCCCATCACGATGGCTAGCCGGGCGATGCAGAAATCCTCCAGCCGGTCGGCTACCGCCCGCTCGGCCCGCAGCTTGGTATGGCCGTAGTGGTTGACCGGAGCAGGGGGGTCGGTTTCGGCGTAATGACCTTTGTTCCCGTCAAACACGGTGTCCGTGGAAGTGAAGACCATCCGCACCTTCTGCTGGCGGCACATCTCGGCCAGTGCGATGGTGTAGTTGACATTGACCTCGTCGGCGACGTCGGGGTGTTGCTCGCAGTAGTCGATATCAGGGATGGCGGCTATATGGATGACCGCGTCCGGTTGAATCTCGCGGAAGCGCCGTTCCAACTCGCCCGGTTGGAGCAGTTCCGCCAGCGGACCGTGCTGATGCCAGATCAGTCCCTCGCGCTGGAATGGCGCGGGTTTCTGAGAGAATGCATGCACCTCCCATTCCGGCCCGGCCTGGCAGATCACGCTTCCCGCCACAAATCCCGATGCGCCTGTGACTATTATTCGTTTCATCAGACCATCCTCTTGCCGGCCCATCTGAACGCCGGCCGGCGGGCCGTATTGTCATCGGGGACTGCACCCCTGTCCACGTTACCCCCGAGGTTCACGGCTCAAGAGCCGTGGCATACAGCACACATGCGGGAATATCGCCCATGCTTTTCACGCCGGAACGCTGTCCGTATACTGCTCATCCAACACGAAATCATCTTGCGGAAGGAGGAGGGTCATCGTGCGGAACCGATCTCGTCGACTTGTCGTGTCTGTTCTGTTTTCCACCCTGGCATTCACCGGCCCGGGGTGCCATCAGCCGTCGGAACGACTGGCCCTGCCGGAAGTTCATCGTGTGGCCCGGGTGGCCCGCACGGCCGCCGAGCGCCGGACCGTCATCCGGCCGGGCAAGTTCGGCGCAAACGGCGCTGCTGACGTCCGGCGGGGGTTCTTCGACTTCTGGAACGAGCAGATCATCCGTGAGGATAAGGAAGTCGGCACGGTCTTCATGGGCGACTCGATCACCGAGCTGTGGAACCTGCATGTCTACTTCAGCCCCGCCCTCGGCGAGATCATCGAGAACCGCGGCATCAGCAGCGACCTGGCCTCGGTCATGGTCAAGCGGTTCGAGGCCGACGTGATTCAACTCCGGCCGCGGAACGTGGTGATCCTGGCCGGCACGAACGACGTAGCGGATATGATCCGGGCGGACAAGCCCGACGATGAGATCATCAACGCGGTAACCGCCTCCATCGAAGCCATGATGGATGCGGCCCTGGCCGCGGACATCAAGGTCTTTGTCTGCTCCATCCTGCCCACCAACGAGGATTACCGCCTGCACGGCCAGCGCACTTACCTGCGGGCCCGAATCAACGAGCGGCTCAAGGCCGCCTGCCAGGCCAAGGGATGTATCTACGTGGATTACGCCTCTGCGGTCCAGGACGCCAAGGGCGCCCTGCGGAAGGACCTGGCCCGCGACGGCCTGCACCCGCACTCCGTCGGCTACAAGATCATGGCCCGCGTGCTGCTGGACACGGCCAAAGCTCACGGCATACGGCTATAAGTCCAAAACGTGCTAACTTCAGTGTATTTATACACCCCGCTGCCCCTGCGTGGCGGTCGTTTGCCGCTATCCCGTTCGCGGGTAGCGGCCGGGCTCCGTACCGGCCGTTCTCACACGGTCTGCCCGCCTGCTCCTCGCGTGGCGGCCGGGCTCTGTGCCGGCCGTTTCAGCCCCTGACCGTCGGTATCCGCCACAACGGCCGGCCTCCGCACGGCCATTGCTAAACGCACGTTCGGTCGCTTGGGCAAACCGCAGCCCCAAGCTGGCACCCCGTATCTCCTTGTCCCCTTGTCTCCTTGTCCCCTCTTCGCCTTGTCTCCCTGTCCCCTCGCTGGCGCTCGGGGCTCGGATACGGCGGGCAAGATGCCCGCCCCCCGAGAATTCCGGCGGGCAAGATGCCCGCCCTCCAAAATACCGGCGGGTAAATGCCCACCCCCGGGGGATTCAGATCCACCTTGCCGTCGCCTCGGCGGTCCCCTATAACCCCACGCTTCGGCGTCGGGCCGGGCTTTTTGTTTGAGGAGATACGACCATCATGTTGGCGATCGACGAGAATACCACCGTTCGAGACCTGTTGGCCGCCTATCCGCAAGCCTTTGACGTTTTTCTGCGGCACGGCATGTGCGAGGACTGCCAGGCCGACCCGCCGCCGGTCCCGCTGCACCATTTCGCCCGCAAGCACTGTGGCGGCGACACCCCCGGCCTGTTGAAAGAGCTGAATGCCGTCATAGCCAAGGCTTGATCCACCTGCCGCGCTCAGCAACAAGATTTCAGGCGGCGGCGCTGATGGGTGCACATCGACGCACCCGGCTGATGAGCGAAGGGGATTTCGCAGCCGCCCGAAACGAACCCCACCGAACCGGCCGGCCTAAGGCCAGCACAGGACCTCGACCGGGGCTTCCGCCAGGTTCGGCCCGAACCAGTCGGCACCGGCCAGTTGCTCGGGGGTGAAAGTGGTGGTCAGGGCCAGGCACCGGGCTCCGGCCGCCCGGGCCGCCGCCACGCCGTTGACCGCGTCCTCAACCACCAGGCAGCGCCGCGGATCCAGCCCCAGCTTCCGGGCCGCGGTCAGGAAGATCTCCGGGTCCGGTTTCCTGTGTACCACGTCCTCGCCGGTCACGATGGCGTCAAAGGTGGACATAGGCAGTTTGATCTCGCGCAGGTTGCCTTCGGCTTTGCGGAAGTCCGCGCTGGTCGCCAGGGCGATCTTCTTCCCGGCCTTGCGGCACTTCTCCAAAAACGTGTGTACCCCCGGCAGGGCTTCGAGCTGTCCGCGGATGATGTCGAGGTAGATGTCGTAGGTCCGCTTCTTGGCTTCTTCGATGACCAGCGGAAAGTTGTATTTCTCAGCCACGCCGCCGACATAGCGGTTCTCGCCCGCGCCCACGAAGGGCAGGAAGTCCTCCGGCTGCACGGTAAGCCCGCGCTCCGCGAACATCATGCATGCGGCCTTGCAGATGAACGGCTCCGAATCGAGCAGGACGCCGTCCATATCGAAAATCACGCCCTCGGGCAGCGATGCGGTTGTGGGTGTCATGTGATCAGCTACCTGAAAGAGATAATTCCAGATACCAGTGGGGGAAGATGCGGCACTCAGGGCGGTTTGTCAATGCTCCTGCAAAATCAGCTTGTGAGAGCGTGTTTTTTCAGCGAGTACCTGTTGCTAAACTGAGCCCTTCGAACAGACCGCGCATTGGACAGGCGCGCACTTGAACCACGGGAAGATATTCCCGACCCGCTGTTTTTGTTGTACACTGCCGCCCGGCACAGATGGACATTGGATTTGATCTGCCGGGAGGGCTTTCATGGTTGTGACCGCGGACCCCATTCGAGACATTGCCGACCTCGAAGATCGCCTCAGCGCGCCGACGCCGGGGCTGATCGAATCGCTCCGGCGGGTTGAGGGCGACATTCTAGTGCTGGGCGTGGGCGGCAAGATGGGGCCGACGCTGGCCCGCATGGCCGTTCGGGCCAGCGAGGAAGCCGGCGTGCGCCGCCGGGTGATCGGCGTGGCCCGCTTCTCGGTACCCGGCCTGGAGGCCCGCCTGAAAAGCTGGAAAGTTGAGACCGTTGCCTGCGATCTGCTGGACCGTGAGGCCCTCCAACGACTTCCAGATGCCCCCAACGTGATCTTCATGGCTGGCATGAAGTTCGGCAGCACCGGCCAGGAGGCGCTCACCTGGGCCATGAACAGCTATCTGCCGGGCATGGTCGCCGAGCGTTACCGCCAGAGCCGGATCGTCGTCTTCTCGACCGGCAACGTGTACCCGCTGACGCCGCTCTGGAAGGGCGGTTCTGTTGAGACCGACGCGGTCGACCCGGTGGGCGAGTACGCCATGAGCTGCCTGGGGCGGGAGCGCATCTTCGAGCATTTCAGCCGGATTCACGGCACGCCGGTCACCACCCTGCGGCTCACCTACGCCAACGAAGTACGTTACGGCGTGTTGGTAGACCTGGCCCGGAAAGTCTTCGAGGGGCGGCCCATCGATCTGTCCATGGGTCACGTGAACGTAATCTGGCAGGGCGATGCCAACGCCCAGGCCCTCCAATCGCTGGAACATGCCTCTTCGCCGCCGCTGGTGCTCAACATCACCGGCCCGGAGCAGTTGAGCGTCCGCCGCATCTGCGAGCAGTTCGGCCAGTGGATGGGCAAGCCGCCCGGCTTCACCGGCCAGGAGGCGTCCGACGCGCTGTTGGTCAATGCCCAGCGCTCCCACCGGCTGCTGGGCTATCCGCGCGTGGCCGTCGGACAGATCATGGAATGGGCGGCGGACTGGGTCATGCGCGGCGGCGAGAGCCTCGGCAAGCCGACGCACTTCGAGGTCCGCGACGGGAAGTTTTAGCAAGTAACACAACGGCCGCAGAGATTGCAGAGAATCAGATTAACCGCAGATGAACGCAGATGGATGCGGATCAGTTTCTTAATTTGCGTCCATCCGCGTGTATCTGCGGTTCCAATTCTTTGATCCTCTCTGCGTCCTCTGTGGCAAAATGGGCTGCTGATATGCATACACAACTGGACGAGAAAGTCGCTCGGATCATCCGGCAGGGCACGGTGATTCCCGCGCATCCCCTGGCCCTGACGGCCAGTCGCAAGCTTGATGAACGCCGGCAGCGGGCCTTGACGCGCTACTACATTGCCGCGGGGGCGGGCGGGATCGCGGTGGGGGTACACACCACCCAGTTCGCCATTCGCCGGCCGGAAGTCGGGCTCTACCGACCGGTGCTGGAGTTGGCCGCCGAGGAGGCCCGCCGGGCGGATGTACGGCGAAGCGTGCCCCTGGTGCGGGTGGCCGGCATTTGCGGGCCGACAGCGCAGGCCACGCGGGAGGCGGCCCTGGCCCGCGAATTGGGCTACCACGCCGGGCTGTTGAGCCTTTCGGCGCTTAAGGATGCCGATGAGGAGGCACTGATCGACCACTGCCGGGCGGTGGCCAAAATTATCCCGGTATTCGGCTTCTACCTGCAGCCGGCCGTCGGAGGGCGCGTGCTGCCGTATTCTTTCTGGCGGCGGTTTGCGGAGATCGAAGGGGTGGTGGCGATCAAGATCGCGCCCTTCAACCGCTACCAGACGCTGGACGTCGTCCGCGCGGTGGCCGAGTCCGGCCGCGACGATATCGCCCTCTACACCGGCAACGACGACAACATCATTCCCGACCTGGCGACGCCGTACCGCTTTCGCGTCAACGGCCAGACCGTCGAACGGCGAATCGTCGGCGGCTTGCTGGGGCATTGGGCGGTGTGGACCCGCAAGGCGGTGGAGATCTTTGAAAAGTGCCACCAGGCGGTTGCCGGCGGGACTGCCATTCCCGCCTCGCTCCTGGCCCTGGGTAATGCCGTCACCGACGCCAACGCCGCCTTCTTCGACGCCGCGAACGGTTTCGCCGGCTGTATCGCCGGCCTGCACGAAGTACTCCGCAGACAGGGGTTACTGGAGGGGATCTGGTGCCTCGACGAGAACGAAACGCTCAGCCCGGGGCAGGCGGCGGAGATCGACCGGGTTTACGCGGCCTGGCCAGATCTCAATGACGATGAGTTTGTGGCCCAAAATCGGGAGGAATGGTTGAAAGGCTGATGGTACGGGTTGGACGTGGGGGCAGTCGTACGCCGGCGATTCCTCTGGATCTCGTCTTCCACGCCTGATGACAACCGCCGATCTACTTCATCGCTTTCACCACTTCCGTTTCCTTATCGATCAGCGTCTGCAGGAAGTCATCAGACGTTTCCGCCGCCTTGAGGGCGGTGATGGTGGCCTCGTCGAGAATGCGCATGAGCCGGGCCAGGACGCGCAGGTGGTGCCGGTCGTCGTGGCAGCAGATCAGGAAGAAGAGGGAGGTCAGCCCGCCGTAGTTGGACCCAAAGGGTATGCCGTGGAGCGTCCGGGCCGCGCAGATCAGCGGCTCGGCCGAGGCATAGGGCATGGGTTGACGCGGGTGAGGGATGGCCACGCCGTTAGGCAGCGCGGTTGAGCACATCTCCTCGCGCTGTTGCAGGGCGTCAAGCAACCCCTCGGGGTCATACAGCAGATCAGTTTGTCCGGCCAAGCCGACCAGCTCGCGCAGCGCGGAAGCCTTGGTGTTGGCCCGAAGATGGATTTCAACCCCCTCCAGGCCGATGAGGTCGGTCACGATCATGCTCTGATCATCGAGGGAAACCTCACGCGGCCCCATGGCCTGCTCGATTCTCACCAAGCGGTCATCATCGTACGTGGGGATTTCCTGCTGCAGCCATTCGGTAACTCGGGCACGGTTGAACCGCCACTGCCCGCCCACTTTCTGCGCGGGCAACTTGCCCCGGTCGGCCATCCGCCGGACCTCATCAATACGCATGCCGACATGGCGAGCAAAGTCTTCAAGTGTCATATTCTGGTATGGCATGGCTATCACCCCGGTTTCATCGGCGGCGAATGTGCTATTCTACACTTATCGCCCTCACAAAGCGCTGCTTGGGTCTGTGCGGGGTCGCAAGTCCACCGGGTTGCCCGTGGGGGCGGCCCCAGTCGCCATGGTGGCAAACGGCCGGTACGGAGCCCGGCCGCTACAGCGCGACGACCGCCGGCATAGGGCAGAAACGGCCGGCACGGAGCCCTGCCGCCACGGCGAGACGACCGCCGGTATAGGGTGCAAACGGCAAGTACCGAGCCCGACCCGTATACGAGAACGGGGCGGCGGAGATCAGCCGGTCGGAGCTTTGGCGGTACGAAATCATGCCCTCTGGCCATCGCGCACGGTCCATTAGAACGGCCACGCCAGGGGAATCAGGATGGTCGCCGCGATCATCAGCAGGAAGTCCAGCGGCAATCCTATCTTCAGGAAATCTCCGAACTTATAACCACCCGGCCCCCAGACCATCATGTGCGTCTGGTAGCCGATGGGGGTGGCGAAGGCGGCCGAGGCGGCAAAGGCGACCGCCATGGCAAAGGGGCGGGCGTTGGCCTCGCACGCCTGGGCGGTGGCAATCGCGAACGGGAAGACCAGGGCGGCCGAGGCGTTGTTGGTCAGCAGCTCGCTCGACAGCATGGTGACCAGGTAGACGGCCGCGAGGGCGGCCCATGGGCCAAGGGTCGGCCCCGTGTAGCCGGTGACATGGGTAATGATGCCGGCAATCTGGTCCGCCGCACCGGATGCGTCGATGGCCTTGCCCAGCCCGAAGGACGCGGCGATGGCGATCAGCGTTTGAAAGTCCACGCTCTGCCGGGCCTCGGAGGCCGAGATGCAGCGGGTCGCGATCATCAGCCCGGCGATCAGGAAAGCGGCCACCGCCTCGGGGATGATCTGCGTGGCCAGCAGGGTAATCAGTACGGCCAGCAATCCCATGGCGAGCAAGGCCCGATCGTGCCGGATGGGGCGGGCCTCCTCTACATTGCCCACCAGGAAGAAGTCCGGGTTATTGCGGTGGGCCCGAACGAAGTGCGGGCCGGTCTGCAGCAGCAGCGTGTCCCCCGCGCGCATGACGATGTCGCCGATGCGCCCGTGCAGCCGGGCCCCGCCACGATGGACGGCAACGACTGCGGCGTTATACAAAGCCCGGAACTCCGCGTCGCGGATGCTCTTGCCGATGAGCGGGGACGTGCTCGAAATCACCGCCTCGCAGAGCCGGCGGTTCCGTCGGTCCGCGGCCTTGGTCTCGTAACCGTCGTCCACGGCGGGGATTAAGCCGGGAATCCGCTCCAGGTCCACAATCGTGCTGACCACGCCGGTGAACGTCAGGCGGTCGCCGGCCCGGATGATCTCGTCCGGCTCGACCGGTGTGATGGTGCGATCCTGGCGGTTAATTTCGATCAGAAACAAACCCGGAAGGTGCCGCAGGCCGGCCGCCGCAACGGTCTGACCGATCAGCCGGCAGTTGGGCTGAACCAGCATGTCCACCAGGTAGTCACGGGTGGACTCGCCAAGCTGTTCCATCAGGCTCTTGTTGTCGGGCAACAGTTTGCGGCCAACGGTCAGCATGAACGCGCCGCCGATCAGCGCCATGGGCACCCCGACCTTGGCCAGCTCGAAGAGCCCCATCGGACGGAGTTGCTCGGCGAGCACGGGGTCGCCAGTGCCGTTGAGCGACACCCAATCCCTCATCAACCCGTCCACTACCAGGTTCGTACTGGTCCCGATTTTCGAGCAGATTCCGCCCAGGATGGTCATGAACGAGAGGGGAATGAGCATCCGTGAGGGAGACACGCCGTTTTTCCGGCACCAGTCCATGAGAATCGGAACAAACATGGCTACGATGGGCGTATTGTTCAGGAAGGCGGAGGAGACGGTCAGCACGACCAGCATGCGCGACAGTGCCCCGACCTCCCGGCGGGCTTTGCCCAGCATTCGGTGCCCGATGAGGTCCAGGGCCCCGGTCTCACGCAGGCCGGCGGCCACCACGAACAGGGCTCCGACCATCAACATGCTGGGATTGCCGAAACCGGCAAAAACTTCTCTGGAATTGATAATTCCCAGCAGACCGGCCATGATGGTCCCGCCGAGGAGCAGGACGTCCGCCGGCGCGTAATCGCGGGCCAGGCCGACGAAGATGACGATGATGATGACGTACATCAGCACGGCATGCCAGGGCTGGATCGCCTGCATGAGCCCGCCATGCCAGGTTTGCAATAGCGTGAACAATCCATCGGCGAGCAAAGTCGGTCGTCTCCTCGGATCCAGTGGATCTGTGGTCTGAAGAATCAGGCCATGATAGCGGAACGGTGCCGCTTGCCAAGTGAAGGTATTTTCAAGACAGGTATTAACGGCTGGACGTTCCCGTCGGGCACGCCGTGGGCGGAGGCCGCCCGTGCGGCCCGCGCGGCCGGCTTCGAGGCCCTTGAGCCGGTGCTGGATGCGGAAGGGGAGTTGAGCCTTCTGACTGATGAGAGCTCCTGTCGCCGACTTGGTGATCAGATCCGTGAAGCGGGACTGGAGATCGCCGGGCTGGCCACCGGCCTGTGGTGGCAGACACCGCTGACCTCGCCGGACCGCGCCGCCCGCCAGAAGGCCCTCGAACTGGGGGTGGCGGCGCTGGATCGGGCCCGCTGGCTGGGAGCTCCGGTGCTGCTGGTCGTGCCGGGGGTGGTCGGACGCTGGAACGCCCGGGAGCCGGCCGTGCCCTACGAAGAGGCCCTGTCGTACGCCTTTAACGCACTGCGGACCCTCTCGTTTGAGGCCGAGGCCCGCAATGTGATGATCGGTATCGAGAACGTCTGGAGCCGGTTTCTGCTCTCCCCGGTCGAGATGCGCGAACTGATCGACCATGTGAATTCCGCGTGGGTGCGGGCGTACCTGGATGTGGGCAACGTGCTCCAGTTCGGTTATCCGCAGGACTGGATTCAAACCCTGAGTACACGGATCATCCGCGTTCATGCCAAGGACTATCGCCTGGAGTCAGGAACCCCCCGGGGCTTCTGCCTGCCGGGCGATGGCGACGTGGATTGGCCGCAAGTCGTGGCGGCCCTCCGGCAGATTCGCTATGAAGGGCCGGTGACGTATGAGGGCCAGGGAGACTTGGTGGAAATCCGTCAGCGGCTGGACAGGGTGTTGAGCGGATGAAGATCCTTTTCGTGACGATGCAGTTCGGTCGGTCGTACACGCAGGGGACCGAACGGTACGTGACGACACTGGCCACGGCCTTGCGTCGCCGGGGGCACGAGGTGGCGATCCTGGCCGGCGACCCGCTTGGACTGGACAGGTCGCGGCGGCTCGGTGAGTGCGTTGACGAGAAGCAACAATTATTCGCATATCCGACCCGGGGCTGGATGGCGGTGGAGGGGCTTTCGCCGCGCCGATTGGCGCCCTTCCTGCGGCAATGGCGGCCGGACGTGGTCCATCTCAACACTCCCGCTCACATCGGCGCAGGCATGGCCCGGGCCGCCCGACAACTGAACATCCCGCTGATTATTACCGCTCATGATTTTTGGTGGATTTGCCCCAAGGGGACCTTGTTGCGCGGGGATGGGACCCTGTGCGACGGCAAACCAGACTGGAGGGAGTGTCTCCGCTGCATTGGCACCGGCCATTCCCGCCGGTGGGTACGAGGCCTGGCCGGACTGCGCTGGCTGCCTGCGTCTGCGTTGCTGGCGATGCACTACGTCGAGGCGGCCAGGCACGGCATGTCGCCGAAGGACATGTGGCGGTGGCCGGGTCGCCGAGCGTTCTTGCGCGAGGTGTTGCACGAGGCGGATGGTGTGATCTGTCCGTCGCGGACCATGCACGAGCTGTTGAGCGGCTCCAGGAGACAGCACGGCTGGCGCATCATTCGCAACGGCATCGCGGCCGAATGGTTTGCCAATCCCCGTGCGGTCTCCACACACGTGAAGTCGCCGTCCGAATTGACTATCGGCTATGCGGGCGCGCTGGCTCCGCACAAGGGGCCGCACCTGCTTCTGGAGGCCGTCAGACTGCTGGGATGGAAGCAGACTCGTATTCGTATCGCCGGCCCGGTCAACGAGCCGACATATGCAACTCGTCTGCACCAGGCAGCGGCGGGGCTGAACGTGGAGTTCCCCGGCAATCTTCCCGCCGGCATCATGCGGGATTTTCTGCGAAGCCTCGATGTTCTGGCGGTGACCAGCCTCTGGCTGGAGAATTGCCCTTACGTTGTGCTGGAGGCCCAAGCGGCTGGTGTGGCCGTGGTCGGGCCGGAACGGGGTGGCGTAGCGGAGTTGATCGCAGATGCGGGCTTGCGTTATCCCCTGGGCTCGGTCGAGGGTTTGGCCGGTGCGTTGGAATATGCTCGGACGCATCCGGCTGGATCAAAGCCGAGCGGCGTGCCGACGGAAGAGCAGATGGTGGAGGCCACCGAGGAGCTATACAGGCTGGTTTGCGCGTCGAAAGGTTCTTGCGGTCCGAGAGAGGAGGACGAGGCCTGTTCCAATGGGGACGCCGGTTCTTGCCTGTCGGCAGCGAGCCAGCCCAGGAATGCCGAATCAACGGCTGAGCGGCAGGGCTGGGTTGCCGCGATCAAACGGTGGTCATGGCCGGTCAGGCTGCGGATGCTTGCCGGTCAGCGGGAGATTCGTTCGTGGCTGCGACGGCACGGTGTGCCGTGGCCGGTATCGCGTCCGGCACGGGGCTTCCTGCGGTACAAACGGGCAAGGTCCAAGCTGTGCCCGGCGAAGTTGTCGGCCCTGCGGGTGCCGGGCGTGGAGGGGCTGACGTCGATTGTGCTGCCGGTGTACAACGGGGCGGCGTACCTGCGAGAGGCCATCGAGAGCGTCCTGGCCCAGACTCGGGCTGAGTTTGAGTTGATCGTGGTGGATGACGGCTCTACCGATGACACCCCCGATATCCTGGCGGAATATGCGTCGCGGGACCGGCGCATACGGGTGATCCGCCAGACTAATCAGAAGCTGCCAGCCGCCTTGAATGCCGGTTTTCGAGCCGCGGCGGGGGAGTTCCTTACCTGGACCAGCGCGGACAACCGCCTTCGCCCCGAATTCCTCGAATGCATGGTGGGGTGTCTGCTCCGTCACCCGGACTGGGACATGATCTACGCGAACGAGGATATCATCGATGAACGGGGCCGTCCGTTGCTCAAGAGCCCGCATTACCCGCTCTATCAGCGTCCCCTGGGCAGCAATCATCTGCATTTTCCTGCCACAACCTGCGAATTGAACGTGCGGCCCGACAACATTGTCGGTGGGGCGTTTCTGTATCGTTCGCGTGTGCGCTTTCTGATCGGCGATTACAGCCCATGGTGGTTCGGGTTGGAGGATTACGATTACTGGATGCGTGTTAACGCAATGCTCCGGCTCGAACATGCCGATTTCGACCACCCGGTTTACGAGTATCGATACCATGAGGATTCGCTGACCAGCCGGCAGGGAGGGCTGGCATCCAGGGAGAACGTGGCATGGCTGCTGGCGGCTGATACGGCCCGGCGGGAATCATTCGTGAAGCCCCTCGCGTGGCAAATCTGTGCGGATCCGCGTGACGAGCTATCCAACCGTCTGGCCGATCGCTTGAAGCGTGCCATCCTTGACGCGGGCCAGGTGGAGTTGGCTTCAACCGCGCTCGCAGAGAAAACGCAGCCAGGTCCGGCCGTGCATGTACGGATCGCGAGCAGCCTTGCCGAGCATCCGACGCTGCCCGAAGAGTTGCCGGCCGGTTGCTGCAAGGTGTTGGTGCTAACCTCTGAGGCGCCGTTGCCAACGCAGGTGCCGGAGGGATGGGATTTATATGCCGCGTGGTCCTCGTCGGCCAGCCCCCAACGTTTGGCGAGCGACCGCTGCGGCTGGCTGGTCACGTGCGATCTGGAGGGGCTGTTCGCCGCGATCGACATTCGGACGCGATGCGATCGCGCGCGGCGCAGCGAGGCCGGCTGGTCGAAGGACGTCGGCTAGTGCGAAGCCGGTTGACTTGCCAACCGGGTCGCTGTTCCGGTCTCAACTCTGTGGAGAATGAATCGGGCGGTGCTCTGGGGAGCTACCTGCACAAAAATGTTGGCGGCAGTGGCCTTGCCTTTGTGGATTTTGCCTTCCGCGACGAACCACCTCACCGGCTTTCCGCGGACAAAGACGTAAGTGCCGCGAGAGTCATCCTCGACTGGATGTTCAGTCACATCCCATCGCCATCTGGCCAAACGCCCCCCCCCCGCATCCACCAGTTCAACAAAGACCTCCCGGACTGACAATGGGTCCACAATCGTGAGATCCAGGCGGAGCGCCTCGCACGGGCTTAGATTCAGCGAGAGCCCTCCATATTGTGCGGCCGACACATCGGCGCCGCCTGATACCATGCATTCCAGGCCGGCACCGGTCGGTTTGATGCGGACATCGCTGCGGTAGACCCACGCCGGAGCGAAGGCGTCCAGTTTGGCGGACTCGAAGACAAGGTCATGGGTATCCGGAGTCTTGGCCGGGACCGGCCTGAGGGCGTAGAACGAGTCGGACAGGCCGGTTGCATGAACAAAAATGCTGGTGTGAATGGCGAATAAGGCCAGGGCAATCTTCACGGACCACGGAGGACGCTGACCAAGTTCTGTCGAACGGGTGAAGAGATCAGAAAGCAGCGCGGCCAGCAGGATATAGAGGAACGGGTCGGAAAGCACGCGGTATCGCATGCTGGCGACTGTCAGCGCCAGACCGCCGAAATACGTCCCCACCGGCAGGAGAATGACCGCCACCTCACGCCAGCGGGCAAGAGACAAAACCAGGGCCAGGAGGACCAGTGGGGACAGGGATGCCACGTTGAGCCAGGTGAGATAACTGAGATTGCGATCCACGATGGCTTTGGCGCGGGCGACGATCTCCGCGGGGGCCGGACTGCCGTACATGGATCGGAACTCCGCTGTCAGGAGCGGGTCTTCGGCCCGGAGGGGCGTCAGGGCCCGTGCAGCCCAATAGTCCGGTTCGGCACCCAGCAGGCGGGTTAATCGCACCCGGCAAAGGTTGAGATAACGTCCCGGATTCTGCCGAATCCAGGATCGAGCCGCATCTGCGTACATCCGGCCGCGCTTCACCGGGTTTGTTTCGGTGATGTACGGCGGCGAACCCATCTCCCCGTTCAGGCAACTGTCGTGGTTGGCGAAGTAAAGCGCCTCGCCGGAGATGCCGCCAAATACCGTTATCCCCAGCCCTGCGACATAGTTCCTCACTATCCATGGGGACAAGGCCAGCACTACGCCTGCCACGAAAACCGCGGGCTTTTTGAAATTCCATCGCCGGAATCTCAGGTCATACACCAGCAGCAGGATACAGGCGGGTAAAACGAACAGCACGGCGGAGCGGGTCAGCAATCCAAGGGCGAACAGTGCACCGGCCAGAACAAGAGCGCCGTATGCACGGCCGGATTCCCGGTCGCGCGCCCAATCCAGCGCCAGGATCGTGCCCAGCAGCAGGGGGACGGACAGGTTCTCCGACGCAAGTACCGGAATATAGGCGAGCATGGTGGGAGAAACAGCGTGCAGCAGACCTGCGAGGGTGGCGGTGCCGACGGAGAACACGCGCGCAGCCAAAAGGAACACCAGCCCTGAACTGATTGCCCCCATCAGAGCCTGCACAAACGCGACCTTCTGCACGTCCTCATCGAAAATCGCGTAGAGGCCCGCAAGGAAAACCGGGTACCCGGGGCCCTTGAAGGTCAGGTTGGAAAAGGACCTTTCGCTCAACACCTGACGAGCCTGGTCGTGGTAGTTGGCGAAATCAGAAACGGGGGTCACGTAGGAAAATCCGGCCCAGACAACGCGAATGCCAAGAGACAACGCGAACACCAGCAACAGCCGGCGCAACATCGAAAAACGCAGAGCTTGCCCCGAAGTCGCCTCATACCTGATCCGTACTGCCGCGTCTGTCTCGGGTCTCATACCTGCTCCCTGAAGACGAACGATTCGCCGAGAAAACGAAACGCAAGACCAGGGCTACCGCGCTGTCACCTCAATGTTGCCCAGGAGCATGCCCGGATCGGACGGGTTCGCTCCCGGCCAATCCGGCAGCAGCCAGCGATTGCTGGGATCCCACAGGACGAGCTTGACAGGGTACTGCCCCGGAGGCGCTTCCGGGGGAATCGTCCAACTGTACGTTTCAGCGATCATCTCTCCGACGCGCCACTCGTTGGGTGGATACGTACCGTGGCATGCCCGGGCCTTGTGGACAATGCGTTGGGCATCTGAAATCTGCTCGTACTCAGCGGGCCGGCCGGGATAGAGCCACAGCTCGAATGAAACATCCGTGTAGTCGTGGGCCGGGTTCACCAGCCGCCAGTACCGCGTCATCACAAATCGCTCGCCGCGCCGCACCGGGCCTTCCGGCAAGTCAAAGCCCACCAGCTCAAGCGCGTTGCCAAACAGGATGTGAGCGCGTCGGCTCATGTCCACTTGATTCTCCGTAATCTTCAGCATGGCGGCCTGGGACTTGAACGCCAGGACATGCCGGAGGCTGCCGGAGGGTTCGACGATGGACGTCAGGACACGCAGATCGCCGTTGCCCGGTTCGCGAAGTTGAGCTTCCAACTGCAACTCCGGCACGACAGGAAACCGTCCGAGCACTTCGGCCGCAAACTGTATCTGCGAAAAACGGTCGCAGGGGCCCGGTACGGGATCCAGCACATCGCCCCGACTTCCCGGCGGAAGGATTCGCCATACCCCGTAGCTCAGGTCATCCCACATGGGCCACCAGCGAACGAGCTGCATGCCGCTCAGATCCAACCCTCCGTAGCTGCCGCTGCGCCAGGCCGCCGCCGAACCGTAGTCGCAGAAATACTCCGCGCCTCTGATCTGCAAATAAGCTGGAATTCTGCAGGGTTTGAGATAGTTCTCCAGATAGTGCCGGTCGTTCATCAGGCCATCCAGGTTGATGATGCGCTGAGGCGAGGCGGCGTAGCTCACGATGCCGGCGCTGAAACAGCCGACCCGTGTGCCGGCCGGCAGATGAGTTTTCATCCACTCGCCGGCCCGATAGCAGGCCGAAACCCGGCCCGGCCCCCGCCCAAGCGCCCAAACGGGGTAGATGGCAAATGCGAGCATACAACCGGTGGCGACGCAGGCAAGGATGCCGGTTAGACGCTGCCGTGGCAGAGGGTCGTCAGCACACCTGTGCGCTTGAACTGCATCGATGAGCCGGGTGGGCACGAGCAGCAGTACGCCATATACAAGCCACAGGGCCACCAACTGCGGGGCGAAATACCAGAGGCCGTAGTCGGTGAATTGCGATAAGCATACCGCGTAGACGGCCACGTGCACGACGACGAACGCCAAGAGGCCTGCCAGGTACCAATGCCAGGCGCGGCCCAGCTTCACCGACCGGAAGCCCCGCAGGGCCAGAATGATCCCGCCGATTGCCAGCGCGACGAGGAAGATGCGCCGGGGCGTCCCCGCGGAGTAGACCGCTCCGGTCGCGGCCCACAAGGTGTGCTCGATGTTGTCGGCAATCGGCGCCGTGCTCATCTTGATGAGCATCCTGGCATGATACAGCAGCGAGCCGATCGCCCCCCCGTGGAGCGGCCCTCTGGCCGCCTGATAATGCAGCTTCACCAGACCACTGATCGGTGTAACGGCTCCGAAATAAGAATAGCTGAGAATGGCCATACCGCCCACGAGAAGGGTTCCCGGCACAGCCAGCCAGAGGGCGCCTCGGATGTTGAGCCCCAGTCGCGCGCTGCCGTCCGGCCTGATCAACCCCGCCAAAACCAGTATGCCCATGATCACGGCCAGCGCGGCGCTGTCGATGCGTGTCAGCGTAACCAGCGCCAGCAGCAGACCGAGCTTCAGGTAGAAGGAAGACGGGGCCCGCGACGGGGCCTGGACCGCGGAGGCCAGGTGTCTCGCGCCAAACCAGAAGATAAGTGCACACAGAAAGGCGTGCAGGCCGTTCTCCATGCCCTGGAATGCCATGCGCCCGCCAAAACCGGCCAGCGCAAAACCGGCGGCCGTCACCATTGCCGCCCAGGAGCTGAACTGGCGCATGGCCAGGTACAACAGCCCGGCCGCCCCGATCCAGAGCAGCCCTGAGAGCAGCACGACCGCCTGGACAACGGCCTCGTCGGAAGGAAGGACTGCGCACAGCGCGATGGTTATCAACGCCCAGAAAGGTTGAACGCCGTTGGTCGGCACTTCACCATCCAGGCTGTAGCCTTCGCCCGCCAGCAGATGGCGCGCGGGCACGATATAATAGAATGCGTCATCAATAGCGATGTTGAGCGCAAGCTGATCGGCGGGCCGGGCGGCGATCATGAACGCGCCTGCGATGCTCGCCCCCAACGTTGCCAGTAAGAGCGTCCGGCGCGCGAATCGTCCTCCCGCGCGGGGTGGGGCGGCAGGAACCCTGTCTCCTGCCTCGGAACGCCGATCCGCCGTCAAAGCGCTCAGCGTGCGGCTCATCGGGTTTGCTCCTTGGCGGCCGCGGCGGCCAACGCCTCCTCAACCTCTCGCACGCGCTCGGTCCATGAATTCAGCCGCCCGATTTCCCGCAGCCGTGCCCGGAAAGCAGCATTCTGGCCCTCCTCGCGGGCCTTGTCCAGGGCAACGGCGAATTCTTCCTCGCTGCGTACGATATGTACTTCCGGGAAGGCCATGCACTCGGGCATCGGCGAGGTGATCACCGGCTTGCCGCCGGCGAAGTACTCGTAGAGTTTGAGCGGCGAGGTGGCCAGGGTGATGTCGTTGATCGCGAATGGAATCGTGGCGACGGTGAAAGCGCGCAGATACGCCGGCAGGGTGGCGTAATCCCGCGGACCGATCCAGTGCACGTTCGGACACTTGAGCATCGGCCGGTCTTCCAGGCTGCCGTCGTAGTCCACCCCGATCAACACGAAATTCCAATCCGGCCGGCGACGGGCGACCTTTTCAAGCAGGTCGTAGTCGAACCACTGGGCGAGCGCTCCGTAGTAGCCCGCGATGGGCTTGCCTTCCTTGAGGATCTGGCGCATCCGCGGGTCATGCGGCATCGGCACCGTCTCGTCGGCGAAGAGATCGTCTTCCACTCCGTTGGGCAGGTAGAGGCGGTCGGGGCGATCTTGCAGAAGACTCTCCAGGTGCCGGGCCACGTAGGCGACCACGGACGCCTCGGCAAGCGCGCGCTGATGATTGCGCTTCATCAGGTCCAGGTCGTAGGGGTGAACGGCGAAATCGTCGATCAGGTCGTAGATCACCGGCGAGCCGGGCGCAAACCCATCTTTGAGATGATAGTTGTAGCAGAACGACCACAGAATGGGGTCGGGGATGCGGTGCAGCAGGTCGGGCGTGCCACGGAAGAGATAGAGATTCGGTTCGATCTCCTTGAAGCCCGAAAACCCGGTGAACCGGTCGCTGTCGTCGTACACCACGGTGTAGCCTTTTCGGGCCAGGCGCCGGGCCAGGTGGTGGGGGCGCTGGAAAAGCCATTGGCTCCAGTCAATGGAACGCAGGAACACCACGGCGCCCTTGCCGGCCCGGGCGCGCTCGCACACCTGGTTGACAGATTGCTCGCTGGGCTGGAAAGCCTCGAAGCCACCCGCCCGCCGGCGGCCGCCGCGCCGGAGCGGATCGGAGGTCAGGCGGTGGCTGCCGCGGCTGCGATGCAGTTCCCATACCAGCGGCCGGACGGCCGCGGCGTGGCCCTTGAAGGCCACCCACCGGAACACGTGGGCGTATGCCTGGTAGGCCTCCTGCCGGTCGATGGCTTCGCGGAGTGCGTCGCTGAGCGCCGGCGGCTCGGGATCCGCGGCCGTGGCCACCATCGCCGCGGCCAGTTCTTCGACGAAGGCCGGCTGTTCGCACTTCTCCTGGACCGCGAACTGGATGTGATCGTGCTCCAGCAAGGATCGGAACGGGTGCTTGACCACGATACCGCCCGTCTGGCTCAGGATTTCGCGGGCAGCGCCCGTGTCGGTTGCCACGCAGGGCAGACCGGCGTAAATCGCTTCGGCCAGCGCCAGGCTCCAGCCCTCGACGAAGGAGGGTTGAATGAACGCATCCGAGGCCAGCAGGAAGGGGAAGGGATCCTCGTGGTAGCCCAGGAGCCGGACTTTCTCTTCCAATTTGAGCCGTGAAATCTCCCGGCGGACCATGTCCGTGTATTCGTCATCCGACACCCGGCCCAGCAGGGCGACCCGGATGTGCGGGTTCTTTTCCAGGGCGACGGCCAGGGCCCGCACCAGGTGGAGCTGGCCCTTCACCGCCGAGATCGAGGCCGGGCAGAGAAAGACAAAGTCGTCGTCGGCAAAGCCAAGACGGGCGCGCTCCCGGGCCCGGTCTACGCGTTCCCGGGCCGCATCGATGGCGGACAAGTCGATGCCGTTGGCGGCCACCAGCATCTTGTTCGCCGGGAGGCCAAGCCGCTGCTCGGCATAGCCGGCCACTGAACTCGAAACGCACAGGTAGGCCGTGGTGTGGGCGTCGGCTTGCCGGTGGGCGGCAATGTCCTCGGGGGTGGACCACACGTATGCGTTGTGCACCGTCTGGATGAACGGCACACCCATTTCGTCCGCGATCTGCGCGCCAAAGAGCGAGTAGTGCGCATTGACAACGTCGATGCGCTCCTCGGTCAGCAATCGCCGGTACGCTGCCTCGCGGCCATCGTCCGGCAGAGTCAGGATGCGCAGTCCCGCCCGGCGAGCCTGCTCCGCCATGGGGCCCTGCCGGCCCAGGACCAGCAGGCTGACCTCGAACTCGGCCGGATCAAGCACGGCGGCCACGTCGAGTATGACGCGTTCAAGTCCTCCCTGCACGAAATCCTCCGCCTGCAGAAGCACGCGCAGGCGCCGCCCCGTCGGGCAATAGATGCGAGGAAGCGCGCGTGTGCAGTCTTCGGCCGGCAGGGTCTGGCGGGCAAAAATGTCGTTCTTGGCGAAAGCCAGGACCAGGTTGAACGCCGCCTGGCCGGGCGCCACCTCGAAAACCTGTCGCGTATAGAGGGCCAGTCTGTCGGCTGTTGCCGCGTCCGGAGCCAGGCACAGGTGGGCGAGCCGTTGAATCAGATGTCCGAGACGATAGGGGAGCGACGGTTCAGAGTCGCACCACACGGCCAGGCAATGCGTCTTGGGAAGCTGCCGCTCGTCGAGACGCTCCAGCGTATCGGCCCGCACGATAACCACTGTCTCTTCCCGTTCGCGGGCCATGGCGTTGTCGGCGGTCAGGCGGCGCACGGTGTGCCCGCTGATGTTCAGATGCTGAAGCCACTCATAGGTGGGATCATCCACGTAGATCTTCCAGGGACGCTGGTAATAGCTCCCGCGGCGCTGCTCATACCACATGAGCCGCTGGGCGCGCTGGTAGATCTGGTGCTCGGCCGCGCGGGCGTTCAGCGTGTTGTCGTGCACGCGATATCGATAGAGCAGGTCATCGGTTCCCAAATGACTGATCCGGAACAGCGCGTTCATGCGCATCCAGTAGTCGTAATCTTCCACGCCGAGAATCGGCACATAATCGCCCAGCAACCGACCGGCCCACCCGCGGTACATGAAGCAGGCCCCGATGAAGTTATCCTGCGTGGTGTTCAGACTGGTAGTCTCTCGAGGAAGATGGATCTCGGGAGAGTCCGGGGAACGGCGATTCTGCGGCCTGAAACTCGGGTCGCGCAGCGGCTGCCCGCGATCGTCGATGGCCAGGTAGTCGCAGTAGACCATCGCCGCCTCGGGGTTGGCCCGCAGGAAGGCAACCTGCTTCTCAAGCTGCTGGGGCTCCATGAGGTTGTCGGCGGAGGTCCATGTCCAGAACTCGCCGCGGGCGAAGTCGAATCCGTTGCTCAATGCCTTGGGGAGCTTCTGGTTCTCCTGCGTGAGGATGCGCACCTTTGGGTGGCCGGCATACTCGTTGAGAACGCGGGCAACGTCGTCCTTGGATCCGTCATTAACGATGATCAACTCGAAGTGGGGATAGGTCTGGGCCAGGACGCTCTCAATGGATTCACGCAGGAGATCGGCCTGGTTGTAAACCGGCAGGACCACGCTGACCAGGCCCGGCACGTCCGCTGCGAACCCGGCCCGCTCCGGAATCGCGGGCAGTTGCACCTGCCGGGCCTCGCCCGAGGCGAGGACCTGCGCCTTGCGCCAATTGCGGCCTAACGCCTTCCGCATCGCGGTCAGCAGCGCCCGGGGCCCTTGTCGGGCGTGAAAGCGGAAGCGGCGCTGCACGTGCATGCACCATCGGCCGAATCGGTCGCGCCGGCTTCCCAGCGGCATCAGGCCGAACCGCACGCGATAGGCAATCTGAAGCAGCTTCCATCCCGTGCTGTTGTAGATTCCATCCAACTGCTCTCGAAGCTGCGCGGACTGGCGGCACTGCTCCGCATGCATGCTGTCCAGCTTGTCGCTCCAGGCCCGCAGGTCGGCAAGTTCGGCGTACAGCCGCTGGGCCTCAGATCGTTTCCAGTCACGCTGGTTTTCGACGAACGCAAGGCGGTCGGCCAGCTCCTTCTCGCGGCTTTTGAATGCCTCTTCCTGACGTTCAAAGGCGGCCCGCAGGTCGGCAAGTTCTGCGTACAGCCGCTGAGCCTCGGCCCGCTCCCAGTCGCGAGCGCCCTCAGCGGCGGCAAGCCGTGCGCCGACCGCTTCGAGCTCCTGCTGTTGTCGGCCGGTCTCTGAACGGAGCCAGTTAATGGCCGCGTTTTGCTGGATAAGCTCCCGCTCCTGTACGGCGATGGTGCCGTAACGCTCCGCCGAGAGCCGGCGCCAGTACAGCAGCTCCAACGCGGAATTCCGGAACGCCTGCACCCAGGCCCAGCCCGGCCGGGCTGGCCAGTGCTGCAGGCCCACCAGGCCATATGCGCATCGCGTGGCCAGGTCGAGGACCTGGGTGGCCTCGGGCAGCCCGAACTCGACCACCTTTTCGGGGCTTCCCCAGATGTTGAGCCAGTCGCCGGAGAGCACACGCTGCGCTTCCCGCAAGGCGGCCTGCCAGTTTGCGGCCGCCGATTCGAGGTCGCCGGCGGAGGCGGCAATCAACCCCGCATGGAAGAGGGCATCCACGGTTTTGGTGGCCAGCAGCGGACTGAACCTTAGGCAATCCATCCGGCCGCACTTGAGAAACGCCTCGCGGGCCTGCTCGAGCCGGCCGGTCGCCAGGTACAACAGACCGGCCAGATACTGGTTGGAGATTCGCCATCGCCAGGCATGGGCGGTATCGTCGGCGGAAGCGTGGTAAGCTTCGATGGTCTCCAGCAGTTTGTCCGTCTTTGCGACGCTCAATCCCGCATCATCGAGAAGCCGATAGCCGAGGACGCACAGGGCCGCACCGGCATCCGCGGAGCCGGGTCGAGAGGTCTCGAGCACTTTTCTGGCCATGCGCTCGAGCGCGTGCGGGTCGGTCATCCGCATGCCTATCGAGACCATACCCTTGACCAGCCACGGATTGTCGTAGTCGCGGCCGAAGGCGGTGATGTGATAAGCCTGATGGTCGTGGTGCGGAAAGCTGGTCTCGCGGTATCCCTCCCTGGGAGCGCCGACCGGGTCTTTCATGGCCACCGCCAGCCACCATTCGGCCGGGGTTTCGGAATGCTCTTCGAGGGGCACTTCCCGCAGGCGACGAGGGCTGTCGCTCAGCTTGAGGCCGCCGCCGGCCGTCTGGGCGTAGAGCTTCTCCGGAACGAAGCAGCGCTCGAGCTGGGCTCTGAGTTTCGGCCAGGTGTATACGTGCAGGTGCGCGGGGTTGGGGTCCTTGCCGCTCTTATCCACCCACTCGTTCGGAACGCTGACCACGACTCGACCGCCGGGCCGCAGCACGCGGCGGATCTCGGCCAGGAACGACTCGGGGTCGGGCAAATGTTCGAGCGTCTCCATGGAAACCACGTAATCCACGGAGTGGTCCGGCAGGAAGCCCAAGTCGGCGACGTCCGCCTCTCTGAACTCCACGCCGGGCAGGGCATAATTCGCGCGCGCGTATTCAACGGCATAGCGGCTCGCGTCAATGCCGATGATGCGGCCTGCCGGAGTGCAACTGGCCAGCACCGCCGAACCGTAGCCGAGCCCGCAGGCGGCGTCCAGGACAACGTCTCCCGGTCGAACGAACGTGCAGGCCAGATGATAGCGGGCGATATGGGCGTCGGCGCGCCGACCCGTCTCGCGCAGCATGTCCATGTGTAGATCGCGCTCCGGGGCGAGCGCTTCAAGCGGGTACCTGGCCAGCGCGGCGTGGGGAATCTTCTCGACTACCACGTTGATCAGGCCCTGCTCGTGTTCCAGGGACTCGTAGGGGAACTGCGTCTGCGATCGTGGGTGCTTGCGAAAGCCCGCCTGAAAGAGGGCGTTTTCCCACCAGTCGCGGCCATGAACGGTGCGACGCCAGCGATTATCGCAATCCGGCGTCGTGGCGATGGTCAGAAACAATGAACGGCGTGTTACCCGCCGAAGCTCCTGTAACGCCCGGGCCACGTCGCTCTCTTCAAGACATTCGAGAACATGCGTACACAGCAGCGTGTCGAACGACTCGTCAGGAAACGGCAGATCGAGCAGGGAGCCGAGGTGAGATCGGCCCGGAGCGACCATGCTCAGGGCCTGAACGGGCCGTTGGGCAATATCCACTCCGTGGGCATCCACGCCTTTTCTGAGCAAGGCGCGCACCATGCCGCCCATCCCGCATCCGACATCCAGGTAGCGGCCACCACCGCACAGCGACAGGATCTGGTCAACGATCGTCGCGTCGTTCCCGTGGTGCTCCCGGCGCTGGCCGTCGGCCTGGTTCCAGAAATCATCATAGAGTTTTCGGTAATCCGTGGTCGGCATTCCTCTTCACCCCTGGTGTGGATTGGGCAGCTTCAGAACGGCGGGGACATCCTTCACCCAATCATCGTCGGCTTCATAACCCCACGCGCGCAACTCCTCACCGGCCAGCCGGCAAAACACGTCCGCGTCTTGGCGGGTGAAGTAGTTGCGCCAGTCACCGGTAACCCCCTTGCGCACGTGGGCGGTCGGGTCTTCCTCTCCGCGCCGGCGGCCTCCTGACATCTTTTCGAAGGAGGCGTTTTGAACGGCATGATCAACAATGTCTCTGGATGCATCCACGCCCAGGAATGAAAACAGCCCGGCCAGCACGGTGGGGAAATCCTGGATCATGTCCTCGTACCGGACGGTTAAGATCCGATGCCGGGGGCGCAGCAGCTTTGCCACCTGAATGGCCGTGGTCCACAGGTCGCACCACTGCGACAGATCCTGGTCTGAGAAAAAACGCTCGAGTTGAACCCCTTGCCGGCGCTCGACAAAGTACGCCACACGCTGCCGGCGGATCGGATCGTCGCCTTCTCCCGTCGTTTTGTTCAGCCAGTGAAATACCCCGCTGGTCGCGACGTCTCGGCCGTCACGAATCAATTGGATAATGGGCGCATCCGGGCAGCACCGCTGGATACCGGCAGCCACCGCCTCGGCCGTTCCGGGGTACGGGGTGAGCTTGTCCACCAGGAGAGTTTTCGAAGAGACGTCCAACAGGCATTCGTCGAGGGTAGCAACGAACCGGGACAGCATAAGGGCAGCCAGTTCCTCCGGATTGACCGGCAGATCGCCACCATGGACCACCGGGGCCAGGCTGCTCATGTAATAGTCCGTCGTCAATCGCAATCGCGGACGAGCCGCCCCGGCATCCTGAACCGTGTCCCAGTACATTCCAAAGAGCCGTCTCTCGACACAGAGGATTTCCGGATGCGCATTGAGCGCTCGTCGCAGCCAGGTCGTTCCCGACCGGGGACAAGCCAGCACGAAAGCCGGTACGGGCCTGGGCCGGCCTGGCAGCCTCCCGCGGCTCTCCTCCGGCTGGGATGTGGGGTTGCCGGATAATCCCAACAGTCTTTTCAAGAGCCGCATCGTAGACCTCTGTTCACTTGACAACTCCCGTGTCCGGCGACTGCACGGAACTGATCTGGGCACGGGCGCACAGGTCGCAAACGCCGCCGAAGAAATGACGATCCGTGAGCACCTGCACATGGAAGAATGCCGCCTCATCCCGCCAGTGAAGCATGCGCTGGGCCCCAAAGAACCGTCGCTGCTCTTCGGCCACCAGGGCCTGTACCTCGTAAAAGTTCTGGCCCAGGCGACACACAAACTCGAAGTCGACGGTCACGATTTCGCCCTTGGCGAAGGCCTTGTCCCAGAACACCGTTCCCTCATGCCCGGATTCCCATATTTCCACATCCTGGTTGAATGTACCCCAGGAGTAGATCTTTACGCCTTCCTTGCTGCGCAGCCGGAAACCGACGTTCAGATGATTCATGTCGCGATTCAGGAGAACGGCTATTCTGATCACGACCAGGTCGCCGGGATTGAAGACCGAGGTGGGTTCACGCTCCTCGTTCAGGACCTTGCAGGCGATCACTTCCGCGTCAAGATCGCCAAAGGAGAAAGCCGCTGATCGCTGCGAGGTACCGGAGGATGTCGATGCGGTCGGAGCCGGAACTGTCTGGCTTCCCCTGGACATGGCCTTGACGACGCTCTCCGAGTAGCTCTTCTCGGCCTCGTGAAGCAGGCGACGGTACTCCAATACGACTTCCGCGGACGATCCCAGGGCCCGGACCTGCCCCCCATCCAGCAGCAGGGCCCGCGTGGTCAGCGTCCGGACCGACTCCTGATCGTGCGATACGAAGACCAGCGTCAGGCCCTTGGCGCGCATCTCTTCGAGTTTCTGGTAACAGCGCTTCTGGAAGAGCGAATCGCCCACCGCCAGGGCCTCGTCCACGATCAGGATGTCCGGCTCGAGCTGGATCTGGACGGCGAAGGCCAGCCGGACGAGCATACCTGTCGAATAGGTTTTGACCGGCATGTCGATGAACTGGCCGATATCCGCGAAGGCGGCGATCGCGTCGAAACGCCGCTCGACCTCCGGCTTGGTCATTCCCAGGATGGCCCCATTCAGAAACGCGTTCTCGCGACCTGTGAAGTCCGGATTGAATCCCGATCCCAGTTCCAGCAGGGCGGCCACCCGGCCATGGACCTCGACCTCGCCATGGGTGGGGCGCAGCGTGCCCGCGATGATTTGCAGGAGTGTGCTTTTGCCGGAACCGTTCCGGCCGATGATGCCGATGGATTCGCCTCGGCGCACCTCGAAGGAAATGTCCCGCAGGGCCCAGAATTCCCTGTAGTACCGCCGCTTGCCCCGCCAGAGCGTCTGCTTGAGGCGATCGATCGGCTTGTCATAGATCTCATAACACTTGCTGATCCCGCGGACGGAGATAACCGGCTCCGTGGAAGCGTCCTGCCGCGAGGCCTCCAACGCGGAATCCGCCACAGCCAGTTCCGGGCTAGAGGACATCAGCAAACCCCCGTCTGGTCTTCATGAACCACACGTAGCCGCCCTGCATGGCCACGGCCGAGATCAGCGTGACGCTCAGCAAGGCGCCCCAATCGGGAGACTGGCCCCACAGCAGCACGGCCCGGGCGCTCTGCACGATCGGCGTCAACGGGTTGAGCAGCATCACCTTGCGAAAGCCCGGCGGAACCTGTTCGAGGGTGTAAAAAATGGGCGACAGAAACATCAGCATCTGAAGTGCCACGCCGATGAACTGGCCGATATCGCGCACATAGACCCCGAGTGAAGCCAGGAACCAGGCCAGGCCCGCGCTGAGCATGGCCAGTGGCAGCACCACCAGCGGAAACCAGTACAGCGTCGCGGAGACCTGCTGCGCGAACACCAGCGATCCGATCAGCAGCACCGCGATGCCCGCCAGAAACTGCACCATCGCGGCCCCCAGCGAACACACGGGGAGGATTTCCAGCGGGAATACCACCTTCTTGACATAATTGGGATTTCCCAGGATCAGCGTGGGGGCGGCGCCCAGGGTTTCAGCAAAAAGCCCGTACACCAGCAAGCCTGAATAGAGGGTCAGAGCCACGCTGATCATGGAGCTGTTGGTCGTGTTTCCCCATTTGGCCTTGAGCACCACGCCGAAAACGAAGGTGTAAACCGTCAACATCAGCAGCGGGAACACGAACGACCATGCCAGACCCAGAGCCGACCCACGGTAGCGGGCCAGGACATTGCGCCAGGTAAGTTGCCGGATCAACTCGCGGTGCGCCCACAGCGTGCGCAGCAAAACCGTGGGGCGAAGATAATGACTCACCGGCAATGAGCGAGTGGTGATCAGGGTTGTACTTAAATCCATGATACCATTCTAACGCTGAGGTACAGGGCGGCAAGCACGGTGCACGGCGATGCCGACCTGCCTCGTGATGTTAATAGTTCTTGCTGCTTTTAACGGCATGGCCCACCGCCAGCGTTCCCGCAAGCCGCTGCTCTACAGACGGTTATAGTGGATACCGCGCATTTCGATCCGCAACGAAATCTGCGTCGCGCGATACCGACATCCGCCGATGTCGGCTTTCACGGCCGGTTCAGAGCAATGGTGCCCGGCCAGAGCGCTTCGGGGGGCAATTTGGGGCTGCGCGGGGCGAATCGTACGCGCTCAGGCGATCATGATTTCGAGATCTTGCCCGTGAACTCACCGATCGCCTGAACAATCCGCTCCGCCGCCCGCCCGTCCCCATACGGGCTGGCCCCGCGGGCCATGCGCGCGTAGGCGACCGGATCGCTCAGCAACCGGCCTGCCTCGGTGACGATCCGGTCGTGATTCGGGCCCACCAGCATGGCAACGCCGGCCTCGATCGCCTCCGGTCGTTCGCTCTCGTTGCGCATCACCAGTACCGGTTTGCCCAACGCAGGGGCCTCTTCCTGCACCCCGCCGGAGTCTGTCAGGATCAGCGTGGCCTGCTTCATGGCGGTTACGAACGGACCGTAGGAGAGTGGTTCACACAGATGGATGTGCGGCACGCCGTTCAGTATCGACTCAACCACCGGCCGGACCTGCGGATTGGGGTGTACCGGCCAGAGCACCTGCACATCCGGGTGTCGGACGCAGATTTCGCGAACGGCCGTGCAAACCTGTCGGATCGGCTCGCCAAAGCTGTCCCGCCGATGGGCGGTCACCAGGATCAGCCGGCGAGAGGGATCCAGAGGTACTCCGATCGGCGTGCTGGTTTCGGCCGCGGTCAACAACGCGTCGATGACCGTGTTGCCGGTCACGTGAATCCGCTCGTCGGCAATGCCTTCACGGAGCAGGTTGGCCCGGGCCTTGGGCGTGGGGGCAAAATGCAGCGCGGACAGATGTCCGGCCAGCAGGCGGTTGGCTTCCTCCGGGAAAGGGGAGGCAAGATTATGGCTGCGCAGGCCGGCCTCCACGTGCCCGAAGGGGATTCGCCGGTAGAAGGCGGCCAGTGCGGCGGTGAACACCGTCGTGGTGTCGCCCTGGGCCAGAACGATGTCGGGCTTCTCCTCGGCCAGCGTGCGATCCAACCGGACAATAAGCTGCGCCGTCAATTCGGGCAGACGCTGGTTGGCCGTCATGACGTTGAGATCGATGTCGGCGCTGAGCCCGAAAAACTCGAGCATCTGGTCGAGCAGATGGCGATGCTGGGCGGTGGCCAGCACCCGGCAGCGGGCCCATGGAGCCGCCTGAAGCGCCCGAATGACGGGCGCCATCTTGATTACTTCCGGGCGCGTACCGACGCAGCATAATACCGTCGTGGGGATGTTGCCGTCCTCCTTCACGTGGTCAGCCTCCTTGCCACCCCAATGTACAGCTTGGCGCAGCCCCGGTCAAACGGCCTGCCGGGAGGGCGTCAGCCGTGCTTTTCGCACGTTCAGCCGGTTTCCTGTCACTGCTCACAAGAGTCGAGCCGCTAGGCGTTTGCCGGCACCGGACCGGCCAGAAGCTCGTATTCGAGCAGCGGGGCGGTGTCGCCGCTGCAGACCAGCTCGATATTGCGACGGATTTCCGACAACTCTTTATCGATGAAGCGCCGGGCGACGGCCCGCTTGCGCTCATTCGCAGGGCCGGGAACCTGCCCCTCACGGCCGGCGGCCTGGCCCAGGAACAGGTGTCCGACGATGACCGCAATGGCCGCGTCCACGAGCTTCCGGCCATAGAGGTCCATGTACTCGGGGCCTTTGCTCTTCACGAACTCGATGCCTTTCATCACCAGGACCTTGCCCTCGGCCAGCTTGGCCTTCAGCTCGTTGAGCAGGGCGTCGCTGTACTGCCGGGCCTCGAATTCCTCGACGCGCTTCTCGAACGCGCCCGAGCACACGCCGCGGACCGCGGCCACGATCTGGAGCTGGCTGGTGCCCTCGTAGATGGTGGTGATGCGGGCGTCGCGCAGGAACCGCTCCACCGGGTAGTCGGTCATGTAGCCCGAGCCGCCCAGCACCTGGATGGCGTCGTAGGCCACCCGGTTGCACATCTCGGAGCAGTAATACTTGCTCATGGGCGTGAGCATGCCGTTGAGCCGCTTGAGCACGCGGGCGTCGGCCTTGCGCTGCTTGGTTTCCTCGGCGCTGATGTTCTTGTTGAACTCCAGGACGCGAAGATTGTTGTTCTCCAGATCGCACACCCGGCAGGTCTCGTAGGTAAGGGCCCGGCCGGCCTCGATGGCGATCCGCATGTCGGTGACCAGTTCGGCGACGGCCGGCAGTTTCTCAATCGGCACCCCGAACTGCTTGCGGGTATGGGCGTAGTTGCGGGCCACGCGGTAGGCGGCCTCGGCAATGCCCAGCGACTGCCCGGCGATGCCCACGCGGGCGCCGTTCATCAGGGCCATGACGTAGGTGATCAGGCCGCGCTGCCGCTCGCCGATCAGCTTGGCAGGCGCGTCATCGTATACCAGCTCGCAGGTCGGCGAGCCGTGGATGCCGAGCTTGTGCTCCAGGTGGCGGACCTTGATCCGCGGGCCGCGCTCGGCCAGGAACAGCGACAGGCCGCGCCCGTCCTTGATGTCCGGCTCACTGCGGGCCAGCGTCAACAGGATCTCGCCGCAGCCATTGGTAATGAAGCGTTTCACGCCCGTGAGCCGCCACTGACCGTCGGTATCCTGCCAGGCCCGCAGGCTGACAGCCTGAAGATCGCTGCCGGCATCGGGCTCGGTGAGCACCATCGCGCCGGTGACCTCGCCCTCGGAGAACCTGGGCAGGTATTCGTCTTTGATCTCTTCGGAGGCGAAGGCGTTAATGGTCTCGGCGATGCCCTGGAGGCCGAACAGGTTCATCAGCGAGGCGTCCGCCCGGCTGATGATCTCGACGGCCATGGTGTAAACCAGGTTGGGGCAGTTCAAACCGCCGTACTTGCGCGGCAGGGTGAAGCCCATCAAATCGGCCTGCGAGAGTACCTTCAGGTTCTCGCGAACGCCTTCGCCCAGCGTGACGGTGCCGTCCTCGTTGAGCTTGTTGCCCTCGAGGTCCACCTTCTCGGCGCGAGGCGCGATCTGGTTGCCGGCCACATCGCCGACGATGGTCAGGATGCGGCGGTAGTTATCGATCGCATCAGCGGCATCGACCGGGGCATACTCCGCGCCGGGGCCGGTGTTCTGCGTAAAATTGTCTTCCTGAACCGCAGCCAGCTCCGCCAGGTTCATGTGGTCGAAGAGGAACTGGATGTCGTCGTTGTCGGTGAAAAAGTTGGCCATCGTTTAGCTCTCTATTACTGAACTGTCAGTTGTCAGTGGTCAGTGGTCAGTTGTTGGGTCCGTGGTCCTTTAGTCAGTTGTTTCTATGGTCGTGGCTTCTCTTTGGCCTCGCGGCGTTGGGTGCCAATGGACGCCAGGTACGCATTCAAGGACGGAGCCAGTTCATCGACGATCGGCTTGAGCTTCGTCACGTCCTGCTCGGTCATCAGCCTGCGGCAGTAGGCGCGACGCAGGAAGTGCTGCGTCTCGTTCAACGAACCCCTCGCCACCCGCACGAACCGCCTGTTCTCCTTGTATGTGCCACGTCCGACGCCCTCCGCAATATTGGCTCCAATACTGTCGGCAGCATTAACTAATTGCTCGCCCACCGTGTGCCTGGCGAACGAGTCCCATTTCTGCACGATGCTCCAGATCTCGTCGGCCAGTGCCTCAGCCAATCGGTAGACTCGAAGATTCTCGAAGGCAGTTCGAGCCATAATCCATCTCGTCAGACAGAAGGCACCCCCTCAACTGACAAAAGGACAAGTGACCCAACAACTGACAACTGACCACTGACGACTGACTATCCGCGCTCCTTAATCGCCTTAATCATCATCGGAATCACCTTATTCAGATCCCCGACGATGCCGTAGTGGGCTACGCCGAAGATCGGCGCGTCCTTGTCCCAGTTGATCGCGATGATCTTGGCGGATTCCTCCATGCCCGCCCGATGCTGGACGGCGCCGCTGATGCCGCAGGCGACGTAGAGGGCCGGACGGACGGTGGTGCCGGTCTGGCCCACCTGGTGGTCCTTGCTGATGAAGCCGCCATCGACCGCCGCGCGGCTCGCGCCCACCGCGCCGCCCAAGGCGCCGGCCAGGTCGTGAATGAGCTGGAAGTTCTCCTTGCTGCCCACTCCGCCGCCGCCGGCCACGATGATGCGGGCCGCCTTGAGGTTCACTTTGCGGGCCTCGCGGTGACGTTCGATCAGCTTGACGGCCAGGTCGAAGTCGTTGAACTCGATCGTCTCTTCGATGATCTTGCCCGTGCGCTTGGGATCGCCTTCGCGCATCCGCATCACGCCCTCGCGGACGGTGGCCATCTGCGGCCAGCGATCGTAGTTGATGATGGTGGCGATGATGTTGCCGCCGAACGCCGGGCGGATCTGCATGAGCAGGTCCTTGTGCACCTGCTTGCTCTTGGGATCGGTGTAGTCGCCGATCTCCAGGTCGGTGCAGTCGGCGGTCAGGCCGGCCTTCAGCTCCGAGGCAATGCGCGGGGCGAGGTCGCGCCCAATAGGCGTCGCGCCGTACATCACGATCTGGGGCTTGTACTTCTCAATAAGCTGGCACATCACCCGCGCGTAGGGCAGCGTGCGATAGTGCTCCAATCGAGTGTCATGCACGTGGTAGACGTGATCCACCCCGTGGGCGATGAGCCGGTAGGACAACTCGCGAACGTTCCACCCGGCCAGCACCGCGCCCACCTTCACGCCCAGCCGGTCGGCCAGTTGGCGGGCACGGCCCACCAGCTCCAGCGACACGTCATTGAGGCTTTCGTCTTCCTGCTCGGCAAAGACCCAAACTTCGCCTTTACGGTTCACTTCGATCATGTATAGCTCTCAGCTTTCAGCGGTCAGCACTCAGCGGTCAGCAGTCAGCAATCAGCTTGCAGCGTTTAGCGGTCAGCTTTCAGTGGTCTTCGTGCAGTCAGTTCCAATCATCGTGTTCTGGCTCACCGCTGATCGCTGACCGCTGATTGCTGATCGCTTCCTCATCACCCGATCGTGTGATCCACGATCAGCTCATGAATCATCTTGCGGATGCCTTCCTCGGTGGGCTCCACGGGGGTGAACCCTTCCTTGGTCAGCACAATCGACTGGACGCGATGCACCTTGGTCGGCGAGCCGGCCATGCCGCACCACTGCAGGTCGGCCTGGATGTCATCGAGGTTCCACTGCTCGATCATAAGCCCCTTCGCCTGGAGGGCCTCCTGGCGGCGGGCCACCTCGGCCTCCTTCTCTGCCGCGGTGGCATCGGGAAGGGCGGCGTTCACCTCGCCGGCCAGTTCCACAACCGCCCTGGCGCGCTTGTAACGCATCACCCGGCGGGCGGCGGCCGGTCGCGGCTCGTTGGCCGTGTCCAGCACCGTCACCAGCACCGGCAGCCGGGTCTCGAGCACCTCCCAGCCGTTGCCCACGTTCCGGCGGATCCGGGCGGTTTTTCCAGACAAGTCGACCAATTTCTCAAAATAGGTCACTTGCGGCAGGTGGAGCTTTTCCGCAAGCTGCGGGCCGACCTGAGCGGTGTCGCCGTCGATGGCCTGCCGGCCGCAGAAGACGAAGTCATACCGCCCAATCTTGCGGACGGCCTGGCTCAGGATATAGCTGGTCGCCAGCGTGTCGCTGGCCGCTGCCCGGCGGTCGGTGATCAGAATGGCCCGGTCCGCTCCCCGATAGAGACAGTCGCGAAGGACCTCGCAGGCGGCCGGGGGGCCCATGGTCAGAACCGTCACTGTGCCGCCGTGTGCCTCCCGGATGGCCAGAGCCGCCTCCAGGGCGTGCAGGTCTTCAGGGTTGAAAATTGCAGGCAGGGCCGCACGGTTAACGGTGCCGTCGGCCTTCATGGCCTCACCGGTGATGTTGCTGGTGTCCGGCACCTGTTTGACGCAGACAATACAATCGTAGCTCACAAATCATCTCCGTCTGCTTTAATCGCCACGCTTCCGTTGAAGGTCGAAATACTAGCGGGGGGGGTGGTTTCCGTCAACGGTTCCAGCTTGCGTGCCACGGCCCTCGAGCCGTGCTGCATCGCGCCGGTGTCTTGCCGGTGCAGGGGGGCGGGCATCTTGCGAGCCTTCCTGAATCCGAAGGAGGGCGGGCATCTTGCCCACCTTTGTGAGTCTGAACGGAAAGCAGGTGTTATGTCCTGAAACGGCCGGCCACCCTTCGCCGTGGAGTTGCTCAGACCGCCACCGAATTATTGAGAACGGCCGGTACGGAGCCCGGCCGCTACGCGCGAAACAGCCGGGGCAGGGCCCATGCGCCAAGCGGAAACGGCCGGCGCGGAGCCCGAGCGCAAAGCGGGAACGGCCGGGGTGGAGCCCGAGTGTTAAGCGGAACCCCGCTTACGAAGCCCGGGCGCTATAGAAATATGGAGGGGGCCGGGCGATTCTTTGCACAACTTGACGCCCCTGATGGCCCCGCTACATTGGTCCGGGCTCTAAAATCCCCCATAGTGTCTGTCCATAGGAGGCCGTCATGAGAACGCTGTACGGGACACTGCTTCAGCCCCGCTCCGCCGACGATTGCGCCGTCACTCCCAAGATGGCTGTCCGCATTGGTCCGGACGGGCGGATCAGCGAGGTCTGCCAGCGGCCGGCCACTGGCCGGGACGTGTGCGGCGATGAGCAATGCTGGATTTTGCCCGGCTTTATCGACGCCCACCTGCACCTGCCGCAGTGGGACCGGCGGGGCATCGACGGCCTGTCCCTGCTCGATTGGCATGAACAGGTGGTATACCCGGCTGAGGCCCGGTTTGAGGATCCGGCCGTGGCCGAACGCCTCACCGAAGACTTCGTCACCCACATGATCGCCAACGGCACCACCACGGTGGCGGCCTTCGGCAGCCCGTACGCCGAGGCCACGGATCGGGCATTTACCGTATTTGCCCGTCGGGGGGTCCGGGCCATCCACGGCATGATGCTCAACGACCTGCACTGCCCGCCGGAACTCCGTCAGGATGCGGACAAGGCCCTGGATGCGTCGCGGGACTTGGCGGCGCGCTGGCACAATGCGGAGGGCGGGCGGTTGTCGTATGCCTTCAGTCCGCGCACGCCGGTGTCGTGCAGCGAGCGGATGATGCGCGGGGCGGCGGCCCTGGCGGGCATGCTCAAGTGCTACGTGCAGACCCACCTGGCCGAATCGCTGGCCTTGACGCGGGCGGCAAGAGAGAGCTTCCCCGATCGCGTGGATGAGGTGGATATTTTCGCCGAGATGGGGCTTCTGTCGCAGCGAACGCTGCTGGGCCATGGTGTCTTCCTCAACCAGCAACAGCGCCACCAGGTGGCCAAGACCCGGACGACGGTGGTGCACTGCCCGACCGCCAACCTCTTCCTGGAGGCCGGAGTCATGGACTACGTGGCCCATCGCTCCGCGGGCATTCGCATAGCCCTGGGCAGCAGCCTGGCGGGGGGGCACGATCCCTTCATGCCGCGCGTGGCGATCGAGTGTCTCCAGACGGCCAAGGGCCTGAAGATGCATGCCGTGCCGCGACGAACGTATGCCGTGCCCACTCCGGCGGAAGCCTGGTGGCTGCTCACGCGCGGGGCGGCCATGTCGCTGGAGCTCGACCACAAGATCGGTTCCATCGAGCCGGGCTTTGAGGCCGACTGCCTGGTGGTGCGTCCGGAGCCGTGGATTGCCGAGTTGCCGCCGGAGCGGCAGGTGTCGGCCCTGCTCTATACCCTCGGCCCGGAACAGATCGAGCACGTGTTTATCGCCGGACACCGTGTGGGGCCGTAAGCAGAAGTTGGAGAGATGGAGCGATGGAGAGTGGGGTGCCTGACCGTGTTCTCTCCATCTCTCATGCGCTCCATCGCTTCATCTGAGCAGTGTTTGCAGGAATTTGCATCTGGCGATCCAGGCCACAACAATAATTCGTTTTGATCGCCGGTTACCGGGGTTGCCCGGTCCTCGGGCACAATGAGGTCAAACCAACATGGGTCTGCTTGACGGACGTAAAGGTCTGATATTCGGCGTGGCGAACGACCGCAGCATCGCCTACCACATCGCGCGCAACCTTGTAGAGCACGGCGCCACCTGCGGGTTCTCGTATCTTCCCGGCGAGAAAATGGAACGGCGCGTGCGCAAAACGTTGGAGGACGGCGGGCTCTCGAACCCGTGGATGTTCCCCTGCGATGTAAGCAAGGATGAGGATCTCGACCGGCTCTTCGAGGCGGCCCGGGCTGAGTTTGATGCGCTGTCATTTGTGGTTCACTCGGTGGCCTTCGCCGACCGCGAGTACCTCAAGCTGGGCATGTTCGCCGAGACGCCGCGGGCGGTGTTCACCCAGGCGCTGGATATCTCCGCCTACACACTGATCGCGATTGCCCAACGGGCCCGGGGGCTCATGCCCAACGGCGGATCCATCGTCGCCCTGTCTTACTACGGCGCGGAGAAGGTAGTGCCCGGCTACAACGTCATGGGTGTGGCCAAGGCGGCCCTGGAGGCGGTGGCCCGATACCTGGCGGCCGATCTGGGCAGACACAACATCCGCGTGAACACGCTGTCGGCCGGACCGTGCCGGACGCTCTCGGCGATGGCCGTCGGCGGGATCGACGAGATGTTCGAATGGGTGGAGCGCAAAGCGCCGCTGTGCCGGAACATCGAGACCGACGAGGTCGGCAAGACGGCGGTGTATCTGTGCAGCGATCTGTCCAGCGGCGTAACCGGGGAGAATGTCTACGTCGATGCCGGGTATAACGTCATGGGAGTGTGAGGAGGGGCGAGGGGCGAGGGGGGAGCGAGACTGGGAGACAAGGGGACAAGGAGACATGGGGAGAAGGGGCGGGACAGATGGAGAGATAGAGAGATGGAGCGTAGGGGCGCTTGTGGGGCGCTGAGTGCGAAGGAACCGGGCGTAAACAGGGTGTCTCAGCGATCACCTTTCACCTTCCGAACCGCCGGCCACCCACTGATAGCTGACTGCTGAACGCTGATCGCTGACCGCTGATAGCTGACCGCTTATCCTGAACCCTGAGCCCCGAACCCTGAAAACTCTCCCAGCATTTCCCGCACGAGCTCAATGGGCAGGCCTACGACGTTGCTCCAGCTTCCCTCTACGCGGGTGACGAACTGATCGCCGGTGTCCTGGATGCCGTAGGCCCCGGCCTTGCCTTCCCAGTCGCCGCCGGCGATGTAGGCGTCGAGTTCATCGGGGGTCATGAGACGCATGGTGACTTTGGTCACGTCGTGGCGGATCATTCGCCGGCCGGTGGCCGGGTGGAGCAGGGTGACACCGGTGATTACGTCCTGCGTCGTGCCCAGCAGGTCGGAGAGGATCCGACGGGCATCGGCGGCGTCCCGAGGCTTGCCATAGATGCGGTTATCGAGGGCCACCACCGTGTCCGCCCCGAGGATGATGCGGTCGGGGTAGTCTTCGGCCAGCGAGGCAGCCTTGTAGTAGCTGAACGACTCGGCCAGCTCGGCCGGGCTACCTTGCCAGTTTTCGGTGGAGGGCTCGTCGAATCTGGGCGAGACGCCCTCAAAAGGGATGCCGGCCTCGCGCAACAGGGCCGCGCGCCGCGGGCTTTGGGAGGCGAGGATGATACGGTTCTGTGGCGTCTTCATCTTCTTTCCAGGAAAGTCAAGGCCGATCCTTCATCAGTGTGAAGCCCTGGAGTACCAATTGATCTTCGCCCCTTCAGGGCCGACCGGGCCCGTGACAGGGGCGACAGTGGCCGATGGAGCCCGAAGGGCCGATGGAGTCCGAAGGCCGATAGAGCCCGAAGCGCAAGCGAGGGAGTGATGAGCGGGCTCTGCCGGTCCCTCGCTTGCGCTTCGGGCTCAAGCTTGCGCTTCGGGTTCGAACTTGCGCTTCGGGCTCAAACCGATACCTTTCTGCTCTCGCCTGACCTGTTACGCAACCGGGCGAACCTCTCGCTTGTGCTCGGAGGGTGCTTCCCGGTCTGCCGCTACACAAGATCCCTACGAGAACGGCCGGTACGGAGCCCGGCCGCTACATGAGGTAGCTCTCACCATCGCAACGGCGAACGCCAGGCCTCGCTCAGCGCGTTCAGGTCGATGCGCTCGCCTTGCCAGTGGATCGCGGCGTCGTCCCGCGTGCGGGCAACTTCGAAGACGGTCACGCCGGGGAGGTCTTTTGCCAATTGCTCGACATCGGCGACGTGCTCCGGCCTGGCCTGGAGAATGTAGCCGCACGGGACCGGAGCGAACGGGGCAAACGCGCTGTCAGCCTGGGCCGTGATGTCCATTCCACACCGGCCGGCGAAGGCCATCTCCGCCAAGGCGGCCAACCAGCCCTCTTCGCCGCAGTCGTGGGCGGCAAGGATCGCGCCGCGCTGGATCAAGCCCGCAACCGCCTTGTGCAGCCTGGCGGCGTCGGCGATGTTGGCTTCGGGCCATTCGCGGGCCTTGAGGCCGACGAAGAACAACGGTGTGTTCCCCACCTCTGAAGAGGTGGGGCACCCAGTCCTCCCAGATGGTTTGTCCCCTGCTGAAGAGTTGGGACACCCGGTCTCTGAACCCTGAACCCTGAACCCTGAACCCTTCCCCTTCGCATCCATCGTCACGCACTTGCTCACATCCTCGATCACGCCGATGGCGCTGATGAGCAGCGTTTCGGGGATGCGGATACGGTTGTTGTGCAGGGGCACACGGCCCGCGAGTCGTTCGGCATCGGCCGGATCAAGGGCGAACTCGTTATTGAGCGAATCCTTGCCGGAGATGAACGGCGTGCCGTAGGTCACGGCGGCGTCGTGGCAGGCCTGGCAGGCGCGGACCAGCGCGCCCATCACTTCGGGGTCTTCGCAGTTGCCCCAGCAGAAGTTGTCCAGGATGGCCGTCCGGGAGGGGTCGCCGCCGACGCACACGATGTTGCGGATGGCTTCATCGATGGAAGCGACGGCCATCCAGTAGGGGTCCGTGCCCGGCCGCGAGGGATACAGGCCGTTGGCGATGGCGATGCCGCGCCGATCGGATTTCCCGCCGGGGAGCGGGCGGACGACCGCCGCGTCGGAGGGGCCGTCGCCGGGGCCGGTCAGCGGTTTGATGATCGTGCCACCCTGGACCTCGTGGTCGTACTGGCGGATAACCCACTCTTTGCTGGAGGTGTCCAGTTGCGAGAGGGTAGCAAGGAGCTTCTCCTTGTCCCCCACCTCTGAAGAGGTGGGGCACCCGATCCTCCCAGACGACTTCGTGTCCCCCGAAGAGGTGGGGCACCCGGTCTCTGAAGAGATGGAACGTCCCGTCTCTGAACCTTGAACCCTGAACCCTGAACCCTCATTCCACACCGCCGTCCGCTGAGTCTTCGGCACGCCGTGATGCAGAAACTGGGTATCGATATCGCCGACGGTCTGGCCGTCATAGCGGATCAGCAGCCGGCCATTGTTGCCGAACGTGCCGATGACCGTGGCCTCAACGCCCTCGGCTTTGCAGATGGCGGCCATCGCCTCCCAGTTGGCCGGCGGGACGCTGAAGACCATCCGTTCCTGGGCCTCGCTGATCCAGATTTCGTCGTAGCGCAGGCCGGCATATTTGAGCGGCACTCTTTCCAGATCGACCACCGCGCCAAGCGTCTGGCCCATCTCGCCGACCGCACTGGACAGGCCGCCGGCGCCGCAGTCGGTGACGGCGGTGTAGAGGCAGCCGCGTTCGTGATCGCGGGCCTGCAGCAGGGCGTCGGTAACCTGTTTTTCGGTGATGGCGTTGCCGATCTGCACGGCGTGCGAAAACTCGTCGGCGTGTTTGTCGGTCAACTCGGCGGAGGAGAACGTCGCCCCATGGATGCCGTCGCGCCCGGTCCGGCCGCCGATGACGACGATCAGATCGCCGGGTTGCGGCTCCTTCCGAATGAGGTTCCGCGGGATCAGGCCGACGCAGCCGCAGAAGACCAGTGGGTTGCCCAGATAGCGGTCATCGAAGGCGATGGCCCCGTTGATGGTGGGGATGCCCATGCGGTTGCCGTAATCGCGCACGCCGGAGACGATGCCTTTGAGCACCCGGCGGGGATGCAGCACGCCCTTGGGCAGCAGGTCCATCGGGAAGTCGGGCGTCCCCACGCAGAAGACGTCGGTATTGGCGATCGGCTTGGCCCCCAGCCCGCAGCCCAGCACGTCGCGGATGACGCCGCCGATGCCCGTCGCTGAACCGCCGTAGGGCTCGATGGCCGAGGGGTGATTGTGTGTCTCGACCTTGAAGGCCACGCCATAGTCGTCGTCGAAGGTGATAATCCCGGCGTTGTCCTCGAAAACGGAAAGGCACCAATCCACCCGGCCGGATTTGATCAGCTCGTGCGTGGCCTTGGCGATGGTGTCTTTGAGAAGATTCTCGTAGGTGATTTCGACCTGGTGGCCCTTAGTCCCTGGTTCTTTGTCCTTTGTCGATGGCGGGAACGGAGCGCCCGTATAGCGCACGGCGCTCTTGAGCGTTTTGTGGACGCAGTGTTCGCTCCAGGTCTGGGCAATGGTTTCCAGCTCGAGGTCGGTGGGGTCGCGGCCCAGGTCGCGGTAGTGGTTCTGGATGGTTCTCATTTCCTCCAGCGAGAGGAACAGGTGTCCCTCGCGGGAGAGCTTTCTGAGCCCGTCCTCGTCGAGTTCACGGATGGCCACGTGGCGCAGCTCAAAGGGGCGTTCCGGAGCCACCGGCAGGCGGTCCGGCCGGGGGTCGTGCCGGCCAAAGCCGCTGAGGTAGACATCTTCGATGCAATCGTTGAACAGCAACCGGCGGGCGATGAACTCCAACTCCTCGATCGAGCGCACGCCCTTCAGGCGGTACAGCCGGGCCGTGGATAGGCCGAGCTTTTCAGCGGCGATGCCCATGTCCTCAATCGCGGCCAGCGCCGAATTGGCCACCGGGTCCATGACCCCGCCCTTCAAGTGTACCTCGACGATGCAGTCCTGATTCTGAGACGTGGTCCCGTTATGGTTCCCGGCACTGCAGGTAAAGGTCTCCGTGACCGGGTCGACGAGCAACTGCGCGGCGATCCGCTCCACCTGGTCGCGGGGAAGCGTCCCTTCCAGCAGGTAAAGCCGACTGGAGGCGACAGCCTTTACATGGGGCCGGCCCAGCTCATGGATATCCTTCAACACGGCCGCACCGTGAGCATCCAGCGCTGCGCTTTTCGGGGCTACGCTGATACGCCAGAGCTGCATTGCTCCCCGCTTGCCCCCATCCGGCGAGCCTTCCGGAGTATCTGAACCCTGAACCCTGAACCCTGAACCCTCTTTACGGCTGTCACTCATGTCGGGAATTCTTCCTTCTTATAACGGCGGGCAACCCAGGCGTCGCGCTCGCGCCGGCTCAATTCTAGCCATTCAAAGATCGCCTCCGCATCGTCACGGGCCAGCTTGTCGCGGAAGCGGGTCAATTCAGCGATCAACCCGTCCAGCGCCTTGCGGACTGCCTCGCTGTTGGTGCGGAAAATGTCCGTCCATAGCGCGGCGTCGCCGCTGGCGATGCGGGTGGTATCACCGAAGCCCGGTCCGGCCAGATCGATGGCCGAATCCTTCAGGGCCAGGCGGACCAGGGCCGTTGCCACCGCGTGCGGCAAATGGCTGACCCGGGCTAGCAGGGCGTCGTGCCGCTGAGGCGTCAGCACCCGGGGACGGCCGCCCAACGCCTCCCAGAACCTTTCGAGCCATTTCACATCGGCCGGCGCGGTTCTGGATGTCGGTGTAATAAGGCATACGGCCCGCTCGAACAGGTCAGCCCGCGCGAATTCGACGCCGGTCTTCTCTGAGCCGGCCATAGGGTGCGAGCCGACAAAACGCACGGTCCTGGGCAGGCACCGCCGGGCCATGCGCAGGACCTCGACCTTGGTACTGCCCACGTCGGTGACCAGCGTGCCGGGTTTCAATGCACCGGCCATGGCCCGCATGAGACCCTCGAACTGGCCGATGGGGGCACACAGGATAACCAGATCCGCCCGGGCAACACCCGTGGCGATATCCTGAGTGACCTCATCCACCGCTCCGTACTGCATGGCCGCTTCCAGGGAGGTCGCACGGCGTCCAATACCGACGCGGGTTCCCCGGAACCCACGGGCCCGCAAGGCCAGACCGATGGAACCGCCCAGCAGGCCGACGCCGACGATCGCGATGCGGGATAAGGCTTTGTCCTGGAGTATCTTATGCACGTGCGGGGCTCTCATTGGTGAGCAGGTAATGTAGCCGGGCGGTTCTCCGCCGTCAACCGGAGCAAGGAACGCCGGTACGCACCCCCTGATGCAACGCCGCCACGGCCCAAAGAGGTCGAGATGGGCTGCTGCACGGCGCTGGCCGGTCGGCGATGCGAGTTGCACATGATAGGGCAGCGCCAGTGGCGGGACGGATAGGCGTCACAAAGTCGAGGGGAAGCGGGCGATCGAAACCGAAACCAGAGGAAAGGCCGGCCCGCGGATGGCTTGGAATCAACTGTTCAGCTTCGTATTATGGTCGAGAATGATCTGACTCTCATCTGGAGGGCATGCTCATGCCTACCGTAATGCGAGCTGATGCTGTGGTGAACCGCTATTTTCTCGAGATGCGCGCGAAGGTTCTCGACGTGGCCGCCGCATTGGATCGGATTGAGCGGGCGGAGGGGGTCGAGCATCTCCGTCATGACGAGCGTCTGGCCAAGCTGCGCAGCGCGATTGAGGTGCTGCTCGACGACCAGCCGAACCGGGCGGAGCGCGTGTTGATGATCTTTTCTGATCCCTATGAGCCGGACTGGCCGCGGCCGGCAAGGCGACCGTAAGGCTTGTCCTCTGTCGTTTTCCCTTGCCGATGGGCAGGATATCCGGATCGTCTGGAGTCCGCTTCCGGCAGGGGGGCGAGAGGCGGGAAAGCGGCTACGCACCTGGTGACGGGGCACAGCGTCCGCCCCGGTGATAAAGGTCAATCAGACACCTGCCGTCTTTGGAGATGCGACGATGAACTACATTGATCCGCACATCCACATGATTTCCCGGGTGACGGATGATTACGAAAAGCTGGCCCACATGGGCTGCGTGGCCGTCAGCGAGCCGGCCTTCTGGGCGGGGTTCGACCGCGGATCGGCGGCGGCTTTTCACGATTACTTCCGGCAGCTCACCGAATACGAACCCAAACGAGCCGCACAGTTCGGAGTGCGCCATTTCTGTTGGCTGTGCATCAACGCCAAAGAGGCCGAGAACGTTTCGCTGTCGCGCGAAGTGATCGCCATGATCCCCGAGTTTCTCAAGGCACCCAACGTCCTGGGCATCGGCGAGATCGGGCTGAACAAGAACACCGCCAACGAGGCCACCATCTTCCAGGAGCACCTTGAGCTGGCGGCCCGTCATGAGGAGCTGGTGCTGGTGCATACGCCGCACCTGCAGGACAAGTACAAGGGCACGCGGATGATCCTGGACATGGTGAAGGAGATCGGCCGGATCCCCCCCGAGCGGGTGATTATCGACCATGTCGAGGAACATACCGTCGGTCCCGCGCTGGCTGCCGGCCACTGGGTGGGCATGACGCTCTACCCGACGACCAAGTGCACGCCGCAGCGGGCGGCGGATATTGTGGAGCGTTATGGCGCGGAGCGGATCTGCGTGAACTCCGCGGCGGACTGGGGCGTTTCGAGCCCGTCGGCGGTTCCGGCGTTCATGCTGGAGATGCGTTTACGGGGGCATTCGGAAGAGCTGATTCGACGGGTGGTGTACGACAACCCGCTGGCGTTTTTCAAGCAGTGCGCCCGGTGGAAGGATGCGTTGCCTGACGGGCGGTAAATACCTTGAATGGCGGACGGTCAGAGACGAGGGACGGCGGAGGTCAGACTGATGACATCAGGACGGTGTTTGGCGGTCGGGTTGATGGCGTTGATGGCGGCGGCTCCGGCCCTGGGCAATGAGAAGCCAGCGGAGACTTTCTTTCCGGTTTCCACCTGGTACAGCGGCGGGAAGGCGCGGGCGCCGATGCTCTCGACGCTGACGCCGCAGTCGCGCGAGGAGTGGGGCCGGGACCTCGACCAGATCAAAAAACTCGGCTTCAACACCGTGCGCACCTGGGTCGAGTGGGCCCACTGCGAGCCCCGTGAGGGCGAGTTCCGTTTCGACAATCTCAAGCTGTTGTGCGAGCTGGCCCGGGAGCGCGATCTGCGCGTGATCGTGCAGATCTACGCCGATTCAGCGCCGGATTGGGTGGGCCGGAAATACCCCGATGCACTGCTGGAGGCCCAGAGCGGCGAGAAGGTCCCTTCGCAGGCCGCCCCCGGCTACTGCACCGACCACCACGGCGTGCGCGAGGCCATGCTCAACTTCTATACCCAGGCCGCCCGCGTGGCCGTCCAGTATCCCAACCTGCACGCCTGGGACCTCTGGAGCGAGCCGCACATCCTCAACTGGGCGATTATTGATTACGTGCCCAACGCCCAGTTCTGCTTCTGCCCGCACACACGCGCGGAGTTCCGCCGGTGGCTCAAGGCCAAGTACGGCGATCTGGCGGGCGTGAACAAAGCCTGGTATCGCAACTTCGAGGAATGGGAGCAGGTGGACCCGCCGCGATTCGGCACCATTCTGAGCTACACGGATTTCATCGACTGGAAGTCGTTCATCTACGACCGGCTGGCCGGCGACCTGCGCAGGCGGTATGAGGCCGTGCGCAAGGCGGACCCGACGCACACCATCACGTCGCACGCGGCGGTGCCGTCCATCTTCACCGGGCCGTTCGTGGGCGCCGGCGCCCCCGATGACTTCCTGATGGCCCGGCAGCTCGAATACTACGGCACGTCCATCTACCCCAAGCATTCGTTCCCGAACACGCACTGGCCGATGTGGCAAATTGCCGTGGCCATGGATTTCAGCCGCTCCGCAAACATACCCAACGGCGGCTTCTATATCGGCGAGCTGCAGGCGGGGCCGGGGGCGCGGGGCGTGGTCATCGGCAACCCGATCACGCCCGTGGACCATCGCATCTGGCTATGGTCGGCGGTGGCGCGCGGGGCCAAGGCGGTGAATTTCTACGCGTATTACCCGATGTCGTCGGGGTACGAGTCGAACGGCTACGGCCTGATCGAGCTGGACGGAAAGGTCACGGATCGGGCCGAGGAGTCGGGGCGCAACGCCCGCATCGTCCATGAGAACCGCGAGCTGATCCTCAACTCCAAGCCGGTGCCGGCGAGAATTGCCATCGTGTATAACCCGCTCGCGCAGATGGTCGGCGGGGAGCAGCACTCGGGGCCGGCCAACGCGCATCGAGATTCACTGATCGGCTACTGGCGGGCGTTCTGGGAGGCCAATATCCCGGTTGATTTCGTGCATCGGCAGTGGGTCGAAAAGGGCGATCTGGCCCAGTACAAGCTGCTGATCGTTCCGTATCCGATCATGTGGACGCAGGCGGCCGCCGACGGACTGAAGAAGTTTATCGAGAACGGCGGCGCGGTGGTGGCCGAGGCCCGGCTGGCCTGGAATGACGATCGCGGTTACGCCGCCGAGGTGATTCCCGGCATGGGGCTGAGCGAGGTGTTCGGCGTCCGTGAGAAGTCGGCGCGGATGAGCGAGCAGGTCAAGATTCGGGATGAGCAGGGCGACGAACTGGTTGGGGGGTATCTGGCCGAGAGCTTTGATCTGCTGCCGGGCAGCCAGGCGCGCGTGCTGGCCAAACTGGAGGACGGCTCGCCGGTGGTCGTGGAGTCCTCTTATGGGCGGGGCAGGACCATGATCGTGGGCAGCTTCCTGGGCCTGGCGGCACAGAAGACGCGCGATGCCGGGACGCTGGCGGGCATTCGCAAGCTCGTTGGATGGGCGGGAATCGAGCCGCCGGCTCGGGTGAACGAAGAGCGGCCGGCCGACGAGCCGCTTGAGCTGCGTCTGCGGCGGACAACCGATGGTTACCTGATGTTCGTCTTCAACCACGCATCCGCACCTCGGAAAGCCACCGCGAGCGTCAAAATCGACCAACCCGGCACGTACACCGCCCGGGACCTGCTGACGGGCGATGAGCAGCCATGCACGAATCAGGATGGGCAACTGGCCATCCAACTGGATTTCAAAGATCGGGATGTCAAGGTACTGCACGTGAGGTCAAGGCAATGACCCGCGCGGAAGGCCTGGAAATGTGGACGCGCGGCGTGGTCGCAGCCTGTCTCCCGTTAAAGCGAAAGGCCGGTGCGGGTCAGTTCAAGCCGACCATACCAATGCTCCTGCTGGCCTTGCTGCTTTCGGCGGGCTGTGCTCAGGAGATTACCCAGCGAAGCATCTCCAGCGAACGTTTCACGTTCGATCATGGGGCCATCGTTCGCGGGGACCGCGCGCAACGGCAGATCGCCCTGATCTTCACCGGCGGGGAACACGGCGAGGGCACCCCACACATTCTGGATGTTCTCCGGGCGCGAGGCATCAAGGCCTCGTTCTTCGTGACCGGTGACTTTATCCGCAAGGACGAACATAAACCCTACCTGCGACGCGTGGTGGCGGAAGGGCATTACCTGGGGCCGCATTCGGACACACACCCGCTCTATTGCCCGTGGGAAGACCGCAAACGCACCCTGGTCACGGAAGAGTTCTTTCGGGAGGACCTCCAGCGCAATATCGAAGACCTGCGGCGATTCGGGGCCCTGAAGCCCGGCGTGCCGGTCTGGTTCATTCCGCCGTACGAGTGGTTCAACGAGGATCAGGTCGAGTGGGCCCGGCGAATGGGCGTCGGTCTGTTCAACTTTACCCCCGGCACCGGCTCCAACCGCGACTGGGCCCCGGAAGGACATAAGAGCTTCGTTCCCGGCCAGGTCATCATGGATGACATCCTGGCCTATGAACGGAAGAACCCTGATGGTCTGAACGGCTTCCTGCTGCTGCTCCACCTCGGCGCCCAGCGCGAGGACAAAGCCTGGCGGCTGCTGGAGCCACTGGTAGTCGAGCTGGCCCAAAGGGGTTACCGGTTCGTGCGGGTGGACGAGATGCTGGGGCGGCCGTAGGGGGGTCGCTGCACGAATGAACGCCCACACTGGCCAACTTCAATCTGAACGGTAATCCGTTTCCTGCCTGCGTGTCTCGCGCCGCTCGGGCCGGCCGGGAGGTCGTCGGCAGTCACCCGCCCACGATGACCCGTACATGATCACTCCGGCCCCGCCTCCGCTATAATCCTGCCAACCTGGTTCAGAAACGGAACAGTTATGAAGCAAGCCTACGACATCATCGTCATTGGCGGCGGCCACGCGGGCACCGAAGCGGCTTGGGTAGCCGCAAAGATGGGGTGCTCCACTTTGCTTATCACCATGAGCGCCGATGCCATTGGACGGATGTCGTGCAATCCGGCCATCGGCGGTCTGGGCAAGGGCCAGATCGTCCGCGAAATCGATGCCTTGGGCGGTCTGATGGGCCTGGCTATCGACCGGGGGGGAATCCAGTTCCGCATGCTCAACCGCAGCAAGGGGCCGGCCGTCTGGGCCCCGCGCGCCCAGGCCGATCGCCGCCTCTACGCCGCCGCCGTCCAAGACCTGCTCAGGGCGGTAGACGGCCTCGACATCATGGAGGGGCTTGTCGAGCGGCTCATCGTTCGAGAGGAGGAGCGGGGGGGCGGTGAACAAGAGGGGGGCTCTAAGCCGCATGGCGCGAGCAGAAGCCCGAGATTGCGCATCACCGGCATTCGCCTGCAGGATGGGCGCGAGTTCGGCTGCAAGGCGGCCATCCTCACCACCGGCACGTTCCTGCGCGGCCTGATGCACCGCGGCGAACAGCAGATGGCCGGCGGCCGAATCGGCGAGCCGGCAGCCGTCACCCTGAGCGATGAACTCGCCCGACTGGGCTTCACCCTGGGCCGACTCAAGACGGGCACGCCGCCGCGCGTCCACCGCGATTCCATCGACTATTCGCGCGTCGTGCCGCAGCCCGGCGACGACCCGCCGCGCCCGTTCTCCTACCTGACCGGGAGCATAACGCAGCGTCAGATCGAGTGCTGGATAACGCACACCAATCAGCGCACCCACGAAGTGATCCACGCTAATCTGCACCGTGCGCCCCTGTACTCCGGCCAGATCCAGTCGCGCGGCCCACGCTATTGTCCCAGCATCGAGGACAAGGTGGTCCGTTTCGCCGAAAAGACCTCTCACCAGATCTTCCTGGAACCGGAAGGCTACGACAGCGACTGGGTTTACTGTAACGGTATCAGTACCTCGCTGCCGTGCGACGTCCAGGAGGCCATGATCCACTCCATCGCCGGCCTGGAGAACGCCCGCATCGTCCAGTACGGCTATGCCGTCGAATACGACTGGGTGCCCACGGACCAGATCTATTCCACGCTGGAGACCAAGCGCGTCGCCGGCCTCTACCACGCCGGCCAGATCAACGGCACCAGCGGCTACGAGGAGGCCGCCGGCCAGGGCCTCATGGCCGGCATTAACGCCGCCGCCAGGATCCGCGGGCTGGCTGAATGGTCCACCTCTTCGAATGGGTGGCCCACCTCTTCAGAGGTGGGATCACGATTTCCTGATGCGGCCCCAAGCGTTAGTGAGGGCTCGTCAGCAGACCTCGCTACCGGCGTCGTCCTCGGCCGCGACCAGGCCTACATCGGCGTCCTGATCGACGACATCGTAACCCGCCCACCCGACGAGCCGTACCGTATGTTCACCTCGCGGGCGGAATACCGCCTGCACCTCCGCAGCGACAACGCCGATGCCCGCCTGACGCCGTTGGGCCGCCGGATCCGCCTGGTGGACGACCACCGCTGGTCCGTCTTCCAGCACAAGCAGGCCGCCATCGAGGCCTTCGAGGCCCGCCTGCGTGACCTGCGTCTGGAGGGCCGCCCGGTCCTCGAACTGCTGCGCCGCCCGGAGCACTCCCTGGCCGATTTGCTGGGCCGGCTGCCCCAACTGGCCGGCGACGACCGGCAGGGGGGCGACAGCCTGCCTCCCGAGGTCCTGGAAGCCATCGAGATTCGCGCCAAATACGCCGGCTATCTCGAGCGCGAGCAGCGACAGGTGGACCGCTATCGCCAGCTTGAAGCCCGCACCATCCCCGAGTCCTTCGACTACTCCGCCATTCCCGAGCTGCGTTTCGAGGCCCGCGAGAAGTTCGCCCGGTTCCGCCCCCGCAGTCTTGGCCAGGCCGGCCGGATCAGCGGTATCAGCCCTGCCGATATCGCAACGCTACACCTGTATTTGGCGCGCCGAAAATAGTGTAAACACCCTTCCCTTTTGGTTTCGAATAGGGTAGGATTGCGCCCCGCGTGCTCCGGCATGATGCACGGTCGTTTTGAACAGCTCACCGGTTCGCCAGGAGGGCAGCGGGGGTGCACGCGCCTCTGCAAAGCACCATGAGTCGCAGGCGGATGAATCAGGGCTTTGCATCGCCGCAGGCTATCACGGCCAGTGACGTAGCTCTTGCGCCGGCATCCGACGTGGCGTCTACCCAGCCCGTCGGCGCGCTGCCTGCGGCCTCGCTTCGGATGTCGCCCACGGGCGTCCAGCCGGGTCTTTGGGCCGGTCTGCCCATCCCCTTGTTCTTGATCGGCATTCTGGTGCTTTGGATCGCCGACCCGCGGCAGACATTTCAGTCGGATCGCCTGCTGTTGCTCTTGAATCTGGTCTTCCTGACGTTCGCTTCCTTTCTTGTCGCCTGCTTGGTTGCGTGCAGCCTCCTGGCCCGGGGCACGCCGGGACTTCTGCTGCTGGGTTGCGGAGCACTGCTCTGGGGCTGCACCAGCCTGGTGATAAACACCGTCCCGGCAGGCGATATCAACACTCGGATCGCCATCTATAACCTCTCCGCCTGCCTGTCCGCGCTCTGTCATCTGCTGGGCGCGGTATTCTCGCTGCGCCCGCAAAAGGCCTTGCGCGGGCCGAAGATCTGGCTTCCCACCGCCTACGCCGTCACCATGATCGTCGCGATCCTGATCCCCATCGCCGTGGATGCGGACTGGATACCGCCATTCTTTATCCCCGGGCAGGGCCTGACCCCGCTGCGTTCGACGGTGCTCGGCACTGCCATCGGCATGTTCCTGATCACGGCCGTTCTGCTGAGGATGGCGAGCCGCCGATCTTTTTTGACTTTCGCCCGCTGGTACGGCTATGCGTTGGCGCTGGTGGCCGTGGGCCTGTTTGGCGCGCCGACTCCCGTCCACAACAGCCTGCTGAGCTGGGCGGGCCGTGCCAGCCAGTACCTGGGTGGCCTGTACATGCTCATCGCGGCCATGGTCTCGGTGCGCGACGCACGCGTATGGGGGGTCTCGTTGGAAGGGGCCCTGCGCGAAAGCGAAGAGCGTCTCCGTCGTCTGGGTGACAATCTTCCGGACAGCGCACTTTATCAATACGTCTATGAGCCCGACGGCAGTATACGCTTTCTCTATTACAGCGCGGGAATTGAACGCCTCAACGGCGTGAGTGCCTGTGAGGTAATGGCCGACCCCCGCATCCTGCTCCGGCAAGTCCTGCCCGAGTACCGCCAGCAATTGCTCGACGCCGAGGCCCGCAGCGCCCGGGAGATGTCCGATTTCGACATGGAACTCCCCGTGCGCAGGCCCGATGGGCAGGTCCGCTGGATGCGCCTGCACTCCCGCCCCCGGCGGCTGCCCAACGGCTGCGTGGTATGGGACGGCGTGCAAATCGACGTGACCGAGCGCCGGCAGGCCGAAGAGGCCCTCCGCGAAGCGAACGCCTTTCTCGACAGCGTGCTCAACAATACGCACATGCTCGTCGCCAGCATGGACCCCGATTTCAACTTCCGCATGGTGAATCGCGCCTATGCCCAGGCCGACGGCAAGGAACCGGCGTTTTTCACGGGCAAGAACCACTTCGACCTCTATCCCAATGCTGAGAACGAGGCCATCTTCCGACGAGTGGTGCAGACCGGTGAACCCTACGTTGCGTATGCCAAACCCTTCCAGTACGCCGGGCATCCGGGGCGGGGGGTCAGCTATTGGGACTGGAGCCTCATTCCCATCCGGGGAGCGGACGGAACGATCACGGGGCTGGTCCTGACCCTGGCCGATGTCACCGCGCGCAAGCGGGCCGAAGAATCGCTGCGCGAAGCCAAGGCCGCCGCCGAAGAAGCCAGCCGGGCCAAAGACCAGTTTCTCGCCACTCTCAGCCACGAACTGCGGACGCCCCTGACCCCTGTGCTCATGCTCAGTCAGCTTTTGCAGCAAGAGCCCGGTTTGCCCGCCGACATCCGCGAGGACCTCAAGACCATCTGGCACAACGTGCAACTCGAAGCCCGCCTGATCGACGATCTGCTCGATCTGACCCGCGTCACCCGCGGCAAGCTGCAGCTCAAGCCCGAGATCGTGGACGTCCACGATCTCATCGAACATGCGATGCTCACCTGTTGTGATGAAGAATGCGTCCGCAAGAGATTGAAGCTGACGCACGAGCTGCACGCCACCTCTCCCACCGTATGGGCCGATCCCACCCGCCTCGAACAGGTGCTCTGGAACCTGATCCGCAACGCCATCAAGTTCACCCCAGTAGACGGCCGGATCACCGTCCGAACCGCTGACTGTGAGGGAGGCCGGCTGCGCGTGGAGGTGGCCGACACCGGCCAGGGAATCGACCCGGCCCGGCTGAACGCCATCTTCAACCCCTTTGAGCAGGAAGGGCTCGAAATCGCCCGCCAGTTCGGCGGACTGGGCCTCGGGCTGGCCATCTCCAAGGCCATCATCGATCTGCACGGCGGTACCATCGAGGCGACCAGTTATGGTCGCGGACAGGGCACAACCTTCATCGTGACCCTGGCCATCGCCGCGGGGGCACAGGATGCTTCGGTCTCCGCTGCCGATTCGGATGCTGAGCAGCAGCCCGACCGCGCGAGCACCCATCGCATTCTGCTGGTAGAGGATCACCTGCCGACCGCCAAAGTGCTCCAGCGTCTGGTGAAACTGTGGGGTTGGGAAGTCCACTGGGCACCGTCCGTGCATAAGGCCCTGGAGTTGGCTGCCCGGCACACTTTTCACCTGGTGATCAGCGATCTGGGGCTTCCCGATGGCAGCGGCCATGACCTCATGCGGCAGTTGCGCAACGCCTACGGTCTGTCCGGCATCGCCGTCAGTGGATACGGAATGGAAGACGATGTCCAGAAAAGCCTGGCCGCAGGCTTCGCCCGCCACTTCACCAAGCCCATCAACTTCGAGGAGCTCAAGGCCGCAACCGCCGACTTGCTCGCCACCGCCGCGCCCGGCCCGTCCAGCGAACGATAGGTGAAGCAATCGCCTTGCAGCGCGCGGGATATGCGGTTCTCAATTGAATACACACGACTTGCGGGTGTGGACGGCTCCCTCACGGGTGGTGTTTCATAAAGGGTTTCCGCAGCCAGTCCCACCAGCCGCACTCCTGCATCTCTGTCAGGTCGGAGAAGGGGTCCCAGCGCAGGAACACCCCCAGCAGATTCAACAACACGATCCCGCCGAGTACGGACAGGAACGCCGGAGTCTTGAGCCACATGGCCGGCTGGAGGCTCCACGCCAGGTGAACCAGGAGGATGTACAGGGGGGAGGCTATGATCCGCAGGAGCCGGGGGATTTCCTGCTCCCGTTGAATATTGGCCCAGGATATGTCCAACGGTCCCAGGAGCCGGTGAATTCTGTAGGGCAGGAGGCGAGGCACCTCGCGAGCGAAGGCCAAGTACTCCTCATGGGCGGCAATAAGATCCCGCTCCTCCGCCTGAATCACCGGGATATACGCGACCAGGAACAGCGGCACATATCCGGCCAGCAGGCAGGGGTTTCCCGACATGATGCAGATGCCCACATCCAGCAGGAAATTCGCCAGATAAAAGGGATGCCGCACGAGCCGGTAGGGGCCGCTGGTGGTTACCACCCAGTTGCGGACCAAACAACCCTTGCTCCAGAAATGGAAGGCGCAGCCGACCATAAACACGGCCAGGCCGACCCCGAACCAAGTCCATGAAAAGCGCAGAAAAACCAGGGCGAGAATCAGGACCAGATCTCGTAACACCCCCCGGGAACCCAATTTACTGATTTGAAACCGCCTTCGAAAGGCTTTCATTAGTTCTCCGGAATCCCCAAGCAACCGTTCAGGGCAGGAAGGGCAGTCACGCTGTGCCCGACAGTGTCATTACTTCTTGCCATGCGGACATAATAAGCGAAACACCCTATTCCGGCAAGATCCCCGCCGCCCCTGACCGCCACCGGGAGGCGGATCCCCCGGCCGCTGTTTCAAGTCCAGAGCTGAGGTTTGCGAGCAGGGGGGCTCCCATGCCGCCGGCGGGGGCTTTCCTTTACGTGCCACTCCGGGCGGTTATAATCCCAGTAGACTCGAAACCCGTTTCTTCATTGGAGTTGGAGATGCGACGCCGTCTGTTGATGACAATTTTTGCCGTACTGCTTTCCGCGATGCCGGTCATGGCCCAGAGCGATTCGGGCGACTCGGCGTTCAAGGAAAAGTCCGTTGCCAAGGAATGGGCGATCGGGGCTGTCTTCCTGGTCGGCTGCCTTGTGGTGGCGTTTAAACCTGCCAAACGGGCTAACCTGAAGTAATCGGAACGGGTCTGCATGTCCGCCGGCGGACGATTCGGGTCGGGTGCGCCGCCGGGAACCAGTTGGCGCGAGAGACAAATCATCGGTTTGTGGGACGGGAAGAGAGGTTCCATGGAGTCGTCGCGATGACCAGGCGCGTTTTGATCGTCCTGCTCGCAGGGCTCAATTTGTTTCTGTTGGCCTGCCTTGTATTCACCGCCTATTCTCCACCGTCGGCATTCGCTCAGGCATTGCCGCGGGCCGGCGACTACCTGATGATCGCCGCCCAGACGGAAGCGGACAATGACGTGCTCTATCTCATCGATTCCAAGGCCCGGCGGATATACGCGTTTCGGACCACCTATCCGCGTATGCCCGGCACGCCGTTCCGCTTTGTCGCGCTGGCCCAGCGCGATCTGAGCGCCGATTTCCGGAGGGAGCGATGACCACACAATCCAAGGACTTTGCGATCGGCGTGCTCAGCGTGACGGCCGTGGTTCTGTTCACCGCCCTTGTCATCATGGGGCGTATGTCGCCGCAACCCGCACTGGCTCTCGGGCAGGGGGGAACCACGGGCGACTATGTTGTCTCCACCGCCCGGGTGGATAACCTGACCGAAGCGGTCTTCATCGTTGACACGCTCGCCCAGGAAATGAACATGTATGCCTTCGCTCCGCTTCGCGGAACGATCGAGCTCGTGCAGAAATTCGATCTGCGCGCGCTCGAACTGGCCAACCAGCCTGAGGGTCCACAGGGTGGGGACAACGCCGGCGACGGCCGCAGAGGCCGCCGCAATCGTTGAGACGTCCGGGCTGTTTCCGAACAAAAGAGGCTCCCGATCAAGATACAAGATATGAGTGCAACCCGCATCGCTTCCCTGGCCGACCAGGTCATCGCCGGCACGGCCCTGGATCGTTCGCAGGCCGAGTGGCTGGCGGCCCTCGGCCGTGAATACGACCACGATCTCTTTCGCGCCGCCACGCGCATTCGCGAGCGTTTTCACGGCAATCGCGTGCGTTGCTGCAGTATTGTGGCCGCCAAGGTGGGCCGCTGCAGCGAGGACTGCGCCTTCTGCAGCCAGTCCGCCCACTATAAGACGCCCGTCCAGGGCCTCACCGTACTCCAGCCCAATCGCGTGCTTGATGCCGCGCTCGAAGCCGCCCGCAACGGCGCCGACTCTTTCGGCATCGTCAACAGCGGCTACGCCCCCAAGAACGACGAGGTGGAGGAATGGGGGCAGGTCGCCGGGCGCATCCGCAAGACCGCCGGTGTTCGAGCCTGTGCCTCGCTGGGCGTGTTGAGCCGGGAGCAGGCCCAGCGCCTGGCTGAACTGGGCGTCGAGCGATCCAATCACAACCTTCAGACTTCCCGCCGGTTTTTCCCGAACATTATCAAAACGCACACGTACGACGAACGCCTCGCGACGCTGTATCATCTCAAGCAGGCCGGTATCAGCGTGTGCAGCGGCGCGTTGTTCGGCATGGGCGAGACCTGGGCCGACCGGCTGGATTTGGCTTTCGACTTGCGCGAGGTTGATCCGGACGTCGTGCCGATCAATTTCCTCATTCCCATAGACGGCACCCCCCTGGTCGGCATCCAGCCTCTCGAACCCATGGAATGCCTGAAGATCATCGCCATCTATCGCTTCCTGCTGCCCAGGCAGGACATCAAGATAGCAGGGGGGCGGGAGGTCCATCTGCGCGACCTGCAAAGCTGGATCTTCTACGCGGGGGCCACCAGCTTCCTGATCGGGAACTATCTCACCACCTGCGGGCGAACGCCCGAGGCTGACCGCCAGATGGTCCGCGACCTGGGGCTGGAGCTGGACAGCGGCGATGAATCGACCGGCTCCGATTCCCCGTCTCCCATCCGGGTCCAATACATGAAAACCCCGGACAAGACCCCGGAGGTTTGCTCGTCCCTGAATGACGCCTGAAGTTTTGATTACGGGTATCGGCATGGTCTCGCCGGCCGGCGTTGGTGCCGAGGCGACCTTTAAAGGCCTGCTGGCAGGGGGGCGCTACGTCACGAACCTGGCAGGGGGGCGGTATGTCGCCGCACCAATCGCCGACTTTCCCCCCCCGCGGGGAACCGAAAATCTGGACCGCGTGTGCCAACTGGCCCTTGCCGCCGCCGAAGAGGCAGTCCGATCCGCCGGTTTACCCCTTCCGGGGCAGCCTTCCACCCTGGAAAATGCACGGCTCGGTTTGCATCTAAATACTGAACGGACAATGGTTTCCGTCGGAACCAGCAAAGGCGGAATACTCGCCTTCGCCGATGTCGCCCCCCTGCTGACGGAAAAACGCCAGCTCGGGCAGGGGGGTGCCGCTTGGGATCGAGCCAGGCTTCAGGATGCCTTGTTCAGCATTCCGCCGGATTCTCCGGCTCGCTGCATCGCGGAGCGTTTCAACATCACGGCCGGCGTCCACGCCACCGTGGCGGCCTGTTCCACCGGCACGCTGGCGGTCATTCGGGCGGTCCAGATGATCCAGGATGGCCAAGCCGACGTGGTCCTCTGCGGGAGTTCCGACGCCTCGCTGCACCCGCTGTGGTTTGCAGCTTTCGAGAGAATGGGCGTTTTGGCGTCTGAGCACCCTGCCGGTGGTCCCGCGTTCGCATGCCGTCCATTTGACCGGTTTCGGGCCGGTTTTGCCCTCGGCGAGGGCGCGGGAATCCTGGTTTTGGAGTCCGGCCAGTCCGTCCGCCGCCGTCAGGCCCGGCCAATCGCCCGGATCGCCGGCGTGGCCGCTGGAACCGACCCGGCCGGCCTGACCCAGATCTCCCCGGACGCCGAGCCGCTGACCCATGTCATCCGGCTGGCCTGCCAGCGAGCCGGCATTCGACCCGCGGAACTGGCCTGCGTCCTGGCTCACGGAACGGCCACGCCGACAAATGACGCCGCTGAAGCCCGAGCCATCCAGGCCGTGCTCGGTGAAGACGCCTGTAGCGTGCCCGTCGTCTCGATCAAAGGCGCGATCGGGCACCTGCTGGGGGCGGCCGGAGCGGTGGAGATCGCGGTCGCCGCACTGACTTGCCGGGATGGCACGAGCCCGGGCAACGTCACACTGATCGAGCCGGATGAAGAGCTTGGTGGTTTGAACCTGCCGCGAGAGGCGTTTCCCGTAGGCAGGGGCCCGGTACTGAAGACGTCACTGGGCTTCGGGGGCCACGTGGCGGCAATCGTTTTGGCCTCGGTTTGAAGCGATACGACGCGGAACGCAACATAACATGCATTATCGGACGTTATGGCGGGGGAGTGCAGGGGGAGCAAGGACAGGCGTCCGGGCCGGGTTTCGGCCTCGATGGAGTGCATGGACTGCAGACGAGGTCATCCAGACATTACCATCCAAGTGCCCTTCCGGCTCTCGGTCCGACTCCCGGCGCCCCGCAGTGTCTGCTCTCGACTTCCTGAGATCCGGAGCTTGTTCTTGGCCCCGCTATGCCATAGAGTCCCGTCAGTCAATTGTCTTGAGGCAATGAAATATCGTGACATCGGAAGATAACAATTTGTCCGCCCGCATCTTGCGGCATCTGGGCCGCAAGGATTACCGTCCGCAGCGCCCGCGAAAGCTGGCCCGAGCCATGGGGCTTGAAGAGAAAGAGTACGGTTCATTCAGAGCCGCCGTCAAAGAGTTGATGCGCGCCGGCCGGGTGGTTCTCGGTGGGGGAAACAACCTCATGTTGCCGGCAGCCGGAACCGGCACCATCATCGGCAGCTTTCGCGGCCATCAGCGGGGGTTCGGCTTCGTGGTTCCCGACTCCCCTACCAACCATGGCGATTTATTCATCCCCCCCGGCGCCACGCTGAACGCCATCACCGGAGATACGGTGGTTGCGCGGATCACCCGCCGGGGAAAGGGCGTTGATGAGACTCGCGTCGAAGGAGAAATCGTCGAGATCCTCGCCCGCGGTCAAAACCGCTTTGTCGGCGAACTGGTTCGCGAAGGCCGTGAGTGGCTGATGATCCCGGACGGGCATCTGCTCTACAGTCCTGTTCGAGTGGGCGACGTGAGCTCAACCCGGGCCAAAGCCGGCGACCAGGTGGTCGTGGAATTGACGGAATTTCCCAGCGCCGGTCGGCCTGCCCGCGGCGTGATCGTCGAGGTGCTCGGGCGGCGCGGCGATCCGGGCATCGACACCATCAGCATCATCCGTCAGTATCATTTTCGCGACGAGTTCCCCGAGGAGGTGCTTGAGGATGCCCGCCGGGCCATCCGGGAGTACGACCTCGATGAGGAGCTGGCCCGCCGGGAGGATCTTCGCGACGAAGTCATCATTACCATCGATCCCGATGAGGCCAAAGACTTCGACGACGCCATTTCGATTCGCAGGTTGCCGCGCGGCTACGAACTGGGCGTGCACATCGCCGACGTGTCGGTTTTTGTGCAGCCAGGCCATCCGCTGGATCACGAGGCCGGCCTTCGGGGCAACAGCATTTACCTGCCGCGGCACGTGCTGCCCATGCTCCCGGAGGTGCTCAGCAATGGCCTGTGCAGTCTCCAGGAAGGCGAACCCCGGCTCGCCAAAAGCGTCTTCATCGAGTACGACGCGAAAGGCAATCGCAAATCGACGCGTTTCGCGAACTCCGTGATCCAGTCGCGCAAACGCCTCACCTATGCCGAAGCTACAAAAATCCTTGAAGGCGGCGGCCAGGACTACGAGCCCGAGGTCGTTGAACTGCTCCAGCAGATGGACCATCTGGCCCGCCTGATTCAGAAACGCCGGCTGGCCAACGGCATGATCGTGCTGGATATCCCCGAGGTGGAACTGGTGCTCGATGATGAGAACGAGGTCATCGACGTCGAGCCCGCGGATACGAGCTTCTCGCACACGATCATCGAGATGTTCATGGTCGAGGCCAACGAGGCGGTCGCCGAGTTGATGACGAAACTCGGCGTTCCGCATCTGCGCCGCATCCACCCCGAGCCTCCCGCCGAATCTCAGCGTAAGCTCGCGGCTTTTCTGCGCGCCCTGGCCGTGCCTGTTCCTGAAAAGCTCGATCGCTGGGATCTCATTCGGCTGCTTGCGAAGGTGCGCGGTCGGCCGGAGTCATTTTCGGTCAACCTGTCCGTGCTTCGCTCCATGGCCCAGGCCGAGTATTCGCCCAAGATGATCGGCCACTTTGCCCTGGCCAGCGAACACTATTCGCACTTCACCTCACCGATTCGCCGTTATCCCGACCTGGTCACGCATCGGCTGCTGCAACAGTATCTCACTGGTCAGTTGCGCACCAGGAAGCAGCGCGCCTCCGTGCCATCCATGCAAACATTGACGGAAATCGGCAAGCGCTGCAGTTACACCGAGCGTCGTGCCGAGGCGGCCGAACGCGAGCTTCACCAATTGAAGATTCTCCGCCTGCTCGAAAAACGTCTCGGAGACGAAGAGGACGGTACCGTTACCGGCGCGACCAACATCGGCGTTTACGTTCAGCTCAACAAGTACCTGATCGACGGCCTGTTGCGTTTCAGCGACATGGAAGACGACTGGTGGCATATCGACGCGCGCACCGGCCAGGCCGTCGGCCAGCGCAGCGGCATACGTATCGGCATCGGCGACCGTGTGCGGGTGCGCCTGGCGTCTGTTGACCTGGCCTCCCGTGAGCTCGATCTGGCCCTGGTGGAAGTGTATGAGCTCAAAACACGGCGAGGGGCGGCGTCCCCCCCTGCCAGCAAGAAGCCGGTAGACGAACCGCTCTCGCGGAAGCGTCGCTTTCGGAACGCCCCGTCCCGATCCCGAAACACCGGCCGGGGTCGGGGAGGCCGGAGTCGTCGCGGCCGACGATAGAATCCGCTCCACTTCTGGCATGGCTCGCAGGTTCTGCTAAAATCCGGTTCAGGGCCTCGGGGAAGAGGTCTTTATCCAGGCACGGTCCTGCTGAGGCACCTCACCACGGTGGCTGACGCTCTCACGGGTACCAGACAAAAGATGAGAAACTGCCGTGAAAAGAACCCCCCTATTTGACTTTCATATTCAGTATGGCGCGAAGATGGTGGACTTTGCCGGCTGGGAGATGCCCTTGCTGTATGCCGGTATCGTCGAGGAGCACCACCATACCCGCCAGGCGGCGTCGGTGTTCGACGTTTCGCACATGGGGCGGATCGAGTTCCACGGTGCCGATGTCGAGAAGTTGCTTCAGCGCGTCTGCACCCGCCAGCTTGGCGACGCCCAGCCGGGCCAGTCGCGTTACAGCCATGTGTGCAACGAATCAGGCGGCATTCTGGATGACGTGATCGTCTCCCGTTACCCGGACCATTGGATGATGGTCTGCAACGCCTCCAACCGTGAGCGCATTCTCAACTGGCTCCACCGGCACGCAGAGGGCTTGGACGTCCGCATAGAAGACATCACGGAAGCAACGCTGATGATTGCGCTGCAGGGCCCGCAGGTCATCCCCCTGCTGAGCCAGAAACTGCCCCTGCCGGTGGCGGACTTGAAGCGTTACCGATTTCTGACCGGCAGCTACATGGGGATCACCTATTCGGTCTTCCGCAGCGGTTACACCGGGGAAGACGGGGTTGAAATCATTCTGCCGGCCAACATGGCGGCGATGATCGCCGGTTATTTTCCCGGCCTGGAGCCTGAAAACGTGAAACCGGCCGGGCTGGGGGCCCGTGACACGCTCCGACTGGAAGCGGGTATGCCGCTTTACGGGCATGAGCTTGATGAAAACACCGATTCCCTCACCGCCGGCCTGGGCTGGTGCGTGGATCTCAATAAGGACTTCATCGGCGCCGAAGCCATGCGCAAACGGGTAGCCGCCGGGCTGGAACGCAAACTGGTGGGGATCGAGCTGGAGGGGCGGCGGATTGCCCGCCACCGTGCTTCGGTTTTCCACGGAGGCGTGCCCGTGGGAGAGGTGACGAGCGGCACTTTCTCGCCCACCTTGCAAAAGAGCATCGCCATGGCGTATGTTCGAGCGGATCTGGCCGAACCAGGCACCAGACTGGAAGTGGATGTGGCAGGCAAACCGACCGGCGCGGTGGTTGTTAAGCTGCCCTTCTATAAACGAAATTGAAAGGAGATCGCCAACTTGAATCCCGCACCCGCAGACCGCAAATACAGCAAGACCCATGAGTGGTTCAAAGTGGACGGCGACGTGGTCACCATCGGTATCAGCCAGTTCGCGGCTGACGAACTGACCGATATCACCTTTGTCGACCTGCCCAAGCCGGGCACGCAAATTGTTGCCGGCCAACCCTTTGGCGAGATTGAGTCGGTCAAGGCCACCAGCGCCCTGTACTCGGCCGTTGGCGGCGAAGTGATCGAAGCCAACGCCGCCTTGGCCGATCAGCCGGAACTGGTCAACCAGAGCCCCTTTGACGAGGGCTGGATGATCAAGGTTCGCGTCTCCGACCCATCGCCGCTGGAGGGGCTGATGGATGCAACCGCTTACAATGCGATGATCCAGGAATAACCCATGCAGTACACGCAACTGACCGATGCCGACGTCCGGCACATGCTGGACACTATCGGCGTGCGCGATATCGGCGAACTGTTTCGTGATATCCCTCCGTCCGCCCGGCTGGACCGCCCTCTGTGTCTGCCCGCACCGCTGACCGAAATGGAGCTGCTGGCCGACCTGAATCGCCTGGCCGGGAACAACACCAGCGTCGATGACGCGGTCTGCTTCCTGGGCGGCGGGATGTACGATCATTTTATCCCCACCGTCGTAGACGCCCTGGCCTCGCAGAGTGAGTTTGTCACCGCGTACACCCCCTACCAGGCGGAAGCTTCCCAGGGGGCGCTGCAGGCCTTCTATGAATATCAGACGCTGATCTGCATGTTGACGGGCATGGAGGTGTCCAACGCCTCCCTCTACGAGGGCGCGACGGCCGCGGCTGAAGCGGTGCTCATGGCCCGGGCGATCACGGGGCGGCGAGGGGTCGTGGTCTCCTCGGCGGTGCATCCGCACACTCGCGAAGTGCTGGCCACGTATCTGAAGGAGTTGCCCATCGACATCGTCGTGGTCGAGACTCTCGATGGTCGCATCAGGCCGGAGGACCTCCGCCAGGCCGTGAACGACCAGACCGCGGCCGTACTCATCCAGACGCCCAACGTCTTCGGTTGCGTGGAATCGCTGGATCAGTTCAGCGCCATTGCCCACGGGGCCGGTGCGATCGTCATCGCCTCCGTCGATCCGATCAGTTGCGTTCTGCTGAAGCGCCCGGGCGACCTGGGGGCGGACATCGTCGTTGGCGATGCCCAGCCGCTGGGTATTCCCATGTCTTACGGCGGGCCGTCGTGCGGCTTCATGGCCTGCCGGGAACAGTTCATGCGCAAGATGCCCGGGCGCCTGGTGGGCGCGACCCGCGACCGGGCCGGCCGGCGGGCGTTCTGCCTGACGCTGCAAACGCGCGAGCAGCATATTCGCCGGGAACGGGCCACCAGCAACATCTGCACCAACCAGGGCCTGCTGGCCCTGCGGGTGGCCATCTATCTGAGCGCGATGGGCCGTCGCGGGCTGGCGCAGGTCGCATCCATGTGCCTCGATAAGGCTCATTATGCCGCGCAGAAGCTTTCGGACCTCAGCGGCTTCGAGCTGCGCTTCCAGGCTCCGTTCTTCAAGGAATTCGTGGTCCGCACCACCAAGGGCGTCGATCGCGTGTTGGCGCATTGCCGGAGCCGGGGCATCCAAGCCGGTGTGCCGCTGGCGCCGTGGTACGAGGATCTGGCGGATTCGTTCCTGGTGGCCGTCACCGAGAAACGCACCCGCGCGGAAATCGACGCATGGGCCAAGGCGTTGAGCGAGGTGTGATCCGTGGGTTACGACGTGGATTTCATCCAGATTCCCCGACCATCGGACCTGACGTTTCCGGTGGAACCCGCGCAGGCCCGGGAGCTGCTGCGACAGGCCGCGCCCATTACCGAGGAGGCCGTGGTTCGCGAAGCGCTGCTCAAGCTCACGGGCTGCAAGCCGGGGCCCAACGATACCATAGACTTTCTTGGCCGCGGATTGAGCTATGCGCGGTTGTCCATCCTGAACGATCGGATCCACGTGGAGAACAACTGCAGCGCGAACGAGCTACTCAAGGTCCACGGCCAATTGAACGAGCTGCTGCCGGGATTGCTGATCTACGATCTGCAGAGCCGCCAGTTGCACAGTGCGGAGAGCTTCGCCGCGTGGTGGGCGAAACCGCTGTAGGCAGCAGAAATAATGACCAGTGCTGTCTCTCCCGCAAGGGACGAGGAGTTACATGAGCAACGCGAGCGAGAAATCCCAAGGCGCGGGGCTGGTCCCGGCCGAAAAGCTGATTTTTGAACAGACCACTCCCGGCGCGTGCGCGGTGTCTCTGCCGGTCGCCGACGTTCCTCCGGCGGATCTGCGGAAGGTCATTCCCCAGGAACTTCTCGCCGAGGCCCCCCCGCCGCTGCCGGAGATCGGCGAGCAGGATCTTGTTCGCCACTACACGCGCCTGGCCCATCGCCTGTTCAGCGTGGACGGCAATTTCTACCCGCTCGGCTCGTGTACGATGAAGTACAACCCCAAGGTCAACGAACGGGTTGCCGCCCTGCCGGGCTTCACCGGCCTGCACCCGCTTCAGCCGGAGGCGGACAGCCAGGGGATTCTCGAACTGCTCTATCAACTTCGCTATTTCCTGGCCGAGATCGCCGGCCTGGCCGAAGCGACCCTGCAGCCCTGCGCCGGTGCTCATGGCGAGATGACCGGCGTGATGATCATCAACGCCTATCATCGCAGCCGTGGAGAGGATCGGCCCAAGGTGTTGACCCCCGACACGGCCCACGGCACCAACCCGGCCACGTGCACGGTTTGCGGCCGGTTCGCGATCAGCGTGGCCTCCCGGCCGGACGGGCGGGTGGATCTCGACGATCTGCGCAAGAAGGTCGATGAGCAGACCGCCGCCCTGATGATCACCAACCCCAATACCGCCGGCCTGTTCGACCCGCAGATCGCCGACATCGCGGAGATCCTCCACGCCAAGGGGGCCCTGCTCTATCTCGACGGCGCCAACATGAACGCCATCCTGGGCATCGCCCGGCCCGGCGATTTCGGCGTGGACGTCATGCACTACAACACGCACAAGACGTTCAGCACCCCCCACGGCTGCGGCGGCCCCGGTGCGGGGCCGGTGGCGGTTCGCGAAGGGCTCCAGGAATTCCTCCCCGGCCCGCAGGTGGTCCGCCGCGAGGATGGAACCTATGGCTGGGCCTGGCCCGGTCCGCGTTCCATCGGACGCGTGCGTTCCTTCTACGGGCAGATCGGCGTGCTCATCCGCGCTTACGCGTACATCCGGGCGTTAGGGCCCGAGGGCTTGCGTCAGGTAAGCGAAAAGGCCGTCCTGTCGGCCAATTACCTTGCCGCCCGTCTGCGCGAGCATTATCGCTTCCCGTTCGCCCCGCCCTACGCCCACGAGTTCATCATGGTGCCGGAGTTCCGCGAGCACGGCGTGACCGAGCTGGACGTGGCCAAGCGACTGATCGATTTTGCGATTCACCCGCCGACCATGAGCTGGCCGGTGGCGCATTGCCTCATGATCGAGCCGACGGAGACGGAATCACTGCGGACGCTGGACGGGTTTGCCGAAACGATGATCCGCATCGCGGAGGAGGCCCGCACGACTCCCGAGATCCTGCACCACGCTCCGCACACCATGCCAGTCGAGCGGCTGGATGAGGTCACCGCGGCAAGAAAGCCGGATTTGTGCTGGCGGGAGAGTACGGAGCCGGCGGAGGCGGCGGACAATACGTAGCCGGCCGGGGGCTTTCTGAGAATGGTGAACAGAGAGAAAGAGCGAGATAAAGAGTAGGAAGAAGAGTAAGAGCAGGAGAAAGAGAAGGATTAAGAGACTGTTTCAAAAATGGCATGCTGGAGTGCCGATGGAGCCTTCTGCTAGCCAAGCACGCCCCAGAACATCGAAAAACTGACTGTTTTTCAGTTCGCATGGGTCGCTTGGCGCTCTTCCAATCGAATTTTTGAAACAGTTTCCAAGAGCGACTGCCTCGCGCGGTTCTTCTTTTGATATTGTTGTTCCGCAAACGCCCCGAAAGGGGCGAAACGAGAGTAGCCACGGGTGGAGCGCAGCGGAACCCGTGGTCTGCGGTTGCCCCCCTACCTATATGCCGCCCCGCCAGGGGCGGCGCGAGGCCAGTCAATCCCAGATGTATCGCTCGTCGTATTCGATCTTGTGCGCCTTCAACAGCGCAAGAAACTCCTCCTCAAACGTTCTCTCTTTATGATGGGCGACCTGGTTTTGGATGTACTGTTGCACGGCCGGCATCTGCGACTGGCTGACCGAAAACACACCGTAGCCCTCCTGCCAGGCGAATGTCCGCATTCCGGGAAAGGTCTGATGGACCCACTGAGACGAACCGGCCTTCAGCCGGCGAATGAGCGTGGCGATTGATGGCTCGGTTCGCCAACTGAACAACAGGTGAACATGGTTGCCGATACCGCCAATTTCGTACAACACGCCCTTCTCCTCCCGAATGATTCCTCCGATGTAGGGATACAGACGGGATTGGAGGTCCGGTGTAATCAGGCGGGCACGACCTTTGGTGCTGAAGGTGACGTGGAGGAGGATCCTGGCGTAGGCACCTGGCATGATGGGGCTCCTTCGACTTGATGTGACCTTGGCCGTGAATCACGCCGCCCCGTTGGGGCGGCCGTGTGACGGGGGCGTATTGTGACCACGGGTTCCGCTGCGCTCCACCCGTGGCTACTCTCACTTGGCCCCTTCGGGGCCTTTCGTCGCCACGACACGTCACTCATGCGACCCCTTCGGAACCTCACGCCGTCGTGACACGTCGCTCTCGCGGCTTCTTTGGGGCCTCACACTGACGTGACACGCCACTGCGGGGGGTCTACTGGAGCTTTGCCTTCAACCACTGCGTTGCCGCCGCCAGGGCGTCGGGCAGGCCTTCGGGTTTGTTCCCGCCGGCTTGGGCGAGCTGAGGCTTGCCGCCGCCGCGGCCGTCGATCAGGGGGGCGATCTCCTTGATCAGATCGCCGGCCTTGAGCCCCTTCTTCACCAGATCGTCGGTCATGGCCGCCAGCAGCATCGGCTTGCCCTCGATGCGCGTGCCCAGGCACAGAGCCGCCGAACCCGCCTGCGTGCGCAACCAGTCGGCCGCCTCGCGGAGCTGCTGGACGGGGGCCTCCGGCAACTCGCCGACGATGATGCAGTGGCCGTTTGCCCGTTCGGCATTGTCAAGCAACTGCCGCTGCACGGTCTTGATGTCCGCCGCGGCGCCTTTCTGAAGCTGCTTGCGAAGCTTCTTGATCTCCTCTTGCAGAGCAGCAATGCGCTCGGGCAACTGTTCGGGCGCGACCTTGACCAGCTCGGCCGCCTCGCGGGCGCTGCGCTCGATTTGGTGAATGGCCGCAACCGCCTGCGGGCCGGTGACGGCGGTGATTCGCCGCACGCCCTTGGCGATGCCTTCTTCGCTGACGATCTTGAAGAAGCCGATCTCGCCCGTCTGTGAAAGATGCGTCCCTCCACAAAACTCCCTGGAGAACCCGTCGCCGATGGAGACCACGCGCACCGTGTCCCCGTATTTCTCGCCAAAGAAGGCGCGGACGCCCGGGAGCTTGCGAGCTTCCTCGATAGGCAACTCCTGCGTGTGCACCAGCAGGTTGGAATAGACCTTCTCGTTGACCAGCCGCTCGACCTCGGCGAGCTGTTCGCGGTTCACCGGCTCATAGTGATCAAAGTCAAACCGCAGTCGGTCGGGATCAACCACCGAACCGTGCTGCTTGACGTGCTCGCCGAGGACCGTGCGCAGCGCCCAATGCAGCAGATGGGTGGCGGTGTGGTTCTTGCGGGTCAGGTCGCGAACGGCCTCCACCTCCAGGACGGCCCCCTGCCCCGCCTCGATCCGCCCCTGCTTCACCGAGCCGAGGTGGAGGATGGCATCGCCCATTTTCTGGGTCGTGGTGACCTGGTAGGTGCCCGTTGGCGTCGAGATCGTGCCGGAGTCACCAACCTGGCCGCCCTGCTCGGCATAGAAGCAGGTCCGATCCAGCACCAGCGGCACCTCGCCGTCCTCAGGGGTGAGCGTCCCCTGAGTGACAAACGCATTGTTTTTCACCCAGCCGGCCACCTTCGCCTCGGCCGTGCGGCCCAGGTATTTGGGTGAATCATCGGTAGCGGGCAGCTCGCCCTCGATGGCCACGGCGACATGCTGCCTGGCCGCGCCGCGGGCCTTCTCCCGGGCGGCGGCCATAAGCCGGTCAAAGCCGGCTTCGTCCACGGACAGGCCGCGCTCAGAAGCCATCAGGACGGTCAAATCCAGCGGGAAGCCGTATGTGTCGTACAGCTTAAAGGCGTCCTCGGCGCTGATGGACTTTCCACCCCGGGCCGCTGCCTCTTCAAAGAGGGCAATACCCCGGTCCAGCGTCCGGCCGAAGCTCTCCTCTTCACCGCGGATCAGATCGGCCACCTGCCCGGGGTGGGACTTGAGCTCGGGGAAGGCGTGGCCCATGTGCTCGATGATGGTGGGCACAAGCTGATAGATGAACGGCTCGCGCTGCCCGAGATGCTGCCGGCCGAAGCGGGCCGCCCGCCGCAGTAACCGCCGGAGGACGTAGCCACGGCCCTCGTTGCTGGGTTTCGCACCATCCGTGATGGAGAACGTCAACATACGGGCGTGATCGGCCACCACCCGGAAGGCGTTATCCACGTCCGCCCCCGCGCCCAGCTTGCCGGTGTAGCGGTGACCGGTCAGCTCCTCGATCCGCTTCATCAGCGGCGAGAACACGTCCGTATCGTAGTTGCTCTCTTTGCCCTGCAGGACGCGAACGATGCGCTCGAAGCCCATCCCCGTGTCGATGTGTTTGGCCGGCAGGGGTGAAAGCTTACCGGATTCATCCCGGTTGTACTGGATGAAGACGAGATTCCAGATCTCCATCACCCGTGGATCACCGGCGTTGACCAGCCGACCGCCGGAGCCGTCCGGCGTCAGGTCGATATGGATCTCGCTGCACGGGCCGCATGGACCCGTCGCCCCCATTTCCCAGAAATTGTCTTTCTTGCCGAAGCGTTGAACGTGGGACGGATCGATGTCGGTGACCTCTTTCCAGAGTTCAGCCGCCTCCTGGTCCCAGTCGAGGCCTTCGCTCTCGTCGCCGCCGAACACCGTCGCGTACAACCGTTCTTTCGGCAGGCCCCAGACGCCGGTGAGCAACTCCCACGCCCAGGCGATGGCCTCGCGCTTGAAATAGTCACCGAAGGACCAGTTGCCGAGCATCTCGAAGAAGGTGTGGTGGTACGTATCACGCCCCACCTCTTCCAGATCGTTGTGCTTGCCGGAGACGCGAATGCACTTCTGGGTGTCCGCCGCGCGCTTATACGGCCGGCTGCCGGTGCCGAGGAACACGTCCTTGAACTGGTTCATTCCGGCGTTGGTGAACATCAAGGTGGGGTCATCGGCCGGAACCACCGGCGCCGACGGCACGATGGTGTGGCCTTTGCCCTTGAAGAAGTCCAGAAACTCCTGGCGGATCTGGTCAGCCGTTCTGAAAACCATAGTCGCTACCTGCAAGCTGGTCCATCCTGTATGGGTTGGCCCCCGGCTCACCGGAGGCGATGCTAAGTCCGGCAATTTTAGCGGGTTCGGACTCAGGTAGGAAGTGCCTGCCGGGGATGATGCCGGTTTCGGGTCCGGCAAGGGTTTCGGATCCAGCCAGGGATCACGGTGAACCGACCGGCCGCATCAGGAGGGCGGGTATCCTGCCGGCCTCAAAGGCGTGCAAGATGCACGCCCTCCGAGGTCCTGCCCCCCCGCCGCAAAGCATTGCCACGCCCCCGGTTTCGGTGCTCGTTCCAGGCTCGTCGTCCCGCGACGCGTCTTTGTGAGAACGACCAACACAGGGCGGAAACGGCCGGCACGGGATCCCGCCCGCCACGACGGGAACGGCCGGTACGGAGCCCGGGCGCTACGGAGGTAGCATGGAGAGCGGCCGATGCCACCCTGCCCGGTGGCCCTAGTCCTGCCCCTTGTGAATCTTGCCCACCATGAGGTGTTTCGGGAATTTACCTCAACCATGGTCCCAATACATGAGGCGTATACTCGATTAGAACCACGGCAGCATTCCGGCCGCGTTCTGACCGGATCCCTGGGGGAAACGAGGCCCATGCCGCCAGCGGAGTTTTTCACTCACCCGACCTCGGGCATCGCGACCAATACTCACCTTGCCGGCCTGACCGCCGGATGCGGATTAGACCGGTAACGTCCCGGAGTGATTGCATGCCCCGAGGATGCACGGAGGCCTGATGCGCTCCCCCCGAATGACTCCACCGACATGGACCCGACAGACAACTTCAATCTTCCTGGCCTGTGCCGCCCTGGGCGTGGCCGCGGGTAATGCTTCCGCCTACGAAGGCTACGGAAGCATCAGCCAGGGCGGCGCCGGCGGCGATGTCTACCACGTGACCAACCTGGCCGACAGCGGGCCGGGCTCTCTGCGCGACGCGGTGCTGAACCGGAGCGGACCGCGCATTGTCGTCTTCGACGTGGGCGGCACCATCACCCTTAAGAGCGACCTGGTCATCCGCATGTCCTACCTGACCATCGACGGCTCTACCGCCCCCGCCCCGGGCATCACCATCAAGCAGTCCAGCCTGGAAAACGGATCCACCGTCATCGCCAAGTGCAGCGACATCATCCTCAACAACCTGCGCTTCTACGGCGTGTATACCGCCGGGGGAACCTCCCAGAACGTCACCGGCGTCTTCGGCGTGGAGGGCAGCACCAGCCGTATCGTGCTGGACCACCTGACCGTCCGCAACTCCAGCGATGCCGGCCCGGACTTCTGGGGCGGAATCAGCGACGTCACCATGTCCTACTGCCTGATCATGTACAGCCACCATCCCACCACGATTTCCCATTACCCCGCCCCCTACGCGGTTCGCCAGCGGTTCTCCCTGCACCACAACGTCTGGGCCCGCAATACCGACCGCAATCCCCAGATCCGCGCCGACGTGCGTGACCTCGATTTCGTCAACAACATCATCTACCACTGGGGCTATTACAACGGCTCCGGCCAGGGCACGCGCATCCGCAATGACGACGGTGAGCCCAAGGTGAATCTCAACATCATCAACAACTACTGGATCCCGGTCACGAATCCCTCCTGGGCCCTGGTGTACGGCCTCAATCCCGGCGCTGATGCCACCGAAGGGCGGGGCACCAGCAGCGATCCGCCCCAGGGCACCGTCCTGACCAATACCAACATGGGCAAGATCTATACGCGAGGGAACATCCTGCCCCCGGAGAACCGCGATCACTATTCCACCATCGCCTCCCCGCTGCCCGTGCCGGCCTATGCCCAGGTGACAACCCACTCCGCCGACCAGCTCAAGGCGGTCGTCCTCCCCACCGTCGGCACGCATTACCGCCTGCCTGACGAGCAGTCGGCCATTGATGAGCTCTACCAGCGGATGATCGGCGACGTCACGCCCGAATGTACCAGCAATGCCGAGTGCGACGACGGCAATTACTGCAACGGGGCCGAAACCTGCTCCAACGGATCCTGCGTCGCCGGCACTCCTCCCTGCCCGGCGGGCGCCTGTAACGAGATCACGGATACCTGCGAGACAACCGCCGCCAGTACCGTGTGGGTCGCGTTCAGGATCCCCACCGAAGTGCCCGGCGTGGGCACGGTGCAGGATGAGGACATCGTGGCCCACAACCCGGCAACCCAGACCTGGTCCATTGTTTTCGACGGCAGCGACGTGGGCCTCTCGGAACTCGCGATTGACGGCGTTGCCAAGTTGCCCACCGGCGAGATCTTGCTCTCTTTCGCCAAGACGGGCAACGTGCCGGGGCTTCAGGGCGGCCCAGGTGGCACTGCCGTGGAGGCTTCAGACATCATCAAGTTCACCCCCGCGTCGCTCGGCGAGGACACGGCCGGAGCCTTCACCTTTTACTTTGATGGCAGCGACGTGGGACTCACCGGCGACGCCGCTAACATCAACGGCATTGCCCTGGCCGCCGATGGTCGATTGCTCATCACCGTCGCGGGGTCAGTTGTGGTCGGGGGTGTCGCCGCCGATGGCAAGGATATCCTCGCTTTCGACGCGGCCAGTCTCGGCGAAAACACCCAGGGAACCTTCAGCCTCTACTTCGATGGCAGTGACGTCGGATTGGACACTGACGATGAGAATCTGGACGGCCTGGCCATCGACAGTGACGGCAAAATCTTCCTGTCTACGCTCAACAGCTTTCAGGTGCCCGGGGTGGTCGGCGGCGATGAGGACATCCTCGTCTTCCATCCCACCTCGCTCGGCGCGACCACTGCGGGAACATTCTTCATGCACCTGGATCTGAGCGCGGTGGGAATCTCCGACGCCGCCGACGTGGTGGCTATTGAGCTTGACCGCCCACGCACCCCACGACTCAAGGCAGATTTCAACAGGGATGGAGTGGTCGACACCAGCGACATCGAGATCCTGAATGCCTGCATCAGCGGCGCAGATATTCCCCAAACCGATCCGAAGTGCGCAGAGGTCGACCAGGACGGCGACCATGACGTCGATCAGAGCGATTTCGGACTGCTTCAGTGCTGTTTGACCGACGACAGCGAACCGCTGGACAACCATTGCTATGAGTAACTCCGGTCAGGAGTTGGTCTGAGCCAGTGCCCTATCCGGTCCAGAGGAGGTTCGCGCTTCGGCCTGCGAGGCGGGCAGGATGTCTGCCCCCCGACAACACCGGCTGGCGGTTCGTGGCCGTTTGGTCTGAGGAAAGCGTCAGGATGCCCGGCGCCTGCGGTTTGCTCCAGTGGCGGCAGATCGCCGCGCGCCTGTATCGACGCAAGCCTGGCCGGCGGGTAGACTAATCCCCATGTGGGCGTATATCCAACTGCTGCGTCCGGCCCAATGGATCAAGAACACATTCGTCTTCGCTGCGCTGATATTCGGCGCCAAGCTGGGCGACTGGCATGCTATTGCGCTGGCGACCGGGGCCTTCGTCGCCTTCTGCCTGACTTCATCGGCGGGTTATATATTCAACGACATCCTCGACCGCGAACGTGACCGCCTGCATCCCGTCAAACGCAATCGCCCTATCGCCAGCGGACTTATTCCCCTGCCTGCCGCGGGGGGTGTGGGCCTGGCCCTGCTGCTTGCGGCCGCCATTGTCAGCATCCGTCTGCCCCCGGCTTTTATGATGGCCCTCTGCACCTACCTGGCGCTGACCGTCCTCTATTCGCTGTTTCTCAAACACCGGATGCTCCTGGACGTCATCACCATTGCCCTCCTTTTCGTCATCCGGGCCGTGGCCGGCGCGGTGGCCATCAATGTCGCCTATTCCGACTGGCTGCTGGTCTGCACCTTCATGCTGTGTCTGTTCCTCGGCTTTGGTAAGCGACGGTGCGAAATCGCCATGCTCGCCAACGGAGAGGCCATTCACGGCCATCGCCGCACCCTTGACCGCTACAGCCCTGATCTGCTCAACCAGCTCTTGAGCACCTCCGGCGGGATCGCCATCATCACCTTCCTCCTCTATACCCTCTGGCCGGACGCCTACGTAGGTAGCCCCTTCGGCGCCCAGAGCCGTCACGACCTCCTCTATACGCTTCCACTGGTAGTTTACGGAATCTACCGATATGCGATGCTTATTGAGTCCGGTAAAGCCACCGGGCCCACCGATCTGATCATCAAGGATCCGCCTTTCCTGGTCTCCATCGCCTTGTGGGTGGTCCTGGCCGGATACATTCTATACGGGCGCAGCTGAGGTCCAGACGCCGCCGAGGGCACCCACTTTGTTGTGAGCTTGTTCGTAAATCTCGTCGGCGCAATGTCTAGGGAATCCGCCCCGCATTTGACTCGCAGGTGGCGAAGGCTAGAATGGATCAGACACATCCCAGGCCGAAACATACACGAGGTGGCATGGTCGAGCTTTGTTGTCTCTGCCGCCTCGGTATTGTCCAGATTCGTCGGGGATCGAGGAACGCGTTGTGGCTATCCTGCACGTGCTGCAAGGTCCGGACAAGGGCCGTACATTTCGCACGATGAACGAGTCGGCTATCCTGGGCCGGGAGAGCGAGCAGATTCCGCTCACCGACCGGACGATCTCCCGTCAGCATGCGCAGATCTCGCCTGACAACGGTGCCTGGATTCTGAAAGATTTGAACAGTGCCAATGGAACCTACATCAACGGGGTTCGCGTCCGCGGGCCGGTTCGCCTCAAGCACGGCGACCAGATCAAGATGGGTTCCACCCTCATCGTCTACACCGGCGATCAATCCGTCGAAAAACTGAGCGGCAGCAGCATCCCCCGCGACATGATCGACCTTGACGCGGCCAGCCCCAGCTTGGATTCCGCGATCCTGGCCAGCTCGAATCCCGAAGACTCGGTCATCATCGCCCAGCCGGAACTCACCGAGGCGGCGCGTGCCTGGAAGGTCATGTCCGAAATCACCGCGGCCATCGGGGCCATCATCGACCCCGAGCAACTCCTCGAACGCGTGATGGACGTGATCCTTGAGGAAATGCCCGTCGATCGCGGCTTCATCCTCATGTATGACCGGAGGGGCGAAGAACTCATCCCCCAGGTCGTCCGCTACCGTCGCGGGGTTCGGGCCAAGAAGCAGAAAATTACCACCAGCCGGCGCATCATCCAGCACGTGCTCGATCATAAGTCGGCCGTTCTGTGCACCAATGCGGCCGACGATAAGCGATTCCGGCAGGACGCCGGGCAGGACAGCATCACCGACTTCGGCCTGCACTCGGTGATCTGCGCCCCCATCATGGACAAGGACCTCCTGCTGGGCGTGATCCACATTGATTCGGCCGCCGCCACTCACACTTATACCCAGGAACAGCTTCGCCTCATGGGCGCCATCGGGCAGATGACCGGCATGGCCATCCAGAACGCCCGACTCGTCCAGCAGCAGATGCAGATGGCCCGGCTGGCCGCCACCGGCGAGACCGTCGCCTATCTCTCGCACCACATCAAGAATGTTCTCCAGGGTATCCAGAGCGGCGGCGATCTCGTCTCCCTGGGGCTGCGCAACCAGAAGCTGGACACCATCAAGCAGGGCTGGGAGATCGTCGAGCGCAACCTCGAACGCATCCTCCGGCTCAGCACCAACATGCTGGCCTTCAGCAAGGCGCGCGAGCCCCGGCTGGTCCAGAGCTATCTCAACAAGATCGTGGCCGACGCCGTCCAACTCGCCCAGAAGCGGGCCGACGAAAAGAACGTGGTCCTGCTCAGCGACTTCGAGGAGACCATCCCGCCCATGCCGCTGGACCCCGAGGGGATCCACCAGGCCACCCTCAACATCATCGGCAACGCCATCGACGCGGTTGCCCCCAAGACCGGGACCGTGCATGTCAGCACGCTCTTCGATGCCGAGCAGGGTATTGCCGATATCGTCGTCTCCGACAACGGTCCCGGCATTGAACACGAAAAGATCGAGGAGATTTTCGAGCCCTTCAAGTCCAGCAAAGGCCAGGCCGGCACCGGGCTGGGCCTGGCGGTGGCCCGCAAGGTCATCCGCGAGCACCACGGCCGGATCGTCGTCGAAAGCCGCCCCGGCGAAGGTACCACCTTCCGCCTGCGTCTCCCGGTCCAGGAACTCTCCCGGGCCAGCGAAGAGACTTACTCCACGCTCCAATAGGAGCCCACCCCGGCCACTGGATCGAAACAGTCCGCTTCCGCTACCACTGCAAAGACGACAACACCCCCCGGATCATCAAATGCCAGCCCTTCGCCCGGAACGTTGAGATCCTCAGCGCATGCCTATCCGCGGCCCGAGGGGAACAGGCGCTGACGGACCGAACTCGGCGGGGAGAGCGTACCAGGGGACGTGGGCGTCTTCCCCGGCCTGTGGACTGCCCGGCATCGAACCCGCCCCACTCCCATCCCGCCCTGACGACGGCCCGGCCATGGGAAGGACCTGACCCGTAGCGTCCCCTTCCGGCAAGGGTTCACCCAGCAGCAGAGGCGTGACGGCGTGCCGTCAGAAAGTTCCCAGTCGGGGTCTCGCCTCCTGTGAGCCACCTACCCATGCTCTTTGTCCTGCCCGGATGGCTTGGAGCCTATATGATTGTTATGGCCACCCATGATGCATCATAGATCGGCCGGCCAGGCGAGACGCGCGGCCGCCGCGGCGCGATTTGACAAGGCCGGGGCGACGCGCTATGTTACCCGAGAGACTATCGGACCTGACGCGGAAGGATCTGCTGTCCGAGAGGTCAACCCCGATGTATCTGGCAACGTGTCTGGCGCTGACCGACCCTTCTGCTTATCGATAGCCTGGGTTTGCCGGCTGTACGCTCTGGATGCGGGTGGCCGCCCGTGGGTGGCGAACTGGTGGATCGAGGAGTTCGGCGACCATGAAAGTTCTCATGCTAGGATGGGAATTCCCTCCGTTCATCTCCGGCGGATTGGGAACGGCCTGCTATGGATTGACCAAAGCCATGAGTCAGGTCGGTGCGGAGGTCATTTTTGTCCTCCCCCGCCCGGTCGCATCGCAGTACACCAGCCACGTCAAGCTGGTCTCTCCAACCCTGCTCTCTGCGGCGGCGGGCTCCTATTCCTACCAGGTGGAAGAATTCGCCAACGTCACCTTCCGGGCTGTCAATGCCGGCGGAGGCTATTCGGCCTACGAGTCGGCCCGAACCGCCTCTCCGGCCATCGAAGAGCAGATCCGCACCGGCCGTCACGCATCCAAGCTTCGTCAGACCGCCACCCAGGGCAAGGCCCCCTCTCAAACCGTCGTCGAACCTCAGGCCCATTACGGCGGCGACCTCTTCAGCGAGGTCGAACGCTATGCCCGCATGGCCACCCTGATCGCCACCGAGGAAGACTTCGATGTCGTGCACGCGCATGACTGGATGACCTTCCGCGCCGGCATCGCCATTTCAGCCATGAGCGGCAGGCCGCTGGTCGTCCAAGTCCACTCCACCGAGTTCGATCGCACCGGCGAACACGTCGACCAGCGGATCTACGACATCGAGCGCGAGGGCATGCATTACGCCAAGCGCATCATCGCGGTCAGCCATCTCACCAAGCGGATCATCGTGGCCCGCTACGGCATCCCCGAAGAGAAGGTCGAGGTGGTTTACAACGCGGTTGATTTCAACGGACACGACAACGGGACGCCCCTGCCGCCGATCGGCCGAAACGACAAGATCGTCCTCTTCCTGGGCCGCATCACCATGCAGAAAGGCCCCGAATACTTCCTGGCCGCCGCCAAGAAGGTTTTGGAGGTCATGCAGAACGTGCGCTTCATCATGGCCGGCTGGGGCGACATGATCCGCCGAACCATCCAGCTCGCCAACGAGATGGGCATCGGCCACAAGGTCCTCTTCACCGGATTTCTGCGCGGGCCGGATGTCGATCGCGTTTTCCGCATGGCCGACCTCTACGTGATGCCCAGCGTCTCCGAACCGTTCGGCATCGCCCCTCTGGAGGCCATGAACAATGACGTGCCCGTCCTGATCAGCAAGCAGTCCGGCGTGTCCGAAGTCCTGTCCCACGCCCTCAAGGTGGACTTCTGGGATGTCAACGAGATGGCCAACAAGATCGTGGCCGTGCTCCGCCATCCCCCGCTTCAGAAGACCCTGCGCGAACATGGTCGCATCGAGGTCCGGAAGCTCTCCTGGGCCGACTCCGCCCGCAGGTGTCTGGAGGTCTACCAACAGGCCGGCGCTTCCCGCAACTGAGCGGATCACCGCACGACAGGTCCTGTCCTCAACACTGCAACGGGGGCCGCGCGCATCGTTTCAACGCGGTCGCCGAGGCGGCGCGACTCCTGAACAGCCGCCGGATGTGGTTCCCGTTACAAACGTGGGTGGGTTCCTGCCCGGTTGTTTGTTGCCCCGCTGGTGATCGCTTGATCTTCGCGCCCCCTCTGAAGAGGCAGTGCACCCAACGTGCGGGCTTCATCTCCACGCGCCCAGCCGAAACCAGGCCAAGCAGAGCCATTAAGTATCGTCAAAATAATAGCTTATAAAAAGATTGCGCAGAGTTGGGCGAATAGATGGGGGGAACAGGCCGCGGCCGGATTCGAACCGGCGAATAACGGATTTGCAATCCGTCCCCTTAGTCCACTTGGGTACGCGGCCAGCTATACCGCATGGAAGTTTAGCACACCCGAACGAGGGATGCAACATGCTATGAACGATCAGGTTATACGGATCCCCAATGAGTCTTGTGCCGTGGGCGCCCCCCTCTGAGCCCGAAGCGCGAGCGAGGACCAGCGAAGCCCGCTCGGAAATCCCTCGCTTGCGCTTCGGGCTCAATTGGTGGCGATTCGGGCTCAATGGGCTCGAGTGCCCGGCCTCTTCGGAGGTGGCGGCACGCCGATGCGGGCGATTCAGTAGCGCCCGTACTCCTGGACCAGTTCCACCATCCGCACGAGCCGCTCGGGCTTTACCCTGGGGGCTACTGAGCAGGCGCTGGACAGGATATAACCCGAGCCGGGCATGCCGATCTTGAGCCGCTCGCGAACGGCATGCTCGAAGGCGGCGTCATCGCCCAGGAGCATCTCGTTGACCGCGTCGAGATTGCCTTTGAAGAAGAACCGCTCGCCGAACTCCGCCTTGGCCCTGGCCAGGTCCACCGTTCCCAGGGGCGGCGGGTCGAGGGTGTCCAGGCCGTCCGCGCCGCTTTCGGCCATCAGGTCGAGTCGATCCCCGATCGCGCCGCAGGTGTGGATATACACCGGCAGGTCGTAGCCGTGGATCGCCTCCACCACCCGGCGCTCCCAGGGCACCACGAATTCCTTGTACATCTCGCGGCTCACGAACCCCGCCCCGGCAAAGGCTGAGCTGATCAGGATGGCGTCGGGGTCACAGGCGGCGTAGCGGTGCGCTTCCGCGATGACATGGCCGGTGAGTACTTCCAGCAGCTCGTGACAGATCTCTGGCGAGTCCAACAGCGCCATCAGGCCCTGCTCGTACCCGAACAGCTCCAGCAGGTGCGTGAACGGCGAGAAGATCTCCATGTGCACGGATATGTCCGGGCAGTTTGCACGGGCGGCGCGCAGCCCGCGCGTCAGCCAGTCCGGATACGCCCCGGGATCCGACAGATCCGCATCGGCGGGGACATCCCAGAGCGTCGGGGCGTGTTGCGTGTTCCAGAGATAGCCGGGGATGCGGTACGTGGCCGGATCCGAGGGTTTCACCGTCTCGATGTCCGCCCGGGGCAGTGGCTTCCGGCCGGGCAGGAAGGTGTGGGGATTGTCGTCCGGCGGAACCCACGTCTCCAGGCCAAACCGCCAGGCGAGGCGCTCGCCCTCTTGGGTGTTCTCGTAGGAACTAATGTACTCCTGCCAGTTCGCCGGCCGGCCCGGCAGGTTGATCAGGAAGCCGTCGAACCCGTAGCGCCGCTGAAACTCGGCGAGCGTTTCCACAAACACTTCGCTGTCGAACCAGATCTCCGACGGCCGGCGGTCACTGTTGACGAAGTAATGGCCGAGCGCGAGCTGGCACATGACCGGCACGCGATCACACGGCTGATGGCGCATCGCGGCGCGGACTCGTTCCCGAGAATTCATAAACAGGCACTCCACATCGACATCGCGGCGTTCTCTGACCGAGAGCGGGTGCCTTTTCCAGAACACCCGTTTGGCGCCGGATCAGGCGGGCAGGATGCCTGCCCCCCGGAAGAGCAGGCTGCTGCCATCGGAGTGCGGGCATCCTGCCCGCCTCTGAGCAGCGGCACAAACCTTTGACGCCCCACGGCTCAAGCACCTTGGCACACAAACCCCGACACGGCACAAGGCAGCGGCGCACCAATCGTATGCCCGGCAGTCTCACCCTCGCACACGGCCCTCTAGAGGATAAAGAGCCGTTGGCGTCCCTGCAATCAGCTTCAACAAACGCTCCGCCCCCCTTTTCGTTCAAGGGGATATCGCCTGCCGTAGGGGTCTACCGGCCCCCGGCCAAACCCGCAATATGAACCACCTCCGGCCTTGCGAGTATGGCTTGAAACCAACCGTCTCGGTGCCGGTCAGCCGGATGAGAGGCCGGGAAGCAGGCGCCCGGGTCCGATATCCACAGCCAGACACAAATCGGCCACCACGCGGACCCGATATATGCGATATATGAGAAGAGGCGGCCGGTTGGCCGCCCCGCTTCTGTTCGAGTGGAGCTGAGCATGAGCCGGTTTTCCGTAGTCGCCGCCCCTTCCCTGCCCCGACGTCCCGTTCGCGAAGCGCCGATGGGCGCCTCGCCGACCGAACCGCCCGCACCCAAAGTAACCTTCCGCCCCCCGCCGGTGAATTCTCTGGCGGAGGCCGGCCTGACCGACGCCATGGTGGATGCGATCATCTTCAAGTACCTGCTGGGCGTCGGTTCGGCTACCGGGGCCAAGGTGGCGGCCACGCTGGCCCTTCCGCATCCGCTGATCGTGGAGCGGCTGGCCGACCTCAAGCGGCAACAGCTTGTGGGTTATGTCGGGTCGGCCGTAATGGGCGATTTTACCTACACGCTCAGCGAAACCGGGCGCGAGCGGGCCCGCCGGCACATGGAGGAAAGCATGTACGTCGGCCCGGCGCCGGTGCCCTTGAGCGTGTACTGTGAGGCGGTGAAGGCCCAGTCGATTACCCTTGAAAAACCTGACGAGTTGCGGCTGCGCGAGGCGTTCAGCGACCTGCTGATCAATGATAAGATGTTCGCGACGCTCGGGCCGGCCATCAACTCCGGCCGGGGCATGTTTCTCTACGGCTTTCCGGGTAACGGTAAGACCAGCATCGCCGAGCGCATTACCCGCTGCTTCGGCCACGAAGTCTACATTCCCTATGCCATCCACGTGGACGGCTTCATCATCAAGCTGTTTGACGCTGAGATCCACGAGGTCGTGCCCACGCCGCGTCAGGGCCTGCTCAAGCCCGAACCGGTCGATGAGCGTTGGGTGCGCATCAGTCGCCCCACGGTGATTGTCGGCGGCGAGTTGACCATGGATTCGCTGGAGGTGCAGTTCAACAGCACCACGCGGATCAGCGAGGCGTCCATGCAGCTCAAGAGCAACTGCGGCACGCTGGTCATCGACGACTTCGGCCGGCAACGCATGAACCCGGTGGAACTGCTGAATCGCTGGATCGTACCCCTGGAGAAGCGCTTCGACTTCCTCGCCCTGGCCAACGGCCAGAAAATCCAGGTGCCTTTCGACCAGTTGCTGGTGTTCTCAACCAACCTGGAGCCGAAAGACCTCGTGGACGACGCTTTTCTTCGGCGCATTCCCTACAAGATCAATGTGCCCGACCCCACCGAGGAAGAATTCCGGGCGTTGTTCCGGATGATGAGCAAGATCATCGGTTTCGAGCATAACGAAGCCCTGGTCACCCGGCTGATCGAGGAGCGCTACAAGAAGACCGGCCGGCCCTTCCGCTGCTGCCAGCCGCGCGACCTACTCACTCTCGCGAAAAACTGGTGCCAGTATCGTGGGGTGCCGGTGGTGCTCAGCGAGGAGAACCTCGACTTCGCGGCGGACGTGTATTTCACGATTCTGTAGAGAAGGGTTCAGGGTTCGGGGTTCAGGGTTCAGTGTGGTACCGGCGTCTCGCCGGTGCATCGGAGGGCGGGCATCCTGCCCGCCTCATGGATCGAAGCGCAAGGCTTCTGCACCGGAAAGGGCACGAGCAGGATGCTGCACTTCGTCAAAGGTGGGGAACACGAATCTGTCTGGAAGGTGAACATCTCGCCCATATTTGAGCCCGAAGCGCAAGCGAGGGACGCATCAACCCGCACCGTTTGCCATGCATCAGTTTCTCGGCGAATGAGGTGGGCAAGATGCCCGCCCCCCGAGGTATTCAGGCGGGCAGGATGCCCGCCCTCCAAAACAGCGCCGGCGTTACAGGGCGCCCCGCTTCTTCAGAGGTGGGGAACACGCGCCCAACTATCGCTTGCGCTCCGGGCCGGTACACCCGACAGCCAATCCAGCCGTGACGGCATATCACCGGTTTGCGTATCGCGCCCCTTTCGTCCCCTTGTACAGCTGGACCAGGTAGGTGATGGGCATGGCGAGGCTGGGCACGAGCCAGATGAAGAAACTGACCACCCCTCGCGAAAGTCCCCAGGAACGCTCCATGTCGTAAAACCAGCGATGCCATGACATGTAGTAGGCCATAATGCCCAGCGCCACGGACACCAGCGTGCAAAATGCCAGGTAGCCGGTCAAATACGCCGCCACCTGCATCGCGGCTGGAATCAGGTTGCGGCGATATACCTTCCCCAGCAGGAGCCCAATGTCGCCGGCGCAAATCAACGCAAGCAGCAGCGAGGATGTCGCCCCGGTGATCCTGAACCCGGGGCCGACCGTGCACAGATCATACCGAAGTGACTCGGGCCCAGAACCCGCTATCAGATCTGCGAAAGGCACGATCGCATAGCAGATGATGAAAAATGGAACAAAGTGGGCTACCAGAAAGCGCCGGTGATCAACCACCCGGGTGGAGACGCGCAACTGCCGCCCGAACCACGTCGGCCGGAAGGCTGCGTCCACGCTGCATCGCCACCAGGTGCGGAGCCGGCCGCGTTCACGACGGTACTCCCAGGCCGTCCCCGGCCGGTTCGCCGGCCCCAGCGAGTTCAGCACCGGCTCGCCGCACTCGGGACAGCGGGCCTCCATCGGCAATGCGGTCAGGTTGTACCCGCAGGCCTCACACACAGGCGGCCGGATGATTGGTGGCACGTGCCGCCGGGCTCCGATCGCCCGCATGACGGCCCACAAGATCCAGATGACTGCCGCAATTATGGCCCATTCCACGATCTCATCAGCATAGCGGACCAGCCACGGTCGGCTCGCCAAGTAAGCCTTCCACTGTCGACGATATTCCGCGAAGTACTTATCCACCAGCCGGTTGTACTCGGCCAGTCTTTCCATGTTCTCCGGCGTGTCGGCGTCCTCAGTGGGCGTCGTCAACGTTGGCAGCGAAGGAGAAAACGGGTGGGCCAAATCCGATTTGCGTCGCATGTCGAACAGCACAGACACCAGCAGGATCAGCAGCAGAAGCCACGGCAACGCATCAGCCGTGTGCAGCCAGGCATTCCGCAGCGCATTGCGGGCGCTGGCCCCAAGCGGTTCGTCCGCCGCGCCCCAGGGGGCCAGCAGCAGCGCCAGACCTGCGAACCCGGCCTCAACCGACACGATCGCAACGATCATGACAAACGCCGCCGCGACCGGGTCGTGTGGGAATACGCTGGTGAGATTCTGGCAAACCCAGCCTACACCGTGGTCAAACCCCTGAGGGTGAAACGAGGCCAACAGCAGAAACGCCAGAAACGCGCCTGACACGCTTGCCACCAGGTGAACAACCCAGGCATCAAGCAGGGGCACATGCTGCGTCCGGCGGGCGGTCGTGGCCGGCAGCCACCAGGCGGTCAGGAAAGCCATCCAGGCCGGCCAACGCGGCTGGGCTTACTCGCCAACCGCCGTCGGAGGGCCTTCAATCACCCGCAGATCTTCTGCCATGTCGCTCGTTCCCAAAGGATTCATCGATGGTGATTGTCGCTCCAAGGCCTGTATTCTTACTTCATGTTACCTGACGAGCCCTCGAATGCCAGCGCGCGGAATGCCGTGCGCCCAAAGCGCATGCACCCAGAGCGCATGAGCCCCAAGCGTGTGAGCCCGGAGCACATGAGCCTGAAGCACAAGCGAGGGACGCATTAACTCGTACCGCTTTCCATGCATCCGTTTCTCGGCGAATGAGGCGGGCAGGATGCCCGCCCCCCGACGATAATTCACGCGAGCAAGATACCCCCCCGAGGTATTCAGGCGGGCAAGATGCCCGCCCTCCGGGACAACCAGCCGGGGGGATCCACCTTGCTTTGAAGGTGGGCTCGCAATTTCGGCAGTTGCCGCGGGCCTCGAAATCGTGACCCCAGGTTCAGAGAACCAGGCCCACTCCTGAGCAGTTGGCATTGCGGTTCGCACAGACTACGCTAGAGGACAATGAGAACCTCCAAGCTCCTTAACCGTCGCGCCGCCCTGTCGGTCGCTTTCCTGGCTCTCGCCCCCGTGGCCTGCATCGACGCCGGCCTGCCGGCCGGGGCCTTGCCGTACAATTTTGACGTGCTTGATGACGGGCAGGTTTACCGCACGTCCCAGCCGACCGCCGACCACCTTGAGACCATCATCGACACCTACGGCATTCGCACGGTCCTCAACCTCCGGGGCGAGAACCCGGGCTCAGACTGGTACGACGCCGAAAAGGCCGTTTGCGAAGCTCGCGGCGTCACCTTGATCAGTTATCCGATGAGCGCCAAGTCGTTGCCCTCCGCCGACGTCCTGGCGAGCGTGATTGAGACGCTGAAAACAGCCGAATACCCCCTGCTGATCCACTGCAACGGCGGTGCGGACCGCACCGGCGCGGTGTCGGCCATTTACCGCATGCTCATCCTGGGTGAGGACCGCAAGGCCGCCCTGGCCGAACTCTCGCCGGCGCACCTGCACTTCCGCTCATACGCCCCGTGCATGGATACGCTGGCCGAGATGTACGAACCCACGCCCGAATGGCTGGAATGGTACGCCGCGAACGTGGAACAGATTCAATGCCGATGACGCCGGCGCGCCGCCTCCCTTCAGCCGGAATAGTCCGATGGCCGATCTAAACAAATGCCTCTGTCCGATCAGCACATTTTGCCCAGCTTCTCTTTCCCGCCTCGCGGTGAGGTTGAACTGGTAATTGACTCCCAGCACTTCCAGCGCGTCGTCCGCGACGGCATTCTGAAGGCCCGGACCAGCCTGGACATGGCCACGGCCGATTTCAAGAGCATGCTGGTGCCCTCTGCCAGCCGCCGGCAAGCACGATCGATCCTGCAATCGATGCGGGATCTGGCCCGCAAAGGGGTCGAAATTCGCCTTCTGCACAGCGGAGTGCCAAGCAGCCCGGTCCTGCGGGAACTCCGTCAGGAGTTACCTGGAGGCATCCAGATCCGCCGATGTCCCCGGCTGCACGCCAAGGCGGTGGTGATCGATTGCCACGCCATGTATCTCGGCAGCGCCAACCTCACCGGGGCGGGCCTGGGCGCAAAATCAGACGGCAAAAGGAATTTCGAGCTGGGCATCTGGACCAGTGCGCCGGCGTTGATCGATCCGGTGATGGAACGCTTCAATGCGCTGTGGGAGGGGCGGGAGTGTTCCCGGTGCCGGCGACGCGCGATCTGCCCGGTTCCACTGGAAGAACCCAAACTGTCCTGATTACCACTATTCTGTACTTTTGCTGCAATTACCTCTTGCACAATCCTTCGCGCGGCATTATCGTTGGACGACGTAGTCAACCTTTCTGTGGGACGGCCGGGCGTCTTCCAGCCGGGCCAGCGCATATTTGATAGTTGAGCCAGGAGGAGGTTTCATGGACAAGCCCAAGCGCTCTTACTACCTGCCGAGCAAACTGGTCAATGCGTTTGACAAGGACGTGGAAAAATCCGGCTACGTGCGGGAAAAAGTGGTAGCCGCTGCCCTGTTGTCGTTCCTGGACAGCGACGCGAATACCCGGGCGAAGATGTTCGACCGCCTCGATTCCTTTATCAACGGCAGGAAGTCTTAGGCCCGGATGACGTCGCGTGATCGTTTGCTGGCCGTCCTTCGCGGCGGCGTGCCGGATCGTGTGCCGGTTACCCTCTATGAGTACTCCCCATACGGAGATGATTGGGCCAATCGGGAACCGTCCTATGCGCCGCTGCTGGATCTGGAACGCCGCTTCGGAGACAGCTTTCTCTTTGTTCCGATTGATATACCTGTCCTGCTGGGTGATCCCAATGTTGCCCGCGGTACCGAGGAGTCGGCCGGCGACGGCACTATTGTTCGCACTGTCCAGATCGAAACGCCCCGGGGTCCTGTCCGCACTATCACGCGGCGCGACCCCGGCCTGATGACCTATTGGCAAGTCGAACCGCTTATCAAATCCGACGAGGACATCGAGCGCGTTCTGTCGCTGCCGGACCCCGTCATCGACTTGGATCCTGCGCGCGTCCGCGAATGGGAGGCGCGAATCGGAGAGAACGGGGTCGCGCTCTTCAGTCTTGGCGATGCCATCGGCCACGTGGTGGGTCTGTTTGATTTCGAAGATTTCGTGGTGCGCTGTCTTGAAGACGACGCCCCCATACGAGCATTGCTGGACAAGGCCCAGCGCCAGGTACTGAATGCGATCCAGGCCATCGGCGGGTTGGTGAAGGATGCCTGCATCCGCTTGTGGGGGCCGGAGTACTGCGGCGCGCCGCTCATGGACCCGCGGATATACTTTCCTCGATATGTTCTGCCTTACGACACCGAGGCCACCCGCGCGATCCAGGCCACCGGCAATTTCAGCGTGATTCACTGTCACGGGCGGTTGCGCGACCTGCTGGACATGATCGCGGACATCGGGGCGGATGCCCTTGAACCCCTGGAAGTCCTGCCCATGAGCACGGCTGACGTCACCCTGGCGGAGATCAAGGCGAGGATTGGCGAGCGAATGTGTCTCATGGGCGCGGTCCAGTCGCTCATCCTGGAGACCGGCACGCCGGAACAGATGCGTGAGGCGGTACGGAGTGCGATCGCGGCGGCTGCGCCCGGGGGACGCTTTGTGCTGCTGCCCACGGCCGCCCCCTTCATGGTGCCGCTCGATCCACGGACGTTGGCCAACGCCGAGGCCATGTTTAAAGCCGCGCACGAGTTCGGCAGCTATTGAGAACGTGGCATGTAGCCCGCCGGCCCCGCAGCCTGCCCCCGGCTTGCGATTGCAATGGGAGAAGCGGCGGCTCTGATGCCAACATCGCCCCCCCCTGCCGATGACTTATCCTCTGGTAACCCTCTCGTCCCCGTCTTCACTCATCAGCTTGCACGTGATCCCATGAAGTGAAGTCGTCAATCTCGGCCAGACCCAGTGCTACGGCCAACTGACGGATTTCCGACAACCCAGTGTCTTCCACGAAAGGCGCACTGGGGCACTCCTCTTCGTCCGGCCGGGAAGGCACGAGCCTCGCAGGTTCGGTAGCCGAACATTCGTCCCCTTGGTTTTCCACGCTGATCGCGTTCATCTCTGCGCCTCGCCAATTGCCCCATTGCCCGCGCCAAACCGATGGTGCAACAGGAGTATCCAGAGCCCAGTCAGGTGAAAATGCCTCTCCTCGCCTATTTAGTAGAACACCGATGGGGCCTTTTTGTTTCAATATTCCGGACGTTTCCTGGCCGGATGGCCGGTATCCGGGCCTCAGCGCCTGCATCGGAGGGCCGGCGTGCGGTTTTCGCACCTCATCGCCTGAATTCATCTTAAGCTCAATATTATCGGGAGGTTACGTCTTAGAATAACACAAGGGAAAAGCGAACTCTTTGGAAAGGAGGCGCGTATGTACCAGCCCGACAACCCAGATCCAAACCGGGAGGACACGCGCGAAAACAATCGCAATGTCGGCAGTGAGGCGGAGCAGGAAGCAAATCGTGAACCGGGCGGCGACACGTCCTCTGCTCACCCGTTGGGCGTTGGGGTGGGTGCGGCCAGTGGCGGAGCGACAGGGGCGGTCATCGGCGCAGCCGCAGGCCCGGTGGGCGCGGTCGTTGGTGCGGCCGTCGGCGGTGTGGTCGGCGCCCTGATCGGCGAGGGGGTCGCTGAAAGTATTCATCCGAAGCTCGAACATGATTACTGGCGGGCGCATTACAGCGGTCGCAGCTACGTTCAGCCGGGGGCGACGTACGAAACCTACGGTCCCGCGTACCAGTTCGGGTGGGAAAGCTGGTTACGATATCCTGAGCGTGATTTTGACGAGATCGAGCCGGAGTTACGGCAGGAGTGGGAAACCACCGGCGGGGACCGAGACCTGAACTGGGATCATGCCAAGGAGGCGGTCCGCGATGCCTGGAACCGGGTACGGGAGGCCACCATTGGCCCCGGCCGGCGGCATGATACCGGCTATTAAATGGCTGTGCGTGCTCTTGCGCCGGGCTCGGAAAGGTGCGTATGCGGGCTGACGACGCAGGAGGCCTTCTTTCCGGCCCCCGCCACACTTGCCGGGGGATAAGGCTGCATCTGTAAGTTCACCGGCCCCACAGGCGGAACCGGTTCGAAGACCATCCTCGTGAGGTTCTCGCATTACTGATCGCGCATCACTGATTCTGAAATTTGCAGTGGGTTGCTGGGCGGGCTCATGCCGAGGGCTCGGTCAGTTTCCTGCTTATGCTTTGGGTTGCAAGCGGACGTTCCTCCGTTACCGTGGAAGCGGTGAGTAATCACCTGGCGGGTGGACAACACACGCGCCTGGCTAGCCCTTTGCCCCCGCGGGCGTATACTTACTCACTTTAACGACGGGAGGAATTCATAATGGTCCGTGTCACCATCATTGCTCAGCTTTGTGCCGCCGGACTCGCGCTGGCGGAGGTAGCGTCCGTCCCGGCCGGTGGGAGCGAAGCGGTCGAATGCCCGCTTGATTCGGGTTATATCCCGGCCGCCCCGGCCATTCCCGGCGGAGACAAGCCGGTTACCCTCGACACCCCTATTGTGGAACCCGGCCCAGTGGCCCTGCCGGCCAGTGCCGTGTATGCCGAACCGGTCCGAAAGACCTTCTTTGCCTATCTTGCGGCCGGGAGCGACCGTGGTGGTAAGTCAAAGGATGGCGGTTCGCCTGGCAAGAGCCCATTGCGGGTCTCCTATTTCGATCATGCGAGGAGTACGGTGCCCCGGCCGGCGATTCTACCGCTGGACGGGGTCGCGAGCGTTGTTCCCGCCGGCGTGTCTCTGGCCCTGGATGAGCAGGGCTACGTATGGGTCTGCGCCAGTCCGGCCCTGGCAGCCTCAAATTCAGGAGCCGGCAATAAGGAGCAGCCAACCACCCAGCCCGCGCAGGGAGCCGGGGCAGCCGCGGTTGGAACGCAAGGCCAGCCGACCATTCTGTTCAGAAGCAGCAAACCGCATGACATCAGGGCCTTTACCCGCCATGCCGGCCCGCCGATGGCCGACGCCCGGCTATACCATCTGGGCGAGCAAGGCTTCCTCCTCATCGGTTTGCGGGACAGAGACGGCGGCAGCATTCCCTGTTTCGCGACCAGCCCTGATGGGCGAAGCTGGAGCGAGCCGCGGCAACTGGCTGACATCGACGCCAATCACTCGTTGGTGACCGCCTTTTTCAAGGGCAAGACCGGGGCTACGAAGGTTGGCGTGGCCCTGGCGGCCTGGCCGGCCGGCAAGAGCCCGTTGATGGCCACGAATCTCTACTACGTGGAGACCCCGGATGGAGGCAAGACCTGGCAGAGCATCCGGCGCATCCCGCTCAATCTGCCTGTCCGCGGGAATGAGAACGGCGTGCTCGCCTGGGACTACAAATCCATGCGCTGGACCGTCTATCTCAAGGATATGGAACTTGATTCGGCGGGCAACCCATCCATCGTTTTTATTGGCGGCCGGGGTGGGACGGGGCGAATCCCGCTCATGTGTACCTGGATCGTTGGACGCTGGGTCGGGCGGGAGTGGGAGACCAACGGCGTGATCCCCGCGGCCGGCCCGTTCGATGCCACGGCCTTCCAGATCCTGCCGGACCGCTCCTGGTTGCAACTGGTGGCCCGGAACACCTCCGCGCCACGGCAGGCTCACGAAGAGGTGGTGCTGTGGTCCAGCAATGATCAGGGCCGGGCATGGTATAAGCAGGCGTGGGTTTCGTCGGACCCCAGCATCCGTCACGCGCTGGTCCGCCCACTGAATGCTTCGCCGGAGTTATTCGCGCTAGCGGTCATCGGGCTACGAGGGATAGAGAAGAGCATCCCGCCCTTTGGGGAACACCCGGGCTTCACCAAGCCGCCCATCGATGCGACGAGGCTGCTGTTCCACAATGCCCGGGGAGACTCGTTGATGCTACCGCTTGCGATGCCCGATTCCGAGGCCCGGCTTGAGCCGATAGACGCCCCTCCCCCGCAAACGCAGCCGAAGTAGAGCAGACCGTAGAGTACGCCGGCCGGCCCGATTCCTGCCGGCTCCGGGTGAGAGAGGAGATCCGCCGCCATGGAGTGGCTGAATGAGCTTTTTCGCGATCCGGCCTCAGCGGCCCACACCGTGCTGATCATCAGCCTGGTGGCCACCACGGGGCTGATCGTGGGCAGCATCCGCGTGTTCGGCATCAATCTTGGCGTCGCGGGGGTGCTGTTCGCCGGGCTGGTCTTCGGCCACTACCAGTTCAAGCTCGATGAAACGGTAATGGATTTCGCCCGCGAGTTCGGGCTGATCATTTTTGTCTACACCATCGGACTGCAGGTTGGGCCGGGCTTTCTGGCCTCGTTTCGGCGACAGGGATTGCCGCTGAACCTGATGGCGGCGGTGATCGTGCTGCTGGGAGCGATCCTGACCATTGTGCTTGCCGGGAGCATGGGCCTGGAGATACCGGTGGCAGTGGGCATCTTCTCGGGAGCCACCACGAGCACCCCAAGCCTGGCCGCCGCCCAGCAGGCGATCCGGCAGGTCCCCCACCAGCCCGGCGACTTGAGCGGCCCGGGGCTGGGATACGCGGTCGCCTACCCATTCGGCGTCATCGGCATCATCCTGAGCATGATCGCGGTGCGCTCGTTGTTCAAAATCGATCTGAAGCGCGAAGCCGAGGCCCTCTCGCAGTCGCAGGACGGCAGCGGTTCCGGGCTGGCCACGGTGAACCTCGTCGTTCGCAATCCGCAGATTCAGGGCGCGCGGATCAAGGATCTGCCCATCGTCGGCGAACACAACGTGGTGATTTCACGGATTCTCAAGGGCGGACACCTGGAGGTTGCCCGTCCGGAGACGACGCTGGACGTGAGTGACATCGTTCTGGCGGTGGGTCCCAAGGAGCGACTGGAACAACTCAAACTGATCATCGGCAATGAGAGCAGTGTGGACCTGCGACTTATCCCCAGCAACATCACCACCCGCCGGATTGTAATCACCCAGCCCAAAGCCCTGGGCAAAACCATCCCCGAGCTGGACCTGGTGCGGCGTTACGGAGTGAACATCACCCGGGTGAGCCGCGCGGAGATCGACTTTGCCCCCACTCCGCAGTTCCGCACGCAGTTCGCCGACACGGTGATGGCGGTGGGCGATTCCGCGGCCATCGAGCAGGTGGCCAGAGAGCTGGGCAACTCGCTCAAGCAGCTCAACAGCCCGCGGCTTGCGCCCATCTTCCTGGGGCTGGCCCTGGGAATTTTTCTCGGCAGCATGCCGGTGCGTGTCCCGGGCGTGCCCGCACCCGTGACCCTCGGCCTGGCCGGCGGCCCGCTGCTGGCGGCGATCGTGCTGAGCCGGATCGGGCGCATCGGTCCGCTGATCTGGTACATGCCCATCAGCGCGAACTTCATGCTCCGCCAGCTTGGGATCGTGCTGTTCCTGGCGTGCGTTGGTCTGCGCGCGGGGGACAGGTTTATCCCCACGCTGCTGGGGGGGAGCGGGCTGCTGTGGGTATGCACGGGCGCGTTGATCACGCTGGTACCGTTGCTGGGAGTAGCGGTGGCGGCCCGGTTCTTCTTCAAATTGAACTATCTGACGCTCTGCGGTCTGATGGCCGGTAGTACCACGGACACCGCCGCACTGGCTTTCGCCACCCAGATGGCCAATTCCGATGCCCCGTCGGTCTCGTATTCGACGGTGTATCCGCTGGTGATGCTGCTCCGGGTGATCTGTGCGCAGGCGATGGTGCTGTTCTTCATGCCTTATCTCTAACGGCCTTGTTTTCCCTGCCGGCCCGGCTTCCCCCCGGCCCGGCAAAAGCTTATGCTAATCGGGGTGAGCATTCGCCTGCCCAGGACTGTTCGTTCGATTCGCCGCGTGCAGCAAATCGCGCGCGTACTGAGCCGGCATGGGTTCGGACACATTGTGGACCGCCTGGCCCTTCGCGGCTACGTGCCTATCCCGCGATTCCGGCCAGTGCCCACCACCGCCGCCGAATCCGAGCAGGCCAGCCTCGGCCAGCGACTGGCTCGGGCCTTCGAGGAACTGGGGCCGACCTTCATCAAGCTGGGCCAGCTCATCTCCAGCCGCCCGGACGTGTTTCCACCGGACATCGTCGAGGCCATGATCCATCTGCAAGATCAGGTGCCGCCCTTCGACACCGCTACCGCCCGGAAAATCATCGAGGCCGACCTGGGCCGGCCGCTGGAAGCCTGCTTCAGCCACTTCGACGAGGTTCCCTTCGCCAGCGGGTCCATCGCCCAGGTCTATCGCGCGACGATCCGCCCCCGCGGCGGCAGGGATGCCTTTTCTCTCACCCCCCACTGCTCTGGTGCGGGAGGTCAGGCCGCCGGCGAGCAAGACGCTCGACCATCCGAAGCGGGCAGTGCAACCCCCGGGCGGAAGGTTCATCCTGCCGGACAGCGCGTGGTGGTGAAGGTCCGCCGGCCGGAAATCGAGGATGTGATCCGCCTGGACATGACCATTCTGCGCTGGCTGGCCGAGTTGGCCGAACGGGTTATTCCCGAGTGGATCAACTACCAGCCGGTCACCGTGGTGGAAGAGTTTGAGCGGACTATTCTGCGGGAAATGGATTTCATCAACGAAGGCGCGACCGTCACGCGTTTCGCCGAAGCTTACGGATACGATCCCGCTTTCCGCATTCCGGTGGTTCACTGGGAGCTGAGCGGCCCGGCCGTGCTCACACTCGAAGAGCTGCCGGGCGTGAGTGTTCAGGCCCTGATCAACAACCCGGATCCGCTGGTGAATCACAAGCTGCTTGCCGAGCGGCTTGCGCTGGCCTTCGTCCGGCAGTATTTCCAGATCGGCATGTTTCATGCCGATCCGCACCCGGGCAACCTGCTCATCACGCCGCCGGCCAACATCGGCTTGATCGACTTCGGGCTGACCGGACGGGTTGACGACGAGATGCTCGGCTATCTGGTCGTGGGGCTGGTGGGCGCATTCAACCGCGAGGCCGAGCTGATCGTGGAAGTCCTCGCCGAGATGAACGCCCTGGGCGACGACACCGATCGCCGCCAGCTTCGCCGTGGGTTGCTCGAACTGATCGACAAGTACTACGGCCTTCCGCTGCACCGCTTCAACCCGCAGACCATGCTGTATGAAATCACCGGGTTGATGCGCCAGCACAACGTGACCCTTCCCCGCGAGTTCGTGATGCTGGCCAAGTCGCTGGTCGGCGTAGGCGGGATCTGCCTGCAGCTCGACCCCGATCTCGATCTGCTGGCCCTGGTGGGACCGCGGCTGCGCGGCATCATGGCCCGGCGGCTCACGCCTCGCCGGCTGCTTCGCTCCACGGGGCTGGCCGGGTGGCATTTAACCAACCTGCTGAAGAGCGCGCCGGGGCAGCTTCGCGACGTGGCCCGGCGGCTCGCCCTGGGCAAGTGGCAGGTCAACATCCGCCACCAGAACCTCGACCATCTCGCCACAGAGATCGACCGTTCGAGCAATCGCCTCAGTTTCGCGATGATCATCGCCGCGGTCATCGTGGGCAGTTCGATGATTCTGTCCACCCCCGGCACGGTGAAATTCGCTGACCTGGAGCTTCCTCTTCGGGTGTTCGGGATTGTCGGCTATATCGTGGCCGGCCTGATGGGCATGGGCCTGGCCGTCTCCATCTGGCGCAGCGGGCGCCTGTGATACTGGCGGCGACAACAGAACACCCCGGCGCCCGACCTTTGTGGCAACGGACCCCGCGTACCCCGTGGGATCGCGAACGGTCATTCAGTGGGAACGCCTCGCGCCGGCTGTAGCGACCGGGCTCTGTACCGGTCGTTCGTGGAACTGCCAAAGCGGAAGCGGCACCAGCGCCGTTTCCAGTGCGCGGGTCTCTCGGCGGATCAGGCGGGCAAGGTACCCACCCTCCGACGTATTGAGGCGGGCAAGATGCCCGCCCCCCGACAAGCCGTCACGCCTCCTCGAGAACCTTCCAGCCCATGGCGTCGGCCAGGGCGAAGACCGGCTCCTTGAGGTCGCCGTAGTAGGTGACGCGATGCCAGCCCCACTGGTCCCACTCACGGAACAGCTTCTCAATGTCACCGACCGGCTCGGCGGCAAGCTTGGTCCGGCAGGCGCGGTCGTCGTCCACGTTGGCGACGGCCTTGCCCTGATGGAAAAGAATCACCTTGCGGTCGGGACCAAACTCGACCGTGGTGGTCATGTAACCCAGCGGCAACAGGGAGCGCACCGAGGCCCCCTGGCGATCCTCGGAGTGCGTGAGGATCTGGAAGGGATTCGTCTGGCCCTTGGGCCCGAACGCTCGGTTCGAGGCCACACAATGGGCATAGATGATCTGACGATGGGCGGTATCGATGACCGGATCGGAGATGAAACCCGGCCGGCCTTGCGTGAGGGTGGTCATGGCCACCATGGTGGCCGTCGAGCGGGTATCGGCTTCGCAGGCCCCGATCAGACCCTCGTTGAGCAGTTCGTGGAAGCCCAGGCACGGGTAAGCCTGAATATGCTTGCCGTAGAAACCGCCCAGGCAGTTGATGGTGATCGCATTGGCCCCGTACTTCTTGAGCAACGCCTTCTCGGCCAGGTACATGGCCGCGGATTGCTCCAGCGTCTCGCGTGAAACGTCGGCGATTTTGGCGGCGGACTTCTGCCAGCGATCGACGATGGCGCGTGCTTCGTCCTTGTCGGCGGCCTCCCAGGCGGCATTCAACTCCTCAAACGGCACGTCGCGGACGTCGATGCCCATCTCCCTGTGAATGGCCTCCCCGAGACCGTCACGCCCCTTGGCGATGGCCAGAATTCTCGATTCCTTCATGCGGGCCAGGCACTCGCTGGGAGAAAGCGACGAGAGCTGGTCGGGTTTGCCCTTCAGGTCGCCGGGGGCGGGTGTGCGTTCCTTGCGGATACGGGCTACGGCGGTGGCAAATTCGGCGGGGGTGGCGCCGCGTTTGACCATTTCGAAGCAGCGGGCCGCCGCCGCCAGGTCCTCTATGCGCGAGGAGGCCACGTAGCCCACGTTGGCCGTCTGGCTTCGCAGGAAGCCGGCGGTGTAAACCAGGAACCCGCCACTGCCGCCGTATTGGAAGTCCGCGTAGAGAGTGGGCTTGCCGGACTCGGCAATGGTCTGAACCACGCGGTTCCAGCAGTTCATCTGGTAGACGAGATACCCGTCAATGGCCGCCGACTTGTCTTGTTCGAGGATCTTGGCGGCTTCTTCGGGCCCCTTGGCCGTCGAGGTGACGAACTCGATGTTCGGGCAGCGCTGCCGGAGTTCGGCCGCGATGCGTTCCATGTGGGGCTGGAAATCGAAACCGATGTTGGGCCAGTCCGGGCGGGGCTGCCTGGGTGCATGCAGGGAGTAGATGATCCGCACCCGCACCTTGCTGTTGTCCTGGGCCGCGCGGGCCCGGGAGGGGGTGGTGAGGACTCCGGCCGCACCCACACAGGCCGTGCAACCGGCCGCAAGAACCTGCCGACGGGTAAATGAACAACATGCGCATCCGGATCTCATGGGGGGCACCATCTGGGGATCTCCTTTTGATCTGTCACACCAGCCATTGCCACGGCAGACTTGTTGGCCCGTGGGATGCCATGTCCGGATCTTACCGGAAGGTTTGCGCCACAGAAAGGGAACAATCCGATTTAATTCGCACAGAAAGAGGGGCCAGAAACGCTGGGCCAATCCAAGCAGCGCTGAAAAACATCAAATTCGAATTGGCGTATGGACCGTTGAGTTCGTACGTTCCCATCTCGCCAACGGCTCCCCATCAACGGCAGAGGACGTCGCACGTGGTCGGTGCGCACCGGCCGTCCGTCGTAGGCAAGAAGGATGCCGTATACCCCCATGTGCAGCCCAACGCGTCGGGCAATCGCGACGCTCTCAGCAAACGACGGCCACCTGTAGACCGGCCGTTCGCTTTCGGGCTGCGGGTCAGCGTTCCTTAATCTGCAACGCTGCTCCCTGTACCTCAGCAGTTAAATTATCGGTCTTAAAGCAAAAAAAGCCCATGAACCGTTTGATTTGCGCGCGTCTGAATTCTATTACTTAGGTGGAAGCTGTCGTGTCCCCTTTCAACGGCCCCGTGTTTTCCACGTCGGGAAACACGGGGTTTTTTTTCGCCCCCCTGCCACTACAATGGCTGAGGTGAGGCAAACACCTGCCGTCGGCGAGACAGGCTTGCCAAACGGCCGGTTTTCGCTTAACCTAAGTGGCTCGTACGGCAGCCCCTGCCGACGGGTCGTCAGGGGCTATTGCCTGTGCCGATGTAGCTCAGCGGTAGAGCACGGCTTTCGTAAAGCTGAGGTCGTGGGTTCAAATCCCACCATCGGCTTTTATTCCCAAGGACTTACGATCGCATTAAGTCAGCCCGCGCTCCCTCACGAGCAGCGCGGGGTTCTCATTGCGCCCATTTCAGGACCCCACCGGTGGCTGCGCTGGTGGCCATGGCCGTGTACTTGGCCAGATAGCCGGTCTTGAAGCGCGGGGCCGGGGCTTTCCAGCTCTTTCTGCGCTCGGCCAGTTCGGCATCGCTGAGCTTCACATTGAGCGTCCGGCCGGGGATGTCATACTCGATGATGTCGCCGTCGCGGAGCAGGCCGATGTTGCCGCCACAGGCGGCCTCGGGGCTCACGTGGCCGATGCAGGCGCCGGCCGTTCCGCCGCTGAACCGGCCGTCGGTGATCAGCGCGACGGTCTTGGCCAGGGCCGGGTTGCCCTTGATGTAGCTGGTGGGCGCGAGCATCTCCTGCATGCCCGGGCCGCCCTTGGGGCCTTCGTAACGGATGACAACCACGTCGCCGGGCTTGACCTTGCCGCCGAGGATGCCCGCGCAGGCGTCCTCCTGGCTCTCGAAAATGACGGCCGGCCCGGAATGGCGGAGCATCTCGGGGTCTACGCCGGCGGTCTTCACGATCCCGCCCTCCTGGGCGATGTTGCCGTAAAGGACGGTCAAGCCGCCCTCGGGTGAGTAGGCGTTCTCCACCGTGCGGATGCAGTCGTAGGGATCGAAGCTCTTGCTGGCCACCAGGTCGCGGATCAGGGCACCCTCTTTGCCGGCGTGCTCGGTGTATTTGCTGAGATTGCTGCGCGTGGCCGTGCTGATGCCGTCCAGGCGGATGCTCTCGCCCTTCTCGCGGATGTCGTTGGCCTTGATGGTTTCGCCGAGCGTCCGGCCGGTGACGGTGATCGTGTCCGGATTCAGCAGACCCTTGGCCCCCCGCAGAATCTCGCCCAGGATGGTCATGATGCCGCCGGCAGCCTGGCAATGCTCAATGTGATAGATCCTGCCGTCCTTGCCTGAGGAGGGAGCGAGCTTGCAGATATTGGGCGTCTTGCGGGAGAGTGCGTCGATATCGGCCATGGTGAAGGACACGCCGGCCTCGTGAGCGATGGCCAGGATGTGCAACACCGTGTTGGTCGAACCGCCCATGGCCATGTCGAGGATCATGGCGTTCTCGAAGGCCTGCCGGGTCATGATCTCACGGGGCAAGGGGCCGTTGGCCTTGGCCATCTCGACGATCCGACAGGCGGCGGCGGAGTACAGCTTCTTGCGGTCCTCGCTGGTGGCCAGGATCGTGCCGTTGCCCGGCAGGGCCATGCCCAGGGCCTCGCACAGGCAGTTCATGCTGTTAGCCGTGAACATCCCCGAGCAGCTTCCGCAGGTCGGGCAGGCGTTGTTCTCAATGTCGGTCAGTTCGGCCTCCGTCATCTGGCCACTGGTCACCTGGGAGACCGCGTAGAACGCGCTGATCAGATCGACGGCCTTGCCGCTGGAGGTTTTGCCGGCCTCCATCGGGCCGCCGCTGACGAAGATGGCGGGAATGTTGCAGCGCGCGGCGGCCATGAGCATCCCGGGGACGATCTTGTCGCAGTTGGGGATACAGATCATGGCATCGAAGCGATGGGCCTCGATCATGCTCTCGACACAGTCGGCGATGAGCTCCCGGCTGGGCAGCGAGTATTTCATCCCCAGGTGGCCCATGGCGATGCCGTCGTCGACCCCGATGGTGTTGAAGATGAAGGGGACGCCGCCGGCCTCACGGACGGCTTCCTTGATGAAGTAGCCGACGGTGTCGAGATGGGCGTGGCCGGGAATGATATCGACGTATGAATTCACCACCGCGATAAACGGCTTGTTGATGTCTTCGTCGCGGAAGTTGCCGGTGCCTTTAAGGAGGCTGCGATGCGGGGCCCGCTCGACGCCCAGCTTGATCAGATCGCTTCTCATAACTGTGTCTCCAGATGGATCGTGATAAAACGTGCATTATAGACGTTTCAGAGCTGTCCAGGAACAACCGCCGAAGCCCTCGACATTCAGCCTATTCTATCCAGCAGGACTGGAGCACCCAAGTGATGTCCGGCCACATCAGATCACCGGCGGAGGCGGGTCGCCGGTTTGCTCTTGCCGGGGCCACTCTTTACAATCCGCCCCATCCCGGAAGCTCAACCAGGGCGACCCGGCGCGAGCTCCATCACAAGGCACTACAACGAAAAGTCGTAGCGGCCGGGCTCCGTACCGGCCGTCTTGCCCGTAAAGCGGCCGGTACGGAGCCCGGCCGCTGCAGAAAATGGCCCGCTTTGCGCTGTAGTGCAAGAGGAACACCCCGCTTCGAAGGACTGCCGCGGGGGTGCTCCACAGGTTACGGGTGAAGGATGCAGTCGTGGGGATGAGGCGCAGGACGCCGCCTCGTACGCTATCCTTCGTCTGACGGTCTCTCTTTCCTTACGTCCTGCACGATATCTTTGGGATGACAACGCCGCTGTTCGAAGTTGTGACTGTGACTCTCAATCCCACGATCGACCGCGTGATGGAGGTGCCCGGATTCCGCATCGGCGGGCACCTCCCGGGGCGGATGCGTTCGCGCACGGCGTCGGGAAAGGCCTTCAATGTCTCGCGCGCGCTCGGACTGCTGGGCATGAGCAACACCGCGGCCGGCTGGATGGGCCGCGATGCGGTTGATTTCTTCGAGTCCGTTGCCCGCCAGCACGACGTGACGCCGCGTTTTATCCCCATTGATCTCCCGACGCGCGAGAACATCACCATCCTCGATCCCAAGCGCCGCATCGAGACGCATATCCGCGACATCGGCCCGACGGTCACGGAGGCGGACCTGGACCGGCTGCGTCATGATCTGTCGATCCTGGCCCATCCGGGCGCCGTGATGGTCTTTTCCGGCTCTACCCCACCGGGCATCTCGCCGGAGCAATTTGGCGAGATTGTCGATTTATGCATGGGCCGGGGCGCCCGCGTGGCCATCGACACATCGCGACAAGCGCTGTGCGCGGCAGCCCAACGTCCCGTCTGGCTGATCAAACCCAACCTGCTGGAGTTGACCGAGTTGGCCGGCCGGGAGCTGCGCGGCGAAGCGGCCATCCTGGACGCCGCCCGCGAGCTGAACACCTGCATTCCGCTGGTCATCGTCACGCTCGGCGAGCAAGGGGCCTATTGCCTGGCGGAGGGCAAAGCACTCTATGGCCGGGCCACCCTTCCCGCCGAGCGCATCCACAGCACCGTGGGTTGCGGCGACGCCTTCATGGCCGGCTTCCTGGCCGGCATCCTCGCGCCCGGCAGCAACCTGGAAACAGCCTTCCGCAAGGCCCTGGCGGTCGCGGCCGCGTCGGCCATGAGCGAACTGCCGGCGGTATTCACCGCCGCGGACGTGCAGGAAGCTGAGAGGCGGGTAGAGGTACAGCCCGCCGAGTAGAACCCCCTGTTGCGGGTGGGCCGTTATCGCCTCGCCGTCACCTGACCCGTGGCCGGGAGTCGGTTACGCCTTCGCGGGCTTCCATCCAAAGGTAACGTACTGGCGCTCGAAGGTCCCGTCGGCGTAAAGATCCACCAGCGCATACCCGGGTTCGCATTCCTGGTAGGGCCCGTTCCACCACGCGGCACAGACGGCTCCGTCGCACAGGTAGGTCACACCACAGTAGTCCACGCGATCCACCAGGTGCAGATGGCCGCTGAGGCATACCTTCACGTTCGGATGCCGGGCGAACAGATCCTTGATCCGCCGAAGGTCGATGTGCATCCAGGCGGCCGGCACCTGCCAGTCGCCGCTCTCTTCGCGATTGCCGTCCAGAAACGCCGCCGCCGCCAGGATGGGGATGTGCGACACGACCAGCACGGGCGTTTTCGCGTCCGTCCGGGCCAGTTCGTCCTGAAGCCACTCGAACTGCGTTTCGTCCAGCCGCCCGATGTAGCCCGACCCTTTCGGGAAGGTGCTGTCCAGCACGATGAAACGCCACCCCGCGCGGCTAAACGCACGGTACGGCCGCTCCAGGCCCAGCACCTCCATCGCCCACTTTTTCCCATACAACGGCTCGTTGCCCGTTGTCCGGCTGGCCTTCCGGTCAAGGCCCCAGACATCGTGATTGCCGAGGCAATGCTCCACGGCCAGGCTGCACTCGGCCCGCATGACGCTGCGGAAAAGATCCCACTGCGCGCGGGTACGGGCCTCATCCGCTCCCAGGGAGTCCATCACCAGGTCGCCGCCGGTCAGGATCATGTCCGGGCGATCTTTGTGCCCCTGCACATGATGCAGGCATGCGGTCAGGCCCTTGGCTGCGTTGCGCTCCGGCTGAATGTGAATATCCGAGAGGTGGGCAATTCGCAGCACGCGCTTGGGCTTTTCCGGCCGGGTATCACCGGCCAGGACAGTTGCCGTGCCAGCCAGGCCGCTGCCCCAGGCCGCGGCTGCGCCAATCGTCTGAATGATCCTCCGGCGTGAAATGTCTGATGTCATCTGCTCAGGCTCCATCCAGTCAGGTTCGAGGTCAATGGGTCGGGCGGCTCTTCGCGCCCGCCGCTGCCGGCAACTCCCGGTACAGCCCGCGACTTTCGATGTATTCACGCACCGCCTCGGGAACCAGGTAGCGGATGGACCGCCCTTCGCCTATCCGCCGACGGATCTGCGTGGCGGAAATGTCGATCAGTGGCGTGGGCAGGATCCCTTCCCGCAACCGGTCGATCTGCCCGGCCGAGAGAACCCGTCCCAGCGGTGATAAATCCAACTCTTCATATCCCGGCCGGACCGCGGTCACGATCCGACATTGTTCGACGAGCTCGGAGATGCGATACCAGGTGTGCAGTTCCGGCAACGTGTCTCCGCCGATGACCCAGTACAGGGGCACGTCCGGGCCCAGCAGTCTGCGGTAATGCTCAACCGTCAAAAAAGTGTAACTGGGGCCTTCACGGTAGACCTCCACGTCGCTCACGTCAAGGCCGACCTCATCCGCGACCGCCAGCCGAGCCATTTCGAGGCGATCCATGGCCGAGGCCAGTTCCGAAGCTCGCTTGTGCGGCGGCAGCGCCGAGGGAACAAGCACCATGCGCGACACGCCCAGCCGTTCGGCCACGGCTCGCGCAATAATCAGGTGCCCGTGGTGGATCGGGTTAAAGCTACCTCCGAAGAGCGCTATCCCAGGGTCAGCCATGAGGGTAATGATAGACCGGCCGCTCAGCCGCGTCAGGTGCAGAGCCGCCCCACCGGGATGGGGACTTGACCCTATTCCGTCGATTGAGGCGCCACATAGTCCACGATCATCCCGCTGATCCGCGGCCGCGGTACCGGGCGGTCAAGCGTGATCAGCCCGCGTTGCCACCGAGGCGCCGGGTCGGGGGCTGCCCCGACAGGTGGCTGGGCGCGCGAATACGAGATCAGTTGATACTCATGAGCGCTGCCGAAACCGAAGATCCACAGCTTCCCTGAGAACTCGTCAATTCTGCGCACTTCCCCCGCCTCGTGCGAGAGCCACACGTAGCTGTTCCAGTCGATGGTGGGCCCCAGCGGGAACTGGATGCGCAGCTCAACCCGCAGCCGGAGGCAATTCGTGAAGCGGCCCGCCGGAACCTCGACATCCTGGGTACCTTCCAGCCGCACGGTGCGCGTGAGCGTGCCGGTCATTTCGAGCCGGCCGCGACGGCCGTAATAGCGCAGGGCGGTGGTGTTCGAAACCGGCCCCGCCCCCGTCAATTCCAACGGAATGACGGACATCGGTTCAGCCAGCTCAAAGAAGTGCGGCGATTCCCGGGCCGACAGCGGGGGTGGCGCAGGCGCCGGCTGGGTGGTTGGCTGAGGGGCTTCTCCGGGATGCAGATATCGCTCCAGGGGCGGCAAGGGGCGACCGGACAGGCGACCCTCGCTGAAGCGATTCTCAGTGTTGACCCGAACGTAGCGAACGGGGGCCTGCTCACCGTCGGACTTCAGCTCGGTGCGCTCATAGACCCATTCCCCGTAACGGGACGCCTCCAGATAGGACTTCAGGTCCAGCGTGGGAGCGGGCGGTTGGGGCTTTTCCAGGTTCAGCTTGGGTGGGGCAGGCCGGAAACATCCCCCCACCGTTGCCAGCAGCGCCAGGGCCATGTAACTCCACCGCGCGAGTGGGCCGGCGAATCTCACATCGGCGTTGTGCCGCCCCCTCGCGGGCCTGATTGAACCAAGACCGCCTTGGCACGCCATGGCCAACTCCTGTCATGGTTGCGTAACAGGCCGGGTCTGTTCGTGCCCGCCCGGCCCGCTTTCAGGTCGACTCGCCGGCCGGGCCAGCGCCCGCACCACCGCCTCCTCCAGCGAACTTGCCGTGAGCGTCGTCCGCACGATTTTGCCGTCACGATCGATCAGGAATGTCGCCGGAATCCCGGTCAGATTGTATCTGCGCGTATTGGGGCCTCCAAACGGGTTTTGCGCGTTGGGCAGCCCCTGGTTGTCCCATACCTGCCGCCAGGGCAGCCGTTCCTGCTCTATGAATTGCTTAAGCTGCTGGGCATCCATATCCAGACTGATGGCGAGGATGTCAAACCCGCGATCGTGATACTTCTCATAGACCTGCTTGAGGTGCGGAAGTGAGCTGACGCAGGGGCCGCACCACGTGGCCCAGAAGTCCAGCAGCAGGACTTTGCCTCGGTATTGGGCCAGGTCCACCGGCTTTCCGGCGAGGTCTTTGCCCTCGATGGGCAGCGGAGTCCGGCCAATCCATTCGAGGCTCTCCATACGCGAGGCGAGGACGTTTTGCATGAGCTGCTGCGAGAATATCTGGCGCTGCTCGTCGGGGATGGCCTGCGGCAGTTTGTCGCGAATGGCCTCATAAACAGAGCGTGCGGCTTTGACGTCGCCGGCGTTGAGGTACGCCTCCGCGAGCAGAATGCCGGATTCCAACACTTCGCCAAGCCGCTCTATGCTGCCTTCGTCGAGAAACGCCTGCCACTCCTTGAAGGCCTCGGGCAATCGATCCTTTCGGCCCAGGGCGGTCAAGCGCAGCTTGCGGACCGTTCCCGCCTCACTGCTCTTCGGATGCGTTTTGACGAACCGTTCAGAGAGCGCGATCACCTGGTCATACAGATCAAGGGAGGCGGCCAATTCGACCATGGTGGCGAGAACGATCTCGCGCTCGGCCTCGGGGGCCTGGGGCAGGAACTTTTCCAACGCCGCCAGGCGCTCCTTCTGGACTGCCTGCTGGGCCTTTTCCAGTCGCTGGTCGAAATGACGTTGAATCGCGGCGAATGATTTGAACCCTTCGGCCGGAGGCTTTTCGCCTGGTGAACCCGCATTCTGCGCCTCAACCACCGCACCGCACAACAGCAGCGCCCAGGCTGCCAGCCATCGTTGTTTACCCATTGCCATCATGTCCTCTCGCGTCAAAAAGCATTCGCCGCCGCTCGGGCGTTCCGAACAAAAGCCATCATCTTGGCCCGATCTTTTCTGCCCGGGACGCCATCAATCTCCACACCTGAAGATACATCTACGCCATAGGGCCGGACGACGCCAATCGCCCTCCCGACGTTGCCGGGATGAAGGCCCCCTGCCAGGAAAATGGGCGGCCATGCAACACGGCCCCCCTCGCGAGCCCGCACCACCCACTCCCACTCAAACCGTCGTCCGGTGCCCCCCTCGCGGGCTGGATCGTAAGCATCCAGCACCACCGCGCACGGCTGGCGCTCCGCCGGCGCCGCGCCCCAGGCGGCTAACCGCTCCGCGAAGGCCATATCTTTTACCGTCAGGGCGGGCATCACCCGAAACCCGGCGGCGATCAGCCCGGCCAATCCACCATCTGTCGCGCCTTGCGGGACCGACGTCTCGTCGGCCTGGTCCCACCCATACACCTGGAGATGCGAAACGCGATACGCCGCAAACAACTCCAGCAGTTCAGGCGACAGCCCGGCCGGCCCTACCCGTACCAGGGCCACCGGCATCACCATCGCGGGCAAGGCCCGCAGGATGTCTCGCGCAACCGCCGGCTCAATGCGTCTCGGGCCGCCGACAAAATTCAGGCCAATGGCGTCGGCTCCGGCTTCCGCCGCCGCCAGGCCATCGACCACGTTCGTTATTCCACAGATCTTGACGCGCAAACCGGCACCCAACCTGTTGAGCAATCTCCGATCTTAGGGAGCCCCGCACATCGGGTCAATCTTTGCAGCTAATGGAGACTGTTCTTAATCAGAAAATGCCTGAACTGCTCGGCCGTCATCTTCCCCTCCTGCACGTCGGCCACGGTGAGGTCCGGCCGGACCACCACGAACGCGGGCGTGCCCTTGACCCCGAACTGCTCCACGAGACGCGGATTGAGTCCGGCATCCACTCGGATGGGCACGAAATACCGCATCAAGTGCTGCACGTCCGGGTCGGAAAAAACCTCGCGGTCCATCTGGTTGGCGCCGGTATCGAACCCGCGTGTGAAGAGGATCAACGCCCGCTGACGGTTCTTGACCGCCTTCCGCAGGCCGGCCTGGTGGTCAAATTCCCAGTGGACCCAAGCGCACCCGCCGGGAAGGCCGCCCAGCAGGCAAAGCAATGCAACCAACAGGCCACGATGGCGATGATATCGAAACATCGTCACCCCAGAACCTCCAGGCATCCTTATCCGCTCTCACACTGCATTTTGGCATAACTATCGGTCGATTCAACACCACCGCGCCAGCCTGCACCTCGACACGATCCACCTCGCGAAGCTGATGAACGGAAGCTCAATGCCCTGTCCAGGTGATCCTTCTGCTTCGGCACGGAACCCTGAGCTGAACCGCCGCAAGTGAATGCGGAAACGGCCCGGCCGGCTGGACGTCACAGTCCCTGGGATTGGACCGGAAGCGGCTTGCTATTCCCGCCCGCTTCCCCTTCGGCTACAATGTGATTCGTATTGTTTTCTGGAATAAGGCGCGGCCGATGGCATTGAGAATCAGCGACTGGGTGGTCGGCGGGGAAATTATCTGCACACGGAAGAATTCCGTCCATGGCTTTCTGAACCTTCGGGGAGTCGAACGGCTGATGATCCTGAACCTGACGGGCAATCCGGCCCCTGACCTGGCCGGCAAGCATCTCCGCTTCAAGTTGCGCGGCTATGAAGAGGATGAAAGCGAGTTCGGGCCTTTCCCGGAGGACGGCACGGCGCCGGAAGCGCCCGACCTTTCGGGGGTGGCCTGGCAGCAGATCGGCCCCACAGGAGTCATGACCGCCGCCCGCCGGGTCAAAGTCAGCGACTGCCCGCCGGCAGAGTTGTACCGCCGTTGCAAGCTCGACGAGCCGCCGCCTTTTGTGTGGAAGCCCTGCCTGACCCTGGAATGGTACAGCCAGAACGGGCGAGTGCTGGTCGAACTGGTGGACCCGGAGATGGAGTTCGTTGAAACGGATGCCGAGCCGTCGAGGGCAAACGCCGGCCCGGCCGATCCGGCATCCGCGGAAGCTTTCGACATGCCCACGCCCGACGGGGATGAAGATTTCGTCGCGGCTTTCGAGGATTCCGATTCCGAGGACTCCGACGAGTTCGATCTTTTCGACTCCGCTTCTTTGGAAGAGTGTGAAGACGAGGATTCCTGCGACGGCTGCGACGAATCCTGGAGCCCGATTTCCAAAGAGTTGCAGGAAGAGCTCGATGCCCAGGCGCGCGAGCTGGATCGGGCCTGCGGCCGTGACACCGAGACAGATGATCTGATCCACGAACTGGAGCTGATGGACAACCTCATCGCCAAAGGCGAAGGCGAGCCGATCGGCACCTTGTTTGATGATGTGGTCAAGACGCCCTCTCCCGATTCGCTCGACGAGGCCGGAGCGGAAGTCGCCCTCAAGTCCCTGCTGGCCCAGCTTGCTTTGCTGGGCATCTCCCTGGACATGTGCGAGCACTTCACGGCCAAGGAGGCTTACCGGCTGCTGGTCGAGCAGGTCTGCAAGGAGGACAAGGCCTACCCCGAGCTGCGCGGGACCCAGTGGGTTCAGCACTTTTCGACGCACGATTACTGCCCGGTCTGCCAGGCCGAATTCGAACAAGGATACCAGGCCAGGCCCCCGGAGGAGGGCGAGTCGCCGCAAGATGCTTGACTTCCCGCAGGCGCGGCTATGATTTACGGGGGGTGACTCAAGGAGCCTTTTATGGTCCGTCTTGAAGATGCCCGCCGGATCATCGCGGCCGCGGAAAAGAAAGCCCAGGCCATCGGCCAACCCATGAACATCGCCGTCGTCGATGAGGGCGGCAATTTGGTAGCGCACGTCCGCATGGACGGCGCGTGGCTGGGCAGCATCGATATTTCGATCAAGAAGGCTTACACGGCCCGGGCCTTTGACATCTCCACCCGGGACCTGGGCGCGCACGCGGGGCCGGGCGGCCAGTTTTTCGGCATTCACGCCTCCAACGACGGCAAGATCATGATCTTTGCCGGCGGCATCCCACTTAAGCGCGACGGCAAGGTGGTCGGTGCGATCGGAGTGAGCGGCGGCACGGGCGAGCAGGACCAGGCCGTGGCCGAGGCTGGCGCTGCGGCATTCTAATCAGGCCGATCAATTCAGCCCTATCCCCCACCGCCTTGCGCGGCACGCCTCGTAGCGGCATTCTGCCTGGCGACGAACACGGTGCAGAGGCGGTCATGCGCCGAGCTTCGCACGCATCCCGCTCTGCGTTTCCAACTGCCGTACTCTGCGGTACAATGCCTGCTCACACGCTTCTGTTGAGTGCGTGGACGCTTCCCGTTCCGGAGATGAGATCGTGCCTCGCCAACTTGCCTGCATTGGAATGATCGTGATGCTTGCGAACGCCTCGACCCTGGCCGACCCGGCGCAACCTGCCGCGAAGGGCATTGAGACTCTGCTGACCATTGAGCCTACCCCGGAGTATCCCCGCAACTCCGAAGGCGACATTGTTGAACTCAAGGACGGGCGCTTGTGCCTGGTCTACACCCGTTTCAGCGGCGGCACCAGCGATCACGCCACCGCCGATCTCGTCGCCCGGTTTTCCGCCGATGGCGGCAAGACGTGGACCGCTGATCGTGTCCTCGTGAAAAACGAGGGCCGAATGAATGTCATGTCCGTCAGCATCCTTCGACTCAAGAGCGGCGACCTGCTGCTGTTCTACCTGCGCAAGAACGATATGCACGATCTCCAGCTTTACGTGCGGCGCTCCTCCGATGAGTTCGAAACCCTCAGCGAACCTGTCCAGGTGACCGTCCGTGACGGATACAACGTGGTCAATAACGATCGCGTGATCCAGCTTTCCAGCGGCCGCCTGGTCGCACCGGCCGCCCTGCACCCACCCATCGAGGGTACAAAGAAAGCGCATAGTCCCCACGCCGACCCCTGCGTCTATCTCTCGGACGATGAAGGTCGGACCTGGCGGGCCGACCAATCGGTGGTCGGCGGCGCGGAACGTCCCAAAGTCATTTACCAGGAGCCGGGCGTGGTGGAGCTCAAGGACGGCCGGTTGTTTATGTACATCCGCACGGATGCGGGCAGCCAGTACCAGTGCTTCTCCGAGGACGGCGGCGAGCATTGGACGACGCCCCGGCCCGGGCCGCTGGCCTCGCCACTGAGCCCCGCCACCATCGGCCGCATCCCCTGGACCGGCGACCTGGTTTGCGTCTGGAACGACCACTCCGGCTGGCACGCCTTTCCCGAAAAGAAACGGACGCCGCTGTGCCTGGCCATCAGCAAGGACGAGGGCCGAACCTGGAGCCCCAGCCGGGTCATCGAAGGCGATCCCCGGGGCTGGTACTGCTACACCTCCATGACCTTCGTAGGCGACCGGCTCATCCTCAGTTATTGCGCCGGCGACGAGAAGGTGGGCGGATTGAACCGTCTGAAAGTCGTGGCCATTTCGCGGGAATGGCTGTTGAAATGAGGGAGGGCGGGCATCCTGCCCGCCGTATCTGAGCCCCGAGCCCCATAACCTTCTTGCATGACGCAGGAGGCGCGTTCGCATAAGGCCATGGAAGGGCCAAAGTTAACCGCCGAGGGCATAAGCCCAAGTTTGTAGCCAAGGGCCTAAGCCCTCGGTGTGCTTCTCCGCTCCACCGAGGCTGGCACGGACCCGCCGGCGCCCGCGCGTCCACATTCCAACTTGCGGCCACCTACGCATTTTGATACACTACATTCTGCGCAATGGAACCTTAAACATTGCGTCCCATCCAACAGCATCGAATTCGCGGAGGTGCTTAAATGACCAGAAATGCTGTCGGCCCAATTATGGGACTCTTTCTGCTGTTGGGAGTAGCACCGCAGGCATTTGCGGTTGCCATCACGCGCGGACCTTACCTTCAACTTCAGACGTCCAGCTCGATGACTGTCGTCTGGGTCACGGACACCGCCTGCACAGGGCAGGTGGAATGGGGCCTGACCACGGCCTACGGGAACGTGACTCAGGAGGCCGGGGCCGGCGTACGCCATGAAATTGCGATTACCGGCCTGTCTCCAGACACTCTCTATCATTACAGGGTTCGCTGCGGCGACAGTGTCGTGAGTGGCGACGCCACCTTCCGCACGGCTCCTCCGGATGGGGCCTCGACTATCTCCTTCAGTTTCGTGGGCGATTCCAGCAGCGCGCCGTCCAACTGCACGGCCACGTACAACGCCATGCTCTCACAGGTCCCCAACGGCTTCTGCATCACAGTGGGGGATTTGGCCGGCCGTGGAGAGGATAACATCACCGATTACTGGCGGACGCACTTCTTCTCGCCGGCCGCCAACTTCCTGAAGCAGATCTGCATGTACCCGGCGATCGGCAACCACGAACTTTACGACGAGACCGCCACCTTCGTGTATCCCACCAGGTATCTGGCCAACTGGTCGCTGCCGACGGCCAACTCGGGCACCGAGTTCTACTACTCGTTCGACAAGGGCCCCGTGCACTTCGCTGTATTGGACACGTTCTGGTCATCGTACACGACGGGTTCCGCACAGAATAACTGGCTGAAAAACGATCTGGCCGCCAGCACCAAACCGTGGAAGATCGTGTACGGCCACGATGGTCCCTACATCAGCGAGGACGGCGCGTCGCACGGCAGCTCCTCCATGAGAACTCATCTCGTGCCCGTGTTTCAGCAGTACGGGGTCGATCTCTATCTTCACGGGCATTATCACCACTATGAACGAAATGTAGTCAACGGCGTTACCTATATCGACCAGGGCACCGGCGGACAGCCGTGGTCCAGCAAGACAGGCGATGACAGCCAGTCTTATGTTCAGGCCTTCGCCAACCAGATCTACTGCTTTACACGGCTAGACGTCACGCCGAACCGCCTGCTCGGAAGGTGCATCAAGACGTCGGATGGCACGGTGCTGGACGGGTATCAGATGGACAAGCCGGCCATTCCGATGCCCTGGACCGACTCGTTTTCCGCGGCCGGCCCCGATTTGAACTGGATCGCCCCGTGGAACTTCGAGACCCGTTGCGGTCTGAAGGCCGCCCCGGGCAACCCCAGCGGCGACGGCTACGTCTTCGAGGTGGCCGACACCAGCGGCTATCAGTACGCGTACCCCATGCTCTGCAACGAGTCACTGCGCAACTGCAGTATCGAGGCGCAGGTCTACTATAACAGCAGCACATCCGTGAAGAACCGCTTCGGAATCGGCCTGCGCGGGCGGTTGCTGTATTCCTCGGCCGACCGCAGTTACTACGCCCTTGCCTTCGTGCGCAACGACACCATCGCCGCCAACGGTCACTGCGTTCTGATCAAACACCAGAACGGCGTCGAAACCGTGCTGGCCGACTGGCCCTACCCTGACGTATCCGGCTGGCACAAGCTCACGCTTTCCGTAATCGGCGGAGATTTGAACGTCTGGATCGATGAGGAGTTGAAGACGGAGACTCCTATCACGGACGCGTCGCTGGCCAAAGGGCGAGCGTTTATTTACAACTATCGGGCCAGCAGCAGCGGAGCCACGACCCTCGTGGATGACGTGAAGGTCGGCCCCGCCGTCGGACCGCCCCAACCCGATCTCATCACCGATTTCGAGGGTTACTCCGATGGCACGCAAGTTATGTTCTGCCAACCCAGTTACTCGGGAACCACCGACGACCACCTCGCCGCTTCCCCCAACGTCTCCAAGGTGGTGACAGAGTCCGCATTCGGCGGCACGAAAGTGTGCCAGGTCGAATGGGCCTTTATTGACACCGCCCCAAACCGTTGGCTGCGACTCACCACGCATGATCTGGCCCGGGTCGGCAATCCCACATTGGATCTGACCCGCCGATTACGCTTCCGTATGCGTCTGCTCACGCCGGGTTCGCTGCGCTTGTGTCTGGGCATTCGTGAAACCGGGCTGGACCTGCCCATCGGCGCCAATGGAGGAACCAGCGGCCCCATGGAATGGGTGGGCGCGACCACGACGATAAGCGGCACCCCCCAGGGCCGTCTGATCAACTACGAATCCGGCCAGTGGCAGACCATCACCTTCGACTTGCCCGCCGAGAGCGTGCAGCCGTTTACCGGAAATGGCGTTCTCGACGCCGCCAACAACAAGGGAGTTTTGGAACATTTGGCCCTTGCCGTCGTCGATAGCGCCGGGCCGTTCACGGTCCAGTTCGACATGTTCGAGCAACCGCCCGTGGATCCACCGACGATCACGCAGCAACCCCTGCCGCAAACCGTTGAGGAAGGTCAAAATGCATCCTTCAACGTAACCGCGACCGGCCACGAACCTTTGAGCTTCCAATGGCAGCGCAACGGCTATGACCTGAGCGACAACGGCCATTACTTCGGCACCACCACTTCCACCTTGACGATCGCAAACGTGGCCCTCGAGGACGCGGGGAATTACCGCTGCGTGGTCAGCAACCCCGGGGGCAGCGTCACCTCGAGCCTGGCAGCCCTGACCGTGGTGACCGGTCCGCCACCAATTCCAGGCGACTTCGACGGGGATCGAGACGTGGATCAGGACGATTTCGGCCACTTCCAGGCCTGTCTGAGCGGCAACGCCCAGCAAACCGCTCTTGAATGCGTGAAAGCCCACTTCAACGAGGACGGCAGGGTCGATGCGTTGGATCTCGCCGGTTTTCGGAAGTGCATGACTCGCGAGGGCGTGCCCGCCGACCCGAACTGTGCGGAGTGAGGCGACAGCAAAACTGGCCCGGCCGCCAAGGGGCCCGTGACAAAAACGGCGACGGCCGATGAAGCCCAAAACGCATGGGCCCGAAGCGCACGAGCCCGAAGCGCGAGCGAGGGACTGATGGAGCCCGAAGCGCGAGCGAGGGACTGATGGAGCCCGAAGCGCGAGCGAGGGACTGATGGAGCCCGAAGCGCGAGCGAGGGCACAGGGAGACAAGGAGTGTCAGCTTGGGCCGCCCTTTGCCCAAGTGATCGAAAGCCCGCCCGGCAACAGCCGGTACGGAGGCTGGCCGTTGCAGCGGATACGATCTGGAAACGGCCGGTACAGAGCCCGGCCGCTACACCCGCAACTGTACATACCCGGCGTCAGATCGCCACGTCGGCCGATATGAAGTAGTGGTCGCTGGGATACCGGCCGTTACGGCCGTCGCGGACGACCTCGGCCGCCAGAGCCTTCACTGGCCCCCGGCCGAAAATCCAGTCGATCTGGCCCCGGACTCTTCCCGGGGCGGCCTTCGTATCGTACTCCGGCCCCCAGAAAGCGTGGAAGGTGAACGCCGGTCCCTCCTGCCCGTGAACGAGCCCATACAGATCGATCCACCCCTCCCGCTTCAGCAGCTTGATGGCCGGGTGGGTGGGGTTGGCGTTCATATCGCCGGTCAGGATCTGCGGCAGGCCCTCGGGGAATGCACGGGCGGCCTCGGTGATCATCCTGGCCTGCTCTTCGCGGGCCACATGGCCGATGTGATCCAGGTGCGTGTTCCAGACGCGGAAGACCTGTCCCGACTGACGGACCTTGAGATCCACCCAATTCACGAACCGGCTGTGGGACGAGTCCCATGATTTCGTCCCCGCAATGTGCGGCGTCTGCGACAACCAGAACCCCCCGGCGGAAATCATCGTGTAACGCGAGCGGGAGAAGAGGATGGTATTGAGCGGATTGAAGACGGGCCCCGGATTGGCCATGCCGTATGCTTCGAAGCCGGGTAGGCGGCTTTTGAAGTAATCCAACTGCGTGCCGTAGCATTCCTGGAGGCAGATGACATCCGGCCGGCGACCGGCAATGATGTCCAAGCACATCTCCTTGCGCGCCTCCCAACCGTTCCCCTCCTGGTCATCGGCCGCCAGCGGCAGCCGGATGTTGCAGGTCGTGATTCTGTGGGCCCCGGGTTGGGTTTCCGGAGCGGCCTGACCGACGGTGAGCCGAGAGGCTGCAAGCCAGGATGCGGAAGTGGCCAGTCCCACGCGCTTGACGAAGCTTCTTCGACTGAGATGATCTGCTGACTTCATGACAGGTCGCTCCTTCATGGTCACTCGTCAAAACCAGTGCACGGCTCCATGCTACCTCGCAGGCACACCCACGGAAAGCAAGCCCAAAGCCGCCCATACCACCAGGCCTACCTGCGCACAACCCGTTCCTCTCCCCCCTCATCCCTCATCCCTCGCCCCTCGTCCCTCACCTCTGGTGCTTCTCCTTGAACTGCTTCCGCAGCGTCCCATTGCGGATATCCACGTTCGCCGAGCGGAACAGTTCCTCTTCGAGCGTCTCCTGGCGCTGGCGGATCAGACGATCCTTGAGACGACTTTTGAGCACCTCGCGATCCACATTTTCGAAACTGACTCCGCTGGCCGGAAAGCGCCGTTCGCACTTGAGGATGTGGTACCAGTTCTCCTGCTGCACGGTCGGCGAGATCTCTCCCGGTTTCATGCGGAAGGCCGCCTCGCGAATGAGGGGCGGCACGTCGCTCTCGTTATAAGTGAAGGGTTCCAGCAACCCACCGTTGGCGGCGGTAATCTGGTTTTCGCTCATCTCACGGGCCACGGCCGCAAAATCGCCCTTCCGCTGGAGCGCGCTGCGCACCCGCTCGACGGCCGCCAGGCTGGAGACCTGGATGTGGCGAATCTGCACCCGCTCGCCGTAGGCCCGGCCATATTCCTCGCGCAGCATGCGTTCGTTGATGACGATCTGCTCGACCTCGGCCTCGGCGATCTTGCGCACCCAGGCCTGCTGCTCCATGCGCAGGTTCCACTCGGCTTGGGAAATGTTCTTGGCCTGGAGAAACTCGCGCAGCAGCCGTTCGGCCACGGGGCGGTCCAGCGGCACGCCCTCCCCCCCCATCGGCTGGGAGATCCGCCGGAGGGCGTCTTCGTGGGCGGCCTTCACGTCGGCCGGCGTGACATTCAGCCCCATTTCGGTCGCCCGACCCTTCGCGGCGGTCAGCAGGATCATCTGCTCAAGCAACCCCAGCCCGTGGCTCTCGATGAGCAGATCAACCAGTTGGTTGCGGCTCAAGGGCCGGCCGTTAACGACGGCCATCACCGGTTCGACCGGCTCGGCGGGTGTGGTCGCCTCATCCTCCGGAGCCGTGGCCGGCTCGGGCGGCACGGCAGAGACGGCCGGTTCGCGGGCCGCCGGCGACTCCCAGGCCTGCTCAACGGGCGTTCCGAGTGGCGGGTTCGGGTCTGTGCATGCTGCCCCGACAACCGTCAGCAGCAACCCCGCCAGCGCCGCCCCGCCCCATCGCCGGGAGCGCATGGAGCGGATGGGGGTAATCCACAAGTCCATAGCATATAAGCACATATCGCACCTCAAGAGGAAGCCGGCAGCCTACCGGCCCTTGGCGTAGCCGTCAAGATGCGATGACGTCCGGCCGACAAGACTCTTGGGCCGACTGCAAGAGCGGACTATAATGGTTGTGATCCGGGGGCGATTGGGCTCGACCGGGCAAGTTGAGGTTGAGGTGGCGTGTCCAGGTTGTCAGGAGGCCTGGTAAAACACCTGGCGAAACTTTAACTGCCAACGTTCAACCGTTGCGCATGGCGGCCTAAATAGGCCACCCGTCTCACCGACGACGCCTGCTGATCGGTGAGGCGCAAACAGCAGGCTGGCTCGTGCGGGTTGGCGGCGTGACGCGCGGGCGAGATTTTCACGACGCTGGACCGACGGGAGCCTGCCGCTGGGCGCCTGGCGGCCGAGATCAAACCAGACGGCTACGCACGTAGAAGCCTCTTCCGAAGTGTCACGGGACGCGGGTTCGATTCCCGCCGCCTCCATTTGGACAGCCTGCTCGGGCTGTCTCTCGATCAAACAAGGCCCGCTGCACACTGGCAGCGGGCCTTGTGCGTTTTGGCCAGTAAACAAAGGGGTTTCGCGATTCCGCGGCTACCCCGCAACACCCGACCACGTGACGAGGTCGCGCCCGAAAACGCCGTTTCGGGGGCCAAGATCG